>FWPU01006106.1_pt1 | contig 24808 bp, 21 predicted proteins | sample 2228361 | NCBI WGS metagenome assembly FWPU01 (sample SAMEA103939777, study PRJEB20133) | metagenome | reverse complement strand
AGCCCGCGGCCGGACCTCCCCGCGACCCCGCCCCGCCCGCGCCGCCCCCGGCCCTCCTGGCCAGGGCCGCCGAGGTGCTGGGGTCCGCCGAGCGCCCCGTGGTCCTCGCCGGTTCGGGCGCGTTCTTCTCCGGCGCCGACCGGGCGCTCCGCGCCTTCGCCGAGCGGACCGGCATCCCGGTCATCACGACGAGCGCCGCCCGCGGCCTCCTGGACGACGACCACCCGAGGTGCCTCGGGGGGCTGGTCCACGGGGGCATCGCGCTGGCCTCGGCCGACGCCTGCCTGCTCCTGGGCTCCCGGTTCAACGCCAACCTGCTCTACGGGGGACCCCCGCTCTTCCCCGAGGGGCAGCGGGTGATCCAGGTCGACATCCGGCCCGAGCACCTGGGCGGGCCCCGCGTCCCGGACCTGGCCCTCGTGGGCGACGTCGCGGCGACCCTGGAGGGGCTCGTCGCGGCCTGGACCCTCCCCCCGGGGGCGTTCGACGGGTGGGCCGAGGAGGCCCGCCGCGGGGCCGCCGCCTCCCGCGCCAGCTGGGACCGGGAGGCCGACCGCCCCGCCCGCGGCCTGCACCCCGGCCGGGTGGCCCGCGAGCTCGCGGCGTTCGCCGGATCCCGGGGCCCGCACACGTTCGTCTCCGACGGCGGCGACAGCGTCCTGTGGGGCATCGCCATGTCCAGGGCCCACCGCCCGGGGACGAACCTCATGATCGGATCGGCCATGGGCACGCTCGGGGTCGGCCTCCCCTTCGCCCTGGCCGCCCGGGCGGCGCGCCCCTCCGAGCCCGTGTACCTGTTCACCGGCGACGGGGCCCTGGGGATGACCGCCATGGAGCTGGAGACGGCGGCCCGCCACGGGCTCGGGGTGCTCGTGGTGGTGGCGAACAACGGGCCGTGGGGCGAGCGCTCCCCGATCCGGCACGACCTCCTGGCCCAGGCGGTCGGCGGGCACGGCGAGCGCGTGGAGGATCCCGCCGCGATCGCGCCGGCGCTGGATCGCGCCGCCCGGGCCGCCGAGGAGGGGCGCCCCGCGGTGGTGGACGCCGTCGTCGACCCCACGGCGGTGAGCGCGTTCATGGCGAACATGGCGGGGCTGGGCCTGATGTGAGCGGTCGGGACCCAGGCCGGGGGCGCCCCGTGCGGGGAGCCGGCGGCGCCCGGGCGGGGAGGAGGTGACGATGCGGTTCCTGTCCCCCGAGTGGGCGGAGGCCTTCCAGGCCGCGCTCAACGCCGACCCCTCCTTCCGGGAGGGCATCCGCGGCCAGCGCGCCAAGATCCAGAACGTGATCACCGGCGTGGACGGCGGCGAGGTCCGCTACTGGCTCAAGGTCGAGGACGGGGTCGTGGAGCTCGGCCTCGGGGACATCGACGCTCCCGACGCCGTGGTGACCCAGAGCTACGCGACGGCCGTGGCCCTGGCCCGAGGCGAGCTGAGCCAGGTCGCCGCGTTCATGACCGGCAAGCTCAAGGTGTCAGGCAACCTGATCTCGCTGATGGGCCTGGCCGGGCCCTTCGCGTCGCTCCCCGAGATCATGGGGTCGCTCGAGGTCGAGTACTGACCGGGGCGCGCCCGGCGATGCCGGCCGCCCGACCGGGGCCCCGCCGTGGGCGCTGGAGGATTTGAACCTCCGACCTCTTCCGCGTCAAGGAAGCGCTCTCCCCCTGAGCTAAGCGCCCGGGCGCCGCTCATCTTACCGAGCGGCGGGAGAGGCGGGGAGCGGAATTGAACCGCTGTACGGGGTTTTGCAGACCCCTGCCTAACCACTCGGCCACCCCGCCACGGAGATCCCTCGCGGGCCCCACGACCAGTCTACGTGAACGGGGGCGGCCCGCAGGCCGCCCCTCGGGGAGCGGACGACGGGACTCGAACCCGCGACCCCCACCTTGGCAAGGTGGTGCTCTACCAACTGAGCCACGTCCGCACGGCGCCCCCGGAGGGGGCTCCGCCCTCAGTCTATGGAGCCGCCGGCCCGGCTTCAACCGCCCAGGTCGGCGGGCCGGCCGGAAGCCCGGGCGGCTGGCCTACCCCACGCCGGTCGAGCCGAACCCCCCCTCGCCCCGGGACGAGGGCGGGAGCTCCTCCGCCCAGACCGGCTCGAGCTCGGCCACCGGCACCACCACGAGCTGGGCGATCCGGTCCCCCCGGGAGATCCGCACCGCGTGCTCGCGGTCGAGGTTCACGACCGCGCAGACGATCTCCCCCCGGTAGCCGGCGTCGATCAGGCCGGGGGCGTTGGCCATCGTGAGCCCGTGCTTCGAGGCGAGGCCGGACCTCGGGAGCACCAGGCCCGCGTGCCCCTCGGGGATCGCGACCGCGAGCCCCGTCGGGACCAGGGCCCGCCCGCCCGGGAGGACCTCGAGGTCCACCGCCGAGCGGAGGTCGAGCCCGGCGTCCCCGGGGTGGGCCCGCGCCGGGAGCGGCATCCCCGGGTCGAGCCGCTTGAAGGGGAGCTCGGTCATCGCTCCGCGAGGAGCGCCAGGCGGTTGCCGAAGGGGTCCCGGACGTACACCCGCTCGAAGAACTCGAGCTGCTCGCCTCCGTCGGGCCGCACCCCGTGCTCGGCGAGCCGCTCGAGGAAGGCCTCGAGGTCGGCCACCACGAGCGCCGCGAGCTCCTCCACCGGCCGGAACGGGACCGCGATGTCGAAGGCCAGCTGGACCCCGCCCCCGGCGCGCCGGCCCAGGCCGAGGACCTCGCCGTAGAAGCGGCGGGCCTCGGCCTCCCCGCCCTCGGGGACCGCCACCCGGAGCTCGTCCCCCTCGATCAACCACACCGACATCCGCACCTCCGTCCCCTCGGCCGGGAGCGGGTGGGGCCGGGAGGGAGGCCCGGCCCACCCGCCCACGCCGACCTCACGAGCAGCCGCTGGTCGACCCGCAGGCCGGACAGACGTAGCACGACCCGGCGGGCTGCATCTTCGAGCCGCACGCGTAGCAGAGCGGCGCGTCCAGGGCCTGCAGTCCGGGCGTCGCGGGCGTCCGCTCGACCACCGGGAGCTGGACGGGCGGCGCGGGATCCCCGGCCGCCTCCGGGCCGGCGGCGCCGCCGCCGTTCGCCCCGCCGTTCGCGATCCCCTCCCTCCGCTCCTCCACCGAGCGGATCCCCAGTGCCTCCCGCTTCTCCTTCGGCAGGTAGTCCAGGGCGAGGCGCCGGAAGACGTAGTCCACGAGCGAGCTCGCGAACCGGACGTCGGGATCGTTCGTCATCCCCGACGGTTCGAACTTCATGTTCACGAACTTCGCGACGAACGCCTCGAGCGGCACCCCGTACTGGAGGCCGAGCGAGACGGCGATGGCGAACGCGTCCATCACGCCGGAGAGCGTCGAGCCCTGCTTGGAGACCTTGAGGAAGATCTCGCCGATCCCGTCGTCGGGGTACTCGCCGGCGGTGATGTAGCCCTCCGCCTCGCCGACCGAGAACGAGATCGTCCGCGAGGGCCGCGAGCGCGGCAGGCGCCTGCGGACCGGCTCGCGCTCCCCGGCCTGCGTGGCCGCCGCCGGCGCCTTCTTCTCGGCCTGGAGCGGCTGGGCGACCTTGCAGTTGTCCCGGTAGATCGCGATGGCCTTGAGGCCGAGCCGCCAGCCCTCGACGAAGAGCTGCTCCACCTCCTCGACCGTCACGCGCTCGGGCATGTTCACAGTCTTCGAGATCGCCCCGCTGATGAACGGCTGGACGGCGGCCATCATCCGCACATGCCCCATGTAGTGGATGGCCCGGTCTCCCATCGAGGTGTCGAAGACCGGGTAGTGCTCCTCGCGCAGGTGCGGCGCGCCCACCACCGAGTTGCGCTCCATGACGTAGGCGACGATGTCCTCGACCTGGCTCGGGGTGTAGCCGAGCCGCTCGAGGGCCCGGGGCACGGTCTGGTTCACGATCTGCATCGTGCCGCCGCCCACGAGCTTCTTGGTCTTCACGAGGGCGAGGTCGGGCTCGATCCCCGTCGTGTCGCAGTCGAGCAGGAACGAGATGGTCCCCGTCGGCGCGAGGACCGTGGCCTGCGCGTTCCGGTACCCGTGCTCCTCGCCGAGGGCGACGGCCTCGTCCCAGGCCTGCTTCGCCGCGGACAGGAGCCCCTCCGGGACCAGCTCCGCGTCGATCCCGTCCGCGGCCGCCCGGTGCTTCCGCATCACCCGGAGCATCGCGTCGCGGTTCGGCGGGAACCCGGCGAAGGGCCCCATCACCTCGGCGATCCGGGCGCTCGTCCGGTAGGCCCACCCGGTCATGAGCGCGGTGATGGCCCCGGCCCAGGCCCGCCCGGCGTCCGAGTCGTACGGCAGGCCCCGCGCCATGAGGAGGGCGCCGAGGTTCGCGTACCCCAGCCCCAGCTGGCGGTAGGCCTTCGCGTTCCGCGCGATCGCGTCGGTCGGGTAGTCGGAGTTCCCGACGATGATCTCCTGGGCGGTGAAGACGACCGCGACCGCGTGCTTGAAGGCCGGCACGTCGAAGTTCCCCTCCTCGTCGAGGAACTTCATGAGGTTGAGCGAGGCCAGGTTGCAGGCGGAGTTGTCCAGGTGCATGTACTCGCTGTTGTGCACGACGACGGCGCCGGAGACCCCCGTGCCCTCCGAGGAGACCGCGAAGTTGTGGGTGCCCTCGACCTCCAGATCGAACACCGGCACCGGCTGCTCCAGCCGGACGTCCCGCACGGACAGGACCCGGAGGTGCTGCGGAGAACCTCCCTCATCCAGGCCCTCGAGAGCCGCGCCGATCCGGAGATCCTGCGCCTCCACGTACCCACGGTCGGCGGTGAGGAACCGGTGCTCGGGGGTACAGAGCAGCGACAGGCCGCCCTCGACCGAAACCCGCACGAGACGGTCGGCGTGTCCGGCGACCCACACCTTCGCGATGCGCCGCCACACCGGTCGCCCGGAACCGAGGTCCAGGGATCGGACCGCGGGAAGCGCCTCGCCCGCCGCCGCCATCTTCTCGAGCAGATCGAACCGGACGGGCCCGGCCGATGTCTCGACCAGCGTCTCGCCCACGAAACAGCACGGGTTGCTGGCGTTGATCCGGCCCGAGGCGGGGCAGGTGTGCCACTCGTTGATCGTCGTGTCGTACTGCATCCCGGGGTCGGCGCACTCCCAGGCCGCCTGCGCGATCTCGCGCATCAGGTCGCGGGCCCGGACCGTCTCGATCGGCTCCCCGGTGAGGACGGCCTTCAGCTTCCAGTCCCGGTCCTCGAGGTAGGCCTGCATGAACTCGTCGGTCACCCGGACCGAGTTGTTCGCGTTCTGGTACTGGATCGAGTAGCTGTCCCGCCCGTCGAGGTCCATGTCGAAGCCCGCGTCGCGGAGCACCCGGGCCTTCCGCTCCTCGATCGCCTTGCACCAGATGAAGTCCCGGATGTCGGGGTGGTCGACGTTGAGGATCACCATCTTCGCGGCGCGGCGGGTCTTGCCCCCGGACTTGATGGTGCCGGCCGAGGCGTCGGCGCCCCGCATGAACGACACGGGCCCGGAGGCCGTGCCGCCGCCCGCGAGCGGCTCCTGGGAGCTCCGGATCTTCGAGAGGTTCACGCCGGCGCCGGAGCCGCCCTTGAAGATGATCCCCTCCTCCACGTACCAGTTGAGGATGGAGGTCATCGTGTCCTCGACCGAGAGGATGAAGCACGCGCTCGCCTGTTGCGGCGTGTTCGGGACCCCCAGGTTGAACCAGACCGGGGAGTTGAAGGCCGCCTTCTGGTGCAGGAGGAGGTGCGTGAGCTCCTCGGCGAAGACCCGCGCGTCCGCGGGCGTCGCGAAGTAGCCGTCCTTCTCCCCCCACCCCCGGATCGTGTCGACGACCCGCGAGATGAGCTGGCGGACGCTCGACTCGCGCTGGGGGGTGCCGAGCGGCCCGCGGAAGTACTTCTGGGCGACGATGTTGGTGGCGTTCTGCGACCAGGCCTTGGGGAACTCGACCCCGCGCTGCTCGAAGGCGTTCCCGCCCTCCTTGAAGTTCGGGATGACCGCGTCGCGGATCTCCCACTCGACCTCGTCGAAGGGGTGGACCCCCTCCTTCGTGAAGTAGCGCCGGAACGTGAGGCCCGTGCGCGCCACCCCCACGTCGTCCTGCTTCGTCGCCACCTCGGACGCCCCCTTTCCGCACCCTCGGGGAAGGTTCCTTACACGGCTGTGATCACAGCCATGGCATCCTGCCACGGGGAAGGGCGATCGTCAAGATGCTGTGGCCCGAACCCGGGCCGAACGCTACATGTCGTGGCTCGGCGGTGCGGCGAGGGGCTCCCGCCGCTTCGCCGGCTCGCGCTTCTGGAGCAGGAGCCCGAGCTCCCGCTCGAAGTCCGTGAGCTCCTGGAAGTCCTTGTAGACGCTGGCGAACCGCATGTAGGCCACCTGGTCCAGCTCCGCGAGCCGGGAGAGCACCTCGAGCCCGACCTGCTGGGAGGTCACCTCGGGCCCCCGGCGCCGGAGCGCCTCCTCGACGCCCTCGACCAGGGCCGCGACCTGCTCCTCGCTGACCGGGCGGTTCACGATGGCCTTCCGGACCCCGGCCGCCACCTTCTCCCGCAGGAACGGCTCCTTCGAGCCGTCCCGCTTGATCACGACGAGCCCCACCTCCTCGACCCGCTCGAAGGTCGTGAACCGCCGCCCGCACCGCAGGCACTCCCGGCGGCGGCGGATCGCCGCGCCCTTCTCCGCCGGGCGGGAGTCCACGACCCGGTCGGCCGGGTGGTCGCACCACGGACACCTCATGCGCCCTGCCACAACATCTGGTGGTCGGCCGCACGGTACGTCCGAGATATCGCGCCGTCAAGGAGCGGGGACCTGGAGGACCTGCCCGGGCCTGATCGCCCCGGGGTCCACGCCGTTGGCCCGGACGATCGCGTCGACCAAAGGCCTGGGGTCGCCCGCGGGCCCCACCAGCTCCGCGGCGATCCCCCAGAGCGTGTCCCCGGGGCGCACCACCACGACCCGAGGCAGCCGGCCCCCCGCTCCCCCCTCCGTGGGCGACGCCCCCACGGCCCGTCCCGCCGAGAGCCCGAGCGCCAGGACCGCGGCCAGGACCACCGCCCCTCGGCCCCGCCGCCGCAACGTCCCCCAGCGAACGGACGTTCGACCCATGCCCCGCATCATCCTCGAACGCGCGTTCGCCGTCAAGGGCGAACGTATGTTTGAAGACGGCCCCGCATCGTGCTAGGGTCAGGCGGGGGAAGGAGGAGCGATGGAGAACGAAGCACGGCTCACCGCCAGGCAGCGGAGGATCCTGGAGTTCATCCGGGAGACGGTCCGGGAGCGCGGGTACCCGCCCACCGTCCGGGAGATCGGCGAGGCCGTCGGCCTCACGTCGTCCTCGTCGGTCCACAGCCAGCTCGCGAACCTCGAACGGCTCGGCCTCCTGCGCCGGGACCCCACGAAGCCGAGGGCCGTGACGCTCGCGCGCCCCGCGACCCGGGCCGAGGGCGTCGCGATCCCTCTCCTCGGCCGGATCGCCGCCGGCGGCCCCATCCTCGCCCAGGAGAACGTCGAGGACTACCTCACGGTCCCCGTCGGCTTCGCGGAGGAGGCCGACCACTTCGCGCTGCGGGTGCGCGGGGACTCGATGGTGGGCGCCGGGATCCTGGACGGCGACCTCGTGGTGGTCCGCCGCCAGGACGTGGCGGAGGACGGCGACATCGTGGCCGCCCTGCTCCCCGGCCCCGGCGAGGACGAGGCGACGGTGAAGCGCCTCCGCCGCCGGGACGGGAGGGTCCTGCTCGTGCCCGAGAACCCGGCCCTCGAGCCGTTCGAGCTCCCGCCCGGGGGTCGGATCCTCGGGAAGGTGGTGGCGGTCCTGCGGAGGCTCTGAGCACGCGCTCCGCTCCTCCGGTGGGCTCCGATCCGGTCTCGGCGCGCGCGATCCTCCGCCTCCCGCCGAGGTTCTAAGCTCTGCGCGACGGGCGGAGCCCCCGGTCGGGGCTCCGGCGAGCGGCCGCTCGGTCCCGTCCGGCGCACCGGAGGTGGCGATGGCGATCCCGGCGACCAACACCGCCCTCGAGCGGGCGATCCGCTCCCAGCCCGAGGAGCTCGAGCGGTTGCTCAGGATCCCCGTCCACCACGCCGTGGAGGGGCTCCACCGGGCCCACCGGATCTGGCTCGTGGGCACCGGGAGCAGCCAGCACGCCGCGGAGCTCGGCGCCGCGATGTTGAACGACGCGGGGCGGGCGGCGCAGGCCGTGCCGGCGATGGAGTTCGTGGACTTCGCGCCGGTCGTGAGCCCCCACGACGGCATCGTGGTCATCACCCACACCGCCGAGACCGCCTTCGCCCTCGCCGCGCGCTCCCTCGCGATCCAGGCGGGGCTCGGCGTGGTCTCGATCACCCGCCGGGGGGTGGGCTTCGCCGACGCCGTCGAGACCGTCGAGCGGGACCCCGCCGAGACCTACACCGTGAGCTACACGGCGGCCCTCCTGGTCCTCGCCCGGATCGCCTCGGAGATGGGCGCGCCGAACCTCGGACCCGAGGCCCTGGCCCGGGTGCCGGGGGCCGTGGCGCGGGCCATCGAGGACCCGGGGGTCGAGCGCGTGCCGCCGCCCGACCGCCTGCTCGTGCTGGTCGGCGCCGGCCCCGCGGCGGTGACCGCCCGGGAGGGGGCGCTCAAGCTCCGGGAGGGCGCCCGGATGCTCGCCGAGGGCTTCGACGTCGAGTACCTGCTGCACGGGAACGCGGTCCCCCTCGGCCCCCGGGACCGACTGCTGGTGCTCGCGCCCCCGGCGGACCCCCACGGGCTGCTCGAAGGGGTGGCCCGCGCCGCCTCGGCCGAGGGGATCCCGGTGTCGCGGGTCGAGGAGCCGGCGGACCTCCCCCCGCTCCTCGCGCAGATCCCGCTCACGGTCCGCCTCCAGCTCCTCGCGCTGCGCTTCGCCGTGGAGCGCGGACAGGACCCCGACACCGTGATCGTGGGCGCCTGGGCCGACCCCGAGCTCTGGCGGCTCGGGGCCCCGCCGGGCTGACCCGGACCGCGCGCGGGCGCGCCGCCCTCAGCGGCGGCGGACCCGGGCCGCGGCAGGTACGACGACGAGGTCGCGGACGGCGGGGAGGAGCCGCTCCGCGACCCGGGCCCGGACCAGCGTCCCCCCTTCCCCGGCCTCGACGGCCAGGACCTCCCCCTCGCGGTACAGCCGCGCCACGAGGTCCTCCCGCCCCGGGGGCACGAGCAGCGCGACCTCGATCGGCGGGTGGGGCAGGGCCTCGGCCACCCGCTCCAGGAGCTCCTCGAGCCCCTCGCCGGTGCGGGCCGAGATCGGGACCCCCTCGGGGTGGCGGCGGACCACCCGCGCCCGCTCCACCTCGGAGAGGAGGTCGACCTTGTTGAGGGCGAGGACCTCCGGGACGCCGCCGGCGCCGATCTCGGCCAGCACGTCGCGGACCGCCGCCACCTGGGACCCGAGCGCCGGGGAGGAGGCGTCGGCCACGTGCAGCACGAGGGAGGCCAGGGCGACCTCCTCGAGGGTGGAGCGGAACGCCTCCACCAGGTCGTGGGGGAGCTTCTCCACGAACCCGACGGTGTCCGAGAGCGTGGCCTTCCGCCCGCCGGGGAGCGAGATCCGCCGGACCGTGGGGTCGAGGGTCGCGAAGAGCTGGTCGGCGACCAGGACCCCGGCGCGGGTGAGCGCGTTCATGAGCGTCGACTTCCCGGCGTTCGTGTAGCCCACGATCGCGACCTGGGGGACGCCGGCCTCCTCCCGCCGGGCCCGCTTCACCCGCCGGGTCCGGGCCAGGTCCGCCAGGTCGCGCCGGAGCTTCGCGATCCGCCGCCGGATGTGCTGGCGGTCGACCTCGAGCTTGGTCTCGCCCGGCCCCCGGGTCCCGATCCCCCCGCCCAGGCGCGACATCGCCTCGCCCCAGCCCCGCAGCCTCGGCAGGAGGTAGCTCAGCTGGGCCAGCTCGACCTGGGCCCGCCCCTCGCGGGACCGCGCGTGGAGGGCGAAGATGTCGAGGATCAGCGCGGTCCGGTCCACGACCTTCACCCCGAGCCGCTCCTCGAGGGTGCGCAGCTGCCCCGGCGAGAGCTCGTCGTCGAAGATCACCATCTCGGCGCCCGTCGCGTGGAGCGCCCGGTGGATCTCCTCGACCTTCCCCTTCCCGACGAACGTGGCGGGGTCGGGGACGCTCCGGCTCTGCACGACGCGGGCCACGGGCTCCGCCCCGGCCGTCTCGGCCAGCGCGGCCAGCTCGTCCAGGGACCCCTCGTCGATCCCGGGCCCCACCCCGACGAGCACCGCCCGCTCGGGGACCCGGGGCCGCCAGGCCGCCGAGAGCGGAGACTCGAGGGTCCCGCGGTCGCCCCCCCGGCGCGGGGACCGCGCCCCGGTGGTCCTCGCCCGCTCCCCCATCAGCCCCCGAGCGCCCTCGTGACCCGCGCCATGGCCTCCTCGAGCCGGTCGTCGGGGACCGTGAGGGAGAGCCGCACGTAGCCCTCGCCGCCCGCCCCGTAGCCGGACCCCGGCGCCACGAACACCCCGGCCTCGTCCAGGAGGAGGTCGGCGAAGGAGGCGGACGTGTGGCCCTCGGGCACGGGCAGCCAGACGTAGATCGCCCCGAGCGGCGGCTTCAGCGACCACCCGAGCCGCTCGAACGTGCCCACCACGAGGTCCCGCCGCCGCCGGTAGACGGCGCGGAGCTCCTCGACGTGGTCCTGGGGGCCGGTGAGCGCCGCGATCGCCGCCCGCTGGATCGCCGTGAAGACCCCCGAGTCGATGTTGGTCTTCACGGTCCCCAGGGCCCGGACCGCGTCGCCGTTCCCCACCGCGAACCCGATCCGCCACCCGGTCATGTTGTGGTGCTTGGAGAGCGAGTGGAACTCGAGCGCGACGTCCTTGGCGCCCGGCGCCTGCAGCACCGAGGGCGCCACGTACCCATCGTAGGTGATCTCGGTGTAGGCGGCGTCGTGCACGAGCAGGAGGTCGTGGGCCCGGGCGAACTCGACGGCCCGGGCGAACAGGTCGAGGTCGGCGACGGCGCCGGTCGGGTTCCCGGGGAAGTTCAGGACCACGTACCGGGTCCGCTCCGAGACCGGCGCCCGGTCGAGGTCCGGGAGGAACCCGTCCTCGGCGGGCATCGGGAGCGAGACCGGGGTGCCCCCGGCGAGGACCACGCCCGTGCCGTACACCGGGTAGCCGGGGTCGGCCACCAGGGCCTCGTCGCCGGGGTCGATGAAGGCCACCGGGAGGTGCGCGAGCCCCTCCTTCGAGCCGATCAGCGAGACCACCTCGGTCGCGGGGTCGAGCTCGACGCCGAACCGCCGCCGGTACCAGTCGGCGACCGCGGTCCGGAACTCCATCGTCCCGTAGTAGGTCGGGTAGCGGTGGGTCTCCGCGTCGTCGAGCGCCCGCTTCATCGCCTCCACGATGTGGGGGGGCGTGGGGAGGTCGGGGTCGCCGACCCCCAGGGAGATCACGTCCACCCCCGCCGCCCGCTTCGCCTCGAGCTTCCGGTCCAGCTCCGCGAACAGGTAGGGCGGCAGCGCCTCTATCCGCCTCGCGACCCGCATGTTCCTCCTTCCTCCTCGCCCACGACCCCCGCCGCGACCCAGGCGGGGTCCAGCACGCCCTCGAACACCCGGACCGCGGGCCCCGTGAGCAGGACCCGCCCGTCCTGCTCCCAGGAGACCACGACGCTCCCGCCGGGGAAGCGGACCTCGGCCCGCCGCCCGACGAGCCCGGCCTCGGCCGCGGCCACGAGCGCCGCGCAGGCCCCGGTGCCGCAGGCCATCGTCTCGCCCACCCCCCGTTCCCAGACCCGGGCCCGGAGCCCCCCGTCCTCCGGGTGGACGAACTCCACGTTGGTCCCCTCGGGGAAGCGCGGGTCGTGCTCGAGGAGCGGACCCACGGCGGCCACGTCGATCGTCGACGGGTCACGATCCGCGAGCACGACCAGGTGCGGGTTCCCCATCGAGACCGCGCTCCCGGGGAACGCGTCCCCACCGACCTCGACGGGCTGGCGGAGGAACGGCTCCCCCGCCGGCCCCGCCATCGGGATCTCCGCGCGGGCGAACGCCGGCCGGCCCATGTCCACGGTGACCGATCCGACCGCGCCGTCCCGGACCTGGAGCGAGAGGTGCCGCAGGCCCGCGCGGGTGGCCACGTCGAGCTCGGTCCGCCGCGTGAGCCCCCGGTCGTAGACGAGCTTCCCCAGGCAGCGGATCCCGTTCCCGCACATCTCCGCCAGGCTCCCGTCGGCGTTGCGGTAGTCCATCGCGAAGTCGGCCCCCTCGGCGCGGGTCACGCGGATCACGCCGTCGGCCCCCACCCCGAACCGGCGGTCGCAGATCCGGGCCACGAGGGCGGGGTCGAGCGGTCGGACGTCCGCGAGGTCCTCGAGCAGCACGAAGTCGTTCCCGGTCCCGTGGTACTTCCAGAACCGGATCGGCTCCGTCACCTCACCCACCGAGCAGGTACCTCCGGATCTCCTCCACGAGCCCCGGCGCGCCCTCCTCCCCGGCCTCGAACCACCGCACGCGCGGGTCCCGCCGGAACCAGGCGAGCTGCCGTCGGGCCAGCGCCTTCGTCCGCTTCACGATCCGCGCCACGGCCTCCTCGAGCGACCACTCGCCGGCCAGGTGGCGCGCGACCTCAGCGTACCCGATGGCCTGGCTCGCGGTGAGCCACCGCCCGAGCCCGCGCTCCAGGAGCCCCCGCACCTCCTCGACGAGGCCGCCCCGCACCTGGGCCCAGGCCCGCTCCTCGATCCTGCGGTGGAGGAGGGGCCGGGGCATCGTGACCCCCGCCGCCCGGACCCGCCCCGGGGGGAACCGGTCCCAGGCCCGGGCGAACGAGGAGAACGGCCGCCCGGTGAGCTCGAGGACCTCGAGGGCCCGGACGGTCCGGCGCACGTTCGCGGGCTCGATCTTGGCCGCCGCCGGGGGGTCGAGCTCGCGGAGCCGCTCGTACAGCCGGAGCGCCCCCCGCCCCGCGGCCTCCCGCTCGAGCTCGGCCCGGACCCGGGGGTCGGTCGGGGGGAAGGCGAGGTCGTCGACCACGGCCCGGAGGTACAGGCCCGAGCCCCCCACGAGCAGCACGCGGCGGCCACGGGCCCGGATCCCACGGATCGCCTCCCGCGCGAGCTCCTGGTAGCGGGCGACGGTGAAGGCCTCCTCGGGCTCGGCCACGTCGACCAGGTGGTGCGGGACCCGCTGGCGCAGCTCGGGCGGGGGCTTCGCGGTCCCCACGTCCATCCCCCGGTAGATGGTGGTGGAGTCGACCGAGACGATCTCGGCCCCGATCGCCTCGGCCAGGAGCACCCCGGCCTCGGTCTTCCCGACGGCGGTGGGGCCGACGAGGGCGAAGGGCGGCTCCCGCCCGTGGCCCCGGGGCATCTACCGGGCGGCGGCCGGTGCGCCCGCCCCGCCCGGGCCGGCGAGGGCCGGCTCACCGGCCCCGGCCGCCCGAGCCCCCCCGACGGCCCCGGCCGCCGGAGCCCCCTCGACGGCCAGGACCTCCCCCACCAGGTGGTGCCGGCCGGCCCCCGTGATCCGGACCGTGAGGAACGTGCCGGGCGGGTAGGAGCCGGGGACGTGCACGATCCGGTTGGTCCGCGTCCGGCCCTGGACGTTCCCCTTCCGGCCCTCCCCCTCGACCAGCACCTCGAACGTCCGGCCCACCTGCTCCCGGTTCCGCTCGAAGGTGATCGCCTCCTGGAGCGCGACCAGCCGCTCGAACCGCTCCTGCACGACCTCCTTCGGCACCTGGTCGGGCATCCCGGCGGCGACGGTCCCCGGGCGGGGCGAGTACTGGAACGTGTAGGCGGCGTCGAACCTCGCCTCCCGGACGACGTCGAGCGTGGCCCGGAAGTCCTCCTCGGTCTCCCCCGGGAAGCCCACGATGATGTCGGTGGAGACCGCCATCCCGGGGATCGCGCTCCGGATCCGCTCGAGCCAGGCGAGGTAGCGGGCGCTCCGGTAGGACCGACGCATGCGCCGCAGGATCCGGTCCGAGCCCGACTGCAGCGGGAAGTGGATGTGCTCGCAGACCTTCCCGCACTCGGCCATCGCCTCGATCACGTCGGGCGTGAAGTCGTGGGGGTGGGGGCTCGTGAACCGGATCCGGCGGAGCCCCTCGACCGCATCGAGCGCCCGGAGGAGGTCGGCGAACAGCGGCCGGCGGGAGGAGCCGGGGACCGTGAGGTCGCGGCCGTAGGTGTTCACGTTCTGGCCGAGGAGCGTGACCTCCACGACCCCCTGGCGGACCAGCCCCCCGACCTCGGCCAGGATGTCGCCGAGGGGTCGGGACCGCTGGGGCCCCCGGACCAGCGGGACGATGCAGAACGTGCAGGCGTTGTCGCACCCCACCGAGACCTGCACCCAGGCGTGGTGGCGGACCTCCCGCCGGGCCGGCAGGGCGCTCGGGAACACCTCGGTGTACTCGCGGAGGTCCATCTGCGGGCCCTCGCGCTCGGCGCGGCGGAGGAGGTCGAGGAGGGCGGGGAGCGCGCGGGTCCCGACCACGACGTCCACCCAGGGCGCGCGCTCGAGGATCAGCCCGCCGTCCTTCTGGGCCAGGCAGCCGGCGACCACGATCCGCATCGAGGGGTTCCGTTCCTTGAGCGGGCGGAGGTGCCCGAGGTTCCCGTAGAGGCGGTCGTCGGCGTTCTGGCGGATCGCGCAGGTGTTGAACACCACCACCCCAGCCCGGGCCGGGTCGTCGGCCCGGGCGTAGCCGTCCGACTCGAGCAGCCCCGCGATCCGCTCGGAGTCGTGCTCGTTCATCTGGCACCCGAAGGTGCGGATGAGGTAGGTCCGCTCCATCGCCCCCGAGGCTACTACCGACGCGGCCGGGGCGGGGCCGGGCCGCCGGCCCCGCCCGTCACCGCGCGTACTCGACGGCCCGGGTCTCCCGCACCACCGTGATCTTGATCTGCCCGGGGTACTGCAGCTCCTCCTCGACCTGCTTCGCGATGTCCCGGGCCATCACCTGGGCCTGGAGGTCGTCGACCTCCTCGGGCTTCACGATCACGCGGACCTCGCGGCCGGCCTGCATCGCGAAGGTCTTCTCGACCCCCGGGTAGCTCTCGCAGATCCGCTCCAGGCGCTCGAGGCGCCGCACGTAGGTCTCGAGCGACTCCCGGCGCGCCCCGGGCCGGCCGCCGGAGATCTGGTCGGCGACCTGGGCCAGGACCGCCTCGATGGTCCGCTGCTCGACCTCGCCGTGGTGGGACTCGATGCAGTGGACGACCTCCGGGCTCTCCTTGAGCCGGCGGGCGATCTCCGCGCCGATGATCGCGTGGGAGCCCTCGACCTCGTGGGTGACGGCCTTGCCGATGTCGTGGAGGAGCGCCCCCCGCTTCGGCACCGCGGGGTCCACCCCGAGCTCGGCGGCGAGGGCCGCCGCGATGTGGGCCGACTCCACGAGGTGCTTGAGGACGTTCTGCCCGTAGCTCGTGCGGTACTGGAGCCGACCGAGCAGCCGGATCAGCTCGGGGTGCATGTCGGTGATCCCGAGCTCGGCCACGGCGGCCTCCCCCGCCCGGCGCACCTGCTCCTCGATCTCGCGCTTGGCCCGCTCGTAGGTCTCCTCGATCCGGGCCGGGTGGATCCGCCCGTCGGCGACGAGCTTCTCCAGCGTGAGCCGGGCCGTCTCCCGCCGGACCGGGTCGAACGAGGAGAGGACGACCGACTCGGGGGTGTCGTCGATGATCAGGTTCACCCCGGTCACGGCCTCGAAGGCGCGGATGTTCCGCCCCTCGCGGCCGATGATCCGCCCCTTCATGTCGTCGGAGGGGAGCGTGAACACGGAGACCGTCGACTCCGTGGTCTGCTCCGACGCCACCCGCTGGATCGCGATCGTGAGGATCTTCCGGGCGCGCTCCTCGCCCTCCTCCCGGGCCCGCTGCTCGATCTCGCGGACCGTGGCCATGGCCCGGCGCTTGGCCTCGTCCACGACCTCCGCCATCAGGGCCTCCTTGGCCTCCTGGGCGGTCATCCCGGCGATCCGCTCGAGCTGCCGGCGGTGGTTCTCGGCGGCCTTCTCGAGCTCCTCCCGGACCCGGCGCAGCTTGTGGTCCCGGTCCTCGAGCTCCTTGGCCCGGCGCTCCACCTCGGAGAGCTTCCGCTCGAGGGTCTCCTCCCGCTGGGCCAGGCGCTCCTCGTTGCGCTTCAGCTCCTCGCGGCGGGCCCGGATGTCGGCCTCGGCCTCCCGGCGCATCGCCGCGATCTCCTCCTTCACCTCCCGGAGCGACTGCCGCACCACGCCCTCGGCCTCGCGCTCCGCGTCGAGGAGGAGCTTCTGGGCCCGGGCCTCCGCGCTCTGCACCCGGGTGGTCGCGATCATCTGCCTGATCAGGTAGCCGATCCCGACGCCGGAGGCCACCCCCACGGCGAGGAGGATCAGGTTCTCGTTCATGGTTGCCTCCATATGCAACATGCCGAGCGACGGCCCCTCGGGCCACCTGCTCGGCACGCGCGTGCGGGACGGGTCCCCTGGCTAGGGCGTACGCGGACTACCCGGCGATCTCGCCCCTCCCTGGGCGAACCGTCCCCTGGTCTTCCGGATCGTGGTTTCGGTCAACTGCACGTCGTCGCTGTCCAGGTTCCCGAAAGGCCTGTGCTCAGTTCTCTTTCGCACAATGTACGGCCTCCCGGGGGAAAGGGCAAGGAGCGGGCACGCCCGGCGGGAGCGGCCGCCGACCGAGGAGCGGGTCCGATCAGGGGTCGGCGGCCTCGTCGGGGGTGAGCCCCAGCGCGACCCTCGCCGCCCGGATCGAGGTGCCGGGGTCGTAGCCCCGCCGCGAGAGCAACGAGACCAGCCGGCGGAACGCGGCCTCGGGCCCGAAGGCGGCGAGCCGCCGCGCCCGGCTCCGGGCGAGCGCCACCGCCCGCGCCTCGTCGCCGTCGGCGTAGGCCTCGACGACCTCCTCGATCACGGGGCGGGCCACGCCCTTGGCGGCGAGGGCTCGGCCCACCGCCCGGGAGCCGGCGAGCCTCCCCCCGACCTCCCGCTCCGCGAACTCCCGCGCGAACCGGGCGTCGTCGAGGAGCCCCACCCGCTCGAGGCGGTCCAGCTCGTCCTGGACGTCGGCGGCCTCGAACCCCGCCCGCAGCAGCCGGTCGCGCAGCTCCTCCCTCGTGCGGGGGCGGGCGGCGAGCAACCGGAGGGCCCGCTCGTGGCAGGTCCCCGCGGGCGCGCCGCCCGGGGCCCGGGTCCGCCCCTCGCCCACGCTCAGGACGCGGACGCCGGCTGGGACGCCCGTCCCCTGGCCGGCGGGCCCTCGTCCACGACCACCGGCACGTCGTCGGCCGGCCCGAACGAGGCCACCCCCACCGCCTCGCGGACCCGCCGCTCGATCTCCTCGGCCACCTCGGGGTGCTCGACGAGGAACTGCCGGGCGTTCTCCCGGCCCTGGCCGAGCTGCTCGCCCTCGTAGGTGAACCACGCCCCGCTCTTCTTCACGATCTCGAGGTCCACCCCGACGTCGAGGAGCGAGCCCTCCTTCGAGATCCCCTTGCCGTAGATGATGTCGAACTCGCACTGGCGGAAGGGGGGCGCGACCTTGTTCTTCACCACCTTCACCCGGACCCGGGAGCCGATCACCTCGGTGCCGTCCTTGAGGTTCTCGACCTTCCGGACGTCGAGCCGGACCGAGGAGTAGAACTTGAGCGCCCGCCCCCCGGGGGTGGTTTCGGGCGAACCGAACATCACGCCGATCTTCTCCCGGAGCTGGTTGATGAAGATCGCCGTGGTCTCGAACCGGGAGAGCGAGCCCGCGAGCTTCCGCATCGCCTGGGACATGAGCCGGGCCTGGAGGCCGACGTGGGAGTCCCCCATCTCCCCCTCGATCTCGGCCCGCGGGACGAGCGCCGCCACCGAGTCCACCACCACGAGGTCGAGGGCGCCGGAGCGGACCAGGAGGTCGGCGATCTCGAGGGCCTGCTCGCCGGAGTCGGGCTGGGAGACGAGCAGCTCGTCGATGTTCACGCCCAGGGCCCGGGCGTAGGTCGGGTCGAGCGCGTGCTCGGCGTCGATGAACGCCGCGATGCCCCCGCGCTTCTGGGCCTCGGCGATGATGTGGAGGCAGACCGTCGTCTTCCCCGAGCCCTCGGGCCCGAACACCTCGACGATCCGCCCCCGCGGGATCCCGCCCACGCCGAGCGCGAGGTCGAGCGCGAGCGAGCCCGTGGGGATCACCGAGACGCCCTGGCCGGCGGGGTGCTCCCCGAGGCGCATCACCGCGCCCTTCCCGTACTGCTTCTCGATCTGCGAGAGCGCCACCTCGAGCATCTTGTCCCGGTCCATCGGCAACCGCCTCCGTTCCTGCTCCGCGCGCCCGGGCCCCGCGGGCGTCCTGGCCGCGCACCCTACCCCGCGGGGCCGACACGGATCACACCCCTGTCATCCCTCGAATCACACCACTGTCATGCCCGGGCTGCAACCCAGACGGTACTCGAACGGATGTTCGAGGTCAACGACCGGGGAGGCGGAACCGGTTCAACCCCCGAGCGGGAACGTCCGGAGCGGCTCGTACCGCGGCGCCGGCCGCCCGAGGTGGCTCCGGTAGAGCACGAGCGCCCGGACCCCGAACGGCTCGCTCCGGAGCTCGGTCCGCGCGAACCCCTCCGGCAGCGCGACGGGCGGGTCCGACCTCGCGACCGTGAGGTGCGCCGTGAACCCCCGCCGCTCGGGGGGGAACTCCTCCTCCAGGGCGGCGTCCAGCCCCCCGGCGAGGGAGCGGAGCCCCCCTTCGGGGTCGTCCAGGCCGACCCACAGCACCCGGGCCCGCCGGAGCGAGGGGAACGCCCCCACCCCCGAGGCCCGGATCCGGAACGGCCGGTGCCCGGCGGCCACCGCCCCCACCCGCTCCTCGACCCAGGGGAGCAGCCGCGGCCAGGTCCGGCCGAGGAACTTCACGGTCACGTGCCAGTTCTCGGGCGGCACCCACCGCGCGGCGGGGAACGCCTCCCGCCACGGGGCCAGGGCCCGGACCACGAGCTCCCGGACGGGCTCGGGCACGTCCACGGCCACGAACAGGCGGAGCGGGCGCGCCTCCGGCCGCGAGGCCCGGTCCCGCGCCACCGGCTCAGCCCGCCCCGCGGGCCGCCGCGGCTCCCCCGCCCCCCACCTCAGCTCGGCCGCCCGTCGGGGAGCGGCCGTCCCTCGAGGTGCCGGCGGACCAGGTCGAGGGCCGCCTGCTCCGCCCACCGGCGGACCTGGGCCCGGTCCCCGGGGGCCCGGAACCCGCGGGCGTGGGAGACGTCCTCGCCGGCGAGGGCCACCCACACCGTCCCCGGCTCGGCCCCGGCGTGGGGCTCGGGGCCGGCCGCCCCGGTGAGCCCGATCCCGAGGTCGGCCCCGAACAGCCGCCGGGCGCCCGCGGCCATCTCCAGCGCGCACGGCCCGCTCACCGGGCCGTGGGCCCGGAGCGTGTCCGGCGACACCCCCAGGACCTCGCGCTTGGCCTCCGCCGTGTAGCAGACCGCGGAGCCACGGAAGTAGTCCGACGCACCCGGCACCGCGGTGATCCTGGCCCCGAGCGCGCCGCCCGTGAGCGACTCCCCGCAGGCGAGGGTCCGCCCGGCCGCCCGCAGCAGGCGTCCCACCGCCTCCTCGAGCGCCTCGTCGGCCGAGGAGAACACGACGTCGCCCAGGCGCCGGCGCGCCTCGGCGGCCACGGGCTCGATCAGGGCCTCGGCCTCCTCCCGGGTCGCCGCCTTCGCCGTGATCCGCACCTTCACCTCGCCCGCCGCCGCGAGGAACGCCACGGTCGGGTTCTCCCTGCCCCGGAACAGGTCGTCGAGGACCTCGGCCACCCGCGACTCCCCGATCCCCGTGCAGCGGAGCACCCGCGAGACGATCGTGGCGCCGGAGCGCGCGGCGAGCTCCGGCAGGACCGTGCCCTCCATCATCTCCCGCATCTCCGCGGGCACGCCGGGGAGCGCGTAGACCACCACGCCCCCGGCCTCCGCCACGATCCCGGGGGCCGTCCCCCGCTCGGGGACGATGGGGCGAGCGCCCGCCGGGACCAGCGCCTGGAGGAGGTTCGAGGCCGGCATCTCCCGCCCGAGCGCCGCGAACTTGGCCCGGATCAGCTCCTCGAGCTCGGGGCGGCGGACGAGCGCAACGCCGAGGGCGAGGGCCAGGCCGTCGCGGGTGATGTCGTCCTGCGTGGGGCCGAGCCCGCCGGTCGAGATCACGACGTCGGCCCGGGACATCGCGAGGCGGTAGGCGCCTGCGATCCGCTCCAGGTTGTCGCCGACGGCCTGGTGGTGGAGCACGTCCACGCCGACCTCCGCCAGGCGCTCCGAGATCCACCGGGCGTTCTCGTTCGCGATCTGCCCGAGCAGGAGCTCGGTCCCGATCCCGATGACCTCGGCGCGCATCAGGCGGGGCCGGGGGACGCGGTGCCCGGGGCCTCCTCCGGCTCGTAGCTGAAGGTCCGCCGCCAGGGCCGGCCGTCGCGGCCCGGGACGCCCAGGTCCCTGCCCGCGACCGTGAGCTCCACGGCGCCCCCGTCCGCGACCCACAGGCGGAGCGTGAGCTCCGCCTCGAAGCTCCGCGCCTCGCCCGGGTGGAGCACGACCGTCTCGGGCGGCGCCGCGTCCGCCGCCACCGTGACCTCGACGTCGCGGCGGGCGGTGAGGGCGACGACGATCCGCCGGTCAGGGGCCGCACGGACCGTCGGCTCGGAGGGCATCACCGCCGGCGTCGGCGCCGAGTTCGACCGCGAGAGGAACCCGAGGGCCGCGGCGACCCCGAGCACCGTGAGCACGGCGAGCGCCGCGAACACGTGGTCGCGTCGGCGCGCGCCCACCCGAACCACCTCCTCGACCTGCGCGGGCGGGGGTGGGGGCGGGACGTCCCGCTCCAGGGCCGTCGCGTAGGCGTCGACCACCTTCTCGGGGTCGAGGCCGAGGTAGGAGGAGTACGAGCGCAGCGTGCCCCGCACGTAGACCTCGCCGGGGAGGTCCTCGAAACGTTCCCGCTCGAGGGCCTCGAGCAGCTCGGCGCGGATCCGCGTGTCGCGGCTCGCCTCGTGGAGCGAGAGCCCCCGCAGGAGCCTCGCCTTGCGCAGCGCGGACCCCACGCCGGTGAGCGTACCCTGCACGCACCCCCCTCTCGGACGCGAAGCGCGATCCGGGCGATTATAGGGGCGTGGAGGCGGAGGGCGGCACCGTCACGGTCGTGGTGGAGATCCCCAAGGGGTCCCGGAACAAGTACGAGATGGACCCCGCCACCGGCCAGATCGTCCTCGAGCGGATGCTGTTCTCCTCGACGGTCTACCCGGCCGACTACGGGTTCATCGAGGGGACGCTCGGCGGCGATGGCGACACGCTCGACGCGCTCGTGTTCGTGGGCGAGCCCACGTTCCCGGGCTGCCGGATCCGCGCCCGCCCCGTGGGCCTGTTCCGGATGCGGGACGAGAAGGGGCCCGACGAGAAGATCCTCTGCGTGCCGCTCCGGGACCCGATGTGGTCGCAGGTGCGGGACCTCTCCGACCTGAACCCGAACCTGCTCAACGAGATCGAGCACTTCTTCGCGGTCTACAAGGAGCTCGAGGGCAAGGAGGTCACGACCGAGGGGTTCGGTGGGCGGGACGAGGCGCTCGCGGTGGTCGCCGAGGCCCGCGAGCGCGCCGCCCGCGGGGGCTAGCCGCGCCCCTCAGGGCCGCGCGTCGCCGCTCCGGGCCGCGCGGGACTCCTCCCACTCCTCCCAGGTCACGAGGACGTCCCGGGCCCTGGACCCCTGGGAGGGCCCCACGATCCCCCGCTGCTCGAGGAGGTCCATCAGCCGCCCGGCCCGGGCGAAGCCCACCTTGAGCTTCCGCTGGAGCATCGAGGTCGACCCGAGCTGGGAGCGGATCACGAGCTCCGCGGCCTGCTCGAGGAGCTCGTCGTCGTCGCCGAGCTCGTCCTCGCCCTCGACCGGGGGCCTGCCGAGCCCCTCCACGTTCGCCTCGTACTCCGCCTTCCGCTGGGCCCGGATCCACTCCGAGACCGCCGCGATCTCCTTCTCGGTCACGTAGGCGGCCTGGATCCGCACGGGCTTGGATGCGTTCGCCGGCGCGAACAGCATGTCCCCGTGGCCGACGAGCTTCTCCGCGCCGTTCTGGTCGAGGATCACCCGGGAGTCGGCCTGGGAGGAGGTCATGAGCGCGATCCGGGACGGGATGTTGGCCTTGATCAGCCCGGTCACCACGTCCACCGAGGGGCGCTGGGTCGCGACCACCAGGTGGATCCCGACGGCCCGGGCCATCTGGGCGATCCGGCAGATCGCGTCCTCCACGTCGCGCGGGGCCACCATCATGAGGTCGGCGAGCTCGTCGATCACCACCAGGAGGTAGGGCAGGTCGGTGAACCGCCCCTCCTGCCCGGGCGGGATCCGGAGCGTCCCCTCGGCCAGGCCCTGCCGGTAGCCGTCCAGGTCCCGCACCCCCACGGCGGCGAGGACCTCGTAGCGCTGCTCCATCTCCCGGACCACCCAGGCCAGGGCCTCCGCGGCCCGCTTGGGGTGGACGATCACCGGCGAGAGCAGGTGCGGGAGGTCGGCGAAGTGGGAGAGCTCCACCCGCTTGGGGTCGATCAGCACGAGCTTCACCTGGTCCGGCGTGGTCCGCACGAGGATCGAGGTCACGAACGAGTTGATCAGCGAGGACTTCCCGGCCCCCGTGGCCCCGGCGATCAGGAGGTGGGGCATCTCGGCCAGGTTCACCATCACCGCCCGGCCGTGCACGTCCTTCCCGAGCCCCACCGCGAGGGGGTGGCGCGCCTCCCGGGCCGCCCGGGAGCGGAGGACGTCGCCCAGGGTCACGAACTCCCGGACCTTGTTCGGCACCTCCACCCCGATCGCCGACCGGCCGGGGATCGGCGCGATGATCCGGACGTCGGGGGTGGCGAGGGCGTAGGCGATGTCGTCGGCGAGCGAGAGCACCCGGTTCACCTTGGTCCCGGGCTCCACCTCCACCTCGTAGAGCGTGACCGTGGGGCCCCGGTGGGCCGTGGGGACCCGGGCCGGCACCCCGAAGGTCCGGAACGTCCGCTCGAGCGCCTCCATCGTGTGCTCCTCGTCCCGGGTGTCGGCGGCGGAGGCCGGCGCCGCGCGGAGGAGGTCGAGCGGGGGGAGCCGGTAGGGGCCCCGGGCGGGCGGCGCCACGGGGAGCCTCGCGCGGGCCCGGGCGGCGGCCGACGGGTGGTCCTCCGACCCGGGGTCGGCGGGTGCGGCCGCCGCACCGGGGCCGGCCGCGGCGTCCGGCTCTTCGAGCAGCGCGGGGTCGACCTCGCCCGTCACGTCGCGGTCGAGCTCCGCGGCAAGCCGCCTCATGCGCGCCTCGAGCGCGCGGCGCGCAGCCTCCACGCCCGCCGGGTCAAGGTCGCGCGCGACCTCGAAGGGCTCCCCCACGCGCACGAGAACGCGCGCGAAGGGCTTCGGCAGAATGAAGCGGTCCCAGGATCGGAAGCGCCACGCGCGCGAAGCCGCGTACGCGCCGTGGACGATCTTCCGCCCGGTCTTCGACGCGAGGAGGACAACCCCCGGCTGTGCGCGGTAGCGCGGCCCGCGCGGCCCGTCGGGCGTCACGGCGACGTCGTATCCGGCGGCAGCCGCATCGAGGAGCGCGAGCAGCGCGGCGGGGCCGCCGCGCGTGGTGCTGCCGCGGGCGGTGCGGAACCCGAACTTCTCGATGATCCGGGCGATGATCTCTCCGTCGCCGTGGCGGCTCACCATGACCGTGACCCCGCGGCCGCGGTGCGTGTGGACAAACGCGAGCATCCGATTGTGCCAGAACGCGTAGACGAGCCGCTCTCCACGCCGCCAGGCGTCCTCGTAGGCGGCCGCGCCCTCCACCTCGATCCGCCAGGTCCAGAAGAGCAGGCGGAGGACGAGCGCGCCGAGCGCGATCGCCGCGGCCGTAAAGAGGCGCCTCGCCCATCCGGCAAGGGCTCGCATGGCGCTCATGATACCAGACGGCCCACGGGCGCGCGCGCCCGCCGCTCCGCGCGGCGCGATAGGGTCTTGCGCGCCGCGACGTCATGCCGTACATTTGGCGCCTCGGCTGGCGCCGGGCTCCGGGGGGACCAGCAGGGGCGCCGCTGCAGGAAAGGCACATGGACGGCGGTCAGGTATTTCTGGGCGCGAGCTCCGCCTCCGCGGGCACCGAGGCCGGTGGCGGGGGCGGCGCTGGCGACGGCGTGAGTGGCGGCGGCGGGGCGGTCGCGTTCCAACGCACGCCGGCCAGCTTGCCCGCCGACTCGTGGCCCGCCGAGGACGGCCTCGGGCAATGGCAGCGTCCCGCGAGCCACTTTCCGCTCCCGCTCTCGCCGCTCTTTGCGGACGTCTATCTCTCCATGCTCCCCGGGGCGCTGGCGCGGGCGCTCGACGCCTACGGGAGCCTCATCGGCGGCCTCGAGGTACGCGTCCTCGACGGATACTACTACGGGCGGGCACGGGCGGCGTTTCCGGGGCCGCCGCCGCCGGGCGCGCTCCAGTGGCTCTGGTGGCTCGTGCCCGCCGTGCGCCGCCGCGTGCGCGCGTGCGCGCGGGCCATGCGGGAGGGGCTCCACGAGAGCGACCTGCGGCGCTGGGAAGAAGTCGAGCGGGCGCGCGTGAGCGCCTTTCTCCGAGGGCACGCCGCCGTCGACCTCTCGCGGCTCGACGACCGCGGGGCGATCGAGGAAGTCGATCGGCTCAATGCGGCGCTCGCTGAGCTCACCGAGCTCCACTTCCGCCTGCACATTGCCATGTCGCTCCCGCTCTATCGGTTCGCTGGGGCGTGCCGCGCCCTCCTCGGGTGGAGCGACGCGCAGGCCATGAGGCTTCTCGCGGGGCTTTCGGCGATGACGCTCGAGCCCGCGCGCGCGCTCGCCGCCGTCGCCCGCACCGCCGCCGCGAGCGCGGCCGCGCGAGC
>FWPU01006105.1_pt1 | contig 24810 bp, 18 predicted proteins | sample 2228361 | NCBI WGS metagenome assembly FWPU01 (sample SAMEA103939777, study PRJEB20133) | metagenome | reverse complement strand
TATCTTAATTTAATTCTTTTTAAAAATATGTTTTTATAATTAATAAAAAAACGATTATAATCGAAAAAGAGGGAAATATAATATATAAACGATGAATCAAAAATGAGAGTTTTTTTAAGTCGCTGTCGTATTTGAAAAATTTGAAAACTAATCTTCGCTCAAGATATAAACAGTATCTTATTTTTATCTTTCTAAATATTTTCATTTTTAACGCTACAACAGAAGCATTAGAGAAAAAACACAAGCATGATGAAAAGGTTCAGCTAAAAACAATCGCACAAAGGTTAAAACAGAAATATGGTTTTTCTTTTCATACTGCAAAATCAAAGAATATCAAACACGATTTTCTTCCTCTTGAATGGAATTTTGTTGATTTATTAACAATAGAAGCAATTGCAGAGCAATTAAAAACAAAAAAACACAATAATGTCATATTTTATAAGACAAGCTCTCCTTTGAATAAACTAATAGAAAAACTCTCAGATAATGAATATGTGATAAGTAACAAAGCTTTTCCACACAGTTTTGTTCCCGCCATCTGCAAAAATGATAGTAAAGAATGCGAAAATGTTGTTTACTACAGCAATGACCTTTTTAAAAGTTACATAGAAATATTTCATAATAATTATGATGATTTAAAGACAATTTTAAAAACCAGATATAATATTATTGCAATTACACCAGAAAAAGAAAAACACTTGTTGAAAAAAGCTCTAGCTCCTGGAACAAGCATAATTGATTACCAGAGATTCACAAATGAAGAGCTTATTTGGCACATAAGCGTATTAGAAGATTTACCTGAAAGTGTAAGAAAGATACCGCAATTAAAATATATAACCCGTTTAAAAACAGGTGAAATTTTACCTGGTAATGCCCCAGCAATTTCTTATCTTAATGATGGCTTTATTGTATTCTCTGATCATATGTTTGCATTACAACACAAATATTATTCGGAATGGCTAATAACGCACGAAATAGCACATTTTTACTGGCGATTTAAAATGAAATTTGAGGAAAGGTTAGAATGGGCGAACATTAGCGAATGGTATCCTGCTAAAGCACCTGAACTTATGATTAAAAAAGATAAAAAACTCCAAACCATTTTAGAGGATAATAGCACACCATTAGAATATTTGAGATTTTTAGATAGTAATACATTTACTGAAAAAATAAAAGAGTACAATACGAGCCTTCTTTGGTCTCATAAACGCTCTGATAATTTCGTCAGTGAATACGCAGCTAGTATAAATCCCGGCGAAGATTTCGCAGAATCATTTGCAGCATTTGTAATTAACTCTAAACTTTTAAAATCTAAATCTATGAAAAAATATAACTTTATTAAACACCTATTTGTATCTCATGAATATGAAATGGTAATCTTAAATGAAAAATACAGATTTTATATACATCAAAAAAATCCAGATTTACAACCCCCCATAGTAGATAAAAAAGATTTGGAATATACCTATTCTAAGACAATAGATGGTAATCTAGAATATACTATAACTTTAAAAGCGATGGATGATTTATCAGGTATAAGTTACGCATTACTTGGTTTTATATCTCCTAATCCACAAAATCCACAGGAGTATATGTTACATTTATATCCTGAAAAGGACAATATTCTGAAAGGAAAAATAATCGTTAGTCGTTTTTCACAAAAAGGTGATTACATAATATCAAGATTTACAATAACTGATAATGCTAAAAATGAAACTTATGTAGCTTTCAATAAAGACAAAATAAGAATTAAGGTTGCGACAAATACAGATGGGTATCCATCACCACAGGCACATATAGAAAAAATGAAATTTTGGACAAAAGAGCAAAAAGGGGAAATAGGAAGGAGTACTATTTTGTATGTAACGGTTCCTGTTATAACAAGTGTAAATATGAAAGCTGATGCAGTATTGCGTTTGGTATCTAAATCAGGACAAATGTTTGAAGTTTATGGAACACACGATTTGAAAAATAAGACAATGAATTTTGAATTTAATTTTACACCATATAACGAAAGTGGTGAATGGTATTTTAGAATGCTGTTTTTAGAAGATGAAGCAAAAAGTAGAACCGCATATAACATGGAGAAATACAATTATAAAGTAAGAATTATCTCTACCTATTCTGATACAGAAGGACCTACTTTAAAAGAAGACAGCTTAAAAATAAATGTATATGAAGATGACCCTGTAAATCATGATTCATTTGTTGATGTAGTATTCACTTTTGATGTAAAGGACAATCTGGCAGATTTTGCCTATGCATACTTTACTATTAGAAAACCATCAGGTAAAACAGAAGGATTTTATTACCTAACGGACTATTACAATGATAAAAATGTTCGAAAGGACCCTGAATTTCAAAAATGGAAAACACATAAATTCACAATAAGATTTCCAAGACATACAGAAGAAGGATGGTACGAACTTATAAGTATTATCCTTTTTGATAAGATTAATAATAAGCGAGAGTATGATTTTACAATACGAAAAATAAAAAAAGGCTTTAACATAGTGAAATCCGGAAACTAAAGGATTAATATAATAAATATAATCAACTATAATTATTTAACCTGTGTTGCTTATGATTATATAAAAAATCAATATCCATATATGTAGATTTATAATAAATTTCGATTACTCAGTATGATTTTAACAATATTTATAGAATAGAAACCAAAAATGGTAAAAATTTTTTAAAATGAAGCAAACTATAGAACCGAGGATGTATACAATATCTTAAAACATATCCTAGTAAATATCTTAAATACCCTGAATATTAAAATAATAATATATGGATAAAAGTACTATACAAATATATAGCATATTTCAAAAAAGTAGCACTTGCTGTCTGGAAAAATAGCAAGTGGTGTCGCGGAAAAGTAGCATTTAGAGTAAAAAATTTTTAAATAACTTAATATGATATCATTAGTTATTGATAACATTTTTGGGTCAAGAACAGGGATTCTTTTCACTCTCTCAAAATTTTCTCACTTGTAAAAAACTGCCATTTTTGGCATATTTTTTCGCCCTTTCAAATTAATAACAATATTTATTATTTTAATTTAATAGAAAGACACAGCTTTTTTTTGATTTTGCTTTTTTTTTAATTTGTGAATCTCGAAAAAACGATGTGTCTTTCATTAAATCTATATATGGAGTATCGTATGCCTTTAATAGAGGGTATTTTTTAGGGGGTAGATTTTTGACATATTTTGAAGTGTCTATCCAAAGGGAGTATGTCAAAAATAATGGGGTAGGGTATTACAATGCGATTTTTGAAAAAAAAGTGAATTTTGGTTTAGAAAAGGCGATTTTTTTAGAGACAATTTAGCAAGATTTTACTTATTCTACTCACTAAAAAACGGAAGGGGTTATTAAGCGAAAATAGTGGCACTCCGAGTGTTTTTATAAGGGGTTTAAAAGTATATTTAATTATAGAAAATGGGGTGATGAAGCAATAATAGTGGGGTAGAAAGAATTGAAGATAAGATTATAGAAAGGAGGGATGTAAATGGAAGATAAAGTAAATGATATAAAAGCAAATAATATAGAGACAATTGACATCAAAAGTTGGATTGAAAGCAGGGTTATAGAGTATTATAAAGACAAGTATAAGGTATATAAGAGTAGTGGCAATTGTGCAAGTCAATCGTGGCATCCTTGTTTTAGGTACTTATATTTAGAGCGTGTAAATCCTGAAGCGCAACATCTACAATATATGTAAAATCCAATTTTTTTATTTAGGACATTTTTTAAATTTCAGTCTATCAGGAACCAAGGTTTTATAATGTGGAGCTGAGGGGATTTGAACCCCCGGTCTCCAGAGTGCGATTCTGGCGCTTTACCAACTAAGCTACAGCCCCTTGTATTTATCTATATACAATTAAATATTTTAAATTATAATTAAATTATGATTATAAAACCAAATAAATTATTGGAGCTACCTAAAATATTCATAGTTGTTAGTGAATTCAATTTTGAAATTACAGAAAAATTAGTTGATGGTTGTTTGAATGTGTTAAAAGATAATGGAATAACAGAAGATTATTATTCAGTTGTTTATGTAAGTGGAGTATTTGAAATTCCAATAATTACAAAGCACATTTTAATACATAAAAAACCAGATGGAGTTATTGTTATAGGTGCAGTAATAAAAGGTGAAACTGAGCATTACTATTTTTTAGCTAATGCTGTTTTACCTAAAATTTTAAAATTATCTTTGGAATTTAAAGTTCCTATATGTAATGGTATAATTGTGTGTGAAAATGAACAGCAAGCACGTGAAAGAGCAGGTGGCAGAGTTGGTAATCGAGGTAGTGAAGCAGCGAAAGCGTTAGTAAATTCTTTATCTGTGATTTCGCAAATCAAACCATTATGATAACAATTACTTCCACACATATCTTAAGACAAGTATTTGGTCTTGTAATGAACTATATGTATCAATATGAAATAACTAAAAAAAGGAATACAGATTTATATGCTTTTTATAAAGGTTTATATATGAATTTTGCAAGAAAAAGGAATTTTCTATCAGGTGAATTATTAGAATTTACTCAAGATATTATAAACCATACGAAAAATAATTTAGAATTCATAGATGGAGCTTTTTCTAAATATATGAACAAAGTTGCATCTAAAAAAACGAGTATAGTTGATTATACTATTTTGAGAGTTGGAACTTCTTTGTTATTATTTTTTGCAAAAGAGATAAATCCAGTTATGGTTATAAATACTTCTGTTGAATTATCAAAAAAATATAGTGGAGAAAATTCATACAAGTTTGTAAATGCTGTCTTAGATAAGGTATATAAAGAGCATTGTCTGCAATTTTCGGATAAAGAAAAAGATAAGGGCACGATTAACCAGCATCCAAATCCTAACAATATAAATCCAATTGCAAATACCTAAAGCATTCATTACAATATTAAATCGGAGAGGCTGGGATTCGAACCCAGGAACCAAGAAATATCTCAGTTAACGGCTTAGCAAGCCGCCGCATTCAGCCACTCTGCCACCTCTCCATCTTACAATTCTGAGAAGCTAGGATTCGAACCTAGACTAACTGATCCAGAGTCAGTTGTGCTACCTGTTACACCACTTCTCAATAATGTTTCCAATTTTAAAAATCTTAAATAAAAAAATTTTACAAAAATTTTATCAAACGAATTCTCGGGAAGTATGGAAAAATCTATCTATTCTATTATCTTATAACCATACAACTTATATATTAGAATCCGACTAAATATAAAAAATATAAATTTTAAAATTAGTTTAAAAGATAATGTTAACCTATCCTTTTCTGAATGTAAATATTTTTGATAAATTCTATAGGCTGTTGGTTGATAGCGGTTCAAATAAGACTATAATATTCAGTCCTAAGAAATCATTAGAGGAAACAAAATATTTCAAGAAAAGGTGGGTAAGATTTAAAACATTTCTGGTGCCAACTTTCAGTAAGAAAGTAAATTTAAAATTTAAAAACATAATACTTCACACCACAATCTTAATAGTTGACTGGCAGAAATATATTTACTATGCAAAAAATATGGAGAAAAATTTAAAGATTTTTAGATATTTTCAAAATTTTGGATGCGATGGCATTTTGGGTTTAGATATATTAAGAAAAATTATTCTGGAAATAGACTGTAAAAACAATAAGGCAAAAATTATCAAGTTCATCAATAATCATAGAAAGTTTCAGTGGTGCAATTTATACAACATTAATGCTCATTTAGGTGCAAATATCAATATTGACGGTCACCAAAAGCTTGCAATTATAGACACAGGAATAAACATTGCTGACATTGTCCTAAAAAGAAAACACAAAAATTGTAATCTTATCTCTAAAAAAGAAATTCTTTTATGGAATAAGAAAAAACTTATCAATGTTTATAAGTTAAATATCAGTATTCAATTTATGAACAGGGATTTTAAAAATTTGAAGTTTGCAGTTTTGAATATTTTGAAAAATGATAATCCTATTATATGCTATCCTTTTTTAAAAAGATTAAGGAGAGTTATTTTTGACAATGGCAAGCGAATCTTATATTTTCTAATTATTCATTTATTTATAAATTTTTTTAGAATGGAATGGTATTATGGAAACCTTATATAATATTATAGTTCGAAATGAAAAATTACTAATTAACATTTTACAAGAAATACAGCAACATTATCATAATCTTCCAAAAGAAATTCTTGAGGAACTATCTAAAATATTAGAAGTGCCATTAATTGATATATATGGTGTTGCGACTTTTTATAGAGCGTTTAGATTTAAACCTGCTGGTAAACACTTAATAAAGGTATGCACAGGTACAGCATGCCATGTTAAGGGAGGGAAGAAGGTATTAGAAAGAATCGAAGAAAAACTTAATATTACTCCTGGCAATACAACGAATGATTTTAAGTTTACATTGGAAACGGTTAACTGTTTGGGCGCTTGTGCTTTAGGTCCGATAATGGTTTGTAATGAAAAATACTATGGTAATATGAATTCAACTAAAGTTAGTTCTTTTCTGAAAAAATTGTATCAAATTTAATGTTGAAAGTTTAAAGTTCACGGTTAAATGCCAAAAATTACAAATTTAAACGAATTAGTAGCGTTATCAAATTTACTATATACTGCAAAAAATAGCAAAAAAGTAAAAATAATTATTTCGACAAAAGCAACTTGCTGTTATCTTAAAGGTAGTCAGGAAGTTCAAGAAGAATTTGAGAAAGAAATTAAAAAATATAAATTGGAACATCATGCGGATATCTTAACAACAGGATGTTTAGGTTTTTGTGCGGTTGAACCAATTGTTATAGTAAAACCTTCTGGAGTATTTTATCCTTCTGTTGATAAACGAGTTGTTCCTAATATATTAAAAGCTTCTTTAGAAGGTCAAATTTTAGATGAGTTATTATATAATGATTCGGTTACGAGTAAAAAATATACCTATACGGAAGATATACCATTCTATAAAAAACAGAAACAGTTAGTTTTCAAGAATTGTATAAATATTGACCCGGAAAAAATAGAGGACTATATTGCATATGGTGGTTATAAGGCACTATGTAGAGCTCTTACACAAATGACACCAACAAATATCGTAGAAGAGGTTAAATTATCTGGTTTGCGTGGTAGGGGAGGGGCCGGATTTCCAACAGGTAGAAAATGGGAGATATTAAGTAAAGAAAAATGTGAAATTAAATATATCATTTGTAATGCTGATGAAGGTGATCCTGGTGCCTATATGGATAGAGGGATCTTAGAAAGTAACCCACATTCCGTTATTGAAGGAATGATTATTGGTGCTTATGCAATGAATGCAAGTTCTGGATGGATTTATATAAGAGATGAATATCCCCTTGCAGTTGAACATATTAAAAATGCTATCGTTCAAGCAAGAAATTACGGGTTCTTAGGTAATAACATCTTAAACACAGGATTTAATTTTGATATAAAAATTGCAAAAGGAGCAGGAGCTTTTGTATGTGGTGAAGAAACTGCGCTTATACAATCTATAGAAGGGAAAAGAGGCATGCCAAAACAAAGACCTCCTTACCCTGTTCAATCAGGACTTTTTGGTAAACCTACCTGTATAAATAATGTTGAAACATGGGCAAATATTCCTTTGATTATTATTGAGGGTGCAAATTGGTTTAAAGCTTTTGGGACAGCAAATAGCAAGGGCACAAAAATATTTTCACTTGTCGGAAAAGTTAAAAATGTTGGTCTTGTAGAGGTCCCTATGGGTATTAAATTAGATGAGATAATTTTTGATATAGGTGGTGGCGCACCAGATAATAAAAAGGTAAAAGCAGTGCAAATAGGAGGACCTTCCGGAGGTTGCATACCTGCCGAATTGTTTCACTTACCTATTGATTACGAATCGCTTGTGTCTGCAGGGGCAATTATGGGTTCTGGTGGTATGATTGTTATGGATGAAGAAACTTGCATGGTTGATATTGCGAAATATTTTACAAACTTTTTGCAAGATGAGTCATGTGGTAAATGTTCAACATGTAGAGAAGGAACTCAAAGAATTTATGAAATATTATGTCGCATTACTGATGGTAAAGGTTCTGAAGAACACTTAGAATTATTAGAAAACTTAAGTAATGTTATAAAAAACGCATCTCTTTGTGGTCTTGGACAAACAGCACCCAATTCTGTGCTTACAACTTTAAAGTATTTCAAAGATGAATATATAAATCATATAAAAAATAAATACTGCTCTGCAGGTGTATGTAAAGCATTAATAAGGTATTACATAGACCCTGCAAAATGCACTGGATGTTTAGTTTGTAAAAGGAACTGTCCTCAGAAAGCAATAAAAGGCGAAAAAGGGAAACCTCATCTAATAATTGATAAAAAATGTATAAAGTGTGGTATTTGTTATGAAGTGTGTAAGTTTTATTCTATATCTAAACATCCTGTAAACAATAACAAGTTGTAGAACAAAACCAAATAAGAATGCATAATGCTTGAAAATAGATAAAGTAAATATGAAAATAAATCTTAATGGGAAACAGATAGAAGTATCGGAAGTTAAAACAATTCTTGAGGTAGCATTAGAACATAATATCCAGATACCACGTCTTTGCCATTATGAAGAGTTAACACCTTTTGGAGGTTGCAGGTTATGTATTGTAGAAATAGGTAGTCCACCAGCAACACGATTAGTTACCTCTTGTAATTACCTAATAGAAGATGGATTGAATATAAATACAAATTCACCAGCAGTTATACAAGCAAGAAAAATGGTAATGGAGTTACTTATTTCAATATCTCCCTCCTCAAAAATCTTACAAGAATACGGCAGGAGAGTAGGTGTAGAAAGAATAAGGTTTGAATTCAAAAACAATGATTGTATATATTGCGGATTATGTGTTAGAATATGCAAAGAAATAGTTAATAAAAATGTAATTGGTTTTGTTAATAGAGGTAATAGATTGGAAATATCTTCGTCATTCAATAAAAGTTGTTACGATATATGCAAAGAATGTGGGGCATGTTTATTTACCTGTCCTACCAGCAAAATAAGATTAGACCATTTAAATCCTGATGAGAAAGTTCTAAAAAGTGAAGAAACAAAACGAATAAGAAATTTGAGATGGTATTTTTTAAAAATTCTCGCTAAAGATTATCCAAGAGAATTTGTTTTTAAATATCCTCAAAAATTGTTTCATAAATTCTTAATTGAGTATAATTTAGAATCAGAATGCAATGGTAAAATCAGTGAAAGTTTAATTGATAATTCACATCCTTATATCTATGTTGATATGTCCAGATGTATAGGATGTCAAACTTGTATTAGAGTTTGCAATCAATTACAAGGACAATTTGTATGGAAAATGAAAAAGATAGGAAATAAAATTTTACCTAAACCAAACGGTAAAAATCTATGGGAAAGTTCGTGTGTAAGTTGTGGTGCGTGTGCTGATGCGTGTCCAACAGGTGCAATAGAGGATAGATCCATAGTAGAATTCGGGGAACCTGAGAAATTTATTAAAACAACCTGTGTATATTGTGGTGTAGGTTGCCAATTAAATGTTGGAATAAAAAATAACAATATTATCACTGTAAAACCCTCTTATGATTCTCCTGTAAATAAAGGTCATTTATGTGTTAAAGGTAGGTATGCATATACTTATGTTCATTCACTTGAAAGAATAACCAAACCTCTTATAAGAAACGCTGAGGGCTGGAAAGAGATAGACTTGCAAGATGCAATTAAATTGACAGCAAAGAAGTTTCAACAGATAAAGGAAAAATATGGACCGGACGCAATTTGTATATTGAGTTCCTCAAGAGCTACTAACGAGGAAAATTATCTGGTGCAGAAATTTGCGAGGGTTGTGATTGGAACAAATAATGTTGACTGTTGTGCCAGAGTTTGCCATGCTCCTACAGCACATGCATTAGGAATGATGTTAGGAACTGGTGCTGCCACAAATTCATTTGAAGATATCGAATTTGCTAAAACGATACTCATCGCGGGTGCTAATCCAACGGAGAACCATCCTGTTGTTGGAGCAAAAATTACGCAAGCAGTTTTAAAAGGTGCTAATTTGATTGTAATAGACCCCCGTAAAATAGAACTTGCAAAGATGGCTAATGAACATTTACAAATTGCTGTTGGAACGGATATTCCTTTATATAATGCAATGTGTTATACCATAATCAAAGAGAAATTATATGACATGGATTTTATAAAAAATAGAACAAATGGTTTTGAAGAATTTAGTAAGTTTGTTGATGATTACCCACCTGAAAAAATTGCTAAAATTTGTCAGGTAAAGCCTCAACAAATAATAAACGCGGCAAGAATTTATGCACTTCAAAAGCCATCTTATATTTGTTCAGGTTTAGGACTTAGTGAACACAAACAGGGAACAGAAAATGTTTATGCTCTTGTTAATTTAGCACTATTGACAGGCAATTTTGGCAAAAAAGGAACAGGTGTTAATCCTCTTCGTGGTCAAAATAATGTTCAAGGTGCTGCTCACATGGGTTGTATTCCTACAAAATTAACTGGATTTGGGGACATAGCGGAAGCTAAAGAACTATTTCAAACCGTTTGGAATACTCAACTTCCTACCCAAAAAGGAATGAATGCAATAGAAATAATAGATGCTGCCTTAAACAAAAAACTTAGGGCATTATATATTATTGGATGGGATATATTATTAACTCATCCACAAGCGGATAAAACATTAAAAGCATTAAAGAATTTAGAGTTTATTGTAATCCAAGATCCATTTATAAATAAGACCGCCCAAGTTGTAGGAGACATTTTCTTGCCTTGTGTTACTAACTTTGAAAAAGAAGGAACTTTTATGAATGCTGAAAGAAGAATTAGTAAAGTTAATAAAGTAATAGAACCTCCGCCAGTATTGAAAGCCGACTGGGAAATAATTTGTATGTTAGCAAAAGAAATGGGGTTTGAAAAATATTTCGGATATAAAAGTGCAAATGAAATATGGGAAGAGATTCGTAAGGTTTGGAAAGCAGGAGAAGGAATAAGTTATCAAGATTTAGAAAATGTAGGCGTCCAATGGCCTGCTACTAAAGAAAACCCTTATGGAACACCTATTTTACATACACAAACTTTTCACAAAGTTGGTAAGGCAACTTTTAGGTGTACAAAATATAACCCACCTGAAGACGAAAGTAAAGATGGCTATAACTTCAAACTTATAACTGGACGAACCTTGGTTCAATTTAATGCCGGAACATTTATAGAGAAAACAAAAAATACTTTATATTACCCAACAGATTACTTACTTATATCACCACAAGATGCTAAAAAACTAAACCTGAAAAATAAAGATAAAGTGAAGGTGAAAAGCAAATTTGGTGAAATAATAACAGTAGTGAAAATAGACAAAAAAATTAAGAAAGGAGAGCTTTACACCACTTTTCATTACCCTCAAGTGTTTACAAACAAACTAACTGGATATGAAAATTGTGATACATATACACACACCCCTCAATACAAATTTACTTATGTTTCGTTAGAAAAAATAATTGTAAATGATACCAGACACAAGTAATAATAAATAAGATAGAATAAAACCTATTAACAACTTCTTTATAAAATGTTGCAAATGATATTTAAATTTGCTTCCCTGTTTAGTAAGCTCTTTATTCGTATCCTTTACAGAGGATAAGTCGCACTTAGAAAATAAGGAAACATCTGATTTTACAATATTTTTTCTTCCTACTGCGTATTCAATGATTCTTTTCCAGAGAAAAACATCCCAGAACATATTAGTAGTTATGCTTTCATCAATTTTAAATGATGTGAAAATATTACCATTTTCTTCCAGAATCAAATATCCTCTATTAGTAGATAATAATGGTCTCCCTTCTAAAAAAACAAAATGCGGAATATTATTTTGTTTTAAGAATGATAATTTATTAATTCCATAAAATAATTCAGGTTCAAAAAATATAACATTTTGAAATGATATATTTTTAGTTATTTGGGTTGGTGACAATCCTGTATATATGATTTTATAGTATTTATTTGTAATAGGTATGTCTGTAACAAGTATTGTATCCTTATTTTTTGATAGGAGCAATTTTTCAATCCTTGTAAGAAAACTCTTTCTACCAGTTTTGAACTCATGTTTTATTTTATACTTCATATTATATACAGGCATATGTATTTGATTATCTATTGAACAGTCATCACCTCCCGGCAATACTATTTTCAAAAATTTTGTTTGAAAAGATAAGGAAGTAACTATTTTATTATTTTTAATCTTTTTTTTCTTGCCATTTATATATATAGTTTCAGGAAATTCTATACCATAATTTTCAAAAAAAACTTTAATTTTTCTATTTTTGAATGGTCTACTTTTGTAAGAAATTCTGGAAATGCAGTAGTTTTTCGCCAAACCACCAATTATATAGTAGTAGAAATTGTTATGATTTTTATAGTCGTTAATAATGTTCTTTTTGTATACAGCAATGTCTGAATAGAAAACAACTATATTACCAATTTTCAAATTTGACTCAATAAAAAATCGTAGAAGCGAATGATTCAATATATTTCTTGACGGCACCTCTTTATCATACACACTCCTTTTCTTTAAATCGTAGTTTATATAGTATAGATTTTTCTTATCAAATTCCAAGGCTGTTTTTCTTGCTTTTTCTATTAAATGAGCAAACCTGGTTGTATTATTAAATTTTATAGATGTAGAATAACTATTATCCACAATAAGTATGATATTTTCTGCTTTTTTGAACTTTATAAGATAGGGATCAGACAAAAATACGGCAATTAAAACATAAATTGCATAAAATAGAATCTTTTCAATCTTCCTTAAAATATTTACTTTTTTAATACTTCCACCTAAAATATCAAGTGTAGATATATAATGATATTTTTTTTTCATTAAATATATCAATACATTTACTATAATAGGTAGAAGTAATAAAATAAGGTAGTATTTATTTTCTATTCCGAGCATCTAAATGATTGTTCTTGAATAAATTTCATACACAATCTCTTTTATCTTTTTTGCAACAGCAGATTTAAATAGATACTTAAAAGGAACAATAGCTTCATCGTATATAAAATAACCACTAATTTTATTATCTCCAAAAGCAGGTAGTTTATTAGCTACTATAAAATCCACTTTTTTTGATGAAAACTTTTTAAGAGTATTACCAACCAAATTTTCGGATTCAAGTGAAAATCCTACTAAAATCTGTCCTTTTCTTTTGTTTTTCCCGAGAAATGAAAGAATATCTGGATTCGCAACAAGTTTTATGATTATATTATTTTTTGTATTTCTTTTGATCTTCTTTCTATATTTTCTTGAAGGTCTAAAATCACTGACAGAGGCAGCCATAATTATTACATCAAACTTTCTATATATTTTTTTTACTGCATTGAACATATCATTTGCGGATACAACTTTTTTTAAGCTAAATCTTGGATTTTGAATTCTAAATGCTGGATTCTGAATAGATAAAGGTCCTGCTATCATCGTTATTTTATTTTCTTTATCTTTTAGAAATGCCTTTGCAAGTAGAATACCTATAGTCCCTGTTGACCCTGAAGTAATAAACCTCACAGGATCTAGATATTCCCATGTGGGGCCTGTTGTTATAAGAATTTTCATATACTGGATTTTTTGTTAAAAAAAATGACTTTTATTGAAAAAGAATTTCGTATAGAAATTTGAAAATTAAGCATTAGAAGGGAAGACGCTCTATAATTATATTGAGTTCCTTCTCTTTTTCAAATATCATTCTCTCTAAAAGTTTTATACCCCTTTGATACTTTTTATCTCCAAATATTAGAAGTGTTTTTGCTTTTTTGTTGTTAGAATCGTCTGAGAGATAATAAATATTTATTTTATCAGGTAATGCTTGAATACTTCTTGTATCAGGTTTTTCCCAGCCGAAAAGTGTTAACCCTGATAATATTCCTAAAAGAGGTTTTTTCTCTGTTATTAAAATAGTAGCGCCCGTTTTCAAAGCTAGTCTTGCAAGTGTTTTAGTTTTAATATATTTCAATCGCTTATACAACCCAATTTTGAGTATCTTGCTTATGTCTATAATATATAAGGGTTGTAACTTTTGACCATCTAATATTACAGAATATTGGGAGTATTCATAGAAATTATCAACATATTTTGGGAAAAAAGGGAAATCAGGGTCAGGAACTTTTTTTGGGGCTATACCACTTGACACAATAAGCAATAATTGTTTGTTACTCCTAAAAGATTTAAATAATTCGTTTCTTTTAATTTTCTTTAATTCAATTTTACTATCTTCATAATCGCGATTTAAAAAATAACAGTATGCTGCTAAAAATCTAAATGCTTCTATTATCGGATACTTAGTTTGTCTTAGTTGAGAAAATTTATTTAATAGTTTTTCAACTCTTCTAAACTCTACTAATGCGTCTTGGGGAAGTTGCATAGCTAAGTAGTTTAATGCCATAAGAAAATGTATCAAAATTCTTTCAGTATCTTCCAGACGATAGTAGAAATTTTCTTCGTTTGTTATTAATGAACCACCCACTTCTTTTATAGTAATAGGTTCTACATCTTCAGCTAAATTTACAACATATTCAAAAAAGAAATTACTTAATTTGTAGTTTTTTGCAGCGCTATGAAATATTGCAATATTTGCATTGTCCAAAAGACGCTCGTATAGAATGTCAGGCCTTATATTCTCTACTAATTTACTTGCTTGAGAAAAATTACCCGAAGCAAATTCTCTTGTTGCTTCTTTGTAAGCAATAACTGTATAAGGTATCCTACATCCACTAAACCCATACGCAATATAGGGAAGAGGGATTATAAGATATAAAATATAACAACTCTTCATTGCATTCTTTTTTATTCAGGGATTTATTATAATTTTTTTTAAAAACGAATATAAAATGTGGATTATGGAATGGCAGTTCGGCACAGTGGTGGTTTTTATAATAATTAGCATAGGATTTATATTTTTTATCTTACTTTTTGGAAGTTTAATAAGACCTAAATTTTCACATAATCCTATAAAACAACTTCCTTATGAAAGTGGAGAACATCTTTTTACGAGTGCTTATGTTCAATTTAATATCAGATTTTACTTGATAGCACTTTTTTTTTTAATATTTGATGTAGAATTACTCTTCTTATATCCTGTAGCAGCCGTTTTCAATGAGTTTCTTAAAAATAACAGTTTATTAGTATTTATTGAATTTTTCCTTTTTATTGGAATTTTACTTTTAGGACTTGCTTATGCATGGATAAAAGGTGATCTTGAATGGGTAAAACCTCAACCTCGCTATACTGAAAAAGATGTAAAAGAAATAAGAATTTAAATTATTTTTCTGTTTTACCTTTTTTGTCGGGTTTTGAAGGTTCGATTTTCTGAGGTTGCCCAGTAACAGGAGCTTGCGACTCTTGAGTAGCTTGAGTAGTTGCACCAGAACCAGTGGCTACAGCAGTTCCACCTATCACACCAGACACCGCCTCTTCTTTTACTTTTGTCTCTTGAACAATCGCTTTACGAATTATAACCATTACTGTATTTTGTGGTGGTTTTACAACAACAACACCTTTGGGCAACTTCAAATCACTTACTTTTAATTTTTGACCTACATCCAACTCAGAAATATCCACTTCTAATTCTTCTATTACATTCTCTATTGACGCTCCTATTACTATTTCGTGGATTAAATATTCAGTATGACCACCGCCGAGAATACCTTTCGGTTGACCCACATATTTTATAGGAATCTTTACTTCAAACTTTTTTCCTTCCTCAACAATTTCAAAATCAATTTGATAAATGGCATTACCAAGATGGTTTTTTTGAATATTTTTTAAGAATACTTTATATTCATTAGAACCTTCCTTTATCAAATAGAAATGGTGATGTGGATTAAGATTCTTCTTTATATCATCTTCATATAATGATAGATGGAGCGGTTCGTTTTTTTTCAAAAAAACGGACACGGGTATTTTCTTATTTTTTCGTAGTCTGCGAGAATATCTTGTGCCAAATTCACTTCGTAATTCTCCTTCCAACAAAATAAATTTCATATTAGAAAATTATGATTTTAAGATTCATGTAAATATTTTCTTTTGAGTAAAGTTAAAAAGTGAACTAATGGATTCACTTTTATGTATTCTTTTTATTGCCTCTGCAAAAAGAGGCGCAATACTAACCGTCGTAAATTTCATATTTAACTGCAAGTTTTTTATTGTATCTGTAATAAATATTCTGTCAATGGGAGAATTATAAATATTTTCTTGTGCTTTACCAGTTAATACTGCATGTGTTACTGCACAATATATATTTTTTGCTCCACGTTCTTTTAATCTCTTGGCACCATCAATCAAAGATGCTCCTGTGCTTATCATATCATCAGTAAATAGAATATTTTTTCCTTCAACATCACCTATTATATGTAACACTTCTGTCTCAGTAGGTGTATTTCGCCTTTTGTCTAATATAGCAATTGGTAAATCTAAGTACTTAGCATAATTTAGTGCAAGTTTTACAGCACCCAAATCAGGAGCAACCACTACCGTATTTGATAAATCTAATTCCATTCGTATGTAATTACTAATTACGGGGAAAGCAAGCAAGTGATCAAGTGGTATATCAAAGAATCCTTGAATTTGAGCAGCATGTAAATCCATAGTTAACACTCTATTCGCTCCACTCACAGTTATTAGGTTAGCTATCAATTTTGCGGAAATTGGAACTCTTCCCTCTGCTTTCCTATCTTGCCTTGCATAACCATAATAAGGAATAACAGCAGTAATCCTATCAGCAGATGCTCTCTTTAAGCAGTCAAGAGTTATAAGAAGTTCTACTAAATTTTCATTGACTGGATGTGAAAGAGATTCGACTATAAATACATCTGTTCCCCGAACATCTTCTTCCACTTTTATATCAATTTCACCATCTGGAAATCTGCCTATATTTATTTTTGCGGGTTTAACATTCAGATATTCACATATTTTTTGAACAAGATATGGATTAGAGGTTCCAGAAAAAATTTTTAGTTCTTCTTTCCGAGGTACAGGCATCTATTTTTCCCTAATCTGTTTTTTCGTTTTTTGCATTTTTTAAAGATTTAGCGGGAATACCTACGACAACCTGATTTTCGGGAACATCATGATGTTTAGGCACAACAGCTCCTGCACCAGTTTGAGAATTTTTCCCCATTCTTACAGGTGCAATTAAGATAGTTCCACTACCTGTGGTAACATTGTCTTCTATTACCGTAATATTGTGCTTTTTGCCATCATAATTAGCTGTTATAGTTCCACAACCTATATTTACATTTTTACCAATTATTACATCACCTAAATATGATAAATGCTTAGCTTTGCTATTCTTACCCATTTTTGTATTTTTTAACTCCATAAAATTGCCTATAATAACACCATCATCTAATTGTGTGCCACTTCTCAATCTCGCAAAAGGTCCAATTGCACAATTTCTACCTATCTTGACATTCTTTTCAATAACTGTAAATGGATTTATTGTGGTCCCTTGACCTATCTCTACATCCTCTTCTATATACACAGATGAAATAAAAGGTATTTTTATCCCTTGAGCAAGATATTTTTTTATTATATTATTTCTTTGAATTTCACAAACTCGTGCAAACTCATCCCATCTATTTACACCCAGTGTAGATTCCCCAGAGAAAATATATCCATCAAGTGAAAGTTTATTTTTATACGCAACTTCTATTATATCTGTTAAATAATACTCGCCATTTTTTGCTTTTTTGATTTTCTTAAAGAGCGGTGTTACTTTGTTCCACTTAAAACAGTAAATACCTGTATTTATTTCTTTTATTCCCTTTTCATATTCTGTTGCCTCTGCCTCTTCTATAATTTTTACGATATGATCATTTTCATTACGAACAATTCTACCATAACCTTGGGGATTGTCCTGAATCGCAATACCTACACTTATGTCCTTTTTAAAATTATCAATAAATTTTCTTAATCCATTTTCATCTATTAAAGGAATATCGCCATTCAAAATTAAAACATTACCTTGGTAATTGTTAAGATATCTACAGCAGGAATTAACAGCATCTAATGTTCCTCTCTGTTCTTTTTGTTCAACAATTGTAACTGAATATTTTTTGATTTTCTCTACTACTCTTTCTTTATCAAAGCCTACAATAACAATAATTTCTGTTATATCATTTATTTTGGATACCTGTTGAATAATTCTATCAATTATGCTTTTACCCATAACCTCTAACAATACTTTAGAATATGGTAACCCTAATCTTTTACTTTTCCCTGCTGCCAAAATAATACATTTAAATGACATCAATTTAATTTTATAAATTTTTCTGATAAATTCCAACCGCTTTAAAAGAAGGCAAAAATTTTTAAAACTATTAAAACAACAAGATTTTTTAGGTTTTATTCTATAATTTTTCTACATTTTAATTTACATTTAATCTAAGGTTGTAACATTTTCACAATTTAACATGGAATGGTGCTTATCGTTAATATTATTCTTTCATACAAGTGTGTATGTAAAGTGTAACATATCTATTAAAGTGTTTACTATTACTAAAAATATATACGAAAAATAGATATAAAATAGGTATAGATAATAAAAGTTATGTATGAAAAATGAGTTTTTATAAATGCCAAAAAGGAATTTTTTTACCATATTTTAGGGATTTTTAAATATAAAACTTGAAAATAAATAAAAGCATATTCAAAGCATACGATATAAGAGGAATATATCCTGATGAATTAGATGAAGAGACTACTAAGGTAATAGTAAACTCGCTTGTTCAATACCTGCAACCTAAAACCATTCTTATAAGCAAAGATACAAGAAAAAGCGGAGTTAAATTGTTTAATACAATAACACAAGTTATACCTAGTTATATAAAAACCTTCTATGTGGAATTATCAACTACGCCTATGCTATATTTTCTTGCTGGTAAGTTAGATGTGGATCTTAGCATTATGATAACCGCCTCTCATAACCCTCCACAGTATAATGGTTTTAAAATATCTAAGAAAAATGTGTATCCTATATCAGGTGAAGAAATTTTAGAGTTAATTGAAAAAACACATGAACAACTCAATCAACAAGGAAACCGTTTTAATAGCTCTTGCGTTATAGAAGAAATTAAAGGAGCAGTATCCCAGTATAGAAAATTCTTATTGGAACAAGTTAACAGAAGAAATTTCAAAAGGGTATTACATCTTGCGATTGATTGTGCAAATGGAGTTAGTGGATTAGTTTTGAGTAAGTTATTTAAAGGATTACCTGTGGAAGCAGCGCTTTTATGTATGGTGCCTGATGGTAATTTTCCCAATCACAATCCAAACCCGCTTATTTTTGAGAATATAAAACATCTCTCTGATTTCATAAAGGAAGGTAATTTTGATTTAGGAGTTGCCTTTGATGGAGATGCAGATAGGGTCATTTTTTTGGATGAAAAAGGTGTTCCCATATCCTCTGACCTTATGGCAATTTATATTTCACATGCATTAAAAAGAAAAAAAAATATCGATAAGGTTTTTATAGATACTCGTTCAACCCAATCAGTTATTGAAGAATTAAATAAAATAAATATAAAAGTTGAAAGAATAAAAGCAGGACATCTTTTTATGAGAAGAAAATTAGCTGAAAATCAAAATTGTTTCGCTGCTGAACTTTCAGGTCATTATTATTACAAAGAAAATTATAATTCAGACGCTGCTATATTAACTATGCTGTTGGTCCTTGAAACTCTTTCACAGGAAAATACGAAAATTTCTCATATTGTAAAAGAGTATAAAAAATATGAGACAACGGGTGAATTAAATTACGAAGTGACTGATAAAGATAATGTTTTGCATAAAATTGATAAATATTTTGTAAGTAGCAAAAAGGAGTTTATTGATGGATTAAGTATTTACGAGGATGATTTTTATCTGAATGTGAGAAAATCTAATACTGAAAACTTTGTAAGAATTGTTATTGAAGCGAAAACAAAAGATATACTAAATAAAATGAAGGAAAAAATAGAAGAAAATATTTTTTATTGAAAAGTATTTTTATATATAATTATTTTATAGGCAATGAAGGCTGTTGTTTTACTAAAAAGAGTTCCAGATACAGCATCTATTATTAAAATTGCACCTGATAAAAAAAATATTGATTTAACAGGCTTAAATTTTGTCATTAATCCTTATGATGAATATGCGTTGGAGGGAGCGATACGTTTAAAAGAACAAAAGGTTTTTGAAAGTTTAAGTGTATGTAGTTTTGGAACAACAGAATCAGCTACTTCTTTAAGAAACGCTCTTGCAATGGGAGCGGACAATGCTTTCCTGATTAAAGACAACAAAAATACAATAGACCCTTATGTAATTGCCTATAATCTTTCACAATTTTTGCAAGAAAATAGGTTTGACATCATATTTACAGGTAAACAAGCAGTTGATAATGATTTTGCCCAGGTTCCACATATAATTTCTGCTATGCTCAACATACCAATCTTAGCTCATGTATTTATGACTGAGTTCAAAGATAATAAATTCATTATAAAAAAAGAAGGAGAAGGAATAACGCAAATTTTTGAAGCAATACCACCTTTTATACTTTCTTATACAAAATGTGAATATGAACCGCGGTATCCTTCATTAAAAGGAATTATGCAGGCGAAAACCAAACCATTTAAAGAATTGGAACCACAATATATAGATAGTAAACTTGAGGTTATAGAATTGCAACTTCCACCTCCACGACCACCTGGTAGAATCATTGGCAAGGGAGTTGAGGCAGTTCCTCAACTTGTTAAATTATTAAGAGAAGAGGCTAAAGCAATTTAAGTGGCGGTTTTTGCCTTTTGCGAAATAAAAGATAAAAATATTAAACGCTCTTCGTTAGAAGTAATTTCATCAGCTAATATAACCGCAGAAAAATTGCAAACTGAACTGTATATCGTCACATTTAATGCACCTCAAACCATAGTTGAAAATGAATTAAAAGGATTTAATATTAAAAAACTAATTATTTTCAAGACAAAAGCAAATCATTATGATGTTGTTGATACATATTCTAAGGTATTAAAGGATATTTTTTTAGAAAACAATGGTAATACATTTTTCTTTCCTGCAACATTTTTAGGGAAGGAACTTGCAAGTAGATTTGCAGGACTTGTAAAAACATTCTGTGTTCAGGATGTGATATCTTTTGAGCTTAATAACGCTGAATTTATAGTAAAAAGACCAATATTTGCAGGTAAGGCGATACAAATTTTAAAGTTGAAAGCGTTTCCGGTTATCTTATCATTACGTCCTAATTTTTTCGAGATTTATAAAAAAGGAAGCGCACCGTTTGTTATTGAAGAAAGAGAAGTAGAGCTACCACTACAAAAGATACAAATAAAGTGTATTGAAGAAGTAAAACCACAAAAAAAGAAAAAGGAAGTTGGGGAAGCAGATATAATAGTATCAGGTGGTAGAGGATTAAAGGAAGCTGAAAACTTTAAGATTTTAGAAGAATTGGCAGAAATTTTAGATGCGGCAGTAGGAGCTTCAAGAGCAGTAGTTGACGCTGGTTGGCGCTCTCATGATGACCAAATTGGTCAAACAGGTAAAACAGTTGCACCAAAGTTATATATAGCTTGTGGTATTTCAGGAGCAATTCAACATTTAGCAGGGATGAGCTCTTCAAAAGTAATTGTTGCCATAAATAAAGACCACGAAGCTCCCATTTTTAAAGTTGCAACTTATGGAATTGTGGGCGATTTATTTGAAATTGTTCCAAAACTTAAAGAAGAACTTCAGAAACTTCTTGCACTAAAATAAGGTATTGGTAAACAATTGTAATTTTTTATGTACTTTTGAACGAATACATATTGATTTTCTTTTGCATTAGCAACAGTAACTTCTTTTGCTAAATTGAACGAATTATTCTATATAGTGCTATTTTCCAGATATTCTGGATTTAAGGTGCTGAAAATAATATTTTCCAAAAATATCCAATAGTTTCTTTTCCCACTCTTCTCTTATTGTTATCAAACTGCTGAATTTCATTTTACAGTATCCATATACTGAGGTCCAATTACACTTTAGGCAGAAGTTACAGCACTTCCTCACATCATCCTTATTCTTACAAAATATCTTTGTAGAAAGAGCCAAGGATCGCAATTCAAATTCAGTCAAAAATTTATTGCATTGCTCTTTTTCTACACCCTGGCAATCAACCCCTTCTATCGTTCCGCAACTTTTATAATTTAGAATTTGACATTTTCCTTTTTCATTATTGGGACAAAATTTTGCATTTTCTTTTAATACTTGGCAATGACCAGCATTACAATATAATATACCTAATTTATTGTTACAAGATGAACAATCATTACAACAATTCAATATAGTAGAAGAATTTTCACAAAACACTGCCATAGGGTTTAGGGCATCTTTTATATCTTGAGTTGCGCTACCACAACAATAACCGTAGTTTTTATCAACACACTCTCCACTATTAATAAAATAACATTCTCCAGGTTTAAGATCCCAAAATTTTATGTCATCTTTCGGGGGACAATACTTTTGGTATTCCCCTAATTTCTGGCATATATTATCATTACAATACATATCTACTTTTGTGCACACACCGCTACAACAGTTTGCGGGTATGCCTAAAATATCACTATAACTTTTACCATATAATGCCATATCTAATTTCTTTAAATTATTTCCAAAATCGTCTAAAACAATCGCTTCAATTTTTGCATTTTCTAAAATAGTTTTAAATAGTTGATAACTTTCCTTGTCTTTATACTCTTGTTCAATACATTCAATTATATTTCTATTTGTGCTTTGGAGTAAACACTTAAAAAATTTGGTATAATTTGTACTAATACCCATTGCTTGAAATATGTCTTCTTCATTTGGCAAAATCTTATTCATATAAGAGCTATAAGCATTAAAAACGTCTTTCGTTATAAAAAATATATAATCCATCAAATGAAAATCTGGTTGTTCTTTTTTATTAAACAATCTATCTAATAAATCTGCTTTTTCCTTAATACTTTCTACTTTACCAAATAAAAATATCATAGGTATTCTAGTTATGTCAAACAAATTACTTACAGAAAGATCCAACCTATCATCGAACTGCAATCCATTCCAAATAACTGCACTCATTAGCTCGGCTCCAAGTTCATTAATTGTTTTGTTCCATAGTTGAATATTATTAGAATTCAACAATACATAATATAACGCTAATATATAACATCTAAATTCTACTATATTTTTTAATTCACCCTTTTTTATCTTATTTATGTTATGTTCTACAAGTTCTTGTGTAGCAGTTAAAATTATAGGTAAAAGCTCACCTACAACTTTCTTAAAACTTTTCAAATCAACTTGAGCAATACTTTCTAACATACCTGCAAAATTTCTCATTTCTAATATTGTGTAGTAATCCCCTTTTATACTAAATTTAGTACCTCTGAATTCTTCATACAATGTAGGTGGCGTATTATTTCTGATGATTTCTTGCAACTGGTTATCAATTTTTTCATATTTAGAAAAATCGCATTTACTGTAAAAATTGTCATATGCTAACACTCTAAATAAGTTATCACCTAAAGCTTTTAAATCTTTTTTATATAATAAATCATAAACCAGCAACCATACCAAATCTTGCAGATTTGCTTTTTTTTGCTCTTGCGGTTTTACCCCCAGATAAGAGTTTTCTAACAACACACGAATTATTTGCTTGTATATAATTTCTACTCCTTTCATATACTTCCGAGCAAATTTATAATCTCTCTGTGCCTGTATTTTCAGTTTTGATATATTATTTATTATATCTCTCCATAAACAATTAGCATTTGAGTCTGCCATAATACATCTGAAAATGAAAGGATAATTATATTGATATCCAAAGGCATTTAATATGGCTAAATTTTCGCATATATTTTTTGTCATAATACCTTGTTTAGCACCTATCGTGTTTTTAAAACTATCAAAATCTACGTTTAAATGTTCATAGATATTTCGCGTTTCAATTTTACCTCCACCAACAGAATGTTCCCCTATACGTAAAGGTGTAGTCTTCCAAGGTATTACATCTTCTTTTAAAGGGTTAAAAAAAGAATAAAACAAATATTGAGATGGCAACCCTTTACAAACAACATTCGAAAATATTTCCTTTCCAATAGGGTCTTCCACAAAAACCTTATATACAAATCCCCAAAAATTCAGGATACTATATCCAACTTCTTTATACCAATATTTCAAATTCCTTAACCACATAATATATTGCGGATCAAAATTTTCTACTCTTGGTATCTTATCATCTGCAATTTCATCGCTACCTCCACGATTTCTTCTAAACGATCGCTTCAAGTCTGGAATTTGGAATGGCATTAAAACAAAATTTTCTTTTAATACTTCATTTATCGAAGATTGGATACTGGAAATTGTAGTTTGAAAATCATTGTCAGTCGTTGCTTTTGGGTATTGAGTAGGATTGTTGATATTTGAATTTTGACTTGCATATTTAACATTTTGACGGTTAACATTTATAACTTGATGCCTTGGCTGAAAAACATAGGGAAGCGTTAGTTTCTGGAACAAATGTTTCCTTACTTGCTTTTTAATTTTAAATTTACTCCTCAAATCCTTCTTTTGCTTGTTTGTTCTTGATTTTTTATTTTTAATATTCTCAAGTATCCACTTGATATTCTCCAGAAATTTTTTTATATCCGTCTTTTGGTTTACTTGTCCAAAAGATAATAAACAAATAACTAATAACCATACGCTAACCCATCTTTTGTAAAGAATCATATTT
>FWPU01006104.1_pt1 | contig 24811 bp, 17 predicted proteins | sample 2228361 | NCBI WGS metagenome assembly FWPU01 (sample SAMEA103939777, study PRJEB20133) | metagenome | reverse complement strand
GAGGAGATACAAAAGATGTTGAAGATACAAGAAGAACTTGGGTTGAGAGACACGGCGTTTTACCGAGAAGCCTTTGAGGAAGGTAAGTTGGAAGGTAAGTTGGAAGGTAAGTTGGAAGGTAAGTTGGAAGGTAAGTTGGAAGGTGAAGCACAGGGCATCTTGAAAGGCAAGCTCGAGACGGTTCCGCTGTTGCGAGAGTTGGGTTTAAGCGACAAGCAGATAGCGGAGCGGCTGAATGTGCCGCTTGCGGAGGTTCAACGCGTGGCGCAGGCGTAAATTTCAGACGATTGAATTTTGCCAGCCGTGCGCGTAACAGATGCGATTAGCCGTGTCTGCTAAACGCCCAAGAGCAGAGCCTTATTATACTCCCAATTCATTTGCGCGATATTCAAAACGGAAACGCCCATTGGGCATTCAGCTTCGCAGGCTTCTGTGTTGGTGCAATGTCCGAATCCTTCTTTGTCCATTTGCTCAACCATTTTCACGACGCGCGAGCGGGCTTCGGCTTTGCCTTGTGGCAACTTTGCCAAATGCGAAATTTTCGCAGAGGTAAAGAGTGCCGCGCTTCCGTTTTTGCATGTTGCAACACACGCGCCACAGCCAATACACGCCGCCGAGTCAAACGCCGACTCCGCAACATCGTGTGGAATGAGAATACTATTGGCTTCGGGCGCCGACCCCGTGCTCGCCGAAATGTATCCGCCAGCGGCAATGATACGGTCAAAGGCAGAGCGGTCGACCTTCAAATCCTTAATCACAGGGAACGCTTTTGCACGGAACGGCTCGATGGTGATTTCATCGCCATCGTTGAACGAGCGCAGGTGCAGTTGGCAAGTCGTGATTCCGCCAATTGGTCCGTGAGCGCGTCCGTTAATCATCATGCCGCATGTGCCGCAAATACCCTCACGGCAGTCGTGGTCAAAGACGACGGGACGCTCGCCCTGCAAAACGAGACGCTCGTTGAGCACATCGAGCATCTCTAAAAACGACATATCTTTTTCCAAGTTATCGAGCGTGTATGACTTGAACGCGCCTTGTGTCGTTGGGGAGTCTTGCCGCCAGATATTGAGTTTGAGTTTCATCGTTACTCCTTTTTCCCTTTACGTTTTGCCTTATGTTTCGCTTTGTGTTTCGGATTACTTGTATGAGCGTTCCGCCAATTTGACGGATTCAAACTCGAGCAATTCTTTGTGCAGAATCGGGGCTTGTCCACCGTTCCACTCCCACGCGGAAATGAATCGGAAGTCTTCATCGTTGCGAAGGGCTTCGCCATCGGGGGTTTGATACTCTTCGCGGAAATGTGCGCCGCACGATTCTTCGCGCGTGAGGGCGTCATAGCACATCAATTCTCCGATTTCAAAATAATCTGCCACGCGCCCGGCTTTCTCGAGTTCCACATTGAGCGTGTTTGCATCTTCGGGAATCATCAATCGCGCATAAAATTCATCTTTGAGGGCGCGAATTTTTTCGATAGCCACTTTCAAACCTTCGCGATTGCGCGAGAGTCCGCAGTAGTCGTAGAGCAATCGTCCTAATTCTTTGTGGAACATGTCCGCCGTCTTATCGCCACGAATCTTGACAAACATTTCGAGCTGGGCTTTGACATTGGCTTCGGCTTCGATGAAGGCTTGATGTGAGGTGCTGGGCAGTTCAGTTTTAATTTTGTTGGAGAGATAGTTCGAAATGGTATAAGGTGCAACGAAGTAGCCGTCGACACAGGCTTGAAGCAGAGAGTTTGCGCCGAGACGGTTCGCGCCATGGTCGGCGAAGTTGGCTTCACCGGCGGCAAAGAGTCCGGGAATCGTCGTCATTAAATCGTAATCAACCCATAAGCCGCCCATCGTGAAATGGGCTGATGGCGAAATCATCATTGGTTGTTCGTAAGCGTCAATGCCGGTGATTTTGCGATACATATCGAAGAGGTTGCCATACTTTTCAGCGATTTTCTTTTTGCCTTGCGCTTTGATGGCGTGCGAGAAATCAAGATAGACGGCGTTTTTTTGCGGACCGACGCCGAAGCCCGCATCAATGCGTTCTTTGGCGGCGCGAGAAGAAATATCGCGCGGGGCGAGATTGCCAAACGACGGATAGCGTCGCTCCAAGTAGTAATCGCGCTCATGTTCGGGAATGTCGTTGGGAGCGCGCGTGTCGCCTTGTTTTTTCGGCACCCAAATTCGTCCGTCGTTGCGGAGCGATTCAGACATCAAGGTGAGTTTGGATTGATGTTCGCCGAGTTGGGGAAGCGATGTCGGGTGGAATTGAATCCAACTGGTCGATGCCATGAATGCGCCTTTTTTGTGAGCGCGCCAAATGGCTGACGCATTGCACCCCATCGCAAGCGTCGAGAGGTAATAAATTTTTCCGTATCCGCCCGTCGCTAAAACGACGACGTGCGCCACGTGCCGCTCAATTTCGCCTGTGAGCAAATTGCGTGCGATGATTCCCGCCGCCTTGCCGTCAATCGTAACAAGGTCGAGCATTTCATGTTGCGTGTAAAGTTTGACCGTGCCCGCGTGGGCTTGTCGCATCAAGGCTTGATACGCGCCGAGCAAGAGTTGCTGTCCGGTTTGTCCGCGTGCGTAAAAGGTTCGGCTCACTTGCACGCCGCCGAAAGAGCGATTATTGAGATAGCCGCTATACTCGCGCGCAAACGGCACGCCTTGTGCAACGGCTTGGTCGATGAGTTGTCGCGAGCACTCGGCAAGGCGATACACATTGGCTTCACGTGCGCGAAAGTCGCCGCCTTTGATGGTGTCGTAGAACATTCGGTAAATGCCGTCGCCGTCGTTCTTGTAGTTTTTGCACGCGTTCACGCCGCCTTGCGCCGCAACCGAGTGCGCCCTGCGCGGCGAATCTTGAAAACAAAACGAGCGCACTTGATAGCCCATTTCGCCAAGCGATGCCGCGAGCGACGCACCCGCAAGCCCCGTTCCGACCACAATCACATGCAACTTCTTGCGATTCGCCGGACTAACCAAGCCCGCATGGTCTTTGAACCTCTGCCACTTCATGGCAAGGTCGCCCGATGGAATTGTGGCTTGAATGAATTTGCCTTCGCTTGCGTCTCCGCCAAGCGTCTTTGACTCAATCACTTTTTGACGAGGCTCGCGCACTTCAATTTGGGAATGGGAAATCGGATTGGCTTCGGCGAAGTTTAGTGTTGACATCGTGATTCTCCCCTTTCTGTTTGATTTCTGTTTGTTTGCCGCGTTTGTGCTGTTCATTTTTACACGCGGTTTTGTGCACAGTGCGTTACTTGAATTGCAACAGCGACATCACCCGCTCTTGATGCTGTGTGAGGAAGACATAAATCGGAATAACTGCAAAGCCCGCGGAAATGCCCACGCTATACACCACGCCCGCCACATTCACCACGCGCACATACTTTTGATGATACACGCCGAGCGTTCTCACTGCACTTGCAACGCCGTGCAACAAGTGATAACCCATCGCCACCATTGAGACGACGTATAAAAGCACATACCACGCATTGCCGAATAAATTCACGACGGCGGAATACAAATCCTTGCGTCCCCACGCATCGAGCGGCATCTCAGTGAATTTGTAGTAATACCAAAAATTCTGAAAGTGGATTACGATGAACACGAAGAGCACCGTGCCCAAAAGCCCCATTGAGCGGCTATACCAAGGGCTTGCGGCTTTGCGCTCATCGACGGCGTATTTTCCGCTCGAGCGTTGATTGTGTATCGTAATCACGACGGCGTAAATCGCATGCGCGAGAATGCTCAAATACAAGCCAATCGCAACCACCTTGATGAACGGATTGCCCGACAAGGCTTGTGAATACGCGTTGAACTGCTCTTGCGCGATTTCTTTCGGCAGGAAAAGTTGAAGATTGCCTAACAGGTGAATGACGAGGAAAAGGCACAGGAAAAGTCCCGTCAGCGCCATCAATAATTTGCGAAGAAGCGTGAGTTTTATCATACTGCACCTCACTCTTGATTTAAGGTTAGCAAAACATCTTGCAGAGGCTTGGCTCAATCTCTTTGAACCGACTTAACGGAGCGCGAGGGCGTTGCGGCGAGTTCAGTTCAACGACAACATTTTGCCAAGCATAAAGAACGGATTCACAAAGGTAAGGCTCGAAGAAAGCGGAAGCAAGTTTTTTCTAATTTAATTTCACTTTCGCATATGCGATACATCACGATTATTTTTATTCTCTTTACGACTTTCGTCATCTCATCATTTATACCATCATTCATACCGACTTCAATGAAGCCACACTTTGCCATTGCCGTTCACGGCGGCGCAGGCACGATTCTCAAATCCAGCATTTCGCCCGAACAAGACGCACAGTATCGCGCACGGCTCGCGCTTGCGGTTGAAACAGGCTACGCCATTTTAGAACGCGGCGGAACAAGTTTAGACGCGGTCGAAGCCGTCGTTCAACTGCTCGAGGACGATTCACTATTCAATGCTGGAAAAGGCGCGGTGTTCAATAGCGACGGCAAAGTCGAGCTCGATGCCTCCATTATGGACGGGCGCACGTTGAAGGCAGGCGCAGTAGCAGGGTTGCATCATGTCAAAAATCCGATTCGCTTGGCGCGCATAGTGATGGAAAAATCCGACCACGTTTTTCTCATCGGCGAAGGCGCGGAGCAATTTGCAAAAGCGCACAATCTTGAACTCGTTGATGAATCTTATTTCTTTACCGAAGCACGTTGGCAATCACTTCAAAAAGCAAAGGCGAAGGAATCGCTCACGGAAAAAGAAAAGCACGGCACGGTGGGCGCAGTCGCACTTGACCAGCACGGAAACTTGGCGGCGGCAACTTCAACGGGCGGCATGACCAATAAAAAGTTCGGACGCGTTGGCGATAGCCCCATCATTGGCGCAGGCACTTACGCCGATAATGAAACTTGCGCCATCTCCGCCACAGGACACGGCGAATACTTTATTCGCGCCGTCGTCGCGCACGACATCGCCTCGCTCATGCGCTACAAACACCTTTCACTTCAAGAAGCCGCTAACGAAGTCATCTTGCGCAAACTTACCGCGCTCGGCGGCACAGGCGGCATCATCGCCATTGACCGCAACGCCAACATCGCTATGCCCTTCAACACCGACGGCATGTATCGCGCTTACAAAGTTCAAGGCGGGAAAACATTCGTCGCCATCTACAAAGATGAAACGACCAATGAATAACGCGCATTGAAAAATTCAACTTGTTCCGTCATTCCGAGCTAAGCGCGGAAATCCGCGATAACCATTCCTCGTTCTTCATTCCTCATTCCTCATTATCGTGTTGAGTTTGCTCCGCTTGCGCCCATAAGAAAAATAAATCACCAAGCCAATCGCGAGCCAGATAAGAAACCACGACCAGTTGCTAATCTCTGAAATCAAATAGCCGCACGAGAGAAGCGCACAAATCGGAATGAGCGAAAGGTCGTGCTTGAAGGCGAGATATGCTATTGCCCACGTGCCGATGAAATAAATCGTGAGCGGCAGTCGCGACGCTATTGCTTCAAAAAGCGGCTCGTCACCCATCGTGAAAAATTTGACGCATGCCTCTTGATTGAGCGAAAACGCGCCCAGCCAGATGAGTGCAACTATGATTGGCGCAATCCACTTCGCGTTGATGTAAGGAATTTTGAACTTTCGCTCCGCCGTCGGGTGCGTTTTATCCAACACCAACACGCCGCCCGATACAAGCAAAAACGCAAAGAGCGTTCCGATGCTCGTTAAATCCGTTACCACATTCATATCCACGATAAGCGCAGGAACACCGACAACAATGCCTGTAACGATAGTTGAGAACGACGGCGTTTTGAATTTTGGGTGAATGGTTGAAAACGCTTTTGGAAGCAAGCCGTCGCGGCTCATCGCCATCCAAATTCTCGGCTGTCCAAGTTGGAAGACCAATAAGACCGATGCGATTGCAATCACCGCACTTATCGCAACGACGCCCGAAATCCAAGGCACATTTACGCCCTCCGCGCCGAAGACGAAGGCGAGCGGGTCGCCAACTTGCAACTTCGTATAACTCGTCATTCCCGTCAGGACAAGCGCAATCAAGACATACAGCACCGTGCAAATCAAGAGTGAATAAATCATGCCTCTGGGCAAATCGCGTTGCGGATTCTTGCACTCCTCCGCCGTCGTTGAAATTGCATCGAAGCCGATGTAGGCAAAAAAGACGGATGAAACGCCCGCCATCACGCCGCCGAATCCATTTGGCATAAAAGGCGACCAATTTTCAGGCTGAACATAAAACGCACCAATCGCAATGACGAGCAAGACGACGCCGATTTTCAAAATCACCATCGCGTTTGTCGTCGTGCGCGACTCTTGAATGCCGATATAGACAATCGTTGTGATGACGGCGGTAATCAAAAACGCAGGGAAATCGCAAACGACTTTGATGCCAAAGATAGACGGGGCTTGTTCGAATGCTTTGAAGGCTTGAAGCATTGCCGAATGAGTTGCGTCCGCTTCAATCGTCTCGAGCGTTGTGCTGCCGGCGAGCATCGCTTTGATTTTCGCCGCACTGCTTGAAGCGGTGAAGTAATCCATTGCGAGATAATCGGGGAATTGGATTCCGTAGGCGGCGAGCAATCCTGTAAAGTAATCGCTCCACGAAATTGCCACGACGATATTTCCGACCGCGTATTCCATAATCAAGCCCCAGCCGATAATCCACGCGAAGAATTCTCCAAACGACGCATATGCGTAGGTATAAGCCGAGCCTGAAATGGGAATCATTGAGGCAAATTCAGCGTAGCACATCACGGAAAAGCCGCACGCAATCGCCGTGAAGATGAAGAGCAACACGACGCCTGCGCCGCCCGAATACGCCGCGTTGCCGATAGTTGAGAAAATGCCCGCGCCGACAATCGCCGCAATGCCGAGTGCCGTAAGGTCAAAAACCGTGAGCGTTCTGTTTAAGCCGTGTTTTTGTTCCGCATCGGCGAGAGTTCCTGCTTGTGCATCGGAGATGAGTTGTTTGAGAGATTTCTTTCGGAAGAGCGTTCCTTTGAACATTTCTGCACTGATGTTGTTGATAGAGTTTGGTTGCGGAAATATCGTGAAAGATTTTTGAAAATCGGCGCATCTGAACCCATACATTTCGTTTTGCATCGTAAGACCATCGCGATTTTCGCTCCGCAATCGCTGTTCGATTTTAGAAATTTGTATCTTCGCTTTATTGCATGGCACATCAACACTATCCCAAAACTTTCAATGACCGAACAACCGACAACGCACATTGCACAGCAAGTTTTTAAGGCTGTTTCCGAAACGCTTCCGCTGCTCGATACTTTTTCTTACGCCGCGATTCAGTCGCTTTCGCTTTCCGCGCAGAGCCGCGCGTTTATTTTCGCCGAACTCACTTTTTCCGCACGCGCACTTTTAGCGTCGCTTAAATCGTCTCGATTTAACTTGCAACACGATGAACTGCGCGAACCGCGACAACGCTTCGCCAATGCCATCGTTACGCTCGCCACACAACTCACGCGCGAAGACTTCATCAAAATTCTCGAATCCGCCATTCTCATTGAAGCACAGTATTTGGCACAACCGCATAAAATTCTCAAAGACCTCATCTTCGCTAAGCGCGCTGAACTTTCGCCGCCCGATATTTTAGACCGTTTAAGCAATTTCACCGAGTATGCTTATTTGCTCGATGTCTTCAAGCAGTATTTAGAGCGCAAGCAACCAGACGCACTCTCCGCAGAAAAATTCGCAAAAGTACTTTTTGAAATTGATGCAAAACTTTGCGCCGCTTATTCGCACGACGAGTTTCTGATGCTCTTCAAACCGCTTTTTGACTTTCACGCACGCGCTGGTGAAAAGACAGTCTCGTGTGCAATCCTGCGTCTGTTTTTATCCGAAAAAAATCTCACTGACCACGTCAAGCGCATTGACCTTGCTATGCAGAACGGCATTCAGTCGCTCACCCCCGAAGCCTTGAACGACCTTCTGCTCGCACCGCTCGATATGCTGGTTGGAAAACCTAATCCGATTGTAGACACGCCACAATCCGACATCACAACGCCACAATCCGAAATCGCAACTCCGAAATCCGACATCACAACGCCTCAATCCGAAATCGCAACTCCGAAATCCGACATCACAACGCCTCAATCCGACATCGCAACTCCAAAATCCGACATTCAAAAGCCGGCTCCAAGCATTGATTTCTTCGAACTCGAAAAGCAAAAACTTCAAGCTCAAAAATCTCAACAAGCCCCATCGTTGCGCGATGTGCGCTTGCTCATTAGCGATGAAGAGCGTAAGAAGTTCATCAAGCGGCTCTTCAAAGGCAGTGAAGCCGATTACGACGCGGCGATTATGAGCATCAATCAAATGAAAACGTGGCGCGAAGCCTCGCTCTTCATCGACCGCGAAATTTTCTCTCGATTCAAGGTCGATGAATTTTCAAGCGAAGCCGTCGCGTTTGTCGATATCGTTTTTGAACGTTTCCAAACCCGTTAGTTCTTCCACCGTTTCAACTTTTCGCACATGATTCCAAAGAAACTTCGGCTCAAAAATTTTTTAAGCTACGGCAACGACTTGCAAGAACTTGATTTCGATTCGTTTCAACTTGCCGTCTTGACAGGTGAAAACGGCGCGGGCAAATCCAGTCTTCTCGAAGCGATTCCGTTTTGCATTTGGGGCAAAGGCAGAGAAGAGCATGCTCACTTAATCCGCAAGGGTGCTCGCGAAGCGCGCATTGAGCTTGAATTCGAGGTGCAAAATAACATCTACCGCATCACGCGAATCCTCAAAAACACAAAATCCACCACGAGTCAAGAGTTAGAATTTGCTATTTACGACAACCTCACCCACGACTTTCGCTCGCTCACCCGCGAGAGCATCACAGATACCAAAGAAGAAATTCAAAAGCGTATCGGCATTACCCGTGAGACCTTTATCAACTCTGCGTTCTTCGCACAAGGCAAAGCCGATGCGTTCACCACAAACAAGCCGACAGAGAGACGCAAGATTTTAAGCGAAATTTTAGGGTTGAACCGCTACGAAGAACTCTCTAAAAAAGCAAAAGAATTAGCCAAGCACCTTGAAGGAAAAATTGAGTCTAACCTCACGCGCATTGAACTGCTGAAACTCGATATTGCCTCACTGCCAGCACTTCGTTCTGACTATGAACAGAAACGCGCCGAAGAACGCCATGCCGAAGCCGAACTTGCCTCCATCAAAGCCTCGCTTGATAAGATAGATTCCGACCTTCACGCCTTTCAACAACAAGAAAAAAACCTCGCCGTCTTGAATGCCGAACTTGCCTCGCTGACCAAGCAACTCGAGCAGGAACAGAAACAGATTCAGTTAAAACAAGCTGAACTTTCCAACATCGAGTTGCATCTTCAAAAGCGCGATGAACTTTTGGACAAACAGCGCGAGCTCGATGCCATTAAAGCCGAAGTTCAATCGTTAGAGCAACTGCAATCGCGCACTCAATCTTTGAAAGAAGAGATAGCAAGGCAAGAAAGTGAATACAAAGCCGCACTCGCTAAACATCAAGCAGAAAAGAAATCGGCACAGGAGCAACTTTTCAAACTCAATCAGATGATTGCCGAGCGTCAAAAACGCATTGCTCGAAAAACCACGTTGCTTCAAGAGTATCGCGACGTGCAAATGAAAATTGACGCGCTCAAAAAAGACTGCGCTCAACTTCCAGAACACGAATCGCGCCGCGACGCAATCAAAACGGAACTTTCCAACTCGAAAGCCGCTATCGACACCGCACAAGCCCAAATGAACGCGATTTCCGAAAAAGGCAAAAAGCTTAGAGAAATTTCCGATACCTGCCCGCTCTGTCAATCTCCGATTGACAACTCACACAGAGAGCATATCCTTCAAACCTATCGCCGTGAATATGTCTCTCACAGAGAGCAAAAAATGCATCACGAAGCCTTACTTCAAAAACTCCAACAAGTTCTTTCACAAGTTGAAAAAGAAATTGCCTCGCTCAAACAAAAAGAGCGCGACCTGCAACTGCGGCAGAACGACTTGAACAAACTCACCACCGAGATGGCGTCGCTGGAAGAAATTGAGCGCGAACTCAAACAACTTGAATCCGATAAAATTGTCCAAGAAGCAAAAGAGCAAGACGCAGAACTTGCACTGCAATCGCTTGCAAACACGACATCGCGCCTTAATGCGCTTCGCGCCGAACTTGCTGAAATTGGCTACGACCCTCTTCTGCATGAGCAAAAAAAACGCACACTCAAAACGCTTGAATTTGTTCCAGCCGAACTTGCAAAATTAGAGAGCGAGGCTAAACGCCGCGAGGTGCTTGTGCAAGAAATTTCCGAGCACCGCAAACACATCGAATCGCTTTTGCAGACGCGCGCCGCCAAAGAAACCGAGTGCAATACGCTTCGACAAGCCTTACAAGCCAAAGCCACCCTTGAAGGGCAAAAACAAGATGCTTTGAAAGAAAAACAAAACTGCGAAGCCCGTCTGACCTCTCTTATCGGCGACCGCAAGGCACTCGAAAAATCTATCGCTGAAAAAGAGGAAAAGAAGAAAACCTTGCTGAAGTTGCAAGACGAAATTGTGCCTGAACAGGAACGACTCGACCTCTACAAAATTTTAGCCGAAGCCTACGGCGTCAAGGGCATTCAAGCACTCTTGCTTGAGAAAGCCATTCCTGAAATTGAGCGGTCGGCAAATGAACTTCTGGCTCAACTGACCAATAACCTCTTTTCGCTCTCGTTTCAAACCGAGCAGGAAAAGAAAGATGGCGATATAAAGCAGGTACTCGATATTATCATTTCCGATGCCAACGGCAACACGCGCCCTTACGAGACCTTTTCAGGCGGTGAACGTTTTCGCATCGATTTTTCTCTGCGCCTTGCGCTCTCAAAATACCTTGCCACCGTCAGCGGCACGCCCATTAAAATGCTCGTCATTGACGAAGGCTTCGGCACACAAGACCAAAACGGCATTGATGCAATGATTGAAGCCATCAATCAAGTGAGCGACGATTTTGAAAAACTCATTCTCATCACACATCTGGAAGAAATGAAAGATGCTTTCCCGACGCGAATCGTTGTCAAGCGAGATCCGCTCAAAGGCTCGCACTTTGAGGTCATCTTCTAAACACGTATAATTTGAGGGTAATCGTCTCGACAACTGTTTTTATGACTGCGATGCAGAAAGCGACTTTAATTTTTTTAACGGGATTCAGCACGGCGGGCAAATCCACTATTGGACCGATTCTCGCCAACGCGCTCGGCTTTGACTTCATAGACATTGACAAGGCGATTGTAGAACGCGAACAAAAATCCATCAACGACATTTTCGCTGAAAAAGGCGAAGCTTACTTCCGCCAACTTGAATTTGAAATCCTTTCCTCGATTTCCAATCGCGAAAACCTTGTCGTCTCGCTTGGCGGCGGCACATTGGAAAACGACGCAAGTTTCGATCTCGTCCGCAATTCAGGCACGATGGTTTATTTGAAATCCGACTTAAAGACGCTCACGCGCAGGCTTTCAAACAAAGACGACCGCCCGCTTCTCAAAGGCGAGAACGGACAGAAAATCTCACCGGAAGAAATTGCCAATCGCGTCAGCATGTTGATGAACCGTCGCGAAGAGCGATACGCACAAGCCCCGATTTACATTTCAACCGACCAAACGCCGCTCGGCAAAACGGTCGACAAGTTGCAACGCGAGTTAGAGCGGCATTTCAAATCGCATCGTCCTCATTAACTTTTCAATGTATCAAGCGTTGCACCACGCGGTTTTTTCTTCATTTCACACGTTTCACAACGCGCTTGCTTCACACGGGCTTCTGCCGAAAGTCGTTCTGCTTTTCGACCGTCATACGCACACGCTTTTTTCGCAATCCATTTTTCAAACGTTTCAAAGAGCACACATTACGCATCACACTTTTGTTGTGCCGGCAAACGAATCAGCAAAAAGTTTGCGCACGGCGGAGCGGCTTTATGGCGCGTTTATCAAAAGCGGCGTTGATAGAACGACGACCCTTATCGCCGTCGGCGGCGGCGTGGTCGGAGATTTAGGCGGATTTGTTGCCGCAAGTTATTTGCGCGGCATTCCGCTCGTGCATGTGCCGACGACGCTTCTTGCGATGGTCGATAGTGCATTCGGCGGCAAGGTCGCCGTCAATCATTCGCTTGGAAAAAACATGATTGGCTTCTTTTATCCGCCCGTCTTCACTTTCATCGATGTTGGCTTCCTTAACACTTTGCCGAAGCGCGATGTCTATTCAGGGCTTGCCGAAGCCTTCAAATATGCGCTCATTCAAGACGCGCCGTTTTTCCATCATCTTGAATTACGCTTTGAACGCATCGTTGCGCTTGAACGCACCGAGATTGAACAGGTCGTGAAGCGAAGCGTGAAGAACAAAATGCGCATCGTCAGAAAAGACTTCAAAGAAACGCTTGGTCTTCGAGCACTTCTCAATTTCGGACATACTTTCGGGCACGCGCTTGAAACCCTTAGTCAATACAAGGCATTTCGGCACGGCGAAGCGGTTCTAATCGGAATGCTTTGTGCGGCATCGCTCTCCAAAAATTTGGGACTGCTTGATGAACTTTCGTTTGAGCGTATTGCTCGCTTCACGAAACGCTTTCCGATTTCGCCTTCGCTTTTGAAGCGACATTTTTTTGATGTGACAGAATCAGAGATTGAATCGGCAATGCAAAGCGATAAGAAAAAAGAACGCGGCGTGATTCGCTTCGTCTTGCTTCGCAACATCGGCGAGGCGTTTTTATGTCAGGAGAAAATTTCTTCGCGGGACGTTCGTCGCGCCATTCTCGACGCTAAACATCTTTTGAAATGAAACGAGAGACGTTCTACAAAATCCGCGCGTGGTTTTTCCGCATCGTGATTTTCATGATTGTGGTGCAAATCTTGATGGCGATTGGGAAGTGGATTTACAGTTCCTTCTTTTTTTGAAGCACACTCACATTGCATCGGCTTGCGATTTCGCCTTTTCCACATTCACAAACAAAAGCACAACGAGACCGCTCACAAATAGCACCATTAGCGAGAGAATGCCGTAGCGCAATCCGCCGAAGAGTTGATTGATGAGACCAAAGAGGAACGGACCAACCCACGACGTGCCGCGCTCCGAAAGTTCATAGAACGAGAAGAACGCCGCCTCTTTGCCTTCGGGAATCATCACGGAAAAAAGGCTTCGCGATAGGGCTTGCGTGCCGCCCATCACGAGCGCAACAACCGCCGCCATTCCCCAAAATTCCAATTCACTTGAAAGCAAATACCACGCATAAATCGTAACCGCGCACCACACAACGAGACAAGTCAGAACGGCCTGCTTCGCGCCAAATCGCTCGGCGATTTTGCCGAACAAGGTTGAGCCAATGAACGCAAGCATCTGCACCATCAAAATCACTTGAATCAAACTCGATGATTCCATCTTCAATTCTTCCGAACCGAAAATCGTCGCTACTACGAGAATCGTCTGCACGCCGTCGTTGTAGAGCAAATAAGCAACAAGGTATTTGAGCGTTTCGGGTAGTCGTTTGATGTCGCGAAAGCTTTGAGCAAGTTCTTTGAATCCGACGCCCAAAAATGTTTCGCCTTGTTTGAGCGATTGAACGGCGTAGCGCGAGCGCACGAGCGCGAATGTGAACATTGAAAAGCCCAGCCACCACACGCCGGCGGAGGCGAGGCAAATTCTCACCGCGTCGCCCGTCGTTAGTCCGAGCGAGTCGCGCACGGTGAAGAACATGAGATTGAGCAGTAAGAGCACGCCGCCGCCCAAATAGCCGAGTCCCCAACCAAACGAAGAGACGCGGTCGTGTTGTTCTTTTGTCGCAATGTCAGGCAGGAAGGCATTGTAAAAGACCATCGCCGCGCCGAAGGCAATGTTCGCGACGATGTAAGCCGATGCACCGAACCAATGTCGCCCGTCGTCAAGCCCGATGAGCATGACGGTCGCTACTGAACCGAGCAAGGTGAAGAAGAGGAGGAACTGTTTGCGACGTTTGGAGTAATCGGCAATCGCGCTCAAGAGCGGCAAGAAAAATGCTTGAAGCAACACGGAAACCGACGTGCAATAAGCAAACAGCGAATCATATTTGATGGGAATCCCGACCCAATAGAGTAAGCCGTTTGAATCGCTGGCGGCTTTGGCAAGCGCGGTAAGATACGGACCTAAGAAGACCGTAACCACCGTTGTGCTGAACGCGCTGACCGCCCAATCATACATTGCCCAGCCGAAAATCGTGCGCTTGTCGTTTTTTGCGGGCACGGCTTGAATCTCTGATGTTGCTTGCATGTTTGGGCGGCGACGGCTTAGGAAAGTTTTTCAGTTAAAAACGTTTTGACTTGCGAGAGGTTCAGCCGCTCTTGCGCGCTGGTGTCGCGATAGCGCACGGTAACGGTCTGGTCGTTCAGTGTGTCGTGGTCAATGGTGAAGCAGAACGGCGTGCCGGTTTCGTCTTGTCGGTAATAGCGTTTTCCGATTGAGCCGGCGTCGTCGTATTGAACCTTGAAATGGCGTTTCAAATCGTGGTAAAGTTTTTCAGCAATTTCAGGCAGGCCATCGCGTTTGAGCAAGGGGAAAATACCGGCTTTGATGGGCGCAAGTTCAGGTTTGAGTTTCAAACTCACATGTGGCTCGCCTTCTTCCAACTGTTCGGTGTAAGCGTCGCAGAGCACCATGAGAAAGTTGCGGTCGCACCCTGCCGAGGTTTCCACGACATAGGGAATGTATTTCTCTCTGGTTTCCGTGTCGCTATACATCATGTTTTTGCCCGAATACTCTTGATGTCGGCGCAAATCAAAATCGGTGCGTGAGTGAATGCCTTCAATCTCTTCGGTGCCAAATGGGAATTTATATTTGATGTCGTAAGCGGCGTCGGCGTAGTGCGCGAGTTTTTCGTGTTGATACCACACGAGGTTTTCAGGCTTTATACCAAGTTGCTCGATGTGCCATTTCATGCGTTTTTCTTTCCACATCTCGAAGGCTTCTAACTGCGTGCCTGGCTTAACGAAATACTGCATTTCCATCTGTTCAAATTCAATCATTCGGAAAATGAAATTGCCTTTAACGATTTCATTTCGGAACGCTTTGCCGATTTGCGCAATGCCGAAGGGAATTTTCAGCCGTGCGGATTCTCTGACATTGTGGAAGTTGACGAAGATGCCTTGCGCGGTTTCGGGTCGGAGATAAACGATGCCCGCGTCATCAGCAACCGCGCCCAACTTTGAGGAGAACATGAGGTTGAACTGCCGCACTTCGGTCCAATTAAACGCGCCAGAATCAGGCGATTTAATTTGCTCTTTGATGATGAGGTCGTAAAGTGCCTTTGTCATCTCGTCGCTGTTCTGCGCTTTGACAAATTCTTCATTGACACGCTTTGCCTCGTCGTGTTTGCCTTTTTTTTCAAGTTGCTTGATGTAACCCTCGATGAGGTGGTCGGCGCGGTAACGGATTTTGCTCGTCTTGTCGTCAATCATTGGGTCGCTGAAGCTTTGCACGTGTCCAGAGGCTTCCCAAGTTTTGGGGTGCATCATGATGGCGGCGTCAATGCCGGCGATATTGTCGTGTTCGCGCGTCATGGCATTCCACCATGCCGTCTTGATGTTGTTTTTGAGTTCAACGCCGAGCGGACCGTAGTCGTAGCACGCGCCCAGCCCGCCGTAAATTTCAGACGATTGAAAAATAAACCCCCGCCGCTTGCACAGCGAGACGATTTTCTCCATGAGTTTTTCAGAGGTGTCGGATTTAGACATAAGTTGATTGGTGAAAGAGATAACTGCGGTTGATAAATTGACGGCAAATATACAAAACCGTGCTTTGCAGAAATTAAAAAAGCCCACCTTCAAAGATGGGCTTTGAACAACACTGATTGATTTGCTTATCGATCCTTTTGCTTATCGATCCTTGATGAGTCGCGTTCCAAAGGCTTGCGTGCCTGTTCCGCCGACAAAGCCTCTGGCGATAACGGTATAGACGCTTTTTTCTTGAAAGTTGAAATCCCCTATGTTAATCGTGTCTCCATTTGCAACTTCTCGAAGCACAAGCCTAAGTGTGGTGTCAGCAAGTGCTGGGTTTGTTGCGCTAAGCGAGAAGGTTCGGAATTGCGCTTGCGTGTTAATTTCTGCCGTTCCAAGATTGCGCAAAAAGGTGAGGGTATCTGGAATGATGTAGGTGATGTTTTGACCTGCGTCCTGTATGCCGACATTGATGCCCGGCGCATTTGGGGAAAGATGAAGCACGCGCAGTTGGAATCGCCCCGTGAGCGTGTCAGGTCTTAGGTTATAGTTATCGCGAATGAGGAGCGGCGCATTTCTTCTGGCTGAATCCACTACCATCAGCGTAAAAAATTGATCTTGTCGATTCGTGAAATCTGCAATCGTATCGATGGTTGGGCGCGAGATTCTACTGCCGTTCAGAACTGGAAAGATTTGGATATTGACAGCGCGTGAAAAGACTTGCGAGTAGTTCGTATTTTCCTCTCCGAATCGAACATTTGAAACGGTAAGTTCTGTTCTGTCGACGACGAAGTCTAACGCTTGTGCATTGGCGTCAGGCATCATGTTCCAGAAGCGGATGTTTGTTTTGCGCACATTGGTTGCGAGCGGTTCAGATTCTCCGCAAGCAGCAACGATGACGGTCAATGCGGTAAAGAGAGCGAAGAGCGATAAAAGTTTGCTTTTCATTTTTGTTTGACGCTTTGTTCTTAAATGGTTAGAAGCCTAAACGAATGGCGAAGACTTGGTTTCCGCTGAAAAATTTAGCGGAGCGGTAAGCATAATCAATCATGATAGCAACGCCACCGAGGCGGTAATTAATGCCAACGCCCAGTGCGAAACTGTTTGTGAAGACGTTTTCTTGGTGTTGAGAAACGTCGAGGTTCATACCGCCTCGCAGGAAGAGCAGGTCTTGAAACGCATATTGCGCACCGATTTGATACTCATCTTCGGAGAAGTTATTGTTTCTGAAGTTTCCTGCAAGGGTGATGACGTTTCGCGGGTCTAACTTAAAGTCGTAAGCTGCGCCGATTTCAAACGACGATGGAATTTCGCCTGCGGCGGCAATGATTTCGGTGCGTAGCAGGTTCTGCGGACCGTCGCCTGGGAAGCGTGCAATTTGTCGCTCCAAATCAGGTCCTGCATAGCGCATTTGGTTTCCAAGATTTTTGAGCACGACGGCAACTTTCAAGTCAAATGGGGTTGTGTATTGCACGCCGAAATCCAGTGCTAATCCGGTTGCGCTTGAGCTTAAAATTGTTTCTGAAATCAGTTTTGCGGTTACGCCCGCGGCGATTCTGTCGGTGAAGGCTCTCGAATAAGTGAGCGATGCGGTGATGTAATTCGGCGACCATGTTTCGCCACGCAAGCCTTCTGGGTCTTGGTCGGTTGTGCGCAAGATGTCTCCGAAGTTGAGCGATTTGACTGCAAACCCGAACGCGCCGATGTTGCCCACATTAGCCGTGGCGGCGATGTAGTTGACGCGAATGTCGGCTAAGTAGCTCATTGATGAAAACATCACTTCACCTTTGCGCGAGTAGGCAACTGCACCTGGATTCCAATACATGGCTTCTACGCCTGAAAGGGTTGCCGTTGCCGCACCCGCCATTGCCATTCCCACGCCTCCGACGGGGATTAACACTTGGTTACCGCTTGACGCTCCCACACGTCGTTCTTGTGCGTTCAAGTCTGGCGTAATCAAGGTCGATGTAATCAGTAAAATTACTGCTGTTGTTTTAAGATGTCTCACGTTTCGTCTCCCTTGTTGAAGTTCAAATTTTGAAAGATGCTTTTTGAGGTCCGACCCCGTCTCTCACAACGGGGTCGTTGGCTTCGTTTTGATTTTCACACATTAGAAGAAGTCTTCGCGTTCTTGACGCATGATGACTCCGAGTTTGAGCACTTTGTTTCCAAACTCGGTCTCGATGTGCACCAGATACATGCCGCTTGCGACAGGGATATTTGCCGAGTTTCGCAAGTTCCAATCTTGCAATGAAGAGTCGCTGTCTTTATCAATCACACGCACCAAATCGCCATTGAGCGTGAAGATGCGGATTTTGCACTTTCTTGGCAGGTTTGTAAAGGTTACGAAGGTTTGGCGCAAGAAGCGTTCTCGTCCGCTCGATCCCAAATAGGGATTCGGAAACACGGTGATGCGTGACAGGCTATTTTGTGCCACAGTTCGGTCAAAGCGTGGGGCTTCGGTTTGAATCACATATTCGGTCTCTGGCGTCAATCGGTAGTTGGGGTAAATGAAGAGCGTATCGCCCGGACTAGGTGTTTTGCCTTGTAACCCGAGAATCCAAAGTGTATACATAATGTCCAATAGGTTCGATTCTAACGCAATGCGTCTTGGCTGGCTATTCGTTGGCGCATTTCGGCTGATGTAGTTGATTATGTTATCCGTCTCTGAATAAGTTGAGTTCATCACATAGAGCAGTTCCTGTCCGCCGTGCGGTGAGGCTGATGGTTCCCATTTTCCATTCACATTGAAGCCAAGTTCTTTTTGTTCATTGCGTTCGGTGAAGAGCAGGTTCACCTGTTCAGCAATTGCCAGCGTGCCATCGGGTCTTGGACGCATTTTGAACGCTTTCACGGGAATGCGGCGCCGGTCTTGATAGGGTCCATTTGCATCTAATCTTGCAGCCTTGCTGACAATTGGACCACCGGGAACAAGCGGGTTATTGGATGTGTCAATAAAATTGCGGAAATCTGGGTGGGCAACAATTAAAGATGCTGATGCCGCAGGTCCAGGTGTGCGTTGGATATTGAGCACATAGCGATAGGCTAATGTTCCATCTGCTGCATCAGGCGGAAGGAAAACAAGTGCGACGGGTGTTAGGCTGTCGACGGGAAGATTTGTGCCGGGTGTGGTTTGTCCGAAGATATCAATTCGTGGGTGGCACACGCTTCCGCCGTCGCTAATGCCGTTATCGTTAAACTTACCCGCGTTGTTTTGTATGGCGGTTGCACTCTCTCCTGCTGTTGCCGTGGTGTAGGTTGCGGCTTTGGCGGCAAACCATCGGTTGTTGGCAGGGCTATAAACAACGGGCGGTGTGCCCAACTGTCCGTCGCGTTTCACTCCCAGACGGTTTTGCTTGACAATTATGTTCAGTCCGCCAAAAATTGCCGCATCGGCTCGTTCTTCTAAAGCGGCTAACGAGTCGGGGTTATATTGTCCTTCTGAAGTAATGGGTGTAACTCTTAGTTCTTCCACTGGGTCTGTGCTACGCGGATAGAGGAGCGTATCGGCGGTTGCGTCCCAGAGTTGCCAACGCGGCGTTTGTTCTGTATTTGGGTTAAGGATTTTGACCTTCATTCGACGGTTTTGCAGTGATAAGGGGTTCTGCACTCTAACTTTGACGTTATCGTCGCCGAGATTAAGTAGTCTATCGGTGCTGACGCGGTCATCGATTTGTGCGGGGAGCACGACACCGATGCCCGGCGATTCAGGCACAACTTCGAAGATGCGCTCGAGGCTTTCCAGAGCACCAGGTCCTTCGCGCTCGGTTATCCCTGTAACAGGGTTGGGATACGGATTTTGAGTCAGTAAGTAAGGATTAACAAAGTAAGAGGTTACGGCAAAGAAGTAGCGTCTGCCTTTGATGAGGGGTCCGCCGTTGATGGCATCTTCGGTAATACGAAGTGTGCGTTGAATCCCTGAATTCGTGCCGGTTTGCATGATATCGACAATTGGTCTGCCTGCGGCATCGGTTCTTCTCGGGTCAAAGTCTAATACGCTTGTGATGTTGTTAATCACATCGAAGGTTTTCAATTTAACGACGCGTGCGGTGGGGACGGCACGTCCTTCAATGAGTTCAAACTGATAGACGTTGTATCCTTCGAAGAAGTATTTATCATTGGGATTTGCGACTGTGTCGGCACCTGGTCTCAACAGTGGCTTATTTTCCAGGTCTCTCGTGAACGATTGGTCTCGCGGATTGTCGTTGACCCAGTTTAAAATCACCTGATTATCATAGATTGTTCTTTTTACGGTTGGTGCAGGTGGCTGTGGCACTTGGAAGTTGAAGTCGAAGATGGCTTGAATAGCATTATTTTCGTTGCGCAGTCGGGTTACGGAGTTGAGGTTACTTGTGCCTTTGGCAATGTGGACGCCAACTACGATGAGTTGTTCTTCGCCCGCATACATATCAAAGGGACCGGTAACGATGAGTTGGCGTTTATCTGCAAGTTGGGTTTCGACGATGCCTTGACCTGTTTCAGGGTCGCCGGGGAACATGAAGTTAGAGCCGGGTTCGGTGTTTCCGAGTGGGTTACCGTTTTTGTCTTTACCCTGCATGAAGTTGTAGACATGGTCGGGGCGGTTTGTTTCGGGGTCGCCGATTGGTCCGCCGGCGTTATCGAAGCGCACGTGAGCCGAGGCTCCCAGCGTTGCGGGCTGTTTGAAGCGTGGATTAGGAATTGGTGTATTGCCTCCGGGTGGAATAATAGTTGGGTTGTTATCTATCTCCACAGGGCGAGGCGAGCCTGTAAACGGCACATCTTGGCGTTTATAGGGACCTTGGAAATAATCCACGCCGACAGCGGGCGGTGCTGGACCGTAGATCGGGTCAGTTGCCGCGCCGTTATAGCAGTAGGCTAAACTGCGCAAGGTATCTACGCCCACAAGGTCATCTCCTGCATCGCCTAAGTCGTTATCATTGAAGACCGCGAAATAGGTATTTTTCCACAATCCTGATGTCGGGTTTGCTGGGTTTGGAATATTGCGGTTAATGACACGGAATTTGAAAAAGACCGCGCGTCCAACCGGACCCGATGTTGCAAAGGCGAAAGCATATTGTTGGATTTCGCACCGCATGGGTTGCGAGCTGAAGCGTCGTGTGCCTGGCACCATATCGTTATAGACGCACCAAGCACTGACCGCACCAATCAGTTTTGGCTCCAGCCTATCGGCGACACGGTCAACATACTGCTCTAAGGTTTCTCCGGGGTTTGGAAGGATTGGCTCACCTGTCCTTTTGTCCAACGCAATTGGGGGCGTTACACCAGGAATGACATCTTCGGGCGCAACCGCAAAACTATCAGCAAGGTTGTTCCAAGTGAGTAAGGTTTTGTAGGGTGCGCCTTCTCTGAAGGGCCACTCTCGGTAGTCTACATTGGTGTTTTCGTTATCTCCTGATCGAATGACATAGAGACGATTGCGGATTGCGGTTTGGTCGTCTGGCTGTAACCCTGTGCCTGTTCGCAGGATTCTTCCGGGGCGGAACTCTGTGCCGTTGCGTCCGATGTTTTGGACGGCGGCGGTTCTCAATCCACCAAATCCTTCGACGCCTTCAAATTGGCAGGCAAGCCATGGGCTCATCAAGAAAATGGCAGCGCGTCCGCTTCCTGCGGGCCAGATGAACGCGGCGGCATCGTTTGCAGCTTGGAACAATCGGGCATCATTTGCAATCCAGCCTTCAACCTCATTGACATTTAAGGCAGGTTTATAATCTAAAATCAATCCTGATGGCGATGTGCTCGCGGGTTTTCGGGTTCTTCTATCTTCTTTGGCAGTGAGTTCTCCTGTATTACTCCATACCAGAAAAAGAAGCAGAGCGAGTAGTGTGCGAATGGCGTGTGTTTTCATTGCTTTTTATTCCTCTTAAAGTTCTTGTAAGTTTTAGAAGCCAAGCATCAAGCCCAGACGAATTTGCTGTGCTGTTCCCCAGCGGAACGGGTTGAGTTCGCGTGCTTTATAAGCCTCGCGGTATCTTCGCTCGATTTCGGCATCACGTTCAGGCGTGCGTGAGGCTTGGTCTAGTCGTCCCAACACGGTGCTTTCAAAGTTTTGTCGGAACGCTTCGGTCTGACTCCAGCCGCCATTGTCAGGTTGACCTGTGGTTGGGTAGACGCTCACCACATTGTCATTGCCAAGCAGGTTCAGTGCCCAGAGATAGACCTTTGTGTTCAGTTTGTCAAAGAGTTTGAAATCTTTGTCTAAGCGCATATCCACGCGAAACACCCAAGGTGTGTAGGCTGTGTTTTTGAAGGCACGTTTGACCGAGACGCCACTTTGGGTAACGGGGTCATAGTCTGCAAATTCTGGCGTGAAAGCACTTCCGCTGTTGAAGCGCACGAGGACATTTGCACCAAATCCTCGCAGGTATTCAGGCATGGATTTATCGTTCAACCCCACGCGATAGTCGACTTGTATGTTTCCAGTGTGGCGTTGGTCGAAGTCGAGTGCGGCAATTGCAGTTGGCGGTCCTTCTGCGTCTGCGTTACGGCGATAAAACTCGGCAAATCGTGTTGGGTCAGTATTTGTTCCGCCTGCAAATTGCAGGGTGTATGCCGCCGAAAGGTTGAGATTATTGAAGCGATTTGAACGCAGTGTTACATCTAATCCTCGAATGGTTCCAAAGTCTGCATTGCCGAAGTAGTTCAACACTTGTCCGTTGTCCAGCACAATTCGGATTGTTTGCAATAGGTTGCTCGTTTCTTTGTAGAAGGCGGTAACATCAATCGATGTAGCGTCTCCGAGCATTTGTTGGAAGCCAACTTCGTAGCTATTTGTAATTTCAGCCTCGAGGTTCGGGTTACGCCCAACCCCTTGTCCACGCAATCTTTGACGGCTAGTGTTCTTGCTGTCATAGAGAAAGCGCAACTGCGGCATTTGCGCAAACCGTCCGTATTGCGCATGAAAAACGGTCTGGTCAGAGACGGGAAACGAGAACGAAATACGCGGCTGTAAGACAAAAATTGACCGGTTTTTTCCGAAATTGATTTCGTTATTTGCAGGGTTAATTGGGTTTTGCAGGTTAATCGCTTGGGTGTTTGCGTCCAAGTAGTCAAATCGCAAGCCGACATTCACATTAAAGTCTTTGATGCTGTATCGGTCTTTGATATAGGCTGATGCAATAATGGGGTTTCGGGCGGCATCGACGCGCGGGTCAAACAGGTCGGGATTGTCTCGCACAAGTCGGCTTTGTTCTACCAACGGCATTCCAGTTTGGGGGTCAAAGTTGCGCACAATCTCTTCGCGGCTATTATACCAAGTGGTCAGCGGCGCAAATCCGAAGTCTTCTGGTGTATAGCCGATGAAGTTGATGTTATTGACGCTTGCTCGTGGGTCGACCGATGGGTCAAAGAAGCCAAATTTGTAGGTATGATAGCGGTATTGTCCTCCAAATTTAATGTTATGTTCATTGAGTTGTGTCTCAAAGTCGCCGCGTAGTTCAAAGTATTGAATGAGCTCGCGAGAATATCCACGCAAGGGTCGTCCTGTGTTGATAAACAGTCCAAAGGCATCAAATGCCGACGGCACAGAGTCCAACTGCGACTTGTAGGAGTAAAAGTCTCTTCGGAACACATTATCCATTGTCTCTGTAAATTGGCGTAAAAATTGCCCTTGAATTGTGAAATACGATTTTGGGGATAAGGCTTGCGTATAGCGCAGATACACTTGGTCGACGGACGATTCGGTGCGTTCTTGATGTCGGGTATTGGTGCCCGGAATTCCGTCTAAATCTTCAAATCGGATATCCACCAATCGTCCTTGTGCATCGGTTACAAAGTTCGCATTCTCGTTGAATGAACCTCGAATCGGGTCAAAGATTCGGGAGGCGGTTCGTGTGAAGTTTCCGCCCAATTTTAGGTCAATACCGTTTCCAATATCATAGCGCAGTTTATAGACCCCATTGAATTGCTCCAAATCGTTTCCGGGCATAATACCAAATCCTTGTCGCGGGTCTCTATCTTCGAGGTTTTGGTATTCAATCAACCCGTAGAACGAGAGGTCTCTGAAGCCGGGAATGAGGGGTCCTCCCACACTAATGTTTCCTAAATTGTAGCCATAGCCACCAAACGATCCAGTTCGTGCAGGGCTGTAGGCGCGTTTTGGCGAAAATGCGTCTGTGATTAAGTGCGTGTTGATGCTATATCGGTCAGTGTTGGGGTCTCGCGTGGTTGTGGTTACAATCCCCGATGCCGCATTTCCAAACTCCGCATCGAAGCTCGACTGCACGACAATTTCTTGAAGGGCATCGTTGCTGACATTTCCTGCGAAGGCGTTATTGAGCGGGCTGTTTTGTAGAATGCCATCTACATAGAACGCGACTTCGCCTGCACGCCCGCCGCGCATGTAGATTGTGTTGCTTCCTTCGGGTTGAATCACCCCTGCTTGCAAACCAACGAACCCTTGAACGCCGCGCAGGGGCGAATTCAGAATCTGCTCCGACGACACGATCATCGTCTTCGTTGTGGCTGACGGCTCAACAAGCGGTCTATCAGCAATAATTTCAATCGTTTGTGTTTCTTTTGCTTTCGTGCCGAGTGTAAAATCTACGCGCGTAGTCAGGTTTGAAGTAATTTTCACGCCCTCAATCGTTACATCGGTGTAGCCGATATAAGAGGCTCTCACGCGATAGACGCCAACGGGCACGTTCAGAATCGTGTAGTTCCCTTCAAGGTCGGTTACCGCCCCAATCTTCGTGCCTTCAATGCGAACACTGGCACGAATGAGCGGTTCGCCCGTTTCTGCGTCCGTTACTCTCCCCGTTAGTTTCCCCGCTACGCTTTGCGCCGACGCGGAAGACGCGCTAAAAAGCGCAACAAGAATTAGCAACCACAGTATAGGTCTTTGTTTCATTGTTATTATCGTGTTTTCTAAATTCGTGTTTTCTAAATGAATCGGAATTAAAAACTTTTGATAAAAAACCTTACACACGCAACTTACTGCTACACTTTGCTATGTCTCCGTTTCGAACAGAAACGCATCTAACACTTTTTTACAAGCTCGCTCAAAATTTTTTGAACAGCTTCTCTATTGCAATGCGGAAATAGTCGCTACCCCCTTTGTTGAATTATGGGTTGTTGATGCTTTAGTGCCTCAATGCCCGTGTGTTTGTTGACTTGTGTTT
>FWPU01006103.1_pt1 | contig 24830 bp, 19 predicted proteins | sample 2228361 | NCBI WGS metagenome assembly FWPU01 (sample SAMEA103939777, study PRJEB20133) | metagenome | reverse complement strand
TGGATTCGCTGTAAAAAATTGAGAATACCTTTGTGAGTATTTTTGCGCATGGAGGGTGAAATTGTTTTGTTAAACTGCAAATTTCCCCTCTATTTTTCTTTTTTGACATTTCAAAGAACTAGTCCCGGATTTTTCTTCAGAAAATGTGTACCCTTACTAATCTATGGTAAAAAAGGTATTAACCTTGTTTTAATGCTTACCTTTGCTCAAAGTCTTTTAATCGCGCGCTGGGCTGCCGTTCCTCATAGACGCTTATTCAAGAGATAGAACCTACCGAAAACTTACCCCAGCCGCTTTCTCCACTCTAACAAGGTTTCAGCTTATTGCGCTGAGGTACTCTTGCAATTAGCCTGTGCATTATCTCTGCCATCATTACCCGCGGGCTTTAATCCATTTTTAATCTCTCAATGCCGACCCGATTACAATGTTTTTCCCGCTTAACATCTACCCCGTATGCACGATCTCAAGGAATTAATCTTGCTGCTCAACCAGCACCACATCCACCCGCTTAAGGCATTAAGAGGAAGTAAGGACTCAAAACTGCTGGCTCTGTACGAGGGTATTGCCAAAGGAACCTATACCTCTGATGAGCAGGCCATCGCAGACCTTTACAAAGAGCAGGGTGCTTCGTCGAGTTATCGGAAGCTAAAGTCCACGCTGCGCGACAGGTTGCTGGAATGCGTCTTTGAGATTAACACCCAGCAAGAGGAATACTCCGACTACCAAAAGGCTTATTACGAGTGCCACAAGCAGTGGGTTATTGTTCGTTTTTTGACGGGGCAGAATGCTAACACCGCGGCACTGACGCTGGCCAACAAGTTGTTGCGCACCGCAGAGCGCTTTGACTTTACGCTGCTGTGTATGGATATCGCTTCTTACTTGCGCATTCAGTATGGCTTGCGCGAGAGCAATCCCAAGAAATTTGAAGATGCTACGCGGCAATTTGAGTACTTCCGCAAAGTATATGACGCAGAGGCCTTGGCTGAAGAGCTCTACACCTCGCTGGTCGTGCGCATGGTGAACAACCGTTCGGCTTTTGGTGAGGTGGTTGCCTTAGCCAGAGAGTACGCCGAACGCATTCAGCCCTACATGGCGGCATATGCTACCTATAAATTGCACATGTATGGCTATCTTATTAATCTAACCTATTACACTGCCCAGAACCAGTACGAAGAAGCGCTTCACTATTGCGAAAAAGCTGTTGACTTCTTTCAAAAACGCCCCTATGAAGCCCGGGTGCCGCTACAGATTTTTTACTACCAGCAACTCATCTGCAACATTCACCTGCGCCGATTTGAGGCGGGTAAAGAAGCCGCCCGTCATTGTATACGCCTCATGCAAGAGGGCACCTTCAACTGGTTTAAATATCGGGAACTCTATCTCCATCTGTTGCTGCATACCCAACACTACGAAGAGGCTGCTCAACTGCTCCACGACACACTGGAACACCCGCGCTTCGAATTCTTGCCCGAAAACGTGATAGAGATCTGGCGTATCTACGAGGCGTATATCTACTTCATCCATCGCGCAGGTAAAATCCCCGGAGCGCCAAAGGCGAAGTTCAAATTAGCCAAGTTCATCAACGAGTTCTCTATCTTCAACAAAGACCGCAGTGGGGTCAACATCGCCATTATCATCATTAAATGGTTGATGCTCATCCAGGAAAAACAATACGGCAAGTTCCTCGACGAAGTAGAAAGCACCGAGCAGTACTGCTATAGACACCTGCGCAGCGACAACACCAAGCGCAGTTATTATTTCTTGAAAATGATGCTACAAGTACCTATAGGGCAATTTGAGCGCGCCGCTGTTTCTGAGAAAACCGCCCGCCTGTATGAAAGCCTACGCTCGGTACCGCTTCAGTTGGCCAACCAAACCCACGAAATCGAGATAGTGCCCTACGAAGACTTGTGGGAAATGGTTTTGGAGACCTTGGAGACGCCTGTAGTACGCTCCAGGTGAGGGTGCCCCGCCGCCAGCGTATGAACTAGGCAAGCCAGAAAAAGCGCTACTGGATTACTGAGATTTACCCATTTGATATAAGGCGTTCAGGTAACGTATAGGGCACTATTAAGATTTTTCAAGTATTGTTATTCAATGCGTTAATCGTATTACTTTCACTTTTTCACCCCAAGTTGCCGGGTAACAAAACGGTGCTTTTTGTCAGTGGTGCTTGCCCAAATGACGCAGACTTTTGTAGAGTGCTTTAATCTTTTAAATTCTCACCGTCTCATGAAAAAAGTTTACACCCCCGCTCTGTGTTCGTTTGCCCCTTCTCTTATAGGAGGTATTGTGGATACCACTTCAGTAGGGTTTATTCCTATGTAGGGAGCGCTGGCTCTTTATCTTGATAAAACGGAGAAAAGAAACAGGTGTGAGAAGCATAAGGCATAGTGCTTCGCCGGCACACTGTTTTGGGCCGCTGCCTTTTCTGTGCAGCGGCCCGTTTATCCTGAGTGATGCTCGGCATAGGCCTTTTCCACCTTTTGGTGAAATTGCTCGTAGGTTTCTGAAGGTATCTTATGGCGAATGAGTTGTAGAAACTGTCGGAGTTTGAGGTACTCTCCGCGGGTTAGGACATTGTCCTCCATGAAGGCGTTAAACAATTCGATGAAGTTTTGGCTGACATTTCGAGCGAACTCAACCCGTTTGACTTTGTCTTCAATGAAGGACAGTAGGTAAAGTCCTTCGGTGTAGTTGAGGCGTCTTCGGCGCACGAGGGCATCTACTTCGGCTTTGATCTCTTCCAAGCGTTGGGCAGCGGTGTCGGCGCTAATGAGCTGCCGCTCGAAGCTGAAAAAGACTTCTTGAGCCTGTTCTCCATATTGTCGAATGAGGCGTTCGCGGCGTCGGAATACCCACCACCCAATGAGGAAGGTGAGGAGGGCCGTGGTGATGACCATCGTTATTTCTACGAAATAGCCTGTGTCCTGGAGCAGCTGATAGAGGCGGTCAAAGAAGCTGGAGTGTTGGGCCAGTCCTCCTTTTGCGATGGCGTACTCGATGATCTGGAAGTCTTTGTCGGTGAGTGGCTTGGCTATACTAATGGCAGCGAGGTGGTCGAGGAAAGAGCGCTTCAGTTCGGTGCGCTCATGTTCGAGAAAGAACTCTCGCGCGGCAGATCCTTGGCCTAATTGGTAGCCTTCGCCATACCGCTCAGCGATGAGTTGGTTGGCCTTGAGGAAGTAAAATATATGCGCTTGCATGCGCTCAGGAGAGCGTACGAAGGCCGCGCGAGCAGTGTCGTTGCTGTCGGCCCATTTTCGGTAGAGGGTTTCGTACAGCTCACGTGCATTGGGTTTTAGCAGATAGGGTCGCCCAAGTCGTTTGAAGTGCTCGCCGCTGAACTCTACTATGCCGCCAGGGCCAAAGTGAGTTACTGACAAAAGATGGCAGTTGTCGGGCACCACTACGTGGTACCCGTTGATGTCGGTTTCGCGGGCGGTAGTGCTGCTTAAGGCCTCCCACAGGGCTGGGCCAAAGAAGGTCTCTGGGTTGATTTTGTCGAAGTTGTCAATAACCACCGCGAAATGCTGTCTAGGGTGGCGTCGGCAGTACTCCCAAAATTGCAGTAATGTCCCGGGCTGGAATTGGCCTTCCTCCTCATGACCGATGTATTTCTTGTGCAAATCCAGGTCGAATTGCGGTGCGCATTCAATGAGCAGAGTGTTTTCGGGCCGCCCGGTGAGCAAGCGAGCTAGGTGTTTAGCCTGTTTAGTTGAGCCTACCCCTGTAACCCCCATGACCACTAAGCTGCGGTGGCGCATGGCGTAGTAGCACAGATCGCGGAAAGTGCTCCACTCGATGATGGAAAGAGAGGGTTTGCTGATGATTTTCAGGGCTGTAGAGTCACCTGCCCGATAAGGGTGCTGATGCCACTTACAAAAGAGCACCTGCAACGAGTCGGGCACATCCTTGAGCAGCTGGTAGCGCTGCCGGGCAATTTGACCGGCCTCTAACCACAATGGGTCGGGTTGATCGCGCGAACCCCACCAGCCCAGCAAAGCGACAAAAGGTAGGGCATAAAGCAGCTTTTTTTTGGAAAACGGAAGGTACAGATACACTGCAGGACGGATGTTTGATTGGCCTGTGCAAAAGTAGGCTACCTGCCAACGGCAAGGATTAAACTTTTACCTTCAACGCTCGACCCGCTCATGCTCGTGAAAAAGGACTTAAAGCGAAAGGCAAGGCAGTTGATTACCTTTGTCGCTCTAAAACTACACATCCCCTCGCCCATGAGTTTTTTTACCCAAACCGATACCTTTCGGAAAATAGTGCTGTGGTGTGCCTTCGTGCTCTTGTGCTGTTGTGAGGTTCAGGCCCAACAAGAGCCGCAATACACCCAATTTATGTTCAACAAGCTGAGCTATAACCCTGGCTATGCGGGCAGTTTCGTCTCTCCTACACTGACGGCCATCTACCGCGGGCAGTGGTTCGGTATTGACGGGGCACCAAACAGCCAGGTGCTCTCCTACAACCAGCCTATGCTCAATGAACGCTTGGGTATTGGAGCCAACTTCTCCCGCACCAGTGTTGGCATTACCCGCTCGATGACGGTAGATTTGGTGTACTGCTACCGCATTCCTATGCGGCGTGGCCACTTGGGTATTGGGCTGCAGCCTAGTGTTCGCAACTTCTGGCAAAACTGGAGCGATGAGCGCCTCTACAGTGCCACACCCGCTACCATTGACGTGGCCATTCCTACAGGCATCCGCTCCAAATGGCTGGTAAATTTTGGCTTCGGCTTCTATTACGCCAACGACGAACGCGGTTGGTATGTAGGTGCTGCGGTGCCGCGGTTCCTACAGAACAACATTGATTTCTCAGAATTTGGCGAAGACATATCGCGCGAAGAGCGTCATTTTAATGCCATGGGAGGACTTACCTTTCGACCCACCGACGATTGGGAAATCATCCCGCAACTCCTTCTTCGCTACGTGCCCAATGCACCTTTTGGCGCTGAGCTCAACGTCATGGCTGGCCTGAAGCGCAAGTTTTATGGAGGGCTGACCTACAGGGCCGGAGGTGATAAAGGCTATGGCGAGAGTGCTGACCTACTCGCAGGTATTCAAGCCACCAAAAACCTTTTCTTGTGCCTTTCCTACGACCTCGGCCTGACGCGTCTCCATCGCCTCAGCAACGGCACTCTGGAGGCCACCGTGCGCTGGTGGTTCAACCCTCCAGAAGGAACGATCATTGACTCCGGTCTGGGTTTTTGATATGCGCCCTGTTGCAAATCTTTTTCGCGTCGAATGCCACTAAAACTGGTAATATGAATACTGTGTGTGTGCCGGATGATGACATACCAACAGGGCAATTTCACTGCCCGCCAGGCGTTTAGCGCACTGCCATTTCAAAGACAAAAAGCAGTTTTCTCGCCATGAGTAAGTCTGTACTTTTAGTCCTAAGTACCCTCCTTCTTGCTATCCTCACCTTCCCCATGGGCGCCTATGCCCAACAGTCGGGCAAGAGCAAGTCGAAAGATCGCTTCCGCGAAAAAAGCGCCACTGGGCGAGAGCCTGTGGTTCGGCAGGCCGCCGCCGTTTGTGGGCCAAGCGATGAGTATCCAGCGGCTTATCTCAATCAGCAATTGGTATTTGTGTCTAAAAGCGCCCGCACAGGTAAGGCATCGGCAAACTACAAGGAGCGGCTCAACTTTGACCTTTTTACCGCAGCCCTCGACGCCAACGAAGAGGTAATGCCACCGCGAGCCGCCTTGTCTGAGGAATTGAACTCTACCCTTAACGAAGGGTCGCTGACTTTTACCCGCAATGGCAAGATTGTGCTCTTTACCCGCAACAATAACCGCGGTGGTGTGCAAAAAGCCGGTACCGATGGGCGTGTGCGCATGAAGATCTACCAAGCTCGCCGCGGCAAATACGACTGGGAAGACATCCGAGAGCTTCCTTTCAATGATGACAATTATTCCTGCATCCACCCCAGTCTGAGCGTGGATGGTCAACAGATCTTCTTTGCTTCAGATATGCCCGGCGGCCATGGTGGCTTCGATATCTACGTGTGCCGACGCCGTCCGGACGGCTCCTGGTCAGAACCAGAAAACCTTGGGTCTCAGGTCAATACCGAAAGGAACGAACTCTTCCCTTTCATCACTTTTGGGGGTAAGACTCTTCTGTTCGCCTCTGATGGCCATAAAGGACTGGGTGGGCTGGATATTTTTTCCGTCAACTTGAACCACCTAGAAGAGGGCGTGCTCAACCTCAACGAGCCGTTTAACTCTAAGGAAGATGACTTCGCCATGATCCTCAACGAGGACGGCACCCGCGGCTTCTTTGCCAGTAGGCGCGAAGGCGGCTTTGGCAATGCCGATATTTATTCCTTTTGGATAGAGAATGGCCTCGAAGGCGTAGAAAAACCGCAGGCCAACCGCGTCGTTATTTCTGTGATAGACGGCCGAACAAGGCAACCCATACCCAAGGCCGAAGTGCGCATCCTGCAGTCGTCCGACGATGGTTTTGTCTCGCGTCGCAATGATTTCTACTACACCGAGCTGGCACCCGCTTCCGATGCGCCTAACTCACTGACGCTGCGCATCGTGCGAAAGGATGCCGAAGCGCTGGGTTCTCCTGACCTTATCGCCAACACAGAAGGCAAAGCCACCGCTGACCTCACCTGGTACCGCAGTTACCTCATTTTGGCCAGCTTTAGCGGTTATCAAACCACAGAACGCCTCTACACTATGGAGCCAGATAAAAGTGGCGACATCGTCATCGCCCTCTTTGAAGAACCAATCTGCCATAGGATGACCGGCATCGTCTCGACGGAGAAGTTCAATGCTCGAGTGGCTAATGCTGTGCTGCTCTTCACCCACCGAGAGAGCAACCGCCAGGTATCGGCTCGCACTGACCTCAATGGCGAGTACAACATTTGCCTTCCTTTGGAAGGAGAGTACTTGCTTCAAGTGAGGCGCGATGGATTTAAGCCGCAATTTGTTACTACAACAGCTATGCGCAACAAATCCGTGCATAACGACATCCGACTAGAACCTACCGATGTCGGTTCGGTGGCTACAGATCCGGCTAAGGCAGAAGCCTTGCTGGCCCGGCCCGTGCAGGATGGCTATGTTATCGTCATGGACAAAATCAAGTTCGAAGCAGGGCGCGCCTCCATTAACCGCAGCTTCATGCAACATTTGGATGCCATCGTAGAACTCATGCAGCGGTATCCTGAAATGGAAATTGACTTACTCGTGCATACTGATGCCCGAGAGGATGCCAAGAAAAGCCTGGCGCTTTCACAAGAACGGGCCGATAACGCCAAAGCCTACTTGGCCTACAAAGGCATTGCTGAGGAGCGTGTCAAGGCTATAGGCAAAGGTGATACAGAAGTGCGCAACCACTGTACTCGCGGAGTGAGCTGCACAGATGCCGAACATGAAATGAACAACCGCCTTGAAGTGCGCGTGCGCAAAGTCGGCAACATTGTCAAAGTGCCCTGATGACCACGGATGAGCGTCAGGTCAGTAGATAGAATGATGAGAGCGGCTCCTTCGACTTGAGGACTTGCCCCTTATGTGCGCAGATCTTTTAGGGCGCTACGGGAGACGCTCTGTCGCCCCATGTGTGGGCTAATGCCTTTTTCGTCTTTCTCGCAGACTTTCGCCCCTGATACCCCCAGAAGTAACAGAGAACATAGCCCATCCTTAGCAGCGGTTTTGCGTTCTTTGCGGATGAGTTTGGGCTGTAGGATGAACTTGTCATCTGCTGCGGCCACATCGAAAAAATGCATCCTCGAAGTATGAGACACCTCACTTTCTTAGCCGCCCTTTGTCTGCTTTTTACACCTGCATGCGGCTCAAAATCAGACAGTAAGAAGACGTCGGCCAATGCACCTAGAACAAGCGGCTCAAAGGCTACTGTAGAGGAGCCTAAGTTTTCTTTTAATGATACGCTGAGCACGTCGGAGGACTCGCGCAGCCGTGTTTTGGTGCGCGAAGAAGAATTGCCCAACCTCATGTCGTTGTTACCTGCGCGCATTGGTCGCTACAAAAAAATCTATGAAAAAAGCGAGCGCCATGGCCCAGAAGTTATGCTGCTGTACTCTGCATGGGGCGAGTACAATACGCCTGATGGCGCAGCCATTATCCTGCACATTACCGACATAGGCCAGTCAGCCGAAATGCAAAAGACGATAAGCACCTGGGCCGAAAAACCCATGGACATTCAGAACCAATACGGCCGCGAGCGTTCCATTATCTTTGAGGGCTACCCAGGTTTTGAGAAAGACTACGGCAAAGAAAGCAGCGAATTGGCCGTGTTGGTGGCCAAACGCTTCATTGTCAATGCGGCTTGTTTCAACTGCTCTTTGGATGTGTTGCGCGATGCCATACGCGCCGTTCCATTGAAGAAATTAGAGGCCATGAAATGAAGCGCTGATGCACAAGCTAATTATTGCGGCAGGCTTGGCTTTCTGTATAGTGGCGAGTGCTTGCAGTCCACTTCGCCATTCTAAGCGTTTAGAGCGAGAGGTGGAGCGCTCGGCTGTTTTCTCGCGCGCCATTACGGGCTTTGTCTTGCTCGATGCAGAGAGTGGTCGAATGCTGGCCAATGTGTACGGCGAGCGCTATTTCACTCCGGCCTCCAACACGAAGATTCTGACCTTGGCGGCAAGCCTGCTCTTGCTATCGGATACTGTGCCCTCCTTGCAGGTACAGATGTTGGCGCCCTCGATGCTTGATGCTTTACTTGAGCGGCGCTTTGTGGTGCGCGGGTTAGGAGACCCCAGCTTCCTGCATCCACACTACGCAGCGTGGCAACAGCCCTTCGAATACTTGCGCCAGCAGCCACATAACCTGTGGCTTTACCCGTGCCACTCGCTCCTTCAGCGCTTTGGCCCGGGGTGGGCCTGGGACGACTACCTAGAAGACTTCCAACCTGAGCGCGGGTATATGCCCATCTACGGCCACCTTATACACGTGCATCAATACCCTACCGGCACACTGGAAGTGTGGCCGCCGCGCTTTCGCGACAGCTGTCAAGTGATGCCCACTGCCCAAAGCCCGTGGCGTCCCGAATGGCAGAACCGCTGGATATTACCAGGGCCACCATCCAATGGGCTGCGCACTTATTGGCTACCCTTCGCCCCGCACATCCTGCCCGAATTGTTAGCCGATACATTGGGCAAGGCAGTGGACTGGCTCCCCGATACGTTATTACCTCAGCTATCGTCGCAAGGGTGGCAGACACTGCGCGGTGCTCCACTCGATACGCTCTTACGCCGCATGATGCACCAGAGCGATAACTTCATCGCCGAGCAGTTGCTCCTCATGTGCGCCCAGAAGCGCTTTGGCCAGTGGAACACAGACAGCCTCACCCAGTGGATACTTGACAGTGTTTGGACTTATCTGCCGCAACGCCCTCGCTGGGTAGATGGCTCTGGTCTTTCGCGCTACAACCTGATCAGCCCGCAAGACCTGACCCTGTTGCTCCGCCATCTTTGGCAACAATACCCACGGGAACGTCTCTTTAGCCTTTTTCCTGCCGGCGGGCGCGATGGCACTCTGGCTCGCGGATATGCTCCAGCACCCGGCGAGGCACCTTGGCTGTTTGCCAAAACTGGCACCCTCAGTGGCGTGCATTGCCTCAGTGGCTACCTCATCGCCCGCAGTGGACGCGTGCTTATTTTCAGCCTTATGCACACCAACTTTGTGGGCAGTAGTGCTCCTTGGCGCGCTGAAATGGAACGATTGCTTCGCCAATGGCGCGAACGCTATTGAGCGCGAGGCACCCTCTTAGGCTATTTCACCGCCTCCGAATAGATGTAGAAGTTTTCATCCACGGCAAAGTAGGCAGATTTGAATTTCGGAAAGACGGAAGTCTGCCACTCGGTCGTAGGGTTGATGAAGGCCCATCGGTCTTGTGCTACCCTTACCTTGACAGGCATGTCAAAACCTTCGACGCAGTTCGTCCAGCGGTAGGTCAGCTTGTTCTTAGCGATGCGGTATTCCAATACCGGTATTCTGGTGTCGCGCAGGTACTGGTCGAAGACCTTTTGCAGGTCTTTGCCAGTGCGCTCTGTGAGATATGCTTCTACTTGTGCGCTGCTGACGACTTGGTGATAAAAATCGCGGTTTATCCCGCGCAGTACAGTACGCCACAGCGAATCATTATCCACTATCTGTCGGAGGGTGTGCAGCAGGTTGGCCCCCTTGGGATACATGTCCTGCGAGCCGCGCTGGTTAACTCCGTAAGGGCCAATGATAGGACTGTTGTTTTTGATGGAGCGCCGCAAGCCGCGTAAGTAAGCTTCGCCAGCAGCTTTGCCTTGGTGATATTCCACAAAGAGGCCCTCGCTGTAAGAGGTGAAACCCTCATGGACCCACATGTCCGCAATGTCGCTGTAAGTAATGCTGTTGGCAAACCATTCGTGCCCCGACTCGTGGATGATGATATAATCCCAGCCTTTACCATGTCCGGTACCGGAGAGGTCAGAGCCGCGGTAACCGTTGCGATACCCGTTTCCGTAGGCAATGGCGCTTTGGTGTTCCATACCCAAAAAAGGTGTTTCCACTAGCTTGTAGCCGTCTTCATAAAAAGGGTAGGGGCCAAACCAGTACTCAAAAGCGCGCAGCATGTCTTTGGCCTGCAGAAATTGCTTTTTGGCTTTTTCCAAGTTTTCAGGCAAGACATAGTAGTCCAGCGTAAGCATGCCCTTTTCTCCCATGAAGGTATCGGAAAAGTGCTCGTACACGGCGACGTTGAGCGTTACCCCATAATTGTTGATAGGGTTCTGGATGTGCCACTCAAAAGTGCGCGTACTGTCGGCATTTTCCCGCACGCTTCGAAGGCGTCCATTCGAAATGGCATCGTAAGGCATTGGCACCGTGAGGACAACGGTCTGAGAATCCGGCTCATCATAGGGGTGGTCTTTACAGGGCCACCAAACGCTAGCTCCCAGCCCCTGGCAAGACGTAGCGACGAAGTGCCTCATTTGAGCATCTTTGCTCCAGCTGAAGCCGCCGTCCCAGGGGGCATTGCGCGCGCGGCGAGGGCGCCCACTATACCAGAGCGTTACGCTCTCTATGGCTCCCGGTTGCTGCGTTTTTTTCAGTGTGAGGTAAAAGCACTGTTTGCCCGCCCGTTCGATACTCAGGGGCTCGCCGTCTTGCTCGGCGCGCTCCAATTGTAGAGGGGGCTGCAGGTCTATCTGCATTACTTGGCCAGGCTGCAATACACGGTAGTGTATCTCGTTGCTGCCAGAGAGGTATTGCGAGTCGAGTTTGGTCTTGATATTCAGGCGATAGTAAACGACATCCCACCAAGCGCGCTCCGGGGTAATACTGCCGCGCAGAGTATCTTCACGGGTGAAGTTAGTCTTGGTTTGGCCCATTACCGCACAAGCTCCGGCCCAAAAAAGTGTGAAGAGGAGGTGTCTCATATGGTACTATTTTGAGCAAAAGTAGGCACACCGCCCGTGTGCGCAACTATGCCGACGTGTAGGAGCATGAAAAAAGCCGAAAGCTACCATGGCAACTATTTTTTTAGAAAAAACGGCTCCGCAGCCCTTGTTTGGCCTATTTGCGCCCTTGCATCCTGGTGGCCTTTGTCGGGGGCTTGGCGTGTGTCCGTCCCGCTCTTGGCCCTAATAATGGCGAAGATGCACCTTGTCGTCGCCGCGCTTGAGCGAAAGTGCTGGCGTAACTGCGAGACACTACGACCACATCGGCGTTCTCGTTGTGGCATGTGCGGAGACGGGGGGCTGCCGCCGCGTTATTATTAAAGCCCGAAAGCGGGACGGAAACACGCCCAGGGACAAACAGGAGCTGCACCCGCTCGCCCTACCCGCAGCAGCCGCTTCGAAGCCGGAGGCCGTTTTCCCCAAAAAAGATAGAAGGGAAAAAGGCGGTGCCTGCAGAGAGTGCCTGCCCGACTTTTTGCACAACCTGCTGGCACTCGGGAGCGGCTGAACTTTGTGAAGGGCTGATTTGTCTTTACCTTGCACTTGCAAACACGTTTGACGACATCAATAATGAATCGCCTTCAATACGAGTCCTCTCCTTACTTGAGGCAACACGCGCACAACCCGGTGGATTGGTATGCGTGGAAGCCCGAAGCCTTCGAGCGCGCGCAACGCGAAAACAAGCCTATCCTCGTCAGCATTGGTTATTCCACTTGTCATTGGTGCCACGTTATGGAGCGCGAGTCTTTCGAAAACCCCGACGTGGCGGCCTTCATGAACGAGCATTTTGTCAACATCAAAGTGGACCGCGAAGAACGCCCCGATGTAGATGCCATCTACATGGAAGCCTGCCAAATACTAACGGGCGGTGGAGGGTGGCCGCTGAATTGTTTTCTCACTCCGGAGGGCAAACCGTTCTACGCGGGCACCTATTTCCCACCTCGCCCGGCGTATAATAGGCCCTCATGGCTGCAGCTGCTGCAATACATGGCCGATGCCTGGGAGACGAAACGGGAAACGGTGTACGAACAGGCCGAACGCTTGATGAAATACATAGAGCGAAGCGACAATGTCTTTTTGGAGCCACTGCCTTCGGAGTTGGTCAGCCCACCATTACCTGCTCCAATGGCTCTTGAAAATGTGTACTACGCCATGCGCGAACACTTTGACCGGGTGGAGGGGGGCTTTGGTGGTGCGCCGAAGTTTCCTTCGACGATGCCACTCCAATTTTTGCTTTATTATCACCATTTGACCCAAAATCCAGAGCCTTTGGAACATGCCCTCTTTTCCCTCGATAAAATGATCGGTGGTGGCATCTACGACCAACTGGGTGGTGGCTTTGCTCGCTATGCTACGGATAGGGCATGGTTGGTACCGCACTTCGAGAAGATGCTCTATGACAACGCCTTGTTGGTTACGGTGCTGGCTGAGGCTTGCCGTTTGCTGAAAGATGCCCGCGATGAGCGCAGCCACCAACGCCGCCAATGCTATGTAGCCACCATCGCGGAAACACTCGAATTCGTGCGCCGTGAAATGACCCATCCTCAGGGCGCTTTTTTTTCCGCTCTGGACGCTGACTCTGAAGGACAAGAGGGCAAATTTTACGTTTGGGAAAAAGCGGAAATTGAGCAAGTGCTCGGCAGCAATGCAGAGGCTTTTTGCACCTTATATGGCGTGACGACTGTAGGGAACTGGGAGCATACTAACATCCTTTGGCGGGCTGTTTCGCCGGCAGAATATGCTCGTCAGCACGGGCTTGACCCGGAGGGCTTTGAGGCTCAAGTGCGTCAATGGCGACAGCAACTGCTCGAGCATCGTGAAAAACGCGTGCGCCCCGGTTTAGATGACAAAGTTTTGCTCAGCTGGAATGCGCTCATGGCTTCGGCCTATGCGCACGCGTATTTGGCGCTGGACGACGAAGCATATCGCACAGCTGCTACGCGAAACTTAGAGTTTCTCCTGCACAACCTGACCGATGTTAACGGTCGTCTGATGCACAGCTGGAAAGACGGACGGCCGCAGCATGCCGCAGTCCTGGAGGATTACGCCTTTCTCATTGCTGCCCTACTCGATGTGTGGCACATTACCTTCGAGCCGAAATACCTGAAGCAAGCCCGCGACCTTACAGAGCAGGTATTTACCTATTTTTATGACCCGCAAACGGGGCTGTTCTTCTACACCGCCTCCGACCAAACGGACGTTATCTTGCGGAAAAAAGACCTCTACGACAATGCCACACCTTCGGGCAATAGCACCATGTTACACAACCTGCAACGGCTAAGCATCCTCTTTGACCACGATCAATGGCGCGAGAGCGCAGCGCAGATGATAGAGAAAATGCGCTACGCGGTAGAGCACTATCCGCGCTCCTTCGAGCGCTGGGCATTAGGATTACTCTTTCACATGAAGCCACGCTCAGAGATTGCCATCGTTGGGCCAGAGGCGCAGCGCGCGGCAACTGTACTTCAGCAACATTTTACGCGAAATGCCGTAGTGGCAGCAACGGAGCGCTCCGATGACGAGCTTCCTCTCTTGAAGGACAAGTCGCCAGCGGATGACCACACCTTATTAATATATGTGTGCGAGAACTACACCTGCCAGCGCCCGGTGCAAACGATTGAAGAGGCCCTAACTCTTTTGTAAGAACATGAAACAATGGTACCTGCTTGCCACACTTCTTAGCGCTGCTCTCTGGAGCGCTCGGGCACAACAGTTGCCTCAATATAGCTTATACATGCTCAACCCCTATGCTTACAACCCCGCCTATGCAGGCACATTGGGTACACTTATAGCTAATGGCGCTTACCGTCAGCAATGGGCTGGGTTGGAAGGGGCCCCCGAAGGCCAGTACCTCGACGCCCACTTGCCGCTGCTTTTCCTGCGCGGCGGAGTGGGGGTACGCTTCTCAAATGACAAGATCGGCCCCCATCGAGTAACACAGGCGGCCCTGCACTATGCGTATCATCTCGATATCGGGCGCACCGCGTTACTTTCCTTAGGCATTGGAGTGGGGTACACTCAGTACTTCTTGGATGGCGCTAAACTACGCACCCCCGATGGCACCTACGAACCGGGAGGCTCCTTTACCCATAACGACCCACTTTTCCCCGAAGGCAGGGTAAGAGCCGGCTCTCCATTGACAGAATTCGGCGCCTTCTTTCGAGAGCAAAAATGGGAAGTAGGTATAGCTGTCTTGCCCGCTTATGTACCCATACTTCGCGTTAGAGAGCAGGGCGGCTTTCAGGTGCGTAGAGTGCCCCAATACCTATGTACAGGCGCATATCGTTGGGCGCTATCCGAGCGACTTGCTTTCATTCCATCTTTCTTGCTGAAATTTGACCCTGCAGCGACGCAAGTGGAAATTTCCGCCACACTTCGCTGGCAAGAAAATACATTTGCGGGCAGTTCATTTAGAGGTTTCACATCCACCTCTCGCGATGCTGTGGTCGTATTCGGCGGCCTGCGAGTTACGGATAAGCTTTCATTAGCTTACGCTTATGATATCCCGCTCTCATCATTGGCCTTGGCGCATCGCGGAAGTCATGAGGTATTGCTGCGGTATGATCTGAATAGACCAATTGGGACGGGGCAGCTACCACCCATTATCTATAATCCGCGTTTTTGGTGAGTAACAGGTCAGAGTACAACATCATTTCTTTACCCCTCATTAAAAGAGAAACGCAGACATACCACCTGGCGTTAAGGATGCGTTAAGGGACGTCCTTCTCAGGTAGTGCATTTTGGAGTAACCAATTTTATTTGGATAAGTTTTTTTGCATCGGACTTAATCTTATACCTTTACGACCGTTTTTTCCAGGCAAATAATAAAAAACAGGCAAACACGGGTGTCAAACATGGAAAAACTACAAAAATCGTTACTGCTACTGCTCTTCCTAGCGGTCGTGGCCGCTTCATGCGGCCGGAAAGAAACTGGCGAACTCATCGGGGTGCAAAATCGCCCTAAGTGGAAAGGGATAAACCCTTATGGTATGGTGTACATACCTTCGGGAACCCTGCACATTGGCGTGGGGGATGAAGACCTCGGTCGTCAGTTGGTTGCTCGTCCCAAAGCCATCTCTATCCAGGGCTTCTTCATGGACGAGACGGAAATCACCAACAACGAGTACCGGCAATTTGTCTATTGGGTGAGAGACTCCCTAGCGCACGACAAACTCGGCCACTATTTGGAAGACGATGCAGGAGATCTTGAAAAGCCGCTAATTGATTGGAGTGCTGAAATTGACTGGGAAGACGAAGAAATGGTGGCAGAATTGGATGAACTCTTTTATCCGGCCAATGAGCGTTTTGATGGTCGTAAGGAGTTCGACGCCAGCAAGTTCGTTTACGAATACCAGTGGTACGACTGGCAGCGCGCGGCGCACGATCGCAACAGCAGCCGTACCAGCCACATTCGCAAAGAAAAGGTAAAAATATACCCAGACACGCTCTGCTGGATCCGCGACTATGCCTACTCTTACAACGAGCCAATGACGCGCAACTACTTTTGGCACCCCGCATTCGATGACTATCCGGTAGTGGGTGTTAACTGGAAGATGGCTAAAGCCTTCTGCCATTGGCGTACTAAGCTGTGGAATACTTATAGCGCCGAAGCAGGAGTGAACTCTGAAGACTTCCGCCTACCTACAGAACACGAATGGGAGTATGCTGCGCGCGGTGGTCGTGAAGGTGCTGTATATCCATGGGGAAGCTATTATACACGCAATGCTAAAGGTTGCCTTTTGGCCAACTTCAAGCCCGGCCGTGGCAACTATCCTGAAGACGGTGGCCTCTACACCGTTCGGGCTGACGCATACTACCCGAATGACTACGGCCTCTACTGTATGGCAGGTAACGTAGCCGAATGGACAGAAACTGCCTTCTACGAAAATGCCTATACCTTTATGCACGACCTCAACCCAGACATCCGATACGACGCCAAAGAAGAAGATCCTATCACGGCTAAGCGCAAAGTCATCCGCGGAGGTTCTTGGAAGGACGTTGCTTATTTCTTGCGTACGAGCACCCGCTCATGGGAATACCAAGATACCAACAAGTGCTACATAGGTTTCCGCTGCGTATTGACCTTCTTGGGCCGTTCTATTAATGACTTCTAAGAAAAAAACCTTTCTCCACCTGCCTGACTGCCTCACCTCAAGGTGTTGGAAAAAGGGGTATGTAAACATTTTTGCAATCATCAAGAACAACTCTTCTTTAAACTGCTAAAAAGTTTTCAAACAATGAGTTTCCAAAGTTTCGTCAAATCCAAACCCTTCAAGTACTTCAAGAACCTCATCATCGGTGCGGGCGCATCCATCGTGCTCATGGGAGCGCTGTTTAAGCTAGAAAGCTGGGAAGGCGCCTCCGAGATGCTCATCGTCGGGCTTTCAGTAGAGGCAATTATCTTCTTGTTTTTGGGTATCATCGGTCCAGAACCCGATTACTATTGGCACAAGCTGTACCCAGGCTTGGATGACTACAACTCGCGCATTCAACCACTTACGGCTGGGCCAAACCCCAATATGCCTGAGGTGGCTCCACTCCACGGCGACGTAGTTGAGCGCCAATTAGGCGGCATGTTGACGGAGCTCCAGTCCATGTCGAAAAGCCTCGCTGCACTGAAAGCTCTACAGGAAGTGGACTTTACCGGCACCCAAGAGCAGGTGAAATCCATGACTAATTTTTACACCAAGATGAACGAGGCCATGGCCGACATGGCTCGCTCTGCGGAAGACGTGCGTCAATACAAAGATCAGCTGGCTGCCTTGAACAAGAATCTCTCCTCGCTTAATACCGTGTACGGCAACATGCTGGCTGCCATGGCCAACATTGGTCGCCAGTAAGTAAGGTTGATATTCTTTAAGCGTACAAACTGGCTGCAAATCTCCTGTTTAACAACACAAAAGACAACTCAATATGTCCATACCAAAGGAGCCGCGGCAGTTGATGATCAACCTCATGTATCTGGTGTTGACCGCACTGCTCGCCTTGAACGTATCGGCTGAAGTGATGAATGCTTTCTTTTCACTCGACAGAGGTCTGAAAGGAAGCCGCAACATCGTCGAGAAAAGTAACGAGACGATAATGGAAAACATCAATAAGCAAGCCGATGCTTACCGCAAACCTGAAAATGAAAAGTACCGCGAAAATGCCAAGCAAGCCTTGGCCTTGACAGAAGAGTTTACGCAGTATATCGAAAGCATTCGCCAAAAGCTGTTCGATAAAGCTGGAGGACCGTCTAAGAGCGACCCGTCTATACCCAAGGACATCCGCAACAAGGACATTACAACTCGGATGTTTGTACTTGGAGAAGATGGAAAAAAGGGTATCGGTTTCGAGATAGAGGCTAAAGTTAAGGAATTGCGCGGAAAGCTGTTGGCTTTGGCAGATAATGACCCTGAAGTAGCCGCTTCCATGCCTCTGGATATAGAGCCATTGCCAGCCAAGACGGATAAGACCAGCTGGGCAGACTTTAAGTTTCGCCAGATGCCAGTTGCTGCCTGTTTTCCTATTCTCGGTAAGATCCAGAGCGATGCAAAAGCCTCTTCTTCGGCCGTGCTAAACTATTGCCTGAAGAAGGTGGCCGGGGAAGATATCAAGTTCGATGCTTTCCAACCGGCCATCAGTGCACCCAAGGGGTATGTCATTTTAGGGGAAAAGTACGAAGCAGATATCTTCCTAAGCGCTTACAGTACTAACGCTGATAACATCAGCATATCAGTGGATGGCCTTACCCTTCCACTTAAGGATGGCGTTGCCAAATATGAGACGATAACCAACTCTACTGGAGTAAAAACCTACAAGGTCACTATCAATGTGAAGAACCCACTGACTGGCGAGGTGAAGACTTACACGAAAGACTTCCAGTATGAGGTAGGTCGTCGCTCAGCATCCATTCAGTTAGACAAAATGAACGTCTTCTATATCGGTGTAGATAACCCCATATCGGTGTCTGCCGCAGGCGTTTCGTCCAATGAGCTGAATGTGACGGGTTCGGGTGCCGGTATCTCTCTGAACAAAGACGGCCCTTCGCACTACCAGGTTCGTGTAACTACACCCGGCGAGGCTACTATTACGCTTTCTGGCGGTGGGCTTCCCCCAACGAAGTTCACTTACAAGGTCAAGCGGATACCAGACCCAGTGCCCATGTTAGGTGCCCGGCGCTTTGACAGTGCTATTCCCAACGGTACCTTCAAGGCACAGGGTGGTGTTGCAGCAGTATTGGAGAACTTTGATTTTGACGCCAAGTGTGAGGTTGCCAGATACACAGTTGCGTATCAAAAACGACGCGCTGATGTTGTAGAGAAAACTAACACAGGCGCCCGCTTCAACCCGGACGTGGTAGACCTCATTCGTCGGGCCGAGCCTGGTGATGTCTATTACTTCCTGGACATTCGGGCCAAATGCCCTGGCGATGTAGCCGCACGTAAACTGGGTGATTTGGTGTTCAAAATTCGCTAATCGGAATTTACTGCCTGGAGTTGTATGCTGCCTTATCGCGAGGGAAGCCCTACAACTCCAGGCCCTTTCAAAAAGAATTTACTAAACACTCACCTCTAATCTTCTCGAACCATGTATGCTCTTCTTAGATGGGCCACTTTCGCCCTGATGTTATGCTCAATGGGCACCTTTGCACTTTCCCAAAACTATGGCGAGGTAAGAGATGTTCGGACAGAAGCCAGCGAACCAGAAGAGTTCGGTGAAGCTCCTTTAGACGATGTTGTTAAGAAAGAGACGATGAAGGAGCGCCGTGTGTTGGATTACCAGCCCGTGCGTGAAAGCGACATCTTGTGGGAAAAACGTGTTTGGCGCATTATTGATGTGCGGGAAAAAATGAATCTCCCCTTCGCCTATCCAGAAGAGCCATTTTTCCGCATCCTTTCTGATGCAGCGGTCAAAGGTGAACTCCCCGTTTACTCGGTGGATGATGACAAATTTACCAAGCGCTTGAGCACGGATGACGTGCTGGCCATGATGTCAAAAGCTGACACCATAGTAACCTTTGACCCAGAAACTTACGAAGAGCGCATAGAGGTGGTTCGCAATGACATTAACTGGGCTGACGTGAAGCGCTTCCGCCTTAAGGAAATATGGTTCTTCGACAAGGAAACCTCCACAATGCAGGTGCGCATCCTCGGCATTGCTCCTCTGATTGATGTGCGCGACAACGACGGAAACTTCCGCTATGAAAAGGCAATGTTCTGGGTGTACTACCCGCAAGCGCGTAACCTTCTAGCTCGTCATCGCGTCTTTACGCTCGGAGGAAACACTAATGCCACCATTTCATGGGAAGACTTCTTAGAACTTCGCTATTTCTCTAGCTTCATTATCAAGGAGTCTAACGTCTACGACCGTCGTATTGAGGATTATGCCCGCGGAGTAGATGCCTTGTGGGAGTCAGAGCGAATCAAGAATTCTATCTTCAACTTTGAACAAGACCTGTGGCAATACTGATTTGAAATCAAAGTCGTTTAGTTGCATATAAAGAGAGGCGGTCCTTATGGATCGCCTCTCTTTTGTTTTTTGAGCATGAGATACAACGGCCTCTTTCATAAAAAGTGCTAGTACTGGCCTGTAAACTTTCGGTGAGACATCCTTCTATTTAGAAGAAGGGCATCATTACTTTTCAGATACCTACAGGTAAAAGCAGCGTAAAACAAAAGACCCGGCCGATGTCTCGGCGGGCCTTTGAGAAGAGATACCAAATCTTGCTTCTTGTGGAGAATAATCAATGGTCGAGCTCACCCTCTTCATCGCCTTTTTTAGCACCAAAACCACCTAGAGCGAAACCATAGTTGGCCATAATCTTCTCTTTCAGCTCTTTACGAGCAAAGAAAATACGGCTCTTAACCGTACCCAGCGGAAGGTTGAGGTGATCTGCAATTTCCTGGTACTTATAGCCCTCGAAATGCATCAAAAAAGGAATGCGGGTATTGTCGTCCAATGAGGCAACCATGGCATTCAGTTCCTTGAGTGTGATTTCGCTTTCTGCTGAATTGCCTACCGCATGACTTCCAGAGTTCAGGTAGAACTGGTTGTCGGTCGTGTCAATGATCGTGTTAGCTTTGACTTTCCGCCGGTAGTTGTTGATGAAGATGTTCTTCATGATAGTGAACACCCATGCTTTGAAATTGGTACCCGGACGGAATTTATCCCGATTAGCTAACGCGCGGTAAGCTGTTTCCTGATAAAGATCCTTTGCCTCTTCAGAATTTTTAGTCAGGTTATAGGCGAAAGTCTGAAGCATTCCCTTTAGGTCGCTCAGCCGGTAATTGAACTCCGTAATCGTCATGGCGTATATCATTTAAGTGTGATGGCACAAAGGTACGATGTGTTCAACGTTCATCCAATACTGGTTAAACATTTTTAGTGTCGTGAGTGAGCAAATTTGAGTGTTAAGATACTTTCCATTTTTTAAATAATTAAAAATCAATTATTTGTAGAGATTATACAAAGTCTAAAAAAATTATTTTTTCAAAAAAAAATGAAAGTGCTGGTTGTGGCATCTGCAACTCAGGAGGAAGCGTTTTTAGGATAGCACACGAAATACTTAGTAATGGTCTGGGTATGTAACGGTACTTCTGAGCACTCATCAATGGGTAAGACGCGCCCATTTTTGAAGAGAATATTTATTTTTTCTAGCGAGGGATCGTAAGCTCGGTTACTTGCTTGGCCCGAAAACACCAGCTGTTTTCCCCACTTACCATAGACTCGCACGGTGCGCTCTTGCAGCTGGTGGAGATAGTCTATTTCAATGGGCACCGTACGCCACTCCAGCCGAAAGAGGCGCCGTTCTACCAGCCCCTTAGCTAAGAGCGAAAGTATTGGGTCGTCGTGATGGCACCAGGCTTTTATGGAAGCTGCTATATCTACATCATCTAATTGGGAAAAATAGAAGAGCGTCTCCTTTTTATCTTGTCTTTCATCAATAGAGCGATATAAAAACCATCGAAGAGGCGCAGTCGCCTCAAGAGGCGTTCCGTCCAGGGCAAGTTGCCGGGCGCGGCGCAATAGGTGTATGACCATTTGCTCGGCAGCCACGTTGGTTTTATGCAGATAGACTTGCCAATACATAAGGCGGCGTGCGATGAGAAACTTTTCAATGCTGTAGATGCCCTTCTCCTCCACGACCAGTTCGCCCTGATGAACGGCAAGCATCTTAATGATGCGGTCGTACCCGATGACGCCTTCAGAAACACCAGTAAAAAAGCTGTCTCGGTTAAGATAGTCCATTCGATCCATATCTAGCTGACCCGAAACCAACTGATGTAGAAAGCGTTTAGGATATTGGTCTGTGAACATCTGAATAGCCAAATCCAATTTTCCGCCAAATTGCAGGTTGAGTGCTTCCATAAATTGGAGCGATAATTCCTCGTGGTGCGCATCAATTAGGTTGTGCTCCAGGGCGTGAGAGTAAGGCCCATGGCCAATATCATGAAGCAAGATGGCTGCGCAGGCGGCTTCAGCCTCTTCGTTAGTGATCTCCGTCCCTTTGCTACGCAACACATCAATGGCCTGTTGCATTAAATGCAGGGCGCCTAACGCATGATGGAAACGAGTATGCAGTGCCCCAGGGTACACATAATGAGCCAAGCCTACTTGACGAATGCGGCGCAGTCTTTGAAAATAGGGGTGATCTATGAGCTCGAGTAAAAGACCCTCGGGCACCGAAACGAAACCGTACACCGGGTCGTTGAATATCTTCCGTTTCACCTGCATGTGCTTGTCTGCTTGCCAGGCAAAGGTAACCTCTCAAATACAGTACCTTCGCACACTAAACTTGGGACATCTTACTTATCTACTGTTGTATGGAAAAAGTTAAAATTCTCTGGGCTGACGACGAGATTGACATGCTGAAGCCACACCTGATGTTTTTGCGGAGCAAAGGCTATGAAGTAGAAACAGCAACAAATGGACACGATGCATTAGAGGTTTATTTGGAGAAGGGAGGTGAGATTGATGTAGTCTTTTTGGATGAGTCCATGCCCGGTCTGACTGGACTGGAAACGCTTCCTAAAATAAAGGAAATCAACCCTTACGTGCCTGTGGTCATGATTACCAAAAATGAAGCAGAGCACGTAATGGAAGAGGCTATCGGCGCTCAGATAGCAGACTACCTTATCAAGCCAGTCAACCCAAACCAAATCCTCCTTACACTGAAAAAGATATTGGACAACAAGCGGTTAGTGCGAGAAAAAGCAGCTCTCGACTATCAGCAAGACTACCGCCAGATGTTCATGCAGATCACAGGCGGGCTAAACCACGAGGAGTGGGTGGACGTGTACCGGCGCATCATCAACTGGGAGCTGCGCTTGGACGCTAACCAAACAGAAGTCGGCGATATTCTGGCCCAACAAAAGCAACAAGCAAATACCGAGTTTGCTAAGTATGTCGTCAAAAACTATTTTGACTGGGTGGATAAGAACAGAGAAGTCGGCCCTGTGATGTCGCATTCCATGATGCGCAAGCACATCTTCCCTCATGTGGCCAAAGGCGTGCCCACCATAGTCATTCTGCTCGATAATTTGCGATATGACCAGTGGAAGGTCATTGAACCGTTCCTCAATGAGCTGTTTCGTACAGAACACGAGGGCTACTTCTACAGCATTTTACCTACAGCGACTCAATACAGCCGAAACGCTATTTTCGCTGGCATGATGCCTGCCGATATAGAAGCTGCTTTTCCTGATAAGTGGAAAAATGACATAGACGAAGGCGGAAAAAATCTGTTCGAAGACTTTTTTTTAGGCAAGCAAATAGAGCGTATTTTTCGCAAGGGCATCAAGTGGGATTACGTCAAGATAACGAGTGTTGGACAGGGTAAAGACCTCATAGAGAATATGTTGAACTACTTAAACAATGATATCACAGTCATTGTGTATAACTTCATTGATATGCTCTCACATGCGCGCACAGAGATGGAAGTCCTCAAGGAACTCGCTGGCGACGAGCGCGCCTATCGCTCGCTAACACGTTCATGGTTTTTGCACAGCCCCCTCTGGACGGCGTTGCAACGCTTAGAAGGGCGAGATGTCCAGCTGTTTGTTACCACAGACCACGGCACCATTCGCGTGCAATCGCCATCGCGCGTAATAGGCGACCGCGAGACGACAACCAACTTGCGCTATAAAGTAGGGCGCAATCTGCAATACGAGCCTAAGGATGTGCTGGCCGTGAAGGATCCTAAACAGGCAGGTCTGCCGAGGCCAAATGTCAGTAGTACGTTCATCTTTGCTAAAGAGGATTATTTTTTCCTCTATCCGAACAACTATAACCAGTACTATAATTACTATAAAAATACCTTCCAACACGGAGGTATCAGTTTGGAGGAAATGATTTGCCCCGTCGTGCGCATGCGCAGCAAATAACCTCCTTATTACTACATGAAGCTACTTCTCTTTTGGTTTACGCGAGCGGTCGTCGAAGTCTTTCGAGGGGTGCCTTTTTGGCTGTTATATCGCCTATCTGATGGGCTGGCATTCTTCCTGTGTTGTGTGGTACGCTACCGCTACCGCGTCGTTTGGGACAATCTCCGACGAGCTTTTCCTGATAAGGCGCCACAAGAGCTTGCCTCCTTGGTACACAAAGTGTATCGCAACCTGACAGATGTCATGCTCGAAACGCTAAAATCTTACACCCTGCCCGTGGAAGAAATCCAGCGCCGCAGCCGCCCGATCAATCCTGAGGTAGTAAATCGCCATTTGGATGAAGGCCGCTCTGTCATTCTATGCGGAGGACATTACGCCAACTGGGAGTACACCGGCGTCAGTATGCCGCCGCTTTTTCACGGTAAGACCATCACTGTTTACAAGCCCATTACTAATCCATACACCAACGCGTTTGTGAACCAGTCGAGAGGGCGCGCCGGCATGATTATGATTAGCATGGAAGAGACTTTCCGAACCATGCGCCAATACAAGGAAAGTCAGGAGCCAGCAGTGTTTATCCTTTTGGCCGACCAGTCACCATCCAATAGAAAAGGTGCCCATTGGGTGCGCTTCCTAAACCAAGATACCGCATCTCTGCCTGGTGTAGATGTGCTGGCCCGCCGACTAGACTTCCCTGTGGTCTTCTTTCAGGTCTTCCGCAAGCACCGAGGTTTTTATGAAGTGTATTTCAAAGACTTAAACACTGCGCCCAAGCAGACCATCGAAGGGGAAATCACCCAGACATTTGCCCAAACACTAGAGCAAATTATCCTACAAAAGCCAGAAGACTGGCTCTGGACCCACAGACGCTGGAAGATGAGACGCGCTGAATAACACCCCATTCGTCAAGCATTCACCCTGTTACAGGCCTAGGTCGTATTATCTTTGTCTACTGCATTAGAGTTGTTCTGAAATAAGACATTTTTTAAATATAGGCATAGTTTTGGCCTAATTCATTTGAGATTATGCCCTTTTTCTCGTTCTTTGATA
>FWPU01006102.1_pt1 | contig 24831 bp, 21 predicted proteins | sample 2228361 | NCBI WGS metagenome assembly FWPU01 (sample SAMEA103939777, study PRJEB20133) | metagenome | reverse complement strand
AGGCCGCGCTGGAGGCGGAGCGGCGCGAGGCCGCGCGGACGGCGGCACGCGCGGCCCGCGAGGCACTGTGCGAGCGCGTCGAACGCTTGAGCGTCGCCGAAGGGGTGCCAGAGGTGGCAGACGCGCTGGTGGCGGCCCGGGCCGAGTGGGACGCGCTCCCGGCGGCCGCCGAACTCGGCCCAGACGAGCAGGCGGCGCTCGCGGCGCGCTTCGCCCGCGGCGCCGCGGCCGTCGAGGAAGCATGGCGCCGGTGGGAGGCAGGGGCGGCAGCGCGCGCGAAGCTCGAGGCGCTCAGCCGCGAGGCCGAGGCGATCGCCGACCAGGACGACCTCGACGCGGCGCGGGCGCGATGGGTCGCGCTCGACGACGAGTGGCAGGTCCAGCAGGCGCACGCCGGAAGGGTGCCCGAGGAGGTTGCGACGCGATTCGCCGAAGCCGGCCGTCGGCTGGCGGCCCGCGAGGCCGAGCGCGCGCGCCAGGAGGAGCAGGCCAAGCGCGACCACCTCGCGCGGCTTGTCCAGCTCTGCCTCCACCTCGAGGCGCGCGTCGGTGCCGAGGACCTGAAGCTCCGGGAAGCCGACCGCGGCCTGCGGAGCGTGCGCGCCGCGCTCGAGGCGCTCCCCCCGCTGCCGACGCGCGACGACGAGGTCCGGATGATCGAGCGGCTCAAGGCGCTCCAGGCGGCACTCGTGCCGCGCGTCCGCGAGCTGCGCGAGCTGGACGAATGGAGGCGCTTCGCGAACGCCGCCGCGCAGGAGCAGCTCATCGTCCAGATGGAGGCGCTCCGGAACGAGACCGACCTCGACAAGGCCGCGCGCGCCCTGCGGGACCTGCACGCGCGGTGGCGCGAGGTGGCCGAGGCCCCGCGCGACCAGGCCGAGGCGCTCTGGCGGCGCTTCAAGACGGCGAGCGACGAGATCCGGGCCCGCTGCAGCGCGTTCTTCGCCCAGCGCGCCGCCGAGCGCGCCGAGAACCTGCGCCGCAAGGAGGAAATCTGCGCGCGCGCCGAAGCCCTCGCCGATTCGACCGACTGGATCCGGACAGCCGACGAGCTCAAGCGTTTGCAGGCCGAGTGGAAGACCATCGGGCCCGTCTCGCGCAAACACGCCAAGGTGGTCTGGAAGCGCTTCCGCGCCGCGTGCGACCGCTTCTTCACCCGCCGGCACGACGACCTGGTGCAGCGCAAGCAGATGTGGGCGGCGAACCTGGAACGCAAGCTCGCGCTCTGCGCTCAGGCGGAAGCCCTCGCAGATTCCACCGATTGGGACAACGCCGCCGCCGAGATCCGCAGGCTCCAGGCCGAGTGGCGGACGGTCGGGCCGGTCCGCAAGAACAAATCCGAGGTCGTCTGGCAGCGCTTCCGCGCGGCGTGCGACCGCTTCTTCGAGCGCTACAAGCACCGCCACCAGATCGACCTGAGCACGCGGCTCGCCGAGCGTGAAGCCCTCGTGACCGAAGCCGAGGCGCTCTGGCCCGCCGACCGACCGGCGCCGCCCGAGGACGCCGCGGCGCAGGCGCTCGAGCTCTGGTCGCGCTGGAGCCGCCTCGCCACGATGCCCCGCGAGCTCCTCGAACCGTTCCACACGCGGCTCACCAGCGCCCTCGGCCGACTCATCGAGCACCAGCCCGACCGCTTCCGCGGGACGGCGCTCGACCCCGAGGCCAGCCGCAAGAAGATGGACGCGCTCTGCCAGCGCGTCGAGCGGCACGTGTCCGCCGGCGCGGAGATGGCCGCCGGCGCCGCCGCCACGCCGTCGACGCTGCTCGCCGAGCGGCTGCGCGAGGCGCTCGCCGCCAACACCATCGGCGGACGGACGAGCAGCCGCCTCTCGGAGGAAGCCCGGTGGCGCGAGGCGGCCGACGACGTGAAGGAGGCGCAGGCGACCTGGCGCCGGCTCGGCCCGGTCCCGGGCGAGGCCGGCCGCGCGCTCCAGGAGCGGTTCACTCGAGCGTGCCAGCGTTTCTTCGACCTGCACCGCCGCCGGCGTCAGCCGCAGGCCGGCGGCACGCCGGTCGCACGCGGCTGACACGAGCCCGGTCAGGCGCCGGAAGGCGCGCGGGGGTGGGGCCGTGGTCTCGAGCTGGACGCGCGAGGTGCGAACCAAAGGACAGGGCGATGTGCGCGACATCACGCCGATCGTCGCCGACTGCGTTCGCGACTCCCGCGCTCGGGCCGGCATCGCCACGGTGTTCGTCGTCGGGTCGACGGCCGGCGTCACGACGATCGAGTTCGAGCCGGGCGCCGTCGCCGACTTCAACCGCGTCTTTGAACGGATCGTGCCGCGCGACGCGCCCTACGAACACCACCTCCGCTGGGGCGACGACAACGGCTCGAGCCATGTGCGCGCGGCCCTGTTGGGGCCCTCGCTGACGGTTCCGTTCCGCGACGGGGCGCTCGCCGTCGGCACCTGGCAGCAGATCGTGCTCGTCGAGTTCGACACCCGCCCGCGAACGCGCCGCCTCGTCGTGCAGGTGCTCGGCGAATAGCGTCGGCGGACGGCGGCCGTGGCCTGGCTCGAAGCTTGCAGCCTCGGCCACCGGACGTGCGGCCGCGTCTACACAAAAGAAGGCCTCCGCCCAGGTCCATGCCCACGCGCATGCTGCCGCTGCTCCTGGTGCTCGCCGGCTGGCTCCCCGCGGCGGCCCAGACCGCGCCGGCCTCGCGAGAGGACGCCCGTCCTCAGCAGACGACCGTCGACCTCCCGGTCTCGCTCGACCGCATCCGCAAAGGGGTGACGAGCGAGACGGTCCTCGTCGGACCGCCGCAGGGGCGCCTGGACCTGCCACGCTTCTACGTGCGCGTGGAGGCCACGCCCATGTTCGACACCTTTCTCGAAGGCTTCGACCTCGCGCACGGACCGGTGCCGCGCTCGTCGTTCACGCACCAGGAGTTCTTGAACATGGTCACGCCGAAGGAGCTGTACAGCTCGGCCGGCTTCGGAGCCGCCGAGCTGCTGCAGGCGGCGCTGCTGTGGAAGGGCGTCGAATGGCTGAGCGGGAAGGCGGCTGAACGCGCGGCCGAGGCGAGGCGCTCGGCCGAGGTGTCGGCCGTGCGCGACCGCATCCGCTTCGAGCTCAACGCCATCGCGGCCGCGCGGGCCCGGCAGGCGGGCCCGCCCGACATCGGCGCGCTCGACTGGCTGGCCGGCTGCTGGCAGGGCGGCGGCGGCGGTCAGGTCATCGAGGAGCACTGGATGGCGCCGCGCGGCGGAATGCTCGTGGGCGTGAGTCGCACGGTGACGACTGGCCACACGACCGCCTACGAATTCCTGGAGATCCGCGAGCAGGATGCCGGCCTCGTGTACATCGCCCGTCCCGCGGGCCGAGAAGAGGCGACGTTCCGGCTCGTGCGCGGTGCGACGAAGACCGCCCGCGAGGCCGTGTTCGAGCGGGTCTCGCCGGCCTTCCCGCAGCGAGTGGTCTACCGCCAGCAGCCTGACGGATCGCTCTACGCCCGCTTCGAGGGTACGCAGGACGGCGTCACGCGCGCCATCGACATTCCCATGCGCCCCGTGCAGTGCCGCCAGCTCCCCCAGCCGTGATCCCCTCGCCCCGAATCCCCCGGCGGGGCAGGGTCACGATGACGGGGACCGCGCTCACTGGACCTGGCGTTCGGCGACGTCGCCAACGATCGGGAGCTTGAACTTTTCCCCCTGGAACGCCTTGATGAGCAGGACGAGCCACAGCACGAGCGTGGCGAGCCAGAGGAAGAAGCTCAAGATCCAGCCGAGGATCGGGATCGCCCCGAGCACGACAGTCACAACGAACAGCCCCGCGAAGGTGATCGTCGACTGCATGGCGTGGAAGCGAACGAACTTGTTCTCCTTCTCAACGAGCAGGAAGACGATCCCCGTGATGAACCCGAGCAGGTAGCTGAGCGCCGCCGCGAGGTTCGCGTCGAGACCGGTGCTCGACTTGCTCTGACCAGATGGCGTCTGCTCCATACGTCACCTCCGCCCGCGTGATGGCTGGCGCGCGCACATGTTAGCACGCCGCGGGTCTCTTGCCCGGCGGCAGGCCCACGGGACGGCTCGCCGTGGACGACCGGTGATCGGATGGCGCGACCGAGACGCGGCGGCTACCGGCGGCGCGACACGGGAAAGACGAGCAGGGCGTCGCTGACGCGCCGGGGACCCTGCGGGTCGGACGGTCGGTTCACGACGGCGTCGCGCACCACCAGCGTGCTCGAGCCGCCGCCGTCGAGATTGAGAGCCTGGCGGAGACGCAGGCGGCTCGCCAGGCGCGTGAGATCCCGGAACGTCATGCCGACGGAATGGTCCGGCTGGCGTCCGTCCACCACGATGAGCCAGACGTCGCCCCGGCCATCGACGCCGACCATCGTCCGGGGATGGCGCTGGTCCACGAACCCCGGCGGCAACGCCTCGTCGGTCCAATCCTGAATCGCCCGGCCGTCCCGCACGAGCAGACCCGCGCCGCCGACCGCGTCGCGCGCGCTCTGCCACCGCCCCGTGTCGCCGCCGGGCGAGGTCCGATAGACCGGCACGACGTGCACGACGCGGCCCGGGGTGAGCGAGGCCAGCGCGCCCACCGGGGTCCCCTCGAACGACAACACGAGGCCGTCGCGCGGAATGGGCGTATGCCCGGCGTCGCGACGCTCGACGACGCGCAGCGGGCGCCCCCGCAGGACCCATTCGACGCCGCCCTCGGTCCCCGTGTCGTCGGCGTAGCGCGGCGTGTACACCGTCAGCCGATCGCGGGGGCGCGGCGTATCGATGGCGGCCATCACGGCGACTTGCTCGCCGCGCTCGGTCTCGAAGCGCACCGTGACGTCGACGGCCACGCGGTCGAAAACGAGCCGGGAAAACCCAAACGGTCCGGGCACGATGCCCACGGCGCCCCGCAGCCTCGGCGCGTCGCTCACCAGCTCGCCGGCCACCTTGAGCAGGCCCGCCGGGTCACCGTTCGGCGCGAAGAACCCGGCGTTGACGCCCGCCACAGCGCCGTGCCGCCGGGTCATCTCGAGCACCGTGGCGGTGCCGACGACGCGATCGAGCGCCAACACGCTGCCTAGCTCGACCCTCGCCGGCTCCAGGCGTAGCAGGTAAGCGGCCACAGGCCCGGGAGGGTCCACCAGGGCAGGGTCGGTCAGGCGGTAGAGACGAACGCCCGCGGCGATCGACTCGGGACGTCCGAGCGCCGGATCCTGCGCGGCCAGGCCCGAGAGCGCCGCGAGCAGAACGGCGAGGACGCGAAGCACGACCGGACGGCACCGGGGAAACATGGGGGTAGAAGTAGCCCTTGAGTTGGATCCAAATTTCGTTCTAGTCTGTGGCCATGACGCGGGTTAATGTCCACGAGCTCAAGGCGCGCCTCGGCCGACTCCTCGAGCGGGTCGCCGCCGGGGAGACGGTGCTCATCTGCAAGCATAACCGCCCCGTCGCCGAGTTGCGCGCCGTGCACGAAACCCCGCGCGTGCCCCGTCCGATCGGGCTCGCTCGCGGCCAGTTCGAGATCCCGCCGGCCTTCTTCGAACCGCTTCCGGAAGAAGAACTGGCACCGTTCGAGGAGGCCGACCCCCCGCCCGCTCCACCAGCCGGGTCGAGCCAGCCTTTCGTCGCCGCCACGCCGCGCGCCCGTTCCCGGGCCGAGAAGCCGCCCAACCGCGCCCACACCCGCCGCCGGACTCGATGAGGCTGCTGCTCGATACGTGTTCTTTCCTTTGGGTGCTTCTCGGCGCCGACACTTTGACGCCGCGCGTCCGCGCGCTCGTCGCCGACCCGGCGAACGACGTCTTCGTCAGCGCCGTCTCAGCCTGGGAGATCGCCGTCAAGTACCGCCTCGGGCGGCTGCCGCTGCCAGAGCCGCCCGAGCGGTTCATCCCGGCCCAGCGCGAGACCCATCGCCTCGCCCCGTTGCCGCTCGACGAGGAGTCAGCTCTGCACGTGACCCGCCTGCCCCTCCTCCATCGCGACCCGTTCGACCGCCTGCTCGTCTGCCAGGCGCTCGTCCATGGCTTGGCCATCGTGACACCCGACCCGCTCATCAGCCAGTACCCGGCCCGCATCATCTGGTAGCTGCCTGTGGGTCGCGGGTGCTATGGGCTGGCTCAGCGAATGGCGGCCAGCGCGCCGGGATCCGGCAGGACGATGTGATGGCGTTCGGCTTCGACGAGCCCCCGCTGCCGCAAGGTCTGGAGGATGAGGTTGACCGTCTCGCGCCGGACGCCGACCAGGCCCGCCAGGTCGCGCTGGCTCAGTCGCAGGGGGATGACGAGCCCCCCTCCCACCGACGTGCCGCACTGGCGGCCGAGCGCGAGGAGCGTCTGGGCGAGGCGGGCTTCCGCCGAGCGATGCAGGAGCTGCTCGACGCGCATCTTGAAGGCGCGGGCGCACGCGGCCACGAGCCTCGCCACCTCCAACCCGAACTCGGGTCGGGTCCGCATGATCTCGGTCACGACGCCGTGCGGGACGCTGCAGACCACGGACTCTTCGTGCGCCTCGGCGCCGTGGTCTCTCGGCCCGTCGTCGAAGACCGCCGCCTCGCCGAACAGCTCCCCCGCGTGAACGATCGCCAGGAGTCGGGACCGGCCGTCGGCTGCCGGCGACCACAGCTTCACCAGGCCGGACCGGAGCAGGTAGATCCGGTCCGCCGGATCCCCGGGGAGGTATACGCGGACGCCGCGTTTCACCTCCTCGATCCTCATGCCACCCCGAAGCGCGGCCCGCTCGGCCTCGCCGAGGCTGTCGAGGAGGCGGAACCGCTGCAGGATGCAGAGCTCGGAGTCCACGACGCTCGTCCCTCCGACGGATCTGACGCCGGCCGCCGGAGACGCGTTTACCGCGACCCTGCCCCGGTGGTCCGGAGGGCGCGCCGGGCGGCGATGGGCCGTCGCCGCGGCTGCCGTCCCGGCTGGTCGCGGCCCTCGGGCTCGAGCACCACGACGCGGTCGATGACGTCCCCCTCGCGGATGTCGTCGACGACGTCGAGTCCGGCGACGACCTGCGCGAAGACGGTGTAGACGTGGTCCAGGCGGGGGTTGTCCACGAGGTCGACGAAGATTTGCGCGTCGCCCGTGTCGCGCCCGCGCGTCGAGATCCCGACGGCGCCGCGCCGATGCGGCCGCAGGCCCACCTCGTCGCGCAGATACGGCCCGTCGCCCATGTATTCGTTGGCGCCGGGACTGCCGCCCTGGATGACGAAGTTGGCGACCACGCGGTGGAACGTCAGGCCGTCGTAGTACCCCGCGCGCGCCAGGTGCACGAACCGCGCGACGGTCGCGGGTGCCTCGTCCGCGAACAGCACCAGATCGAACGCCCCGCCATCCAGCATGTGGACGCGCACGCGTGCGCCGTCGAGCGGCGCCACCTCGGCCCACACGGGTGCCGGCGACGGCGCGAATCGGCGCGTCTCGGGGGCGACAGGCCGGCCTGTCCACACCGAGAGCGTGGCAGCCGCCTCGGCCGCCACGCGCGGGTCGAAGTCGCCGAGGTAGGGTTCGAGGCGCGGGGCGTCGGCGGCGCCGCCGAGTCCGCGAAGCGCGGCGAGCACGGCGAGCCGCGTGTCGCGCGACGTGTCGCGCCGGGCCGCCGACAGTCGATCGAGCGCGCGGAGCAGAGCGGTGCGCACCTCGGCGCGCGGGGCCGCGTCCTTCAGCGCGCGCGCCGCCGTGCGCACGAGCTGGTAGTCGCCGCTCTCGAGGGCGCTCAGGTACACGTCGTCCGCCCCGTGTCCCACCGTCGCGTGGAGACCCGCGAGCGCCGCCTCGCGCACGTTCGGGTGGGCGTCCGACGCGAGGCGCTCGAGCGTCGCGACGTCCCGCAGCACGCCGGCGGCCCGCGCCGCGTACATCCGGACCTGCCAGAGCGTGTGGGCAGAGAAAGCTCCGAGCGCGGGCGCCGCCCGCTCGGGCGCGAGCCGCGCGAGCGCCACGAGCGCGTGCGCCGGCGCGTGCCAGCGCCGCGGGCCGGCGGCAGCCACCGCCTCCACCGCGCGCGCCAGCCACTCGACGGCGAGCGACCGATCGGGACAACCGGCGGCGCCCAATTGGTCGATCGCCGCCATGGCGACGTGATGGTTCGAATCCTCCGCCGCGCGGACGAGCGGTCCGCACCCGGCCGTGGCTTGCAGCGCCCTGCCGTACGCGCGGACGGCTTCGACGCGCACCATCGGGTGTGGGTCGGCGAGCGCTCGGGCGATGACCGAGCGGCGCGACGCCGGCTCCGTCGTCCCGCCCGCCGCCTGCGCCGCCAGCCGCCGCACCTGCGGGTCGTCGTCGCCGATCGCCACCCAGAGCGTGTCGGGGTCGGCGCCCTCGACCGCGTCGAGCGCCTGGAGCGCAAGCCGGCGCACGCGCGCCAGTTCCTCGATGACCGCGGCGGGCTCCCGCGTGCGGCTCAGGGCGGCGCGCGCCGCCTCGGGCGGTCCGGCCCGCGCACCGGGGCGGGCGGTGTGCAGCAGGCGCCGGAGCCGGTCGACCGTCGCCGGGTCCGGCTGCGCCAGCTTCGCGCGCAGGCGCACGAGCGCCTCGAGCCCCTTGACGGCCCCGGTGAGCGCGGCGAGCGGGGCGTCGCGCGCACCGCCGCCGAGGGCGACCGTGACCCCCATGACCGGTGTGCCGCGCGCGGTCGTGCTCGTCGACGGCCGCACCGCGGGGCGCACCCGGCCTGACCACGAGGCGTCGACGAGCGCAGCCTCGACGAGCCGTACCGTCTCCGCGTCGCCGTACGGGAGCCGGCCGAGCGTCTCGCAGATGACGCCGCGCACGCTCGCCTCGCGTTCGGCCTGCAACCGGCCCACGAGCAGCGCGCGCGCCCGATCGACGGGCGCGCCGCTTTCGGTCGCCACGGCCTGGCCGACGGCGTTGGCCGCCTCGGCCCGGACGCGCGGGGCCGGCGAGGCGAGAAACGGGAGGATGTCGTCGAGCAGGTCCGGTCGCTCGAGCCGCCCGAGGGCGCGCACGGCCGCCGCGCGGGTGGCGTCGTCGGCCTCTCGCGCCGCGCGCCGGATCGTGTCGAGGTCCTCCGCGCGCGGCGCCCGGGCATCCTCCGCCGCCAGCACGGCCTGGCGCCACGAGTCGCGGTGGGGTTGCGTCGCGGCGACCACGATCCACGCCGCAGCGACGCCAGCGCCACCGGCGAGCCGCGCGCGCACCTCACCCTCCGCGCCGCCCGAGCTTGCCCGAATACTCCAGCATCTGACGGGTCAGGTCCTGCGGATAGGAAATCTTGACGTCGACGATCTCCCCACCCGGCCCGCGGACCGCCTCGAGCCGCGGCATCACGAACCCCGTGTAAGACGGCATGTCGATCGCCGCCACGCGCGCCACGACCTCGTCGCGCAGCTTCGGGTCGAAATGAACGCCGTAGGTCTCGAAGAGCTGCCGGGCGGCCGGGTAGTCGCCCTCGGCCTTGATGCGCTGCACCTCCGCGAGCAGGCGCCCGACGCCCGCACGGAAAGCCTGTGCGTCGGTCATGACGTAGTAGGTCTTCCCGTCGCGCGTGCGCACGTCCACGGCCTTCGTGTTCGCCATGAGCCACCGCACGATCATCTGGCGGTTGCGCATGTGGTCTTCCTCGATCTGCGTCCCCTCGCGCACGCGGCGGAGCTGCACGAGCGCGTTGCGCGTGTAGCCCTCGTACTCGGCCTGGACGATCTCCGCGTGATCCGCCGCGCGCACGAGCCCCAGCTCGACCAGCTTCGGATCCGGCAGGAAGTACAGCGCCACCAGGTCAGCCCGTGCCTCCTCGAGCGCCGAGAAGTGCTCCTTGAGCGCCGCCTGGGGCGAGAGCGTGAGCCGTTCGGACACCTTCCCCGACGCGTGCCCGATGACCTCGTGCATGTTCGTCGTCAGCTCGCTCGCGAAGGCGCTCCACTTCTCGGCCCGCTCCGCCTCCTCGGCCGTCCAGGCGAACTCGCGGCGGAACGCCGGCGAGGTGGATTTCTCGTACGCCTCGATCACGTTCGACAGGGACACCGACTTGCTGCCGTAGGTCTCGCGGATCGACTGGTCGTTCGGCAGGTTGATGCCGATGGGCGTGATGGGCCCCGAGTCGCCGGTCTCGACGATCACGTCGATAGCGTTGGCGGTGATGCCCTGCACGCCGGCTTTGCGGTACCTGGCGTCCCACGGCATGTGATCCTCGAACCACTGCGCCGCGGCCGCGAGCGTGCGGATCGCCCGGGTCTTCTCGCGGTTCACGTAGAAGACGAGCCCCTCCCACGCGCCCTTCTGCCCGCGCGCGTCGAGGTACACCTCGATGAACCCGTTGATGGTGTCGACGGGCGAGTCGCGGTCCTGCACCCACGCGATGTCGTAGGCCACGCGGTCGGAGGTTTCCCCGGTCCGGTAGAACCGGACGAGCGCCCTGAGCGCCTTCGCCATGGGCTCGGTCGCGTACGGCAGCGCCTCCTCGAGGTGCTTGACGATGGCGGCGATCTCGCGGTCGTAGCGGCCGCCCAGCCGATAGACCTCCTCGACGAGCCGCCCGTCGCGCTTGACGAGCCGGGAATTGAGCGGATACCTCTCCGTGAAGCCCTCGAGGTCCTTCATCGTGACGCCGACGTAGAGGTTGTTGGCGCTGGCTTCCAGAATGTCCCGGCCAGGCCCGGGCGTCTTGTTCGTGACGATCGGGTCGACCGTGGGGTCGAAGAAGAGCGGGGCCATCCGCGTCAGCATCGCGTCCAGCGTCTCGCCGGGCCGCAGCGGAAACCGCGCGCCGGCCTCGGCCGCCGCCCGCGCCGCCTCGGCGAAGGCCGCTGGCGTGCACCTGAGGACGAACTTGCGCGCGGTCAGGTTGTTGTACGGGCCGCTGTTCAGCCAGAACAGCTTCGTGTAACGCTCGATCTCGCGGCGCGTCTCGGGGTCGACACGCTCGGCGTGCGTCAGGATCTCCTCGATCACCTCCCGCATCTCGAGGCTGTGGGCATACCGCTGGTCGTAGAAGATGTCGCGCCCGGCGAGCGCCGCCTGGTACAGGTGCCAGACGAGCGTCTTCTCCCGCAGCGGGAGCTGCTCGAAGCCGTCCGCGTAGATCTGCGCGACGGCCGCATCGTCGACCCGCTCGAGCAGATACTTCCGCGCTGCGGTCTGGACCGCCGGCGCCACCGCGGATTCGGCCCCCGGCGCGGGTGGCCGCGGACCGCCCCCACAGCCCGACGCGATGGCCACCGTCACCGACACGGCGAGCACCGCCTTCCACCCATCGTCCAGATTGACCATGGTCCCCCCACGCGAAGCGACCCCGGACCCATTCTATCGTGCGGCTGCGTCGCCGAGCTCGACGCGCGCGAGATGATCCGGCAGGCACACGGGCCAGCCCAGCACGCGCGCGATGCGCTCGGCGAGCGCCTCCATGGCCGGGACCTCGCCGTGGACGAGGTAGGTCATGCGGGGCGGCCGCTCGAAGCCCGACAGCCACCGCAGGATCTCGTCGGCGTCGGCGTGCGCCGACATCGCGTCGATCGATACGATCTGCGCCCGAACCGGCACGAGCTCGCCGTGGATCTTGACCTCGGCCTCGCCGTCGAGCAGCCGTCGCCCGCGCGTGCCCGCCGCCTGGTAGCCGACGAAGAGCACGGTGTGCCGCGGATCCGGCAGAACGGCTCGCAAGTGGTGCAGGACTCGACCGCCCGTGGCCATGCCGCTCGACGAGATGACGACCGCCGGCTTCTGCGCGCTCGCCAGGCGCCGCGAGTGCTCGAGCGACGAAACGACCTGAAACCGCGCCGTGGAGAACACGCAGACACTGCGCTCGGCCCGCGCCCGCGCCCCCGCGCGCCCCTGGTTCGCCATCGCGCCGATTTCGGGGTCGAGCTCGTGCAGCCGTGCGGCGTACTGCTCCCGCGCCTTCGCCGCCATCGGGCTGTCGAGATACACCGGCAGCTCGGGAATGCGTCGCTCCTCTTCCAGCCGCCGCAGCCAGTAGAGGACCTCTTCCACACGCCCGATGGCGAAGGCGGGGACGACCAGCCTGCCCCCGCGCGCCACCGTCGCGTTCACCACCTCCGCCAGCCGCGCGCCGCCGTCGTCCGGTTCGTGGCGGCGATCGCCGTAGGTCGATTCCACGAGCAGGACCTCGGCGGCATCGACGGGCGAGGGATCCGGCAGCACCGGACGGTCGTAGCGCCCGAGGTCGCCGCCGAACAGGATCGTCCCTGGCGCGCCGTCGGCGACCGTCAGGCGCACGAAGGCCGACCCGAGCAGGTGCCCGGCGTTGATGAACGCCGCCTCGACGCCCGGCGCGACGGGCACCGGCCGGTCGTACCCGACCGGCTGGAGGTGGCCGAGCGCCCGCAGGGCGTCCGCCTCGGTGAACAGCGGCAGCGCCGGGCGGTGCCGCGTGTAGCCCTGTCGGTTCGCCTCGCTCGCGTCCTCTTCCTGAAGGCGCCCCGCGTCGGGCAGGACGATCCGGCAGAGCTGCGCGGTGCCCGGCGTGCAGAAGACCCGCCCGCCGAACCCGGCCGCGACGAGGCGCGGCAGAAACCCGCAATGATCCACGTGCGCGTGCGTCAGGACGACCGCGTCGAGCGCCGCCGGGTCAAACGGCAGCGGCTGCCAGTTGCGCTCGCGCAGCGCCTTGAATCCCTGGAACAGACCGCAGTCGACGAGGACCCGCGCCGCACCCGCCTCGACCAGATACTTCGACCCGGTCACCGTGCGCGCCGCGCCGAGGAACGTGAGCGCGACGGGACGGCTCACGCGAACACTCCGACCTGGCCGCCCGTGTGCCAGAAGAGCACCGTCGCCTCGGGCGGGATGCGACCGCCGCGCACGTAGGCGATGAGCCCCGCCATCGCCTTCGCCGTGTACGTCGGGTCGAGCACGATCCCCTCCGTTCGCGCCATGAGCGTCAGGGCCTCCCGCGACGCGTCGGTCGGGATGCCGTACCCCTCGCCCACGAAGGTGTCGTCGACCTCGGGCGGCCGGTCGAGGGCGATCGTCCCCGCGGCCAGGCCCAGGTCGCGCTCGAGCCCGGACAGTAGGCGGCCGATCACGCCCGCGAGCGGCGCCGCCGGCTCGTCGGCGCTCACGCCCACGACGCGCGCGGCGAGCCCGTAGACGCAGCCGCCCGCGAGAAGACCCGCCTGCGTGCCGCCGGAGGACGTGGCGTGGACGACGACGTCCGGCACGGGGAGGGTGGGGTCCGCGCGCAGCTGCTCGACCAGCTCGCCGACCGCCAGCGCGTAGGCTGCCGCGCCGAGCGGTGTCGAGGCGCCAACGGGGATGACGAACGGGCGACGGCCCGCGCGCCGGAGCGCGTCGGCGACCTCCGCCATGGCCGCCGGCCGATCGTCGCGCCGCGGGACGAAGCGGATCTCGGCGCCGAACAGCTCGTCGAGCAGCAGGTTGGCGGTCGGACGCGGCGGACGTTCGCCGTTCACCACGAGCACGCAGCCCAACCCGCAGCGCGCCGCCACCGCCGCCGTGGCGCGGCAGTGGTTCGACTGCACGCCACCGGCCGTCACGAGCGTGTCGGCCCCCTCGGCGCGCGCCTGCGCCACGATCAGGCGCAGCTTGCGGACCTTGTTGCCCCCGAAGGCGAACCCGATCGCATCGTCGCGCTTGACGAAGAGACGCGGGCCCCCACCGAGCGCCGCGCGCAAGCGCGCCAACTCCTCGACGGGTGTCGGGGCCGGCGCGATGGGGACGCCGGGAAGCGCGGCGAGGACGGCGCGGGCCGCCGCCAGGTCCGACATCGTTGTAGATAGTATAGTGGCCCCGATGGGGACGTCCGCGCTGCTCGACGCGCTCGGCGGCGACCGACCGGTCGTAGCAGCGGAGCTGCGCCCGCCGCGAGCGGAGCTCGACGCCCAGGCCGGCATGGACGCGTGGATCGACACCTACCATGCGGTGCGGCGACTGAGCCGCGAGGGGACGTTCGTCTTCGTGACCGACAGCGCCGTCGGCACGCGCGAGGAGGACAACCTGCGCCACCTGGTCGCCAATCTGGGACCCGACGCGCCGCGCGATCGGGTCGTCCCGTTCTTGACGAGCAAGCACTCGCTCGACGACTGCCTCGCCTACGCGGCGCGCGCGGTCCAGCACGGGTTCCCGGCGATCGTGGTGCTCGGGGGCGACCGGCGGGTCGGCCCGCCGCGCTGCGTCGAGCACGCCTGGCAGCTCCGCCGGGCGATCCGGGCACGCCAGCCGGAGCTCGTGCTCGGCGGGTGGGCGAACCCGCACGCGGACGTGACCCGCCAGGTCGACTACCTGCTCGACCCGACGTTCACCGGGGAGTTCTACCTGACGCAGATCGTGTCGCACCACGACCGGCGGCGAGTCGAGGCGTTCGTCGAGCACGCGCGGCGGCGCGGGCTCGCGCTGCCCGGGGTGTTCGGCGTGTTCTTCTACCGCAGCGCGAACCCGCGGACGCTCGCGGCGCTCAAGGCCTTCCTGCCCGTTCCTGCCGAGGCGCTCACGGCCGAGTTCGCTTCGGGCGCGACCCCGGTGGAGATCTGCTCGCGGACGCTCCGCGCGCTCCGCGACGTCGGCGCGCGGCATTTCTACGTGAGCAACCTCCCGGTGACCCGAGCGAAACCGACGCTCGAGGCGGTCCTGCAGGCGGCCGGGCTGGCCCCGTGACCCGCGCCCGTCGCTCCGGCCTATAATCGCCCGACCATGGGCCATTACCTCGATGCCGTGCCCTTCTCGGGCATCATCCGGATCCGCGACCTCATGTACACCGTCGAGCGCCCGTTCCGCCTCGACCAGGGCGACGTGAGCTTCGACGCGCCCGACACGGTGAAGGAGGCGCTTGTTCGCGCCGTCCGCGACAACCGCACGCACTACGTCCAGACCGTCGGCCTCCCGCGGCTGCGCGAGCTCATTGCCGAGAAGCTGCGCTCGCGAAACGGCATTCCGGTGGAAAGTCCCGAGGAGATTCTGGTCACCAACGGCGGCATCCACGCGCTCTACGTCGTCTGCCAGGCGCTGCTCGAGGACGGCGACGAGGTCCTCGTCCCCGACCCCGCGTGGCCGCCGGCCATCGGCAACATCCTGAGCGCGCGCGGCGTGCCGGTGCCGTGCCCCCTGCACGAGGAGCTCGACTGGCGCTACGATCTCGACGAGCTGGCCTCGCGGATCACGCCGCGGACGCGCGCCATCTACCTCAACTCGCCGAACAATCCGACCGGCGGCGTCCTGACGCGCGGCGACCTCGAGGCCATCGCGCGGCTCGCCGAGCTCCACGGCCTCTGGGTCGTCTCGGACGAAGCCTACGAGGACATCGTCTTCGACGGTGCCGAGCACGTGAGTCTCGCGTCGCTGCCCGGCATGTACGAGCGGACGATCGCGGTGTACACGTTCAGCAAGACCTACGCGATCACCGGGCTCCGGCTCGGCTACCTCGCCGCGCGCGACGGGAGGGTCCAGGAACGCATGCGGAAGGTGCTGCTCTACACGACGAGCAACGTGTCGTCAGTCGTCCAGTATGCGGGCGTCGGGGCGCTGGAGGGCTCGCAGGCTTCGACCGAGGTCTTCCGGCGAGAGCTCCAGGCGCGGCGCGACCTGTTCTACCGCGGGCTCGCCGAGGCGGCGGGTAGCATCCTGTCCGGCCGGCCGCCGAAAGGGGCCTTCTACGCGTTTCTCCGGATCGACCCTTCCTGGCGCGACCCCTCGGGGGGCGACCAGGCCTCGCGGTCGTGGGCGATGGCCGAATATCTCATCCGCCGCGCGCGGGTCGGCTGCATTCCCGGCGTCGACTTCGGCAGCCGCGGCGAAGACCACCTCCGCTTCTGCTTCGCGCGCGAGCGGGACGAACTCGTCGGCGCGCTCGACTCGATGCGCGTCGCCTTCACGGCACCCCCACGGGCTTGACGCCCCGAGGCCCTACCCGCCGATGACAATCGAGCGCGCCAGAACGTAACGACCGTAGTCGGTGCCGCGCACCGCCACCGACTGCCCGGTCCGGAGGGCCGTGAGCCGCACGCGGCTGTTCGAGGCCTGACTCCACACCACCGTGTCGGCGTCGACTCGCACCACGCGCGAGCCGCCCCGCCACGAGACGGTGAAGCCGCGTCGGTCGAGGTCGAGCGCGGTGACGATGCCTGTCACGCCGACGGGTCCGGCCTCCGCCACGTGCCCGGCGAGTGCCGCCGCGGCCGACGGCGCGAGCGGGCTCGACGCCCGCCTACAGCCGGTGAAGGCCACGACCACGAGCATGAGGACAGGGAAAACGGCCGTGCGAACAATGGCGGCCTGATTCCGCATGGGCACCCTCCCATCATCGGTGCGCGCGCGACGAGGATACCGCCGGCCGGCGCGGCGCCGCAAGTGAGACCTCGCCCAGGGCCCGGGCCGCGCTATGATCCCGGCGCGGGCCGGCGGGTCACCCGGACCCGCCCACCGGAGGGGCTCGCGAGGGAGGGGTTCATGTCGCGCCGCAGCACTGCCTTCATCCCGGTCATCGTCCTGCTCACAGGCCTCGTGGCCTCGTGCACCCGGCCGGCGCCCCCCGCGCCGGCGAAGAAGATTCGCATCGGGGTGGCGACCTTCTCCCACGAGACCTGCACGTTCTGCCCCGAGCCCACCGGCATCGCCGAGTGGGAGTTCTACGGGCCGCCCGAGCGCGGCGACGCCGTGCTGAGGCGGGGCGCCTACATCGGCGGCTTCGTCAAGGCGGCCAGGGAATACGACAACGTGGAACTCGTCGGCATCTTGTCGCCGCGCGACGCCAAGGGCGGGTCGTCCGGAAGCTGGATCACCCAGGAGGCGTTCGACAAGTACACGAAGGGCATCGCCGACGACCTGAAGGCACAAGGGCCCTTCGACGGCGTGTACCTCGCGCTGCACGGAGCGATGGCGGTGACGGGCGTGCCGAAGCCGGAAGCGGAGATCGTCCGGCGCGTGCGAGCCGCCGTGGGCCCGATCCCGATCGTGGCCACGTTCGACCTGCACGCGAACGAAGACCACGAGTTCCTCGACGTCGCCGACGCCGGCCTGATCGTCAAGCGCTACCCGCACTACGACGCGGCGCTGCAGGGCGAGCGGGCCCTCCGGCTGCTGCTCCGCATCATCAAGGGCGACTACAAGCCGACGAAGGCGACGCGGAAGCCCGGCGTCATCACGCCGAGCGTGGTGCAGGGGACCGGCGTCTCGCCCGCGATGGAGATCATGGAGCGCGCGCGCATCTGGGAAGAACGCACGCCCGACGCGTACGTCTCCGTGGCCTTCGGTTTTGCGTACGCCGACGTGCCCGACGTCGGCGCCACCGTCATGGTCGTGACGAACAACGACCAGGCCCTCGCGGACCGGATCGCCGAGGACATGTCAGACTTCATCTGGAAAAAGCGCGAGGCGTTCGCCGGCAAGAAGTTCCCGAAGGTGAACGACGGCGTCGCCCAGGCCCTCGCCGCCCAGCGCGCCGGCCAGGTGCCCGTCGTCGTGGCGGACCATTCGGACCGGACGGGCAACTCGACCTGGATCCTCGAAGAGCTGATGCGGCAGCGGGCCCGCAAGGTCTGCGTCGCCACGATCGCCGACGAGAAGGCCATCCAGGCGATCGCAGCAAAGGGCAAGGTGGGCGAGCGCGTCAGCGTGCAGGTGGGCGGCTACGCCGACCAGTACGCCGGACGACCGGTGTCGATCGACGGCACGGTCGAGTATCTGGGGCCCTACGAGCGACACCAGACGGTGGCGGTCCTCGGCTACGGCGACGCGAACCACCTGATCCTGACGCCGGTGCTGGAGCAGGTCACCGACCCAGGCATCCTGGAAGACCTGCACATCGGCCTGGCCAACTGCGACCTCATCGTGATCAAGTCGCGCGTGCACTTCTGGCGCGGATTCGTCGAGGACGGACTCGCCAAGGCGGTGGTCGTGATCGACGCGCCGGGCCTCGGACCGGCCGACCTCACGACGATTCCTTACAAGAACGCGCCCGTCAGGGACCTCTATCCCCTCGGGCGCAGAGACTGATCGCCAGGGGGAGAGGCCGAGGGGAAGGCGGTGCCCGTCCTTACAGCAAGTGGCGCCCGCCATCGACGCGGAGGGTCTCGCCGGTGACGAAGTCGGTCTCGACGAGGAAGAGGACCGCCTTGACGACCTCCTCTTCGCCGCCCCAGCGCCCGAGGGGCGTGTCCCTGATGACCTCGGCCGCCTCGGCCTGGTCGAGCTCCGGAGGCGGCAGGATGGGCCCCGGCGCGACGGCATTGACCAGGATGCCGTCGCGCGCCAACTCGAGGGCGAGCGCCTCGGTCAAGGCCACGACGCCGGCCTTAGCCACGTAGTACGGCACGTAGCCGCGATAGCGGGGCCGGCCGCTCGCCGTCACCCAGTCCGCGAACGTCACGATGCGCCCGCCGCCGGCGGCGCGCATGCGGGGGATGGCGGCGCGCGCGCAGAGGAACACCGCGCGAAGGTCGACGGCGAGCTGCGCGTCCCAGTCGGCCGCGGTGACCTCGGCGAGCGGACGCGCGCCGTAGACGGACGCCAGGTGCACGAGCACGTCGAGGCGAGCGAACGCCTCGGCGGCGTGCGCCACGGCGCGTTCGCACGCCGCAGCGTCCGAAAGGTCCGCCTCGATCGCCTCGCCCCGGACGCCGAGGGCGCGGATCGCCGCGACGGTCTGCTCGGCTGCAGCCCTCGACCGGCGAAACGTGAGGGCGACGTCGGCACCGCGCCGCGCGAGCCCGGCGGCGACCGCCGCCCCGAGGCGCCGGCCGCCCGTCACGAGCGCCGCCTTGCCGCGGAGGTCCATGGCTCAGCGCCACCTCACGCGTCGACCTTCCCGACGAGCACGAGCCCGAAGCGCAACGGCGCACCGCCGGAAGTCGCGACTTCGAACACGACGTAGGTGAAGCCCATGTCGTTCGTGCCCGTCGCGTGCACGGCCTCGTCGGTCACCGGCGGATCCAGCATCCAGGGCCCGGGATGCGAGCCGCCGCTGGTCTGCTTCGACATCGCGATCGCGCCTTCATGGCCCGCGGGCGCCGCGTCCCGGTCCACGCTCGCCGGGCTGACCAGGAGGAAATCCCGGTAGGTCGACACGCCGAGATGGTCGCCGTCGACCGGCTGAATGCCGTAGCGCAGCGTGTAGACGCCCGGCCTGATCGTCCGGCCGCGGATGTCACGGAACGTCGACGCGATGTGCACGACGCCGACCAGCGAGCCTTCGGGCACCTGCGACCACTGCGGCGGGCCCGAGGCCCCGGTGGCCAGGGCCAACGCGCGGACCCACCAGAACGTCAGGGTCGCCTCGCCCACCCGCGCTCGCGCGCCCCCGGCAGCCACGAGCGCAGACACGGCCGGCGCGAGCTCGGCAGGCGGCGGCTCTCCGTGCACCTCGAGGGCGATGGCCTGCGCACCGGCGTCGCGGACGATGGCGAGCGACGCCGCCGCTGTGAACAGCGTCACGAGCGCTCGGCGTCGGCGAGTCACGAACCCAGGGATCCGCATCGGCGGCATCGATAGGATACCAGAGGCGGCGCGCGCTTCCGGACGTCGAAAACCGTCGTCGATCGCCGAGCCCGTCGGGACTCGGGACGAGCCCCGACGGGCCTCGCAAGGCGGGTCAGTACGCAAACGTCCCGAAGAACGCGGACCGACGGTCCCGCTGACTCCACCGCGTGCCGAGCGCCCGGCCCCAGTACCCCGTCGTGCGCGTGACGCCCAGCGACGCCTCGCGCGTCGCGGCGAGCGGGGAGAACCACTGCATGGCACCGCAGCTCGGGTCGTGCTCGAGCGTCGTCGACACCGAGAGCCCCGCGTCGCCGGCCACCACTTCGATGCGGTCCGGCGCGCGGCGGAAAGCGATCGGCACCGCCTTGACCTCGACCACGTCCGAGACGAGCCCGTTCGACAGCGCGCGCGCCAGCGCCACAAGCGCCAGACGCTGGGCCGGCGTCGCACGCTCGTCCACCATCACGGCCGCCCTGACGACCGCCGGCGTGCGCCCCCCAAGCTCGTACCACCCGAGGTTGGTGTCGCCGGCCACGGCAGCGACCACCGACAGCCCGTCGAGCCGCACGCCGCTGAAGGTGCCGCGCGCCACGCGCCACGCCAGCACCGCTTGCCGTCCGGCTTGCTCCCCTTCGTTGCCGAGTTGACACCCGCCGACGAAGACCTCCGCCGTCCGCGCCTCCACGTACTCCCCGACGATCGAGCCGTTCGGTTCCGCCGCTCCTGCCGCCGCAGCCAGCACGACCGCCGCGACGCCGGCCCGCACCACTGTCTTCATGGTCGACACACTCCTTTCGGCGCGCCACGGACGCGCCCAGCTCCACAGCCCTCCCATGTCAGGTGCGACGCGAAATTATACCCGAGCAGCGCCTCGCGCGGCGAGCGTCTCGGCTGGCGCAGGATAGACCGTCAGAGATCCTTCCGCCGGTGCACGATGACCCGCGGGTGCTCGGAGCGCGTGCGGTAGTACGCCTCGATGTCATCGACCGACCCGATCATCCACGGCGCCATCGGAGTCGTCCCGTTCTTCGTGAACACGAGATCGTCCGCCAGATACACCGCCACGTGGAACAGATTGTCGCGTCGGTCGAGCCACGCGACGATGTCGCCGAGCTGAAACTGGCTCTCGACGACGAAGTAGTCCGTCTTCAGTCGCCCGATCGCATAGTTCACGTCGAGAGCGCGATCGTCGGGTCGCTCCTCGAAGAAATTGAGCGCCGTCCAGAGACAGTTGGCGATGACCGGCCGCTCGAAGTCGGCCGTCGTCAGCCTGGGATACCGGTAGAGGTGCTCCCGCGCGAACGAGGGCAGCAGGTGGACGATGTCGAGCCAGCTTCCGGGGCCGGCCGACTCGAGCAGCGGGCGGATGTCGGTGCGCCGGCCGCCGAGACCCCAGTACGCCGCCACCGTCGGAATGGCGGGCGCGTCCGGCACCGACACTTCCACCCGCACCGTCTGCTGCCGATGCAGCACCTTCAGCAGTCGCCGGACCTCTTCCACGTCGCCGATCTGCCCCTGGACCAGCCGGAGAACGGCAAAGTACATGAGACCCCCGAACTGGTAGATGAAGGGCTCGACCAGCGCCCGCGTCGCGGGCGAGATGGGGCTCGACCCTAGCCAGCGGTCCACCGACGCCCCCGGGAACCGGTACGCGTTGGCCTGGTCCGAGTTGAGCGGTGTTCTCGCGAGCTGAGTGTATAGACGCGCGCGCACCTCGGGCGCGAGCTGCCGGACCAGTTCGCGATCAGGCCTGAGAATCACTCCTTCGGTGCGCGAGTCGAGCGTCGCGCCGCGCAGGAGCTCGGCCACGGCGTCGGGCGCCATACCGATCGACCGCAGAAACGCGCCGGCCGTCTCGACGTCCGTGGCGGGAAACCACCACTGAATGGGCTCGGTGGAAGGCTCCGGCACCGACACGTACTCGAGCGGAGGCGAGATCACGATCGGCGTCAGCCTGAGGTCTCCCCACGGACCGCTCTGCCGCGCGAGCGGCGCGTGAACGGGGCCGGCGCCCTCAGAGACCTGCGCCCGGCGGGTGGACACGTACCACAGGCCGAGCGCAACCCAGGGGAGCACGACGAGCACGGTCAGGGCCACGAGCCACGCACGCGGAACCACCACCGCGTCGCCTAGATGCAGCCCGCCGCCGGGCACACGGCTCCTGGCTGCCGTGTGCGCTTCCGATCGATGCACCGCCATGACGACGAAGCGTCAGGGCTGCCCACGCGGCCCCGGGGCGCGGCAGGCGCTGGCAGGGGTGCGCGGGAAGCATTCCCCTCCACGCTATTCAAGCACAGGTGACTGGCTCAGGCGCCAGGGAAGTTCGGCGCAGTGCGGTCTCGCACGGTGGGCTCGACCGGCACGGACGAGCTGGCCCCGAGGTCTCGAGCACCGGACCGGTGAGCCGCGTGATGGCCGATCAACCGGTGCAGCAGGCGCGGCCGGGCTTGCAGTCGTCCGGGTGCACAGGGCGGCCGTCAGGCCCGACGGCGCCCATCGTGCTCGTGCACCAGTAGGCCGCGGCGTCGTACGGGTCGAAGAACTTGGCGTCGTCGGGGTCAGGCTCGGGCATCACGTACATCATCTTGTGCCGCAGGTTCGCGCAGCAGCCCGCGCCCACCTTGGGTGACGTCGGCGTCGGATGGTTCATGACACGAATCCTTTCCCACCGCTCAGACGGTCGTGAACCCGGCCGCCCTCATGATCGCCCGCTTGACGGCGGTTCGTGCGATCTGCACCTTGTAACCGTTGTCCGAGAGCGGCTTCGCCTCCTTCACGGCGGCCTCGCCCGCCGCCGCGGCGGTCTCCTCGGTCACGGTCCGACCGACCAGCTCGGCCTCGGCGCCCGTCGCGCGCCACGGAATCGGCGCGACGGCGCCCATCACGATGCGGGCGCCTCGCACGGTCCGCCCGCTCATCGTCAGGACCGCCGTGGCGAGCGCGAGCGGCCAGTCGTACGCCTGCTTGAAGCGCACCTCGTAGGTGGCCGCCTGCACGGGGCCGGGCGGCGGCAGGAGGACGTGCGTCACGAGCTCGTTGGGCGCGAGCACGTTCTCGCCCATCAGGTTGGTCGCCGGGCCCTGGAAGAACTCTGCCGCAGCCACCTCGCGCGCCCCCGACGGTCCGACCACGCGGATGCGGCCGCCGTAGGCGAGGATCGGCACGGCGAGGCTCGACGGGTGCACGATGTAGCACGGACCGCCGCCCAGGATGGCGTGATACTGGTTTTCCCCGTCGACGGCGAAACACCGCGCCCCGTCTTTCTTGAGGCAGGGAAACTCCTCGTTGCGAAAGTACCAGCAGCGCGGGCGCTGCGTCAGGTTGCCGCCGACCGTACCCACGTTGCGGATCTGCGGCGTGCCGACCTGCTCGGCCGCCTGGACGAGCGCGGGATACCGCGCGCGGAGCTCGGCGTGCTCGACGAGCTCGACGAGCGTGGCCGCCGCTCCGATGCGCAGCCCTTCCGGCGTCACGGCGATCGCCCGGTCGAGCCGTTTGACGTTGACCAGGCGGTCGGGTTGTGCGATGGCGTCCTTCATGAGCCCCAGCAGGTCCATGCCGCCGGCGATCGGCAGCGCGCGACCGCGCTCGAGACCGAGCGCGGCGAGCGCGTCCTGTTCGGTCGCGGCGTCCACGTACGTAAACGCCTTCACAGCGTCCCTCCTGCGCGCTCGCGCGCGAGCGCGCCCAACACCACGTCGGGCGTGATGGGCAACTGACGGATCCGGGCTCCGACGGCGTTCGACACGGCATTGGCGATCGCGGCCGCTGTCGAGATGACCGGCGGCTCGCCGAGCCCGACCACGCCGCGGCCGTACTGATCCACGAGCGTCACGTCGATCTCGGGCATGTCCGACGGGCCGGGCAGCAGGTAGAACTCCATGTTCGGGTTCACCATCAACCCCGTGTTTCGGTCTAGGATCCGGTGTTCGAAGAGCGCAAAGCCGATGCCCATCGTGATCCCGCCGTAGCACTGGCTCTCCGCCGTGAGCCGGTCGATGAGCGTGCCGCAATCCTGCACGCAGACGATGCGTCTGACTCTCGTGACGCCGGTCTCGATGTCCACCTCGACGTCCGCAAACTGCACGCCGCTCGTCCCGACGCTCGTGAGGCCCGGCTCCCACTGGCCCTCGACCACGAGCGACGCGGTGCCGAGCTGCCTGCACGCATCCTTCCATGCGAGGCTCTTCGACGGGTCGCTCTTCGCCACGAGCCGACCTCCCTCGGCCGCGACATCGGCCGGCGCGACGCCGAGCACCGGGGCGACCCGCTCGGCGAGCGCCGCGAGCGCCTTCTCGGCCGTCGCGCGCACGGCCCCGGACACCGACGCCACCGTGACGCTGCCACCGCTGCCCGGCGCCCACGGGTACTGGGTGTCGCCGATCTCGGCGACCACCTGGTCGACGCCTAGACCGAACGTCTCCGCGGTCACGATCTCGACGACCGTGCGCGTGCCCGTGCCGATGTCCTGCGTGCCGATGCGCATCACGACGCCGCCGTCCGGCAGAATCTCGCACTGCGCTCGCGTCTGCCGGCTGCCGCCGCCCGCCCAGCGGTTGGCCGCGCACCCGAAGCCGCGCTTGATCGGCCCGGGCGTCGCGTCGCCGGTCGGGTGGCGCCTGCTCCAGCCGAACTTCTCGGCGCCCATCTTGAAGTAGGTGGCCCACATCCGGTCCGGCGCCTCGGGCGGCAAGTTGCGCAACCTCAGCTCGAGCGGGTCCATCCCCAGCTTGTCGGCGAGCTCGTCGATCACCACCTCGGTGATGAAGCAGCCTTGCGGGTGACCGGGCGCGCGCATCGCGCGCTGCGGCCCGGCGTTGATGTAGACGTCCGTGTGGCGCCGCCGCCGGTTCGGGAACTGATAGATGTTGTACGGCAGCGGGAAGCCGGCCCCTCGACCCGCGCCGCCCGTGCCCCACGTCTCCGCATCGAACGCCGTGAGCGTGCCGTCCGCCCCCACGCCCGCCCGGACCTTCGCGTAGGCCGACGGCCGATTGCCCGTCGCGAGCTGCTCTTCCTTGCGGTCGAGCATCAGCTTTACGGGCCGCCCCGCCTCCCGCGCGAGGCGCGCGCAGATGACGTCCTGCGGGTCGGTGCTCAGCTTGCTCCCGAACCCGCCGCCCATGTACTGCGTGACGACCCGGATGTTAGCCTGCGGGAGGTCGAGCCCCTTCGCCAACCCTTCCCGCATCGAGTGCACGCCCTGCGTCGAGACCCAGATCGTCAGGCGGTCGCCCTCCCACTCGCAGATGCAGCCGTGGGTCTCGAGCGACATGTGCGTCTGCACCTGCGTGGAGTACACCCCCTCGACGACGTGCGCCGAACTCTTGAGGGCCGTCTCCACGTCGCCCGTCTCCTCCACGTTCTGGGGCCGCACGTTGCCGTCAGGGAAGATCTTCGGCGCCTCCGGCCGCATCGCCTGCTCGACGGTGGCGACCGGCGGCAGCACCTCGTACTCCACCTTGACGAGCCTC
>FWPU01006101.1_pt1 | contig 24836 bp, 25 predicted proteins | sample 2228361 | NCBI WGS metagenome assembly FWPU01 (sample SAMEA103939777, study PRJEB20133) | metagenome | reverse complement strand
TGGGTGCAAGCCCTGCACTCCTTGGCTTACCCTTCTTACCCACTAAACTGAAACAGATACGGCCCTGCCCAGCCCACGGGGCTGGGCCGCGTGGGATAGCGTATCGTGAGGTAATGGCGTATCCGGGGTGGTGGGCCTGCGTTGCGGTGCCAGGGCTACGGGAATGCCCTGGGCCTGCGCCCCTGGGTCAGCTTTTGTGAGGGGTATCGTTGCCGCTTCTGGTAAGCTCGGTGACCAGGGCCAGGACATCCGTGATGTCAAAGGGCTTCTTGAGGACGCGGTCCACTCCCTTGCCCGCCAGCTCGGCAGGGCTGAGGCCTGTGTCCCAGCCGGTCACCATGACTACGGGGGTCGCGGGGCTGTGCTCCTTGACGGCCCTGGCGATTTCCCAGCCAGACATGCCCGGCATACGCAGGTCGGTGAAGACCAGGTCATAGCCTTCCTGTTTGAAGCGAAGGACACCGTCGGGGCCGTTGTCCACCAGGGTAACGTGGTAGTCCTCCAGCACTTCCCGCAGGATAGCCAGCAGGCCAGGCTCGTCGTCCATAATCAGGATCCTGGCCGGCCCTGGCGCTTGCGGTGGCCTGTCCTCCCATGCTGGGGCCTTGGCGGGGGATTCGGAAGGCCCACCGGGGCTTTGCTGGGCCATATATCTGGTATCTCCAGAGATAACCATAGGGTACATCGAGTTAGCAAGGTCCTGCTCTGGGCACATGGTAGCCCGGCAGCAGGGCACGTTGATGGTGGGCAGCACTCCTGGAGAGTGCGGGGTTTCACCCAGCGCTGGTATGTGCAGCCTCGTGCGCGCCCTGCCTGGCATCAGTCCGAGAGGGCCGGACCGGGCACAGGGCCGGTCCCTGCGCCTCTGCGGCGCTGGAGCACCGCGGCAACTTTGTCCAGGAACTCGTCCATATCCACAGGCTTCATAACGTAGTCGTCTGCGCCAAGCTGCAGGCCCTTGTCCCTGTCGGACTCCTTGCCCAGCCCTGTCAGCATAATGATGGGCATCTGGTCGAACTCTCTCACCAGGCGGCAGAGCTCGAAGCCGTCCATCTGGGGCATGAAAATGTCCGTCACCAGCAGGTCGGGATGGCGCTGGTGCAGCTCCTGCAGTCCCTCCAGGCCGTTGGACGCGCAGCAGGTCTGGTACCCCGCGTCCTCCAGCCAGGTTGCAAGTACCTCGCGGATCGCCTCTTCATCTTCGACTATAAGGACAGTCTTGGATATCACGTTTTCAGACTCCCATCAAAGACTGAGAAAAGCGACACCTTACTGGTTGGCCGCGCCGGCGGGGTAGGTCCCGCGCAAGTTAGCCCCCAGCGCTGCTGGCAGGCTGAAGCACAGGTCCGGCTTCATCAGCCTTGTCCTGGTCCGCGCTGGCTGCGCCATTGGTAGACAGGGGTATCTTTACCCAGACTGTGGTGCCCTTGCCCTCTTCGCTTTCCACCGTAATCTCGCCCTTGTGGGTGGTCACAATCCTGTGGCATACGAACATGCCCAGGCCCATGCCCTTGCCGACCTCCTTGGTGGTGAAGAAAGGCTCGAACAGCCGCTCCTGGACCGCCCTGGGGATTCCCACGCCCGTGTCCCTGACGAAGGCGACGGCGGTGGAATCGTCCGTCCGGCAGCCCAGGGTTATGGTGCCCCACTCGGGCGTGGCGTCGGCGGAGTTGCTTATCAGGTTGACAAAGACCTGCTGCAACTGGGCTGGCACGCCCCTCACCACAGGCGAAGACTCGTACTCCTTGACAATCCTGTGGTTCTTCACCTTGTTGCCCAGCAGGGCCAGCGCGCCCTCGATGGCCTCGTCAACGCGGACCTCAGCCATGTCCTCCGAGGGCCGGGCGTAGTCCAGCAGGTGCCTCACGATGGTGGATATGCGCTTGCCCATCTGCTGGATGGTCTGGATGTACTCTATCGCCTTCTCGCTGCGCAGGTGCTTGTCGGCGTTCTTGAGCAGGATGTCGGCCCTGCCCGTGATGGCGAAGACAGGGTTGTTGATCTCGTGGGCCACGCCAGTGGCCAGCGTGCCGACGCTGGCCAGCTTGGCAGACTGGACCAGTTGCGCTTGCAGCTCCTTCAGCTCCTTGAGCTTCTGCTGGAGCTCCTCGGCCAGCCTGGCCTTCTGGGCGGCCTCATTCACGCTGCGCTCGAAGCCGTAGTAGGCCAGCACGGCGGGGATGAGCACAAGGACCAGGCCCCACCAGGCCTCCAGCACCAGCAGCGAGGCGATGGCGCCCACCGTCAGCAGGCCACCTTCCTGTACGGCCTCAAAGACGAAGGTGTCCTTCCAGGAGCGCCAGAACTCCTTGCCCTTGCGCAGGGTCAGCATGCCCGCCACCAGCATGATGTTGGTGACGTGGAGCGCAAGCCCCGCCGCTGCGGCAGCCAGCATCTGCTGGTGGGTGAGGGACAGAGGGGCACCATCGGCCTTGAGGGAGAAGAAGACCATCCCCGCGATCCCCGCCGCCACGGCGCTGACGCTGACATTGAAGATGATGGCGCTGGCAGGCGCCCGGGCCAGCCGCTCGGAGATAAGGGTGCCGGCCATGGCGATGAACACCGCCTCCATGGGGTGCAGCAGCAGCACCGCCATGAACAGCGGCACCGTGAAGAGCGAGGCCTCGGCCTGCCGGGAGAGCTTTATGGGGAAGCGCCCCGCCAGGGCGACCAGCAGCACCAGCGTCAGCAGCAGCCACAGAGGCGGGGTGTTCTCGGCAACGGGCCACAGCCATACGGCCAACACCGTAAGCCCTACCGCGCACACCTCGAGGGCGATTATGTATAGCTGGGAGCGGATTTGAGTATTCATAACAGGCCGCCGCGGCGGCTACCCGTCCATCCTGGTGCTACTGACGCTGGGTGCCTCAGACTAGTCGTCAAGCTTGAGGGGACGGCAGGCGATAAAGCGGTTGGATGCGCCCTTGCAGACTTGCTCACGCTCTCCGTCCTGGTACACCAGCACCCTGACCGGGAAACGCTCGGAGGCCCTGAGCCAGGCAGAGACATGGACTTTGTCCGCCTTGCCCTGCTCCACCACGAGGGTGTGTGTGGAAATCTCGCTCTCTTCGGGGCCGCAATCAAAGCTGCCCGAGGACTCTTCCGCCGGGCTGTATTCGGCCTTCTTGGGGACAGTGACAACGATCAGCACGGGGTTGCTGATGGAACAGGTATACTCTTCCGGCCACTCGACGCGCACGTTGAGGGTGTGCTCGTCAACGTCCATCTCGGGGTCTATGCCGGTCCACCTCAGGCCCCCATAGACCGCAGGCACGGCAGCAAATACGGCCACAAGGCTACATACACCAGCTACCCACTTCAGTTTCCTTATCCACTTCATCCGGACTGACTCCTTCCTCACCATCTACATAAGGACTTCGAGCGCGCCCCTTTTACGGGACTCGCTATCCATAACAAGGTGAGGTTAGCAGGAAAACCGTCTGGGGGAGGTGTGGGTAGGGTGTAGAAATGGTTGGCTCTAGCCGCGTCCCAGGTAAAGCTGCTTGACCGGCAGCACTATAGCCTCCAGCATATTGACATGGGGAGGCAGGGCGGCCATGGTGACCGCGGTCATGGCCAGCTCGTCGGCGGTCATCATAGGCTCCTCGTGCATGGGGTCGCCACCCCCGGCCCGCCACTCGGTGAGGACGTTGCCCGGGTGCAGGACGCTGGCGATGACACCATGCGCCCGGCCCTCCAGCGCCGTGGCCTTCGTCAGCCCCACCAGCCCGTGCTTGGTGGTGGCGTAGGGCACCGCGTTCATGCGAGGCATCTGGGCCGAGATGCTGCCGATGTTGATGATCCTGCCACCCCCCTGGCGCTTCATGATCTTCATGGCCTCGCGACTGCACAGGAAGGGGCCGGTCAGGTTGACATCCAGCACCTTCTGCCAGGTCTCCAGCGAAATCTCCTCCAGCGGCCCGCCATCAAACACACCAGAGTTATTGACCAGGATGTCCACCCGGCCGAATGTCTCCATGGTCTTGTCGAAGAGCGCCACCACCTGGGACTCGCTGGTCACGTCGGTGGGAACAACCAGGATGGTGGTGCCAAAGGGGCGCAGCTCCTCCGCCGCGCTCTCCAGGTTTGCCCTGTTGCGGGATGCCAGGACAACGTGGGCGCCCTCCCTGGCGAAGGCGCGCGCTATGCCCCGGCCTATGCCCGTCCCCGCGCCGGTTATGATGGATACCTTTCCCTCCAGCAGGCCCATTCCAGCCTCCTTGTATGTCGGTATGGAGTAGCACCGGGCCAGGCCCTGTCGGCCTCCACCCGGCGCCTTCACGACAGTTAACTAGCCGCGACGCCAATTGTCAAGGCCAGACCGACCTCACCCCCGTTCCCACTCCACGTGTGGAGAGGGGAACGGGGGTGAGGTCTGCACGTCTGCCCTCGCTGCGCATCCCCTTTCCTTCAAAAACTGTCCGCTTATGGGCCCTTGCTGGGCAGGGGAAGGGCTTCTGCTGTCCCCCTTGGCAACGGGACCACATGGGGGCAGGACTCCCTGCCGGTCAGGTACAGGCCCGGGGGCCGGCCCGCCCCTTGACAAGAGGCCCTGAGGGCCATAACTTGTTCCAACAAGTCGGCTGCGACGTTCCCATCTGCCCGTGGTAGGGGTCCCACTGCCAGGCGAGCGCGGAGGTCAGCTATGCCAGGGCCACTGGAGGGCGTCCGAGTCCTGGAGTTCACCGAAATCATCGCCGGGCCTTTCGGCGGCATGCTGCTGGCGGACATGGGCGCCGACGTCATCAAGGTGGAGCCGCCCTGGGGCGAGCCGTGGCGCCTCTACCAGCAGTTCATCCCCGGCGAGAGCCGCACCTACATCTCCCTCAACCGGGGCAAGCGCAGCCTGCCCCTGGACCTCACCAGGCCCGAGGCCCTGGAGGTGGTCTACAGGCTGGTGCCTCTGATGGACGTGGTCGTCATCAACTCCCGGCCCGACGTCCCCTACAAGCTGGGCATAGACTACGAGACCCTGTCTGCCAGGAACCCCCGGCTCATCTACTGCGAGAACACCGCCTTCGGGCGCAAGGGGCCGTACAGCCACCGGCCGGGCTACGACATCGTTGCCCAGGCCATCACCGGGCTGCTGGCCTCCGAGGGCAAGGTGCTCAACGGCGTCCCGCAGGTCATCCAGTCCACGGCCATCGCCGACTTCGCCACGGCGCTGTCCATCGCCTGGGGCGTCTGCGCCGCGCTGTACTACCGCGAGCGCACCGGCAAGGGGCAGAAGGTGGAGACGACGCTGCTGGGCTCGGCCCTGGCGGTCCAGACCACCCGCTTCCTCCAGGTCGCCATGGTGGACGACGAGCCGCGTGCGGCCTTCCTGGAATCGCTGTCCCACCTGCGGGCCAGTGGCGCCACCTTTGAGGAGACCCTGGAGCTCTACCGCGAGCTTACGGCCCGGCCACCAGGCAACATCTACTACCGCACCTACCAGGCCAGGGACGGCGTGCTGGCCGTGGGCTGCCTCAGCGACCCGCTGCGCAAGCGCCTGGCCGCCGTCCTGGGGCTGGAGGACATCCGCTTCCAGCCGGGCTACGACCCCAAGAGCGAGGAAGCCCGCGTCTTTGGCGAGGAGCTGGTGAAGAAGGCCGAGGCCATCTTCCTTGAAAAGACCGTGGACCAGTGGCTCCAGGTGCTGGACAGGGCAGGCGTCCCGGCCGGCCCCGTCCGCTTCACCGAGGAGCTTATGGCCGACGAGCAGGTGCTGGCCAACGACCTGGTTGTGGAGCTGGAGCACTCCCGCGCGGGCAGGCTCAAGATGGTCGGCCCCTTCGTGAAGATGAGCGAGACGCCCCTGAAGGCCGTCCGCCCTTCCCCTGCCCTGGGCGAGCACACCGACGAAGTCCTTTCGGAGCTGGGCTACAGCGCCGAGGAGATACGCCGGCTCAAGGAGCTGGGCGTTACCAGGTAAGCCGCTCCCCCTCCACGTCCCATCTCCAAGCGTGGTGAGGGGCCACAGCTCGGCCAACGCTGTGCCCTGGAACGCCGGGGGCGAGGTCCGGCGGCCTCTCGCCCTTGAAAGCCCCTGTCTGCCGCTCTTATAATAGTGCTGCGACTGTAGACGCCTTCGGGAGGCCAGCGCAAGTATGACCTATATCATCGCGGAGCCGTGCGTGGACGTGAAGGACGGGGCCTGCGTCGAGGTCTGCCCCGTGGACTGCATCTATACCACCGACGAGGAGCGACAGTACTACATCAACCCCGACGAGTGCATAGACTGCGCCGCGTGCGAGCCGGTCTGCCCCGTGGTCGCCATCTTCGCCGAGGACGATGTCCCAGAGCAGTGGCGCAGCTATATTGACAAGAACTACGCATACTTCGGGCTGTCGCGATAGTCTGGATGTTGCCTGATTGACACCAACAGGCCCGGGCGGCGTTCCATGTCGGCTCGGGCCTTGTTGCGCCCTCAGATATTCTTGAGCAGGAGGAAGCAGGAGTGGTCACCATTGAGTCAACTCCCCAGTTCGTTACCCAGGTCTACGACAGGATGAAGCGCAACCTGGAGGCCGTCCGGCGCAGGCTGGACAAGCCCATGACCCTGGCGGACAAGCTCCTGCTGTCCCACCTGGACGACCCCCGCAACCAGGACCTGGAACCTGGAAAGAGCTTCCTCTTGCTCCGCCCCGACCGCGTGGCGCTCCAGGACGTGCTGGGCCAGACGGCCATGCTCCAGTTCATGCAGACGCGCCGCACCAGGACGGCGGTGCCCACCACCATCCACTGCGACCACCTCATCCAGGCCCGCGTGGAGGGCCAGATTGACCTGCTCAACTCCCTGGAGGAGAACAAGGAGGTCTTCGACTTCCTGCGCTCCGCCGCGGCCAAGTACGGCGTCGGCTTCTGGGGCCCTGGCGCAGGCATCATTCACCAGGTGGTGCTGGAGAACTACGCCTTCCCCGGCTGCATGATCATCGGCACCGACTCCCACACGCCCAACGCTGGCGGGCTGGGCGCCTGCGCCGTAGGCGTAGGCGGCGCCGATGCCGTGGAGGTCATGGCCGGGCTGCCCTGGGAACTCCTGTACCCTCGGCGCATCGGCGTGCTGCTCACCGGCAAGCTGAGCGGCTGGACGGCCCCCAAGGACGTCATCCTCTACCTGGCCGGCGCGCTGACGGTGGAGGGCGGCACCAACGCCATCATCGAGTACTTCGGCCCCGGCACGCGCTCCATAAGCTGCACGGGCAAGGCCACCATCACCAACATGGGCGCCGAGCTGGGCGCGACCACGTCGGTCTTCCCTTACGACGAGCGCATGGCTACCTACCTGAAGGCCACCAAGCGCGGCGAGCTGGCCAGCCTGGCCGACCAGCATGTGGCCATGCTGCGCCCCGACGAGGACGTGGAGGCCCATCCTGAAAAGTACTTCGACCGCATCGTGGAGATCAACCTGTCCAGGCTGGAGCCGCACGTGGTGGGGCCCCACACGCCGGACCGCGCCCGGCCCATTTCGAAGCTGGCCGCCGAGGTCAAGGACCCCAGGAACAAGTTCATTGACCAGATTGACACGGCCCTCATTGGTAGCTGCACCAACTCCTCCTACGAGGACATGAGCCGCGCCGCCGACGTGGCCGAGCAGGCCCGCGCCCACGGCATCAAGTCAGCCGTGACGTTGATGGTCACTCCAGGCTCCGAGCAGATCCGCGCCACCATCGAGCGCGACGGCCAGATGGAGTCGCTGAAGACCATCAGCGCCGTCGTGCTGGCCAACGCCTGCGGCCCGTGTATCGGCCAGTGGAAGCGCGAGAAGCTGCTGGACGGCGTACCCAACACCATCGTCACGTCCTACAACCGCAACTTCCCGCGCCGCAACGATGGCCGCTCCGAGACCATGAACTTCATCGCCAGCCCGGAGGTTGTCATCGCCCTGGCCCTGGCTGGCAGGCTGTCCTTCAACCCTCTGACGGACACCCTCACCGGCGCCGACGGCAAGCCCTTCAAGCTCCAGCCGCCCAGGCAGGCGCCCGAGGTACCGCCAGGTGGCTTCACCCAGAGCAAGGGGGCCTACGTCGCGCCGCCCGAGGACGGCAGCAACATCGAGCTGGTCATCCGGCCCAACAGCGAACGGCTCCAGAAGATGGAGCCCTGGCCCGCCTGGGACGGCAAGGACTTCGTCCAGCTTCCAGTACTCATCAAGGTCAAGGGCAAGTGCACCACCGACCACATCTCGCCGGCCGGCCCCTGGCTGCGCTACCGCGGCCACCTGGACAAGTTCAGCGATAACATGTTCATGGGCGCCATCAACGCCTACACCGGCGAGGCCGGCAAGGGCAAGAACTTGCTGACCGGCGAGCAGGGCCAGGCCATCTCCAGGACCGCCCGCTACTACAAGGCCCAGGGCCTGCGCTGGGTGGTCATAGGCGACAGCAACTACGGCGAGGGCAGCAGCCGTGAGCATGCGGCCCTGTCGCCCAGGCTACTGGGAGGCGCCGCCGTCATCGCCCGCAGCTTCGCCCGCATCCACGAGACCAACCTGAAGAAGCAGGGCCTGCTGGCGCTGACCTTCCGCGACCCCAGGGACTACGACAAGGTCCGGGAGGACGACCGCATAAGCCTGGTGGGCCTCAAGGACATGGCGCCCGGCAAGCCGGTGACCTGCATCATCCATCACTCGGACGGCACCCAGGAGACCGTCCTGCTGGACCACTCCTACGGCGCGTCCCAGCTCGAGTGGTTCAGGGCAGGCTCCGCGCTGAACCTCTTCCACCAGAAGCCAGCCTGATGAAGGTCAATACAGTTTTGATGAAGGGCTTCACCCTCATCCCAGCCTTCTCCCGTCAAGGGAGAAGGGGTGGGGGGAACGCCCCATCCAACTCCGGTTGGCGTAGCACTAGCGCGTAGCCAGTCTATCGCGTGAAAGCAGCGGGGGCAGGCCAGAAGCCTGCCCCCTGCGTTCGTCCTTCCCGTGCAACGCTACTCGGCGTCGTTAGCCTCGACTACTGCCATCACGTCCTCCGTGGAGCCTGTGAGGCTGGCTTTGACCAGCGTGACCAGGTCGCCCAGGCTGTAGCCGCCCAGCATGCCCTCCACCCTGTCCCTCAGGTGTCTGTCCAGCGCCCCGAAGGCGAAACCCCTGAGGTCGGTGCAGGCCGCCTCCAGCGGTGGCGCCTGTACCTGGATGCCCGCCTGCTGGCTGGCGCCCTCCGATACCTTCGATACAACGTCCTGCAATTGCGAGCACCAGGGCTTGGAAGCGGAGACCAGCGAAAGCCGGGATATCTCGGGCGCAATGATAGAGTCTGCCATCGCCTGGCGCATCGGCGCCACGTTCAGGCCCCCCATCAGGTATGTGCCGGTGCCGACCAGCGCCACAGCGATGGCCGCCGCGGCCAGCCCGCCGGCCACGTGGTCCACCCACCCCAGCATGACCATGGAGAGCAGCTTCTTGACCAGGGAGGCAAGCACGCGCACGCCCACGGCCACGATGAGGACCACGGCGATGAAGGCGGCCACGCGCTGTAGCATTTCGTTGCCTATGTACTGGGACAGCGCCGGCATCAGCACGGCGTGGTGCCGGGCTGCCAGGTACAGCCCCAGCAGTACCCCGCCTGTGCCTGACGCGGGCCTGATGGCCCCGGACTGCAGGCCGATGAACGTCACCACGCCAATGAAGGCGATTATCGCCAGGTCCACTGTGTTCACGACAGAAGCCCTCCTTGTACAAGCCTTTCCGATGGCGGCTTCCTGCCAGGACTGTGTCAAAGTGTGCATTCCGTGTGCATTCCATTGTGACAGCGTTGCAGGCGGGCATGCGACCGTAGGGTACCCCAGCCGGCGTCCGGCCCAGCACGCACCCGGCGCGGCGAGGCGACTGCGGGCCGGCACCGTGCCGCCTCCTGGCGGTAACGCCGCGCGTGCCCGGGCGTGCCTCTACTGGCTCACCGGTGCTGGCACCTAGCGGCGCGTGGCTGAAGGCGCGTCTTGAGAGGACTGCATAGCCTGCCCAGGCCACACACTGGCGCTTTGCCCCGCGACGTGGCGGGTTCTGGTATACTGCCACAGGAGTCGCGCGGGACCTGCCGGCCAGACTCCATCCGTGGCGACAGCGAGCAGACCGGAGGAAGGCATGAACCCCACTGAGACCGTGGCAATCGGCAAGACGGATGTGCGCGTTACGCGGCTGGGGCTTGGAGGAGCGCCCCTGGCAAGCACTCCACCGCCTCCAGACGGCGTGATGACCTCGGAGGCCCAGGCCGTCGCCCTCATACGCCGCGCCTACGAGCTAGGCATACGCTACTTCGACACTGCGCCTCTGTACGGCGTGGGCGAGAGCGAGAAGCGCTACGGCAAGGCCATCCGGGACTTCCCCAGGGACAGCTACGTCATATCCACCAAGGTGGGCCGCGTCATCAAGCCCGTAGCCCCCGGAAGCCCCCAGTCCGGGTGGGAGTTCGACTTCAGCAGGGAAGGCGCGGTGCGCTCCTTCAGGGACTCCCTTGACCGCCTGGGGCTGGAGCGCATAGACATCCTGCTCATCCACGACCCGGACGACCACTACGCCCAGGCTATCACCCAGACCTTTCCTGTGCTGATGGAGCTGAAGGCCAGAGGGCTGGTGAAGGCCATCGGCGCGGGCATGAACCAGTGGCAGATGGAGTTGCGGTTTGCCAGGGAGGGCAACTTCGACTGCTTCCTGCTAGCTGGGCGCTACACGCTGCTGGACCAGTCGGGGCTGCCCGAGTTCCTGCCCTACTGCCAGAAGAGGGGAATAAGCATCATAGCCGGCGGGCCGTACAACAGCGGCATTCTGGCCTCGGACCTGGGGCCAACGGCGACTTTCAACTACCGGGTAGCGCCGCCAGAGGTACTGGAGAAGGCCCGGCGCATCAAGGCCGTCTGCGACGGCTACAAGGTGCCTCTGAAGGCAGCGGCGCTCCAGTTCATCCTGGCGCATCCGGTAGTCGCCGCCGTTATACCGGGCGCCCGCTCCGTGGCCGAGGTGGAAGAGAACCTGCGCATGGCGTCTTACCCCATACCAGGCGACCTCTGGGTAGAGCTGAGGCAGCAAAAGCTCATCGCCCCGGATGCGCCGACGCCCTGAAGGCAGGACTTGCCCGATGGCCCTTGCCGTGGGGGTATGGCGGGCAGGCCAGCGGGGCTATAATGGGACTATGAAAGCCGGGACAAAGCATGGGGCGACTCAGGCGCGACAGTGGACACTGTACTACGACGGCGATTGCGGCACCTGCACCTTGCTGGTCCGCTGGCTGTCCCGCCTTGACTTCTTCCGAAGGACCAGGTGGACGGCCTACCAGACGCTGGAGCGTCCGCCCGCGGGCCTGACCTGGGCCGACCTGTCGCGGTCGGCGTACCTGGAGAGCGATGGCGGGCGTCTGTACGAGGGCTTTTACGCCTTCAGGATGCTTGTGCTGCGGCTGGTGCCGTTGCTGCCCCTGGCGCCCGTCCTGTGGATGCCTGGCCTGCACTTGCTGGGAGTCGCCATCTACCGCTGGGTAGCCCGGAACCGCTACCGGCTGTCGGCGAGCTGCGCCCTGCCATCGGCAGTCCACCGCCATGAGGCCGGCCCGGCTTCAGACGCGCAGGGCCGGGCATAGCGGCGCAGGCGCAACTGCGGGGTACCTGTCCCCGGAGGGGGCTAACCCCTATCCCATCCCCAGGAGCCGCTTTGCCATCTCGTAGTCGCGGGCTGCTGCTTCGTGCTGGCCGGTGGCCCAGAGCGCCAGGCCGCGGTGGTTGTAGGCGTACCAGTAGCCAGGGTCAAGCTCGATGGCCCGGGTGTAGTCGCGGATGGCGCCCTCGTACTGGCCCTTGTCAGACAGGGCCATGCCCCGGTTGTTGTAGGCGTCCCGGTAGCCGGGGTCCAGCTCGATAGCCCTGGTATAGTCGGCGATGGCCCTGTCCGTCTCCCCCTTGTTCCTGTAGGCAATGCCCCGGTTGTTGTAGGCCACGCTGTCGTTGGGGTCAAGCTCGATGGCACTGGTGTAGTCGGCGATGGCGGCCTCCAGGTCGCCGGCGTCCAGGTGGGCGTTGCCGCGCAGGAAGTAGGTCCGCCTGTCGCTAGGGTTGGACTCCAGCAGGCCCGTGAGGTGCAGCAGCACCTCGGCCAGGTAGTCACGGTCGCTCATATTGCTCAGGTTGGCATCGTTCTTCCAGTGCAAGGGCGCCCCCTTTTTGTGGCCCACCAGTAGTCCCGCGGGCCATCTGCTGCTAAGATGGTACACCACCACGACTCCAGGAGGTCAACCATGGTAAGCCCGGCCACGAGCCCCACCGATCCCCATCAGGTGCGTCTTACAGGCGAGAACTCCTTCATACGTCTGCACGAGGTGGAGGGCGGCCCCATGACCACCCGCGCCAGCCACTGGCGCATCCTCCTTTCCCCCGGAGGCCCCGGCCACGCCCTGTTCCTCAAGAGCGACCTCACCGACAACGAGGTCCGCATCTACTCGGACAACATAGCCATGACGCGCTGGCTCCAGCAGGAGATCGAGAGCATGCTCTTCCCGGAGTTCGCCGACCAGAGCATCCCGGTGGTGGAGGCGGACTTCGGCAAGTCGGGGGACGTGCGCTCCTTCTGGACCGAGCACGTCATCTCCGAGGACGAAGTCATCGCCCTCACCTGGTACGACTTCGTCGAGCCTTTCGTGCTGCGCATCGCGCCCAACAGCATGCCCAACCGTCCCCTGGGTGTGTACAGCACCTTCGTGCCGGCCAGGAGGGCGCAGGTGACCCTTAACGGCATGCTGGCCAGGGGCCGGCCCTTCCCCGAGAAGCGCGGCGACAGGCAGAGCAGCACCGCCTGCCTCGCCTGGTCCGAGACCTGGGTGAAGCCCTACTCCTAGCCGTGGTCGGCCCATGACGCCGGCGTAGGGGCGGGTTTCAGACCCGCTCCTAGCTTGCCCTGGACAACGGACTGGTCTGATGGCATAAGGTCTCGGCCTGAAAACGCTCCAGGGGCAGGCCGTGCTCACGGCAGCGCCGCGATGGCCTTTATCTCCACCAGGAACTCCTCCCTTACCAGGCCGCTGATGATGAGCAGCGTGTTGGGCGGGTAGTCGCCGCCGGGGAAGTACCTGGGGAAAAGCTCGTTACGCGCCTGCATGAAGGGCTGGATGGACTCCCGGCCCACCAGGAATGTGGTGAACTCCACCACGTTGCTGAAACTGGCGCCGACGCTGGCCAGCGCATGGCCGATGTTCTCGAAGGCCTGGCGCGTCTGGGCGCGCACGTCGCCCTTGCCCACCAGGCCCCCGCTGGCGTCCAGCGCCACCTGGCCGGCGATGAAGAGCAGCTCACCCGCCTTGACCCTGACGGCGTTGGAGTAGGCGCCGATGGGCCTGGGCGCGCCCGGGGGGTTGACGATGGCCCGCTGAAGCTGTGGCATGTGCTTCCTCCTGGCTCTCGCGCTGTGGTCTTGCAAGAGGATAGCACAGGCCGGCCATCGGCGGGCCATATGTCCCTAGAAGCCCCGGGAGGCGCCGCCGCCACCGGAGCGGCCGCCGCCGAAGCCCCCGAAGCCGCCACCACCGCGCCCCGCGCCGGAGAAGCCGCCCCAGGTGCGGTGCCACGCCGTCGGCCGGCCGCTGGACTTCTGGTAGCGGTAGGCCGAGGACAGCAGGGCATCCAGCAGCAGGCCCACCAGCCCCAGGATGGCCACGCCCACGAGGATGGACAGCAGCCCGCCCAGCACTCCGCCCAGGATGCCGCCGACGATGCCACCCCAGATGCCGCCCAGCCAGATGGACCGGCTCCGGGCCATGAAAGAGACCACGTAGAGACTCAGGCCGGCCAGCGTCCACAACAGCCAGGCCTTGCCCGCAAAGGCCTCGGCGATGCGGCTGGTGGCGGGGCGCGGCCTGACGGCGCCAGGCTCGTAGCCGCTATCGCGTATGGCCTGCATGATGGCCGTCACGCCGTTGGCGATGCCCTGGGTGTAGTCGCCGCCGCGCAGGGCGGGCACTACTTCCTGGTCCAGGATGCGGCCGGCCTGGCCGTCGGTGATGTACGGCTCCATGCCGTAGCCGACCTCAATGCGCACGTCGCGCTCGTCCCGGGCCACGATGAGCAGCACGCCATTGTCCACTTCCCTCTTGCCGATGCCCCACTTCTCGAAGAGCCGCGCCGCGTAGTCCTCGATGGTTGTGCCCTGGAGGTCGGGCACCGTCACAGCGACCACCTCGACGGTGGTCTCCTGCTCGTACTGGCGCAGCGTCTGCTCCAGCCGCGCCTCGGTGTCGTCGGCGATGAGGCTGGCGAAGTCGTTGACGTAGCCCACAGGCTCTGGCAGGTCCAGGCCCTGGGCCAGGGCGACGCCAGGGGCCAGGAGCAGTACGGCGATGACGGCAAGGCAGATGGCGGCCAGACGTGCCATGCTAGAAGTCCACCTGGGGAGGTACGTCAGCGCCCGTCGCGGAGCGGAAGTAGGTGCGCTGGTCGAAGTTGAAGGCGCTGGCAACCAGGCTGCTGGGGAAGCGGCGCACCATGGTGTTGTAGTCCAGCACCTGCTCGTTGTAGCGGCGGCGCTCCACGGAGATGCGGTTCTCGGTGCCAGCCAGCTCGTCCATGAGCTGCGTCACGTTGGCCTGGGAGCGCAGCTCGGGGTAGTTCTCGATGACCACCAGCAGGCGGGCCAGGGCGCCCTCCAGCTCCGAGGCCGCGGCGGCCTGTTCGTCGGGCGTGCGGGCGCCGGCATAGCGCGTGCGCGCCTCGGCCACCATGCCGAAGACGGCGCGCTCCTGCTCCATGATCCCCTTGGTGGCCTCCACCAGGTTGGGTATCAGGTCGAAGCGGCGCTGGTACTGGACCTCCACCTGTGCCCACTGGGCGTCTATAGCCTGGTCCCGCTCCACCAGGCCGTTGTAGGTGCTCCTGACGTACAGCCCGCACCCCAGCACGGCGATGAGCAGCACGCCCAGCACTCCCAGCAGGAGCACCAGCAGACCGTTCCGCGTGTTCATGATAGCGACATCCTCAAGTACGCCGTGACGCGGCTGCCGGGGCCACGCTCCCCTGCCCTGCCGCGGTCTGCCGGCACGACTGTTCACTTTCATTGTACCAGCTTTCGCGTCAGGGCAGCGGCCCTGGACGCGCCTGGGGCTGGGGTGCATCGGCGTGTCAAGGGAAAGGACATAACCGCCACCTTCACACAGGCATGGTATAAGTGCAAAATCCTGGACACCCGTGTGTTCACCACCCCAGGGCAACTCCCAGCAGGAAGACCAGCACCAGGCGCATGGCCTCCATCTCCCTACTCGGACTCAGCAAACCGTGGCATGACCTCCTCGGCGAAGAGCCGAAGGTGGGAAAGCTGCACAGGCTGGGGAAATAGCAGGAAGAAATAGGTAATGCCGGCGTCCACGTAGCGCCGGAGCTGGGTGGCGCACTGCTCCGGCGTCCCGACGATGGCGTTGCCCAGGGCCTCGCGGTAGCCCCTGGGGTCCATGCCCCTGCGCTGGGCGTCGCGGTCCAGCAGCGCCTCCAGCGCCGCCTCGTCCCGGGCGACGAAGACCTGGGCGTTGTGGCTCACCTCGATCTCCGCCGGGTCGCGGCCCACCTTGAGGCAGTGGGCCTCCAGCACCTGGCGCTTGCGGCGGTGCTCCTCCAGGCCCATGTTGAAGCGCATATTGCAGATGTCGGCGCGGGCAGCGACGGCACGCAGCAGGTGGCGCTCGCCGTGGCCTCCGATGATAATGGGCGGCCGGGGCCGCTGCACCGGCCTGGGCTCGCAGGTGGCGTGGGACACCCGGTAGTACATCCCCTCGAAGGTGACCTCCGGCTCAGACCAGAGGCGCTGGATGATGCCCACGGCCTCTTCCAGCATGGCCACCCTGACAGGCGTCGGCGGGAAGGGCAGGCCGAAGGCCAGGTGGTCCGCCTCGTCGCCGCCGGCGCCCAGGCCAAGCTCCAGCCGCCCGCCGCTGATGACGTCCAGCGTGGCGGCCATCCTGGCCAGCACCGCCGGGTGGCGGTAGAGGCCCGCCAGCACCAGGGGCACCAGCCGGAGGCGGCGCGTCTCGGCGGCCAGGGCCGAGAGCGTCGTCCAGCACTCCAGGGCGGGCACGTTGAGCAGGTCATACAGTGTGGCCGAGTGGTAGCCCAGCCTGTCGGCCTCCACGAAGATGCGCCGCAGCTCCTCGTAGCCGAGGCCCAACTGGTGGAGGCGGACGCCGAACTTTGTCCGGGCCGTCATCGCACAAAAGGCTCGACGCGGCGGGCCAGCACGTCCTGGATGCGCACCAGGTGGGCCACCAGGGTGTCCCTGGGAAGGGCGTCCACCGGGAAGTAGCCGATGTCGGTGCTCTCATGGGAGATGCGCAACTCGCCCGACACGCGCTGGCACTCGAACACGGCGGTGACGTACTGGATGACCCGGCCATCGGGGTAGCTCATGACGCAGTAGTTGCGCGGGTCTGAGTAGATGCCCACGAAGCGCTTCACCCGGACGTGGAGCCCCGTCTCCTCCAGCACCTCGCGCACGACGCCCTGCTCGATGGACTCGCCTACCTCGACGCCGCCGCCCGGCAGTCCCCAGAAGCCGTTGTCCGACCTCCTGTGGAGGAGGACTTCGCCGCGGTCGTTGAAGATGACACCGTTGGTGGCAGCGCGCACCATTTGAGGCACCTTCTCCAGCGGCCTGCCCGTGGCGTCGAAGAAGCCCGTGGGCGAGGAAGGAGTCACCATGTGCTTACCCCCTGCCAGTGGAATGCGCCCCAATTATACCCTCGCCACGCCGATGATGTTGGGCCTGGTCAGGGGAAAGGCCACGGGCAGGTCGAAGGCCGTCACCTCCACCTGGCTGAAGCCAGCGCGCCTTATGGCCGAGGCGATGTCGCGATTGAGGTTGCAGCCCTGGCCAATCCAGCGCCAGGGCCGGTTCAGCCGGTCCTGCCACCGGCGGAGGCGCTGGCCCTGGGCGGCCACGTGCTCGTAGAAGTAGAACGCCCCGCCGGGGCGCAGCACACGGCGCGCCTCCCGTACAGCCTGGTCCATGTCAGCCACTGTGCACAGCACCAGGGTGGACACCACGCTGTCGAAGCTGGCGTCGGGGAAAGGCAGGCGCTCGCCGGCCGCGGCCACGATGGCGACGCCCCGCCCCATCTGCGCGGCCCGGCGCGCCAGCCGGCGGGCCATGTGCAGGTTAGGTTCCACCACCGTGAGGCTGACCTCGGGCTGGTAGTAGGGCAGATTGGCCCCGCTGCCCGCGCCAATCTCCAGCACGGCCCCGGTCGCCCGGCCTGCCGTCTGCTGGCGGTAGGGCGATAGCTGAGGCTCCGCAGGGCGGGACCTCAGGTCATAAAAGGTGGCAAACAACCACTTTCCAAGACTCATGGCCGCACCTTACAGTCTGGGCTTCAGCTCCATCAGTTCCTCTGCCAGCGGCCGCCGCCTGAAGCCCAGCGCGACGGCCTGGCTGCTGTCCAGCGACACGTCGGGCGGCCTGGGCGCCGGCATGGGCACGTCCCGCTGCTTACACGGCGTCAGCCTGGCGTCGCGGCAGCCCAGCACATCGGCCAGCAGCCGGCCGAAGTCGTAGCGGGAGATGCGCTGGGGGCCGCCCAGGTGCAGCGGCCCCCGCACCCTGCCCAGGGCCAGCAGTATGCCTTCCGCCGCCGTCCTGGCGCTGGTGGGAGTGCGGTACTCGTCCACGAAGAGGCGCAGCTCGGCGCCCTCTCGCAGCGCCTTCACCATAGGCTGGATGAAGCTCCTGGAAGCCGGCCCCGGAACGCCGAACATGGGCGGCAGCCGGCAGATGGCGACCTCCGGGTATGCCTGCGCCATGCGCCTCTCGGCCTCGGCCTTGTGCTGGCCGTAGAGGCTGATGGGGCACACCGGGGCTTCCTCGGCGTAGGGCGGCTTCGTGCCATCGAAGACCAGGTCGCTGGAGGTGAAGGCACAGGGCACCTGGAGCCGGGCGCACAGCGCCGCTATCCTCTCGGAGGCCTCCACGTTCAGCCTCCAGGACTCCTGGGGGTGCGTCTGGCAGAAGTTGGGGTCGGAGATGGCGGCCGCGTGGACCACCGCGTCGGGGCGGACTCGCTGGAAGAGCGCCTCCAGGCTGGCGGGGTCTGTCAGGTCCGCCTGGACCACGGTGGCGCCCGGCACCTGGACGGGGTGCGAGAACACCACGCCGAAGACCTGCCAGGAGCATGCGGCCACCTGGCACAGGTCCCAGCCCAGGAAGCCGCTGGCGCCGGTGACCAGTAGCCGTGGCATGGGGCACCCCCTTGACGCTGCGGGCGCTGGAGACTGCGTCTGTCTTCAGGATAGCATACGGGGCCAGCCAGGACTGGCGGCGGTGCTATATAATCACGGGTAAGCACATTACCCGGCCGGGTACAGGACTTCTTGCAGGAGAGAGAGCATGGAGCTTCAAGGCAAGGTAGCCATAGTGACGGGCGGCAACGGTGGCCTGGGGCAGCGCATCTGCCACGCCCTGGCCGACGCCGGCGCCAACGTGGCCGTGGTCTATGCCCAGAGCCGGCAGGAGGCCGAGGGCGTGGCCGGCCAGTTGCAGGACAAGGGCGTGAAGGCCGCTGCCATCCAGTGCGACGTCACCGACCCCCAGCAGGTGCAGCGCATGGTCTCCCGGGTGCTGGGGCAGTTTGGCCGCATAGATATCCTGGTCAACGACGCCGCCTACAACAAGTGGATAGCCTTCAATGACCTGGACGGGCTGACTTACGAGGAGTGGAACAGGATCCTGAACGTGAACCTGACCGGCCCGATGCTGTGCACCAAGGCCGTGGCGCCGGTCATGAAGCGCCAGGGCGGCGGGCGCATCGTCAACATCTCGTCCATCGCGGGCCTGGGGCCTACCGGCTCCTCCATCGCCTACGCCGTCTCCAAGGCAGGCCTGATCCACCTGACGCGGTGCATGGCGGTGGCCCTGGCGCCAGAGGTGCTGGTGAACTGCGTGGCGCCCGGCTACCTGGAGGGCACCCGCGCCACATCCAACCTGGACCCGGCCTACCAGGAGCGGGCCAGGGCCAACTCCCTGCTGAAGAAGGCCGCCGACAAGGACGACATCGCCGCCCAGGTCGTGCTCTTCTGCCGCACCGACACGACCACGGGCCAGACGCTGGTCATTGACTCCGGGCGCTTCTTCCACTAGGAATCAGCACCCGCGCCCTGGCCTGGTGTATGCCATGCCTGGCGCCTGCCAGGCCTGGGCGCGGCCATCCCTGACGCATCTTTCCAGGGCTGCCCTGCATCTAAGTTTACAGGGATAGTTAGTAGTGGTGTGTCACATGTGTTTTGATAGAGTCAGTCCCCTCCCGCCAGGGGCCAGGAAGTCCCTTCTCCCCTGGCGGGAGAAGGTCAGAGCCTGCCCCCTCGGCTGTGCTCAGGGCAGGCTCCGAGCTTGCCGAGGGGATGAGGGGGAACATTCCATCAATTCATGAGTGACACGCCCTAGTACAGCGTCAACTTTGTTTTGATGACAGGCTTGGCCCCCTCTCTAGCTCTCCCCACAGGGGGCGAGAACATAGTCCCTTCCCCCTTTGGGGGAAGGCTAGGAAGGGGGCTAGAGACCTGCCCCCTCTCTGGCTCTCCCCCACAGGGGGCGAGAACATAGTCCCTTCCCCCTTTGGGGGAAGGCCAGAGCCTGCCCCGAGCCTGCCGAGGGGAAGGGGGCTAGACCAATCAAATCACAGGTGACAGACCACTAGCCATCTCTTTACCAGGGACGCATACAGACCTGTGTAAATCACGTGTTATGGGGAGAGCTAGAGAGGGGCTGTTTACGCCATTACCCTGTTATGTTGTTAAAGTCCATATGGCGGGGCACACACGCTGTGCCTCACGGATTCAGGAGGAAAAGAAGCCGCATCTGCGCTACCATGAATGTAAGAGACCTGTACCCCCTGGAGAGTAAAGATGACTACACAGAACACCCCTTACGATGTCTTGATAGTCGGACAGGGAGCCGCAGCCTACGCGGCGGCCATGTATGCCGCCCGCTACCAGACCAAGCCCATCATGTTCGGCGCCAGCTTTGGCGGCGAGACGGCCACCGGCGGCCTCATTGAGAACTACCCCGGCTACCCCGAGATTGAGGGCTTTGAGCTTATGCTGAAGTTCCGCCAGCAGGCGGAGAAGTACAACGTGCCCATCGTGGAGGAGGACGTGGCCGCTCTGGATAGGAAGGGCAACTGCTTCGAGGCCACCACATCCGAAGGCAACAAGTACCTTGGCGCCTCGGTGGTGCTGGCTGTGGGCCGGGAGCGCAGGAAGCTAGGCCTGCCCCACGAGGACGAGTGGACCGGCAAGGGCGTGTCCTACTGCTCCACCTGCGACGCGCCGCTGCACAGGGGCAACGTCGTGGCGGTAGTGGGCGGTGGCGACGCCGCCATCAAGGGCGCCATCCTCCTCAGCAAGTACGCCCGGAAGGTCTACATCATCTACCGCCGCGAGAAGTTCGTGCGCCCGGAGCCTATCAACCTGCGCCTGCTGGACGAGCGGCCCAACGTGGAGCGCATTTTCAGCACCAACGTCATTCAGCTCAAGGGCAAGGACGGACTGACCGGCGTTGTCCTGGACAGGCCCTACAACGGTTCCAGCGAGCTGGAGCTGGACGGCCTGTTCGTCGAGATTGGCGCCGAGCCGAGGGCCGAGCTGGCCAGGCAGCTAGGCGTTGAACTCAACGAGCGCAACGAGATCAAGGTGGACAAGTACATGCGGACCAACGTCCCCGGCGTGTTCGCCGCCGGCGATGTCACCGACGCCTCGGGCGAACTCAAGCAGACCATAACCGCTGCTGCCCAGGGCGCCCTGGCCTCCACCTCAGCCTACGAGTACGTCTCCAAGCAGCCCACCCGCTGCGAGCTACACGCCGTCGGCTATAGCCTGGCATAGACGGCCTTCAGGTGGGGCCTCCTGCAAGGCAGAGCTTCGGGGCTTGCAGGAGGCCCCGCCTCGCATGGTTGGGCCGGGCAGCCACCGGGGCCTGGGGCGCGCAGTCCTTCAGCAGCCCGCACCCGGCGGAGCCGTTCGGCCCCCCCTGCTCGCCGCTTTCCCCTCAAAGGCTACGATAGCTGCCTGCAACGGCGCGAAGCCCTACTGTCCCCGCATGACACCAGGCTCGCCGATGCCCGGGGCCACCTCGGCGGGGCGCCGCGTCTTCCACAGGGGCAGCACCTCGCGCTGGAGGACCTCCTGGACCATGAGCGCCGTGGCCGTGTACCAGGCGTGGAGAGAGGGCGACGGGGTGAGGTTGGCAGCGCTGCCACCAGCCGCAGCCTCCCGTGGGACGTGGGAGGAGAGGGCCAGGGCCTACCTGTTTTCCTCCTCTGGTGCTGGAGCTTCGGCGGGCAACTCCTGGGAGTAGTGAGGCTCCATATTGTTAGGCTCCCCAGGCTCCTGAGGGCGCTGGTCCAGCTCTGGCTGCCTGTGGTCAAAGGGATGGCCGAAGGGAGGGCCAGGCCGGCGCGTCCTCGGCATGGGCCGCCAGCCGCCACGCCGCTGGGGGTCTGAGTACTGGTCGCCGTTGCGCAGTGCCGGGCGCCGGCGGCTCCACAGGTCGCCGAAGTAATCGGGCGTGAAAAACTCGCAGGTGTCAGCCACCTGGGCCAGCTCCCAGGACATATTGGCCGGGAAGGCGGCCACCTCCACGTGCTTGCCTATGTTCTTGATGGCCTGGAGCGCGTAGGCGAAGTCCCCATCCCCGCTGACAAGGATAGCCACATCGTAAAGGTCCTGCCACGCGAACCGCAGCAGGTCCGTAGCCAGCATGATGTCCACGCCCTTTTCTATAGCCACCTCGCCCCGGACCTTGGCGGCCCCCAGGCGGACCTCCAGGTAAGGCGTGTTGTAAAGGGCGCTCAGGAACTTCTGCTGGTCCTGGTACGCCTGGGGGTTGCGCTCCGGGTCTCTGAGCACGTTGTAGTAGTAGGTCCGGAACAGCTTCCTGCCCTTGCACAGCTTCTGGGTGAAGGCGCCAAAGTCCACGTCAAACCGTTTGCAGTTATCTTCCAGGCTGTGGTAAAGATTGCTGCCGTCTATGAAAATGGCTACAGTCTCGCTACCGTCAACTCGGTTATGGTACCTGTTATGCGCGGGGTTTGGCATAGCAATGTCCCGAGAGGACCTATCCCTTGGTGTGTCATTCCTTGGACCGTTGTAATACATGTCTCTTCTTCCAACTCTTTCCACCCTCCCAACCCTTCAAACCCTTAGTCTTGCTCTGGGCCCTGGCCAATGGCCTGGCAGCTACTCCTGGAGTTCGGCCAGCAGCTCGTCCTCCATCTCAGTAAGGGCCTGGTCTATGGCATCTGTTATCTCGTCCACCTCGGCGCGGGTGATGCACAGGGGCGGGGCGATGGGAATAATCTGCCCGCCGGTGCGCAGAATAAGCCCCTTTTGCCGGAACTTCTCGGTAAGCCGCTCGCCCAGCTCCAGGTCTGTGGGGAAGCCGGCCTTGGTCTCGCGGTCGCTGACCAGCTCTATAGCCAGCAGCAGCCCGATGCCTCGCACGTCCCCGATGATGGGGTGCTCCTCCTTGAGCTCTTGCAACTGCTCCAGGAAATAAGCCCCCACCTGGGCGGCGTTCTGCACCAGGCCCTCCCGCTGGAGGACCTCAATATTCTTCAGCGCCGCCGCAGCCGATACCGGGTGCCCGCTGAAGGTCAGGACGTGCCGGAAGTACCTGTCCTCGCCCGCGAAGGCGTCAGCCACCTCCTGGCTGGCGATGGCGGCAGCCAGGGGCAAGTAGCTGCTGCTTATACCCTTGGCCACCGTCATGATGTCGGGCACTACCCCCCAGTGCTCCACGGCGAACATCTTGCCCGTGCGCCCGAATCCCGTGATCACCTCGTCGGCAATGAGGAGCACGCCATACCTGTCGCAGATTTCCCGTAGCATGGGCCAGTACTCGTCGCCGGGGACCGCGGCGCCGACGGAGGCGCACACCGGCTCGGCGATGACAGCGGCTACCGTCTCTGGCCTGTGGAACAGGACCAGGTCTTCCACGGCTTTGGCGCAGAGGGTGGCGCACTGGGAAGGTGTCTTGCCGCCCAGCTCGCAGCGGTAAGGATTGGGCTGGGGCGCGTAGACCATGCCGGGGTAGGCAGGCTCGTAGTCCACGCGCTCGGCGTTGCTGCGGCCGCCCAGCCACAGGACTCCCCCCGTGGCGCCGTGGTAGGAGCCTTTGCGGCTGATGATCCTGTAGCGCCCTGGCTCACCCCGGCGGTGGTGGTAGGCCCTGGCGATCTTGATGGCGGTCTCGTTGGCCTCGGAGCCGCCGCTGACGGGGAAGACCCGCGTGAGGCTGCCGGGCGCCAGCTCCGCCAGCTTCTCGGCCAGCTTGATGGTGGGGACAGTGGTGGTGCCGTTGGGGAAGTAGGCCAGCCTGCGCATTTGCTCGTAGGCGGCATCGGCGATCTCGGTACGGCCATAGCCGACGTTCACCGAAGAGTAGCCACCGTTGACATCTATCCAGGACCTGCCCTGAGAGTCTATGACCCTGATCCCGTGGCCTTCTACCATGATAAGCGGCTCGCCATCCTCGGCCATCTGCACCCAGTCGCGGTTGTGCATCCAGAGGTGGCGCAGGGAAGCCTGTCGCAGGGCCTCGGTTTCGGGGAACACAGCCATAGACTCCCTCCTTGCGTGGGGACCGCGTCACTACGTAGCCTGCCAGAGCAGGTCCGGAAGCTCCCCAATACCCTCGCCATCCACCCCAGCCCCACTGGCATAGCTCAGTGTACTCCCGCTCCAGGGCCAATACAAGACGAGCTACCCCAGAGGATGGCTACATACGCTCTGCCAGTCCCGCCTACTGTCGCCATGGAATGCTGATGCATTCCTGCTTTATCGCCCGCCTGTCCAACTGAAAATCACGTAACAGGCGTCTTCAGCGCAGGATTCCTCCTGCCATCAGGGCGCCCGAGAAAAGTTGCCGGGGCATGAAACTGTGAACTTTTTGTCACAGCCCCATGATCTTGTCCAGCCCGAAGACCAGCCCAGGAGGGGACTTGACCACGTGGCGCACAGCCATCATGACGCCCGGCATGAAGCTCTCGCGGTTGATGGAGTCGTGCCGGATGGTGAGGGTCTGGCCCAGTGTGCCGAACACCAGTTCGTGGTGGGCCACCCTGCCCGGCATCCTGGCGCTGTGGATGCTCACGCCCTCGTGGGTCCCACCCCGGGTGCCGGCGAGTACCTCCTTCTGTGCCCTGGGCGCGATGAAGGGGCCGCCTTTGCCCTGGGCCGCCGCCGACGCAATGGCCAGCGCAGTCCCGGAGGGCGCGTCTATCTTGGCCTCGTGGTGCATCTCTATCAGGTCCGCGTACTCGAAGAACCGCCCGGCGATCCTGGCCAGGTGTACCATCAGCACCGCGCCCAGCGCGAAGTTGGGCGCGACTATGACGCCGACCTGGTGCTCCTGTGCCAGGGCCTCCACTTCCTTGAGGTTGTCTTTCGAAAGTCCCGTGGAGCCGGTGACCACGTGCACTTTGCGCGCTGTTGCCGTCCTGACCGCCTTCATGGCGCCCTCGGCGCTGGTGAAGTCCACCACCACCTGGGCGCTGCCCATGACGTCTTCCAGGGAGCTGGACAGGGGTATGGAGCCTGAGCCGTCGGGCAGCGGCAGCCGGCCGGGGCTGGCGCTCCTGGAGGCCGCGCCCACCGCCTTCATGTCTTCCTGCTTGCAGAGGGCATTCAGCACCTCTCTTCCCATTTTGCCCAAGGCGCCGTGGACAACAACTCTGATGGGTTCCATGACTGCCCTCCTCTGGATGTTACGGCAAGCTGTACAGGATTTTACCCCATCCGGGCGGCTCCTGCGTACTCCCGCGCGCTCTATGTGCCTGCCTCAAGGAGTCAGGAGCGATCTGTGTCCCGCCCTCCCACCCTCGGTACGCTTTGCCCCTCGTCCCAAC
>FWPU01006100.1_pt1 | contig 24837 bp, 30 predicted proteins | sample 2228361 | NCBI WGS metagenome assembly FWPU01 (sample SAMEA103939777, study PRJEB20133) | metagenome | reverse complement strand
CGAGTTCCTCCAGGCTCAGGTGGGGGTGCAGGGGTATGGGTTTGCTCGGCATGTATTATTATCTACATAAGTTTGGTATGAAGTCTTGCACGCTGACGCCGTCCAGGGCCTGTACCAGGGTGGCCTCGCCGATGGTCAGGTCGCTCTCGAGGCTCACGCTGCCCGAGGCGATGGCCTCCTCGAGGGGAACGTCTTCGGTTTTGAGATAGAACTTCCGCACTGCCTGGCCATTGACCTCACCAGTGCCAGCTTGCGTTACCTCGGTAATCCTACGCACCAGTCCTTCAGCCTCATCACTGATTACAATCTGGCCCGCAGCCAGGTCCTTGTCGGTTTGAACGTTCATGTCAGTGGCTGTGACGGAATCCACCTCGTCCTCCAGCAAAACCACCGCGTTGGGTTTCAAATCCAGGTTGTTTTGCGGCGCTGCAGGGCCGCAAGCCACCAGCAGGATGGTGGCCAGGGGTAGCCAGATAAGGGCTTTCATTGGGCCACCGCCTCCATCCAGGTCTCGGCCACATCCCGCAGCTGAGCGGCGCTCAGGTAGGCCTGGGTCTGCCGGTTGAACTCCTCGTTGCTTAGCTTACCCCTAAATAGCTCGCGGTTTGCCACGGGGATGTCGGTGTACAAAAGCCGGAAGCGCGAGGGCCCCAAAGGTGGCACCACCAGGTAGGTGGCCTGGCCCTGGGCGTTGCGGTCGGTGGCCAGGGGGAAGGTGTGGCGGCCCGCAGGCAACGGCACGTTGCGCTCGAGCACCACCGTGGTTCCATCGCTGTCCATGGTGACCAGGGTCACGTAGCCCGGCTGGCTCAGGGTGAAGCTGAAGAACACCCGCTCGCGCAGCCGGTACTTACCCCCTTCGCCCCGGTCGGGGGCAAAGCCACCGATGATGGGTTGCAGTCCCCACTCCCGGCGCTGGTTTTCGCTAATTCCGAGTTGGGGGGCACAGGCCGAAAGGAGGAGTACAAGGGCCAGAAGGGCAGACCTCATCCTTCAAGTCTACTCCGGCTTACCTGAGCCTGTGGGCAAGGGCTGGATTAAGAAGGGCTTTAGGGAAGATACTGTGCGGGATGGAGCGCTACGTTCTGGTGATGCTGGGCGGAGCTTTGGGGGCGGCGCTGCGCTATGGGCTGGGGGCCTGGGTGCAGGCCTGGGGTGGGCCGGGGTTTCCCTGGAGCACCTTTCTTATCAACCTGAGCGGCAGTTTTGTGATGGGTATTGTCTTGCGGCTCAACCTCGAGGGGGCTCTGAGCCCCGAATGGCGGCTTTTCCTGGCGGTAGGGGTGCTGGGGGGGTACACCACCTTTTCCACCTTTAGCTTCGAGACCCTCACCCTGGTGCAACAGGGCGAGTGGTTGCGGGCCTTGCTGTATGTGGGGGGCAGTGTGCTGTTGGGTTTCTTGCTAGTCTGGGTGGCCTATAGCTGGGCTGGGAGGTGGACGTGAAGCTTCAGGGCGAGGCCAAGCTGGTGCGCATCTTTTTGGGTGAGTCGGACAAGTGGCAGGGGCGGCCTTTGTACGAGGCCATCGTGCTCGAGGCCAAGCGGGCCGGGCTGGCCGGGGCCACGGTTTTCAAGGGCTTTATGGGCTTTGGCGCCCACTCCCGCATCCACACCGCCAAAATCCTGCAACTCTCCGAAGACCTGCCGGTGCTGATTGAGCTGGTGGACAGCGAGGAGAAAATCCAGGCCTTTTTGCCCACCCTCGACCAGATGGTGCGCGAGGGCCTGATCACCCTGGAGAAGGTCGAGGTCATCCAGTACCGCTCGCGCTAGGGTTTTGTGCCCTTGCTTACCGGTGGGCAGGCCGAGGGCGGCTATCCTGCGGGTATGTTTGGCCGTTTCTTCAAGCCTAAACCCCAGGATGCCCAGCGCGTGCCCCCGGGGCAGGTGCTCACCGAGAAGTTCCCGGTGCTGACCTATGGCCCCACCCCCACGCTTAGGCCTGAGGAGGTGCGCCTCGAGGTCAAAGGCCAGGTAGAAGAAGCCCAAACCTTTAGCTGGGCCGACCTGATGGCCCTGCCCCAGTCCGATCTGACCGCCGATTTCCACTGCGTGACCCGCTGGAGCAAGCTGGACGTGAAGTGGAGCGGTATCCGCGTGCTGGACTTAATGCAGCAGGTCAGACTCAAACCGCAGGCCAAAGCGGTGCTGGTGCACTGCTACGGCGGCTACACCACCAACCTGAGCCTGGACGACTTCCTGCGCCAAGAGAACCTCCTGGCCCACGCCCTTTTTGGCCAGCCCCTGCCCCGCGAGCACGGCGGCCCGCTGCGCCTGGTGGTGCCGCACCTGTACGCCTGGAAGAGCGCCAAATGGGTGCAGGGCTTCCAGTTTTTAGACCGGGAGGAGCTGGGCTTTTGGGAAGTAAATGGCTACCATCGCCGGGGCGACCCCTGGAAAGAGGAGCGCTTTAGCGACTAGCGGCCCCTGGGTATAAAATGCCCTTGTGGAGTGGCAAACCGGGTTAATCCTGTTGTTGGCCTATGGGTTCGGGGCGGTTCCTGCGGGGGCCTGGGTGGCCCGGTTGTATGGGGTGGATATCCAGAAGGTGGGCTCGGGCAACACCGGGGCCACCAACGTTTTGCGTACCCTGGGGGCGGGGCCAGCGCTGGCGGTGGCGGCTTTCGATGTTTTCAAGGGGGGCATTGCGGTTTTGCTGGCCCGCCTGTTCAACATCGAGGGGCCCCTCTTGGGGGGGGTGGCCCTGGCTGCGGTGCTGGGGCACAACTACTCGGTCTTCCTACGCTTCACCGGGGGTAAAGGGGTAGCCACCAGCTTTGGCACCCTGCTCTTCCTTGACCCTTGGGTGGCCTTGCTAACCTTCCCGGTGGGCGTGCTGACCATGTGGCTGACCCGCTACGTCTCGGCTGGAAGCATGGTGGGGGGCCTGACCGCGGTGGTGGTGGCGGTCGCTGCGGGGCGGCCAGCCTGGGAAATTCTGACAGTGCTGGCCTTGGCGCTGCTCATCTTCTGGACCCATCGCGAGAATATCCGACGCTTGCAGGCGGGCAATGAGCGGCGCTTTGGCGAGAAGGTCGAGGTTGGCCCACCCGGAAACCAGCGCTAAACCTATTTCGTAGAGCTGGCCCTGGGGGTAGGGTCTACCTCGAGGCCGCCTCGGTTGACGGGGGCCCTACCCGGTAGACCGCTCGCCAGGGGCGGAAGTTGGAGTGGAGTTCGTCTAGCTGAATGGCCCCGTCGGGGCGGGTGATGCGGCGGGTGATGCGGGTGCGGAAGCCGTCCACCGCCCAGTCTACCTGTCTGACCTCGCCCGGGGGCAGGCTAGGGTCGGGAATGTACTGCGGGGGCGGGTGCGGGGTGCGCGAGAGGATGACGGGTTTGGAGACCTCTACGTTGCGTCCATCGGGAATCCCGTAGAGGCGCACGGTATGGGTAGTGGGGGTGACGCTGCTGCGCACCACCAAAGGGCCGGGGGTATCGTTTTGGGCACGCAGGTTTAGGTAGGGCTGGTAGACCGCCGCGTCGAAGCCCACGATGTTATCGTACCAACGCACCCGGTAGGCGTGCGGGTTACGCTCAAGGATAGGTAACCCTGCCCGATAAAGGGCCCGAAAAGCGGTGGTTGAGACCTGGCAGACCCCACCCCCCACCCCCTTGAGAGTACGGCCCCCGGAGATGACCAGGGCTTCCTTGAAGCCGTTTTCTGGGGTGATCTGACCGATGGCCTGGTTGAAGTCGAAGACCCCTCCCGGAGGTACCACGTAGCCGTCGAGATTACGGGCAGCGGCGTGTACGTTGGCCACCCGTTCGGGGCTCGAGCCAGCGTAGTAGGTGGTGGCCTCGGCCAGCAGCACCAGTGCCTCGGCTTTAGGTAGGTTGGCGGCGCGCACCTGGGGGGCCTTGGGCTCTACTTTTAGCTGGAACTCGTTTAGGTCGGGGCGCAAAAGCTCGAGCTCCAGCCGCTTACGGCTTTCCGGCTGGTTCAGCTTCCATCCCTCTACCTCGGGGCGCACGGCTAGGGTTCCTTCGGCCCCCAAAACATAGCGGGCATCCACCGGTTGCCGGTCGTAGCGCTGGGCTATCCGGGCCAGGAGTTGGTTCAGGGCTCGGGTGTTGACCCACACCTCTTCCTGCACACTGAGGAGGCGGGCCACCTGCTCGGTGGTCAGGGTGTGGCGGTGGGTCTTTCCACCAGGCTCGGGATATACCAGGGTGATGGGGCGCAGCAGCTCGTTGGCTTTTCGGGCTACCGCTTCTAGCATGGGGGCGGTCAGGCGGGGCAGGATGCTTCGGGGAAAGAACTCCAGGGTGCTCTGCTCGGGGTGCCGAAGGTAGGTTTGCATGGCGCTTTGAACATCCAGTTGCCAACCGGCTTGTTCAGGCAGCACCAGGTACCGCCCCTTTTGGTAGACCACCCGGGCCTCGCGGGGAGGGCGCTCGAGGGCACGGGCAATGGCTTGCAGGCGTTGCTCCAGCTTGTCTTGGTTTATACGGGGTACCAGGGGTACGCTGACCTGGCCCCGCAGGGCCGCAATACGTTCGGTCCAACGGCTGCGCCCCACGGCAAAAGCCCTTTCGGCCGTGGCCTGGGGGTCGGGGGCCCAGCCCAGCTCGGCGGCGGAGACCTCGAGGGTTTGCCCTCCGGCCTTGAGGGTTAGGCGGGGTGGAGGGGTGTTTTGTGTGGCGGCGGCGACCTTGGCAGCGGCTTCCTCTAGGGTTAGGCCCCCCACCGCTACCCCGGCGGCCTGCACCCCGGGGTAGATGCGCTGGTGGTGGTAACGCTCGAAGGAGGTCCAGCCTAGCCACAATCCACTGAGAATGCCCAGGCCTACCCACCATGCACGCTTCATCTGGCCTCGAGTATAGCGACAGGGTATGCAGGATATGTGAAGTTTTCTGAGGCTTGAGCCTGGGAAAAGAGCAAGTTAGCATGCCCATATGCTCCTGTATGGCCGCGTGCACACCCTCACCGAGCCAAAAGAGGCCCAGGCGGTTTACCTGGAGGGGGAGCGGATTGCCGATGTGGGCTCCCTGGAGGACCTGCGGGCGCGCTACCCTGGGGCCCGGCGCCAAGCCTTCGAGCAGATCACCCCGGGGCTGCACGAAGCCCACGCCCACCCCCAGCTATGGGGGCTCCAGCTAGAGAGCCTCGACCTGGAAGGCCTGACCGAGCCTCAGGCGGTGGCCCAGCGGGTGGCGGAAAAGGCCCGCACCCTGCCTCAGGGCACCTGGATTCGGGGGGCAGGGTATTTGTTTCAGGCCTACCCCAGTCGCGAACTGCTTGACGCGGCAGCCCCACACCACCCGGTATTTTTGCAAAGCCGCGACCTTCACTCGGCCTGGGTCAACCGCCAGGCGTTGGAGCAAGCTGGCCTGGGAGCCCACACCCCCGACCCACCGGGAGGCCGGCTGGTACGCGACGCGGCGGGTGAGCCTACCGGCTACCTCTTGGAAAACGCCCAGACTTTGGTTTCAGCGGCTATGCCCCCACCGGGGCTGGCCGAGCTCGAGCGGGGCCTGGCCGATCTGGCCCGCCGGGGGTATACCGCGGTGCACCACATGGGCTGGTGCCACTACCGCCTGGCGGAACAACTGGCGGCCTCGGGCCGGCTTCCGGTGCGGTTGTGGTGGGCCTTGGATCGCGACCACTGGCGCCAGGCTCAGCCGGGCTGGCGGGGGGAGCGGCTCGAGCTGGCTGCCGTCAAGTTTTTTGCTGATGGAGCATTGGGCAGCCGCACCGCTTGGATGGTTGCACCCTACCCCGACGGCTCGCAGGGTCTGTCCCTCGACCCCCCCGAGCTTATCGAAGAGGAAGGCCGGGCGGCATTAGAGGCCGGTTTTGGCCTGGCGGTGCACGCCATCGGCACCCAGGCGGTGGAGCGGGTGCTGGAGGTTTTTCAGCGTCTGTCGCTAGAGAAGCCTCCCCGCCCTTTGCGCCTCGAGCACGCCCAGCACGTGCGCGACCAGGCCCTGCCGCGTTTTCGGGGCCTGGCTGTGGCCCTTTCTTTGCAGCCCATGCACCTTTTGGGCGATGCCGAGCTGGTGCGTTTTCACCTGAAGGGCTACGAGCATGAGGCCTTCCGTCTGCGTGACCTATGGAATACTGGCCTGCCGGTGGCCTTCGGCTCCGACGCCCCGGTAATGAAACCCTTGTTCGAGCTGAACCTTCAAGCGGCGACCCACCACCCTTTGAACCCAGGACAGAACCTCACCCCAGCCGAGGTTTTATGGGCCCATACCCGGGGAGCAGCTCTGGCCGCGGGCTGGCCTCAGCACGGCCTGATCCGCCCGGGAGCCCCCGCCGACCTAACCTTGTGGGAAGGCGGACGTCCGGTGGGGCGGGTTTTTGCTGGGAGGCTCGAGGTCTAGCGATGGGCTGAGGGGATGACCCGGTTTTTCAGCGCCGCTGCTTCTTCCGCAGAAACCCCTCCAGGGCCTGCCCGGCATTGCGCACATGGGTTCGCATGGCCGCTTCGGCAGCCTCGGGGTTTTTGTCATGCACGGCCTCGAGGATGGCCTGGTGCTCGGCCCGCGACTGGGATAGACGCCCGGGAATGGCTGCTGAGCTGTTGATGAGCATGCGAATCTGGCCATCGATGGTCTCGGCGGTAGCCAGCAGGCGCCGGCTGCCCGAGGCCTCCCAGAAGCAGCGGTGGAAGGCCAGGTCAAGGTCGCCGTAGCTTTCCATATCCCCTCTTTCCGCGGCTTCGCCCTGCTTCTGGAAAAGCCGCTGCAGCTTCCGTAGCAAGGCTTTGCCGTTGTTCTCTACGGCTAGTCGGGCGGCCAGCCCCTCCAGTACCTCGCGCAGGCTGTAGATTTCCCGCACATCCTCTAGGGTGGGTTCCAGCACGAAGTAGCCCCGGTGAGGTATGGCCACCACCAGCCCTTCGCGCTCGAGGGCGCTCAAGGCTTCCTTGACTGGGGTGGGGGAAAGGCCCAGGTCTTCGGCCAGCACCCGAACCACCAGCTTTTGTCCGGGAGGGATTTTGCGCCCCAGAATAGCCTGCCGCAGAGTCTTATAGGCCTCGCGGTTCAGGGTGGTGCGTGCTAGGGTCATAGTCTTTCGTTCATATTAGCACATTGACCACAAAAGATTTTAGATATAAAATCTGCTGCAAACCCGAGGAGGAATCCGTGGCGCATAGAGCTTTAGCCCACAAAATCACCGACGATGTGGCCGTGGCGGTAGCCGACCTCAAGGCCGGCGAGGAACTGCTTATCCACAGCCTCGAGGGCGGTAAGCCACTCAAGATCAGGCTGCTGGAGGATGTGCCCCTGGGCCACAAGCTGGCCCTAAGGGACCTGCCCGTGGGGCATGTGGTCATCGAGTACGGTGAGCCGGTGGGCCAGACCACCCAGGCTGTCCGCAAAGGCGGGTATGTCCATGTGCACAACCTGCGCACCCTGCGCTGGAACTATGGCCAGCCCAAAAAGCCAAAAGCGACAAAGAAAGGGGGCAGGTAATGGCCCGCAAGAGTGTGGCCAAAACCCTTCCACTGACTGGCTACCGTCGCCCCAACGGGCGAGTGGGGGTACGCAACCATGTGCTGGTGCTGCCGGTGGACGACCTATCCAACGCCGCCGCCGAGGGGGTGGCCCGGCTCATCAACGGGGCCATTGCCCTGCCCCACCCCTACGGCCGTTTGCAGTTTGGTGAGGACTTAGAGCTCACCTTCCGTACCCTGTCGGGCCACGGGGCCAACCCCAACGTGTACGGGGCGGTGGTCATCGGCATTGAGCCCAAATGGACCGAGCGGGTGGCCTCGGCTATCGCCCAGACCGGCAAGCCAGTAGAGACCTTCTCCATCGAGCGCCACGGCGACCTCAACGTGATCAATATGGCTTCGCGGGCTGCCTACCGGATGGTGCAGGAAGCCTCCGAGCTCAAGCGGGAGCCCATCGAAGTATCGGAGCTGGTGCTTTCCATCAAGTGCGGCGAGTCCGACCCTACGCTGGGCCTGGCCGGTAATAAGGCCCAGGGCCGGGTGGTGGATCGGCTGGTGGATATGGGGGCCTCGGTCATCTTTGGCGAGACCTCCGAGCTCACCGGGGGCGAGCACCTGATCGCCGACCGCTGCGCCACCCCGGCCCTCAAGCGCCGGTTTATGCAGATGTACAACGATTACATCCGCATGATCGAGGCCCAGGGGGTGGATCTTTTGGGCTCTCAGCCCACCGAGGGCAATATCCGCGGGGGGCTTTCGACCATCGAGGAAAAGGCCTTGGGCAATATCCAGAAGACCGGTAGCCGCCCAGTAAATGCGGTGCTGAACTACGCCGAGCCGGTGCCGCCTGGCCAGGGGCTGGTTTTCATGAACAGCTCCTCTGCCGGGGCCGAGCAGGTCACCTTATGCGCGGCGGCGGGCAGCGTGCTGCACTTTTTCACCACCGGGCAGGGCAACGTGGTGGGGCACCCTATCATGCCGGTCATCAAGGTCTCGCCCAACCCCATTACCTGTAGCACCATGAGCGAGCACATCGACGTCAAGCTGCCGGATCTGCTGGTGGGCGAGATTGGCCTCGAGCAGGCCGCCGACCGGATCATGGAGGCCTTTGTGCGCACCGTCAATGGGCGTCTGACGGCTGCCGAACTGCTGCGGCACAACGAGTTCGTGCTGACCAAGCTGTACCCCAGCGCCTGACATGATCGTGGTTTGCGAGTTTATGAGTCCCAGTGGGTTGCAGCGCCTCCAGCAGGCGGGGATGGAGGTCTACTACGACCCCCAGCTCTGGCAAGACCGCCCGGCCCTGAAGGCCAGGCTGGCCAGCGCAACTGCCCTGGTGGTGCGCAACCAGACCCGGGTGGATGCTGACCTGCTCAAAGCTGCACCGCACCTGAAGGTGGTGGGGCGGCTGGGGGTAGGGCTGGACAACATCGTGCAGCCCGACCTGAAAGCTGCAGGGGTAGTGCTTTACTACGCCAGGGGGATCAACGCCAATGCTGTAGCCGAGTATGTGCTGGCTGCGTTGTTGCACCTCGCGCGCAACCTGGCCGGGGCTGCGGCCCACGTGGCCCAGGGAGGCTGGAACCGGGCGGCCTTTGGCGGTTTCGAGCTTTCGGGTAAGACCTTGGGGCTGGTAGGCCTGGGGGAGGTGGGCCTGCGGGTGGCTAGGCGGGCTCGAGCCTTCGGCATGCGGGTGGTGGCCTCCGACCCCATGCGCCTGCCCTGGGAGATGGCCGTGGAAGACCTGGGGATTCGCCTGGTCTCCACCCCCGAGGTGCTCCGCTCGGCCCAGTTTTTGTCGCTCCATGCACCCCTTACCCCCGAGACCCGGGGCCTGATCCGGGCCGAGACCCTGGCCCTCATGCCCCGGGGTAGCTACCTGATTAACACCGCCCGGGGCGAACTGGTGGAAGCCACCGACCTGGCCGCCGCGCTTCGCTCGGGGCACCTGGCGGGGGCAGTGCTGGATGTGGTGGATCCCGAGCCCCTGCCTGCCGAGCACCCTTTGCGGGGTGTGGATAACCTGTGGATAACCCCCCATATCGCTGGCCTGAGCGCCGAGGCCCAGGAGGCGGTGAGCCTGCGGGTGGCCGAGGGGGTTTTGCACCTGTTGGGGGTTGCATGAGAATTGCCTATCCCGAGCTAGAGCGGCAGCTTTGCGCCCACTTCCAACAGCTGGGAGTGGCACCCGAGGGGGCGCGGGCCATGGCCGAGGTGATCCTCGAGGCTGAGCTCGAGGGCAACCGGGGCCACGGCCTAACCCGCGTCGCCCAGTACACCCAGCAGCTTCGGGCCGGGGGGCTGAACCCCCAACCGCGGATGCACCTCGAGCAAACCCGGCCCAGCGTGGCCATTCTCCACGCCGATGGGGCCCCTGGGCCGATGGCGGGCTTGCGGGCGGTAGAGGTGTTGCTTCTTATGGCCCGTTCCCAGGGCAGTGGGGTGCTGGCGGTGCGCAATGCGGGGCATGCCGGGGTGCTCTCGGCCTATGTGGGTCGGCTGGCCCAGCAAGGGCTGGTGGCCCTGGCCTTTGCCAATACCCCGCCCGCTCTTGCGCCGGGGCCGGTTTTAGGCACCAATCCCATCGCTCTGGGGGCCCCAGCCCATCCTCAGCCAGTGGTGGTGGATGCCTCCCTTTCGGTAGTGGCCCGGGGTAAGATTATCGCAGCAGCAAAAAGGGGTGAGCCCATTCCTCCAGGCTGGGCGCTCGACAAGAGAGGCCAGCCAACGACCCAGGCTCAGGCCGCCCTGGAAGGCTCGCTGCTGCCCATGGGTGGGGGAAAGGGGTTGGCCTTGGCGGTGTTGGTGGAGATTTTGGCGGGCGCTTTGGCGGGGGATGCGCTTTCCCTCGAGCTACCCCTGCCCTGGATGCCACCTGAGCAGGCCGCCAAGCCGGGCCTCTTGCTGATGGCTTTGGATCCGCTCTCTTTCGGCCATCACTACCCCGCCCGGGTGATGCAGCTCATCCAGGCGTTGCAGGAAGCGGGGGGCCGGGTTCCCGGGACACGCCGGGCCGCTTTGCGGGAGAAAGCCCTGCGGGAGGGGGTGGAGGTGGACGAGAGCCTGCAGGCTGAACTTAGCGAACTTGGTTTACAGATAGAAGGAGGAAACCCATGAGGAAGATAGTTTGGTTGATGGTGGCTTTGCTGGTGATGTCGGTGGGTCTGGCCCAGCAGACCCGGCTGCGGGTGTTTGTGGGTGGGCAGCAGCGCCCGGATGTGATGCGCAAAATCTTCGACCTTTACCAGTCGCGTAACCCTGGCGTCCGGGTGGATGTGGAGGTCGGGGGGGCGACTTCCGACCAGCAGCAACAGTACCTAACCACTGTGTTGGCCTCGCGTGACCCCAGCATCGACGTCATCCTAATCGACGTCATCCGGCCCGCCCAGTACCTGGCCAGCCGCTGGGCCGACATCCTGGACAAGTACCTGCCGGCGGCCTCACGTCAGAGCCTTTTGCAGCAGTATCTGCCCGCCTACTCCCAGGCCAACGTGATCAACGGTCAGCTGGTGGCCCTGCCTGGGTTTGCCGATGCTATGTTCTTGTACTACCGGGCCGATCTACTGGAAAAGTACGGCTTCAGACCCCCCACTACCTGGGATGAGGCCATTCAGCAAGCCCAGACCATCCTACAGCGGGAGAATAACCCCAACCTCAACGGCATCGGCTTTATTGGTGCACCGGTTGAGGGAACGGTGTGCACCTTCCTCCTGCCCATCTGGGCGGCGGGGGGCGATGTGACCAACGCCCAGGGCCAGTTTGCCCTTACCGTGGAGCAAGCCCAGCGGGCCCTGCAGTTCTGGGTGGGCCTGATGGATCAGCGGGTCTCGCCGCCCAACATGGCGGAAAAGCCTCAGGACACTATCCGCAGCGAGATGCAGGCGGGCCGCTGGGTCTTCGGCACCCTGTTCGCTTATGCCTGGAACAGGTTCCAAAACGATGCCGACAGCCAGGTTAAAGGTAAGATCGGGGTGGTGCCCCTGCCGGCCTTCCCCGGAGGGCGCCAAGCCAGTTGTCTGGGGGGCTGGCAGTGGGTGGTTTCCGACTTCAGCCGAAATAAGGCCCAGGCCCACAAGTTGGTGCGCTTCTTGAGCAGCCCCGAGGTCTCCAAAATCCTGGCCATCGAAGCCTCCAACCTGCCGGTCTTCCCCGCGCTTTACCGCGATCCGGATATTTTGCGGGTAAACCCCTGGTTCGCCCAAGCCCTACCGGTGGTTCAGGCTGCCCGGGCCCGTCCCCAACACCCCCGCTATGCGGAGATTTCCGAGGTCATCCGGGTGACCACCAACCAGGTGTTGGCCCGGCAGAAGACCCCAGAGCAAGGGGCGCGAGAGATCGTAAGCCGCTTGCAAGCCATTTACGGAGGGCGCTAGCCATAGGCTTGTAGGCCGCTTAGCGAGGAGTGGGAGCCGAGTGGCTCCCGCTCCTCTACCAAGAGGAGCCTTATGCGGATGGCCGGAACAGAAAAAACAGGCCACTGGAGGTGGGTATGACCCAGCCTAAGTATCGCCGTAGCTTCGGTGACCTGAGCGAGCGGGCCCTGGCCTTCTGGCTCTTACTCCCCGCAGCTATGTTGCTGGCCTTGGTGGCTTTGTACCCAGTGGCCCGCCTGATCTACACTAGCCTTTTCCGCCGTCGCCTGACCGACGAAACCGGCTTCAACCCGGTCTACGTGGGCCTATCCAACTTTGCTCAGGCCCTATCCGATGAGCGCTTTTGGACGGCTTTATGGAATACCCTACTCATCGTGTTGGTTACGGTACCGGGGGCTTTGCTGGTGGGGCTTTTGCTGGCTTTGCTGGCTAACCTGCCCTTTCGGGTCAAGTGGCCGGTGCGGCTAGGATTGCTCCTGCCCTGGGCCTTGCCGCTGGTCTTTGCCGGCCTGATCTTCCGCTGGTTCTTCGACAGCCAATACGGAGTGGTCAACGATATTCTGGTGCGCCTGGGGGGGGAACGCTTGTTGTGGGTGACTACTCCCGAGCTGCTTTTCTGGGCCATCTGTAGCAGCATCATCTGGAAGAGCAGCTCTTTTGTGGCCCTGATTCTGCTGGCTGGTTTGCAGGTTATCCCTAAGGAGCTTTACGAGTCGGCAGCGGTGGACGGGGCTAACCGCTGGCAGAGTTTCTGGCGCATCACCCTGCCCCTGCTGACCCCGGCTATTCTGGTTGCGGCCATTTTTCGTACCATCACCGCTTTTCAGACCTTTGATATCCCCTATGCCATGCAGAACGGGGGTAGCGCCTTCGAGACCCTGGCCATGTATGTGCGCACCACCAGCATCGAGAACCTGAACTTCGGTTACGGCTCAGCCCTAGCGGTGCTGATGTTTTTGATTAGCTTTGCGGTGACCTTGGTTTACTTGCGCTATGTGCGTGGAGCCGAGGATTGAAGGGGGCGTATGCGGCTCAATACTCCACGCATCTGGCTTTGGCTCGCAGCGGCTATCGTGATGGTTAATGGGTTTTTCCCGGCGGTTTGGATTCTGCTGACCTCCTTCAAAACCGAGGGGGAGCTGACCCAGATTCCCATCACCTGGTGGCCGGAGAACCCCACCTTGCAGAACTACATCCAAGCCTTTACTAGTGCCCCCATTGGACGCTATTTCATCAACAGCCTGATCGTGGCGGTGGGGGCTACGCTTTTATGCGTGTTTGTCTCGGCCTTAGCGGCCTATGCCCTGGCCCGCCTGCGCATCCCTTACAAGACCCTGATCTTCTCCCTTTTGGTAGGGGTTTCCATGTTCCCTACCGTCACCTTGCTGTTGCCCTTGTTCGAGATGGTCCTGGCTTTGGGCTTGCGCAACAACTACATTGCCCTGATTTTGCCCCACGCGGCCCTTTCCATTCCCGTGGCCACGTTGGTGCTGGTGAGCTTTTTTCAGGGCATCCCCAAGGATCTGGAATCGGCGGCCATGGTGGATGGCTGTACCCGGCTGGGGGCTTTGTGGCGGGTGGTGGTACCCCTTTCGGCCCCGGGGGTGTTCACTGCCAGCATTCTGGCTTTTGTCAATAGCTGGGACGAGTTTTTGCTGGCCCTGACCCTGATGCCTTCGCAGGCCATGCGTACCCTGCCGGTGGGGATTCAGTTTTTGCAGGGGGAGTACACCTTTCCCTGGCCGCTCATCTCGGCGGCGCTGGTGATTGCCTTGGTGCCGGTGGCCCTGGTGATCGCCATCTTCCAGGAGCGGGTGGTGGGCGGCCTGACCCAGGGTGGGGTAAAGGGTTGAAGGAGTATCGGAGGCAACATCGGTGAGAATACCTTTATGGGAGTGCTAAGGATTGGTCTGGTACCCATTGTGCGCCCCCTTTTCCGGGGGGCCCATTTGGGCCTCGAGCGCGCCGCCCGGCAGGCCCTAGAAGCCCTAGGCCCCCGCTTGGGCTTCGAGCTGGTCTACCTGGCTGAACCGGTGGCCGACGCTCTCCAGGCGGAGGCCGCAGCCCGGGCGGCCCAGAGGGCTGGCCTGGATTTCCTCTTGCTGCAACAGGTGACCTTTGCCACGGGTGAGGTATTGCGGCCTTTGCTCGAGTTGCCGCTTCCCCTGGGGCTGTGGGCGCTGCCTGAGGTGTGGGATAGCGGGCCGCTGCCCCAGAACGCCCTCTGTGGCCTCAACCTGGGGGTTTCTTTGGCTTCCCGGCCCACCAAGTGGTTCTACGGCACGGTGGAGGATGCCTGGTTCCAGGCCCGCCTGAAGACCACCCTGGCGGCTTTACGAGGGGCCAAGGTCCTGCGGGAGGGGCGGGTGCTGTGGTTGGGAGGGGCTGCCCCCGGCTTTTTTGCCTTTGAAGCCCTACCCGAGACCGGCCTGATAGTGGAAAAAGCCGGATTGGACGAGCTTTGGGGGGCGCTGGCGGCCGTCTCGGAGGAGGAGGTGGCCCAGCGGGCGGCGGGATTAAAGGAGCTTTCCGAGTACCCCCCTGAGGCGCTGCAGCAGAGTGTTCGCCTCGAGCTGGCCTTGGAGAAACTGGCCCGGCCCTATGCCGGGGTGGCCCTGCGGGAGTGGCCGGAAATTCCCGAGCGAACCGGGGTGATGCCCTATGCGGCCATGGCCCGCTTGAGCGATCAGGGGTATACCTTGGCCCCCGAGGGCGATGTGATGGGGCTGGCCAGCATGTTGGCCCTGCAGGCCATCTCCGGTCAGCCGGCTCTTCTGTTGGACATCGCCCACCTTTCCCCCAAGGGGGTCATGCTTTGGCACGGGGGGGAGGCCCCCCAGGCCTGGGCGGCGGGCCCCACCCGGCTGGTACCGCACTTCAACCGTCGGCTGCCCGCGGTACGGGATATGGCCCTGCGGCCCGGGCCGGTTTGCGGGCTGCGCTTGCTGCCGGGGCGGCGGGTGGCGGTGTATGGGGGGGTTTTGACTGGGGAGAAGGGCTATGAGGGGGACTCGAGCTGGTTTGCCCAGACCACCTGGGTGGGCTGGCCCCTAACCCCCCGCCAGTTTGTGGCAAGCTGGCTGAACCACCGCCTGCCCCACCACCTGGTTCTGGGGATGGGGGCCCACCAGGAGGTTTTGCTGGAGATGTGCGCCTGGCTGGGCCTCGAGGTGCTGCCTGCTTTGCCAGAGGAGAACCGGCTGGTATGGTGAAGGTTCTTACGGTGGGCTGGGCCAACCTGGATCAGCGTTTTTACATAGAGGAGTTTCCTCCCAGCCAGAGCCGCACCGGGGTACGGGCCTACCGCGAGACCATTGGGGGACCGGCGGCGGTAGCGGCAGTGGCCGCTGCCCGCTTAGGGGCCGAGGCCCACCTGGTGAGCCGCCGGGGCGATGATGCAGTGGGCGAGCGTTTGCAGGGGATGCTCGAGGCCGAAGGGGTCAAAACCCACTTCCAGCTTGGCTCGGCCACACCCGTTTCCGCGGTGCTGGTGACCCCGGAGGGCGAACGCTATATCTTTCCCTACCGGCCTGCGCTGCCCGAAGAACTGGTGCTGAACGAAGAGCGGTTGCTAAAGGGGGTGGGAGCGGTGCTTCTGGATGGGCGCTGGGCCTCCGCCGGTTATGGCCTGGGTCAGGCTGCAAGAGCGCGTGGAATTCCAGTTGTGCTCGACCTTGACCGTGACCGTGACGAGGATTGGATGCTGACCCAGGTGGCTACCCATGTGGTGGCCTCGGAGGAACTAGCCCAGAAGAAAGGGGGGGTGGAGGCCCTCCTGGCCCAGCTGCAAGCGCTGGAGGTTTTTGCCGCCGTAACTCTGGGCGCTGAGGGAGTCGTGTATGGGGGAGGGCAGTTAGCGGCCCACAAGGTACACGTGCGTGATACCACCGGAGCGGGGGATGTGTTTCACGGCGCCTTTACACTGGCTATTGCCGAGGGCAAGGGTAGTGTGGAGGCCCTCGAGTTCGCTACGGCGGTGGCAGCCCTGCACTGCACCAAGGGTCAGCCGCCTACATTGAAAGAAGTTAGGGCTTTCCTGGGGGGGTGAATGGCCTGTAAAAGCGAGTCGAGTGCGGGCATATTCTTTCCAGGAGCCGCTCTAAATAGTTGGTACAGCACATGCTTTAGCGCCGGCCATTTATGCCTGGCGCAGCACTGTGTGTGCCGGAGAAAAGAAAAGCACCACAAGCAGAGAAGAAATCCTGTACCCTCACCCCTGCTTCAAGCGGGTCAGGATACCGTTTAGCTTCCAGCCAGTGACCCTTGTGGGGCTGGTTGGGGTGAGGCTATCGAGAAGTTTTGCTCAAGGAGACCTATGAAGACCACCCCCGCCAAGGCCCGTTCCTTTGCGCGTATCGGTAATGGTGCTATGCGTTTCGGCACCCTGGCCATTGACCAGCGTCCCCCCCTGATGCAACTCGTGGCGAAGGCCCTGGGCCGTGACCCCGAGCAGGCGAGCGCCGAGGTGGCCGAACCCAAGGGCATTCTGGCCGAGACCCTGGGCCGCGCGGTGACCACCGGCATCCTGATTGACCCACACTACGCTTTCCCGGCGGCCATGCCCACCCTGCCACGTGGGACCGGCCTGATGCTGACCCTCGAGCATCCCCGCTTCGAAACCGTTGAAGGGGGCTGGCGCAAGAGCGCCATCATACTGGGGTGGAGTGTGGAACAAGCCGTGCGGATGGGGGCCGATGGCCTAAAGCTCCTGGCCTGGCACCGGCCCGACGCACCCCCCGAGATTGTGGAGCACCAGCTGAACCTTGTGCGCGAGGTGGGCCAGCAGTGCAAAAAAAGCCGACCGGCTATTTATTTTTGAGGTGCTACCCTATCCGCTTCCTGGCGAAGATTCCGCTACCTACAACGCCAAGCTGCGCCAGATGGCGCTCGAGATTATTGACCTGTACAAACTGGCTTTTCCCGGTGCAGCGAATCTGGTGAGAGAGTTTGGTGGCAGCGCTTATTCGCTGGAAGACCTGGAAGCCGATATGCGTGAATACACCAGGCTACCTGCGCCCTGGCTGCTGCTTTCAGGGGGCCTGGAGGCCGATCGGTTTGTGTAGATGCTGAAAGCCGCCCTGAGTGCCGGGGTCCGTGGTTATCTGACAGGCCGAGCCGTGTGGCAAAATCCCCTGCGCTTCTACCCGGACAAAACCAGGGTGCGCGAGGCTCTGCGCGAAGAGGGCCTCGAGACCCTTGATCGCCTGAACGAACTCCTGCATACCATCAAGCCCATGCAGCTCGAGGTGGACTGGAAGCTGGCAGGGGTAGCAGGCTAGCTACTCCCGCATCAGCCGGTAGTGAATGCCCGGAGCATCGACCCGAATCAGGTGCAAAACCGGCCCGGCTCCGGTCATCTCGAAGTAGGCCTCGAATACCTCGGTTCGGTTGTTGTAGCGGTTGGTCAGGCTCATCCGCCAGTCGTTCAGGGTAAGCCGGCCCTGGTATTTCTGGGAGTAAAACTGCTGTGACCCCACGAAGCCGCTGGCCCCGGCGTGTGTAGAGGTGTAGGTTCCATCGCGGTTAAAGGTGAAGCTATGAGCGCTGCTCACCGCGTTCATGCCGGCATAAGCGCCGGTGATGGAGTTGTAGTACTGACCCGCGACAGAACTGCTCTCTTGCCACTTGCCAGTGAGGTCGGCGCTCTTGACGGCAAACTTGTTGTAGCCGGTCATTTTGCCCACCGCTTCGATGTTGGGGAACTCCTTCTGAAAAGCGGCAAAACTGGGGGCCACTACCTGGATGGCATAGCCCAGGCCTTTGTCAAACCCAACGAAGAGGGCCACATGCTTGCGGGCACCGGTTGCAATCTCGGTGGCGCTGCCCTCGCCAAAGTAGAGGCAGAAATAACAGGGGCCGTCGTTTTTGAAGACCTTGAGTTCATCTACACGGTAGCGAGGTGCGACCAGCCGGCTCCAGTAGTAGTTCACCCGCTCCTGCTCGTTGCCCGTAACCCACAGGTTTTCCGGCATTGGCATGCCGTAGTGCAGCAGCACCACCACCTCGCCTTTGGCCACCCGCACGAAGCCATTCTCGATGGTGGATACCCAACCATCGTTGAACCGGGTGGTGGGGGTGGCGATGGTACGGGCGTTGGCCGGTGCATTGGCGGGGGGACGGGCCACGTTGACTGGAGGGGCCTGGGCCGTCTTGGGCTTGCTTAGCTTGAGGGAACTGTTGAAGCGGTCGAACAGGTCGAAGAGTTTCTCGTCGGTGGTGATGTAGAGGATGCTGGCTACCCGTCCGTGGCCGGTGAAGGTAGAAAGCAGCACCACATAGTTCAGCCCATCCTGCGAAGCGGCGATGCCGCCGGCCAGGTTCTGGTAATCGCCGTTGGGCGGCCCCATCTCGGTGGTGGGTTCGCCGGAGAGGCCCAGGCCCTCTTCCACCAGCCGCTTCCACTCGCCCTGGAAGTTTTGCTGGGGGTCGTTGCCTGCAGGTACGCTGGCATAAAGCACAATCGCACCGAACGATTCTTTGGTTTGCAGCGAGAGCATGACCCCCCCTTGAAGGTTGCTTTTCTTCCAGCCCTGGGGCGGGGTGTAGTCGAAGATGTCGAAGCTCTCGGCCAGGGCCACGCCAAAGGACCCCAGAAGTAAAATTGCGCCAATCAAGCCACCAAGCAGTCGCATGGAACACCTCCCTACGATCTACTCTCAGCCTACAGGCCAGGGCATGACTGAAGCGTGACTGGTATGCGGCTATGAAGATCCAATCCAATAAGACCGGATTCAAAAGGATCAAACCAAAAATGCCAGGTGAAGGAAGCGTGTCCCTTCCAAGGGGCGGTCTCGCCCTCCCATAAGGTGCAGAACTAACCAAAATCCGGTATTAACGCAGCAAGGCCAGACCCTACAGGCTGTTGTGAAACCATTTCAAGTCAGGTGGCCCAGCCCGCTTGCCTCGAGCAGCTCCTTCACCATTACCTTCTCCCCCCGCTTCACCGAGGTCTCGGCAGCTACGCCCACTACCACGCTCCAGAAGCCTTCCTCGGGGGTGGCCGCACCGGAGGGCTGGCCGTCCATGGCCTCGATAAAGCGCAGGTGCTCGTAGTAGGTGGCCCCGCTGTGGCCGGTTTCCTCGATGAGGGCGGGGTAGCTGGGGGTCATGGTGCGGGAGGTGCGGTCGGGGAGGCAGATAACCTCGAGGTAGTTCTCCCACTTGGAGTAAGCCTGGCCGTTCACCCCCTCGCTGGCCTTGAGGCGGCCTTCGTCGCCGCAGATGACCAGCTCCTCGTAGACCATGGGGGCAAACATGCACAGGTTGAAGTTGGCCCGCACCCCGTTGGCGTACTCCACGATGACGAAGGCGTTGTCCAGGATGTCTGCGCGCTCGCCCTGGTACTCGAAGTCCTTGAAGTTGACCGCCTGGCTGCCCGAGGCGTACACGCTCACCGGGCGCGACTCAGCGAACAGGTTGAACAGGTCGAAGTAGTGGCAGCACTTTTCTACCAGCGTTCCGCCGGAGTATTTAGAGAACTTGTTCCACTGCCTGACCTTGTCCAGAAAAGGCTCGCGGTGCTCGAGGATGGTGAGGGTCTTGATCTCCCCAAGGCTACGCCGCACCTTGGCCTCGTGTATGGCCTCCACGTAGATGGGCTTGTAGCGGTATTGCAGCCCGATTTGCAGTACCTTGGGGTAGTTTTGCGCGATCTGCCATATCTCGTAGGCGTCGGGGATATTGGTGGCCATGGGCTTTTCCAAAAGGATGTGCTTGCCCGAGGCTACCGCCACCTTGAGCACCTCCAGGTGGGTGTGGTTGGGGGTGCAGATAATCAGCCCGTCTACCGCCGGGTCGTGGCAGGCGGCCTCGAGACTCTCGTACACCACCAGAGGGTCCTCGGTGAACTGGGCCTTGATGCGCCGGGCGGCCTCCACGCTGCTGGGGTTGGGGTCGTAGACCCCGTGGATGGTACAGCGGCCCTCGAGCAGCGTAACCTTGATGTGCTCCTGCCCGTTGACCCCCACCCCAATCACGTTGAAGCGGTACTTGAGGGGGCCAGGGTTCATCAGGAAGCGGTCTTCCAGCGGGACATAGGCAAACTTAGGGCTCAGGGCGTGCAGCCGGTTGGCGAACTCCTTGTTGCGTTGCATATTTTTAGATTATAAATCTAAAATCTGACCAAGGGGTTAGAATCGGGACACAGGAGGTCGTATGCCCTACATCCTTGCCCTCGACCAGGGAACCACCAGCAGCCGGGCGATTGTGTTCGACCTGGAAGGCCGGCCCCAGGCCATGGCCCAGCAGGAGTTCATGCAGCACTTCCCCCAGCCGGGCTGGGTGGAGCACGACCCCATGGAAATCTGGCAGACGCAGCTCCAGGTAGCCCGCGAGGCCATCCAGCGCGCGGCCATACCGCCTAGCGAGATTGTGGCCCTGGGCATCACCAACCAGCGCGAGACCACCGTGCTGTGGGAGCGGGCGACTGGCCGACCGGTGCACCGGGCCATCGTCTGGCAGGATCGCCGCACCGCCACCATTTGCGACGAGTTACGCCGGACGGGCTACGAGGAGGTCTTCCGCCAGAAGACCGGTTTGGTGCTGGACGCCTATTTTTCCGGTACCAAGGTAAAGTGGCTGCTGGAAAACGTGCCGGGGCTGCGGGAGCGGGCCGGCAAGGGGGAGCTGTGCTTTGGCACCATCGATAGCTGGCTCATCTACAACCTGACCGGCGGCAAAGTCCACGCTACCGATGTCTCCAACGCTTCGCGCACGCTGCTGTTCAACCTGCACACCCTGCGCTGGGACGAGCATCTGCTGGGCATCCTGGGCATTCCCAAAGCCCTGCTGCCGGAGGTGCGGCCCTCGGCGGGGCTATTGGGCGAGAGTGTTCCCGAGCTTTTGGGGGCGGCCATTCCCATCAGCGGGGTAGCAGGCGACCAGCAGGCGGCCTTGTTTGGCCAGGCCTGCTTCACCCCCGGTATGGCCAAAAACACCTACGGTACCGGGTGCTTCTTGCTGATGAATACCGGGGGCGAGCAGGTGGCCTCCCAGCGGGGCCTCCTGACCACGGTGGCCTGGCAGCTAGAAGGGGAAAAGGCCGAGTACGCCCTGGAAGGCTCGGTATTCGTGGCTGGGGCGGTGGTGCAGTGGTTGCGGGATGGTTTGGGCATAATCCGGCACTCGAGCGAGGTGGAAAGCCTGGCGGCCAGGGTTACGAGCACCGATGGGGTGTATCTGGTTCCCGCCTTTGTGGGGCTGGGCGCGCCCTACTGGGATGCCTATGCCCGTGGAACGCTGATCGGCCTGACCCGTGGGACCACCGCAGCCCATATTGCCCGGGCGGCCCTGGAAGCCATTGCCTATCAGAGCCGGGATGTGCTCGAGGCCATGGAGGCCGACTCGGGGCTGCGGCTTTCCGAGCTAAGGGTGGATGGCGGGGCCAGCACCAACGACCTTTTGATGCAGTTCCAGGCCGACATCCTGGGTACCCTGGTGGTACGGCCCCAGGTGACCGAGACCACCGCTTTGGGGGCGGCTTACCTGGCCGCGGTGGGGGTGGGCCTGCTGACCCAGGAGCAGATTGCCCAGCGCTGGGCCGTGCAGAAGCGTTTTGCGCCGGCCATGCCTGAAGATGCGCGGCAGCGGTTTTACAGCGGCTGGAAAAAAGCGGTGGAACGGGCCAAGCACTGGGCGGGTGGCTGAATACACCAAAAGACCGGGGCCAGCCTCCGCAGCCTGGTGAGGAAGTACGGCGTGAACATTGGAAGAGCCTTGGGTGCAAGGGGAGCCCCTCGTTATTGACCGGGCTAGGGTGGAGTGATGTCTTTGGTCGTTTGGGGCTTATTTGTCCGTGTTTGTTGACCAACTATGGTCATATCTTCTACCATTGAATGGGGTTGGCAATGTCTAAAGCTTCCATTGGGAACAAGAAGCTGGTCAACATCGCTGAGGCCAAGGCCCAGCTCTCCCGGTTGGTGGAACGCGTCGAGCGGGGGGAGGTCGTCCTTATCGGGCGGTATGGTCGGGTGGTGGCCAAGCTGGTACCTCCCGAGGCCCCTCCCAAGCCCAGACGGGTGCCGGGGGTCTGGAAGGGGCAGATCTGGATTGCCCCGGACTTTGATGAACCCAATGCCGAAATGGCCCGGATGATGGAGGAAGGCCCGGTTGAACCTGCTGCTCGATAGCCACATCGTGCTGTGGTGGCTTTCCGATGATGAAAGGCTCTCTCGCAAGGCCCGCCGGTTGATTGAGCGGGCCGACGAGGTTTTTGTGAGTGCCGCGACCTCCTGGGAGCTGGCGGTGAAGGTTTCGCTGGGCAAGTTGCGGATGCCGGAGGGTTTTCTGGAGGTGGTGGAGAAAGAGGGGTTCACCCATCTGCCCATCACGCCGTTGCACGCTCTGGCCGTACAAGGCCTGCCATGGCATCATCGCAACCCCTTCGACCGCATCCTGCTGGCCCAGGCCACCGTCGAGGGGTTAGGGCTGGTGACCGCAGATGAAGCGCTGGCTCCGTATGGAGGTTTCGTGATCAGGGTCTAAAGAGTCCATTTCGGCTTTGGTGACGCTAGGCCCTTGTTTGGAAGATTGGTGCCGTGGTGCCCAACGCTGCCAGTTGTACCCTACAAGTCACCAGTTTCTGTGGGGCTTATTTGTTGAAGGTAGCTGTATATTCGCAGATCCTGGTATTGCCCGTGGCGGAGTACCGCCTCTCGCATAAGTCCCTCCTGAACAAAACCTACCCCTTCAAGGCAACGGATCATGGCATGGTTGGTAGCCAGGCAGTTAGCCCCCAAGCGATGGAGCCCCCAGTCATGGCAACCTAGCTGAATCAGACAGCGGAGCGCGGCCTAGCCTAAGCCAAGTCCCCGCAAATCGGGCTCGCCTATGAGCAGGGCAATTTTCGCAGCCCGGTTCTTCCAGTCAATGTGCTCTAGAAAGAGCAAACCTGCATCGCGATTTTGCTCTAAGGCTTTCACCACGTATAGCTTGCGGTCATCGCGACCCAGCCACTTCTTGAGCAGATCCTGCACCTCGCTGAGGGAATACCCCAGGAATGGTTGGAGGATGGCGTACTCCACCACCTGCGGCTCGGCGTACCACCTTTGGACTTTATCCGCATCACCGAGATCCACAGGCCGCAGATGCACGCGCTTCTGACAAGTCATAGTCATCCCTCCTCCGTTGCCTCGGCGCGGCTACCCCGAACCATTGCAGCGATGTAGAGGAGGGCCCCCGCGGCGCAGACCACCAGGGCGGTGGCCTGCAGCGCCCCGGCTGGCCCCAGGGCGCGCACCAGCGGATCCAGCCCCCCCAGCACAGGTAACACCCCCAGGGCCAGGCTCACGTTCACCAGGCTGAACACCCGCCCGAGCAGGTGCTTGGGCACCGCCGCCTGCAACAGCGACTGGGTGGCCACGCCGGATACGTCGAAAAGGATACCGCTGAGGAAGAACACAGCTAGGAGAATCGGAAACGTCGGGAAGGTGGCCCCCAGCAGCATAGGGACAGCCAGCAGGGTGTTGAGCAGAACCACCCAGGCGAGGCCGGGTACGCCCTTTTTCAGCGCCCCCAGGGTGGCTACCCCCACCACCCCGCCCAGGGTGAGGCTGGTGTACAGAAGCCCCAGGCCCGCGGCCCCGATGCTGGCCACCTCCAGTGAGATAGGCACCATCGCGATCTCCACCACCCGCCAGAACAAGGAGGTGAGCATGGAGAGCAGCAAAATCACCCATACCGTTTGGCTGGCCAGGGCAAAGCGCAGGCCCTGGGCGGCCTCGGCCCAAACGGAGGTACCCCCTCGACCAGGGGCTGCACCAAGGGCCGACGGCAGGCCGAGCACAGCGTAGGCCACGCCAGCAAAGGTGAGGGCATCGAAGAGGAACAGCCAGACCGGGCCCACCAGGCCGTACAGCAGGCCCGCCAGGGCCGGGCCCAGCGAGGTGGTAACCTTGGTCAAAACAACCCTCAGGGCGTTGGCCGAGACCAGGGCCTCCTTGGGGACCAAGGAGGGCACCACTGCGGCCATGGTGGGGCTCACCAGGCCCTCCACGGTCTGGATCAGGAAGACCAGGGGATAGACCAGCAGGGGCTCGAGCAGCACCAGGACCAGGCTGGCCGAGAGCAGCGCGCTCAAGAGGTAGCCGCCCACCAGGGTGCGGCGGCGGTCCCAGCGGTCGGCCAGGGCGCCGGTGAGGGGCTGGAGCAGGAGCCTCGAGGCCACCCGCACCGCCCATATGCCCGCCAGCGAGGCCACCGAGCCGGTGGCGCTGAAGACGGCCACGCTCAGGGCCAGCACGGTGAACTGGCTGCCCAGGCTGGAGAGGGCGGTGGCTCCGAGCAGCCGAAGGTAGAGCGGGTGCTCGAGCGCGGGGTAGTGGCGGCGTAGCCAGGTCAAGTTAGACCCCGGATTGGCTAGAGGCCAAGGCGATCGGACGGGCGCCGGGGGTCAAAATCCGTAAGGGCAGAGACCATGGTCATCCCGATCACCACGTAGGCCAGCCAGCCCCACTCCCGAGTGAAGGCCGGGTTGAACAGCACGACGTATGCGGCCACAACAGCCAAGGCCAGGGCCGAACGCTCCAGACCTTGGATGCTCAGCCGAATCCTAGGGCGCAACCCCAAGCGCCACATCACCCAGTCCACGAGTAGACCAAAAGCCACCCCCACCACCAGCGCCAACCAGGGCCTGTTGTCTAGGTACGCCTCCCAGCCTAGGGCGACAGTAGGTACGGCCAGGAGTAGCGCACCCACCAGATTGACCAGAATGCCCACAAAAAGGTTCATAAACACCTCCTCTTGGGCCCGCCTAAACCTCTGGTTTATGGCGCTTCCCGTAAGCTAGTTCAACAGCTAAGCCCGATACACCTAGAAGCAGCACTAAAGGTAGATCGGCGGGGGATAGTTGCCTGAGGGTCGTCGCCGCCCAAACGATAGCGATCAGCAAAATCAGCCAAGTCCACACGGAACGCACTAGCCAGGCCAATGGACGGACAGCTAAGAGAAATCCGAATAGAAAGGGCAAGCTGCTCTGTTGCAAGGTTTGTATAGTAGAGCCAGATGAGTCATCAACGCTCCCCAAGACATTCTTGCCGGGCGGGTAAGGCAGCCCAGTCAC
>FWPU01006099.1_pt1 | contig 24838 bp, 23 predicted proteins | sample 2228361 | NCBI WGS metagenome assembly FWPU01 (sample SAMEA103939777, study PRJEB20133) | metagenome | reverse complement strand
CTTCCAGTCGTACAAGGCCGGGCGAAGCCCGGCCGAAGCCACCGCCTTCAGGCGGTGTGAGTATTCACTTCGGGCATCGACACCCTGTGGCGGACGGAAGTCGCGTCGTCGCCGGCGTCGGTGAGCGAATATGTGCTCGAGGATTTCCCGGCGCCCAGCGCCCAGCTCTGGACGATGACCGAGAAGAAGGGTAGCGGTACCACTTTCACCGTGCGCTACGCGAGCGAACGGCTCGACCTGCCCCAGAAGCAGAAGGTGCCGGTGAGCCGGGGCGCGAGCTGCGCGTACAACCAGGCGCCCACCCCCTGCCCCCTCACCGACGGCAAGGCCGTCAATGTGCTTTTGGCCGACTCACCGGAGATCACCCTCTCGCTCGGTGCGCCGAAGACCATTCGCAAGGTGGTGCTCCGCGGCTACAGGGCGACGCTACCTGCATCGGTGGTGCTCGAGGGCTCGCCGGGCGGCCCGGGGGCGACCTTCACCAAGCTCGCGGACGTGGCCGGCTCCGAGTATCAGGAGCTCGACGTGCCGACCGGCACGCCCGCCGTGAAGGAGATTCGCCTGCGCGGCAGCCGCTCGGACGGCGGCACCTTCACGTTCCTTCAGCTCGACGAGGTGTCGCTCTTCGAGTGACGCGTCACAGCTCCTTGTCGAACGAAAGGTGCGTCTCTTCGAAGCCCATGGCCCGGTAGAAGCCGTGGGCGTCGTCTCGGCCGACGCTCGAGCGCACGTGGAGCAGCGCGCAGCCCGAGCGCCGGGCGATGCGCTCGGCCGACTCGACCAACGCCCGGGCCACGCCGCGGTGGCGGAACCGCCGGTCCGACACCAGCGCGGTGATGTGGCCGGCCCGGGCGTCGCGGTGGAGGAACCGCCCCAGCTCGAGCGCCAGCACTCCCGCCACGTAGCGCTCTCCGGTGGGGAGCTCGAGCTCGGCGACCAGCACCGGGTGGTCGGGCGACTCGGCGAGCTGTGCGAGGCGGGCGGAGACCTGCTCTTCGGTCGACGGGTAGCCGAGCTGCTCGAGGAGGTCGGCCACCGCTGCCGCATCGGACGGCTCGGCCGGCCTCACCCGAACCTCGCCGCGCGCGCTCGCCCGCGAAAGAGGCGTGTTCCGCCGGGTCGACCGACCGGCCGGTACCCCCGAGCTCTTGGTTCCATCCGGCATCGGCGCGTACGTGTGCAGCCTGCGTACCGCTCGTGACGGCGGCCCATTCCCCACGCGCCCGGAGCGACCAGCCGGCCCTCTACCCGTGCCGGGAGCGGCCGGTCTGCCGCGCTTGCGTCGATTCGGCCGCCATGGGTAAACGCTCCCTGACACAACCCCTCCCCAGCGAGGGAATGCCCCCAAGGAGCTCCCCATGTCCGCCTCCACTTGCGTCCTCGGCACCGGCTTCGTCGTCGGCGAGCACTGCGTCAAGAACGACGACATCGCCAAGATCTGCGACACCTCGGACGAGTGGATCCGCGAACGGAGCGGCATCGAGCAGCGCTACTACGTGGCCGACGGCGTCACCACCAGCGACCTCGGGGTGCGGGCCGCGAAGAAGGCGCTCGAGGACGCCAGAGTGTCGGTCGACGAGATCGACTACGTCGTGTTCGCCACCATGACGCCCGACTACTACTTCCCGGGCTCGGGGAGCCTTCTGCAGACGAAGCTGGGCCTCAAGAACGTGCCGGCGCTCGACATTCGCCAGCAGTGCTCGGGCTTCGTCTACGGGCTGCAGGTCTGCGACGCGCTCATCAAGGCGGGGGCGGCGAAGCGGCTGCTCTTTGTCGGCGCCGAGGTGCACACCGGGTTCATGCCCTGGTCGAAGAAGGCCTTCGACGTCGTCATCGGCAAATCGAACGAGCCCATCTCGCAGGAGGAGCGCGACTTCAACTCCTTTCACCGCGACCGCACCGTGCTGTTCGGCGACGCCGCCGGGGCGCTGGTGCTCGGGCCGTCCGAGGAGCCGGGCCGGGGCGTGCTGGGCTTCTCCATCCACTCCGACGGCAGCAAGGTCGAGAGCCTGTACGTGCCGTCGTTGGGCATGGCGTTCCGGCCGTACGTCTCGGAGGGAATGCTCAAGGAGGCCCGCTACGTGCCGGCGATGGACGGCCGCACCGTCTTCAAGATGGCCGTCTCCAAGATGCCCGAGGCGGTCCACGAGGTCTGCCAGAAGGTGGGGGTGAAGATCTCGGACATCGACCTGCTCATCGCCCACCAGGCGAACCTGCGCATCAACGAGGCGGTGCAGAAGTCGCTCGGGCTGCCCGACGACCGCGTCTACAACAACATCCAGAAATACGGGAACACCACCGCCGCCACCATTCCCATCGCCTACGACGAGTGCCGGAAGAGCGGCCGCATCAAGCCGGGAAGCCTGGTGTGCTTCGTCGGCCTGGGCGCCGGCTTCCACTGGGGCGCGGCGCTGATGCGTGAATAACCCGCTCGGGCCGGCTCGACGGGCTTCAACGACGAACGATGACCGGCATGCGCCCGAGCGTTACGGGCCCCAGTCGGGCGTGGTGTAGCTGCCCTTCTCCATCGGCAGCGGCACCTGGTTGTTGCCGTCGAACGTCATCACGAAGAGCTGCGGCCAGCCGTTTCGGGTCGAGGTGAAGACGATGAGCCGGCCGTTGGGCGAGAACGAAGGCTCCTCGTTGTTGCCCTGGTCCTGCGTGAGGCGGGTGATCTTCCCCGTCTCCACGTTGACGGTGAACAGGTCGAATGCGTTGCGCTCGTCGCGCGCGGTGAAGGCGATGAGGTCTCCCCGCGGCGACCAGTCGGGCGTCTGGTTGTAGTTGCCCTGGAAGGTGAGGCGCTTCGCTTCGCCCGAGCCGTCGGCGTTCATCACGTAGATCTGCGGCGAGCCGCCGCGGTTCGAGACGAAGGCGATGCGCTTGCCATCGGGCGACCAGGTCGGGCTCGAGTTGATGAAGAACGGCGTGTTCGTGATCTGCCGCGGGTTCGAGCCGTCGGCGTTGGCGACGTAGATCTGCGCCGACTCTCCGTCGGCCTGCGAGTAGGCGATGCGCTTGCCGTCGGGAGAGAAGGCGATGCCGGTGGCCATGCGCCCCGACTGCACCAGCGGCACCGGTTGGCCGTCGCCGCGCTTCACGTAGATGTCGGGCTTGCCCTTCTTGAACGAGGTGAAGGCCACCGAGCCATCGGGGCCCAGCGCCGGGAGCACGTTCAACCCTCCCGAGGCCACCAGCACCGGGTTGTGGCCGTCCCAGTCGCTCTTGTAGACGTCCTTGCCGCTGCCGGTCTTCTTCACCCACGCCAGGCGCGTCTCGAACGGGCCGGTCTCGCGGGTGAAGAACTTGTACACGGCATTCGCCAGCCGGTGCGCCAGCCGCCTGGCGTCGCGGGGCGGCACCTCGTGGCTGACCTTGAGCTCCTCCTTGCCGGTGGCCACGGTGAACAGCCGCAGCTCGCCGCGGAGCTGGTCTCCATCCATCGCCAGCTGCGTCTTCACCAGGGCCTCGGCGCCCACGTTGGACCAGTTGGAGAAGTTGATGGCCGCGGTGGTGACGCCCTCGCCGGCTCCGGAGAGAAAGCTCTTTCTGTCGAGCAGCTGGAAGAGCCCGCACGCGGTGAAGTCGAACATGAGCGCCTCGTCGAACTCGGATGCGCGCGCTTTCGCCGCATCGTCCTGCGCCTGGGGCGCGGCCAGAGCCAGCGGCATGGGGCGGAAGTTGGCGCCGGAGATCTCGATGATCGGCGCCTGCGCCCAGACGCTCGATGACAAGAGGGCGAGGGCGAGGCAGGTCTTCGCGCATGGAGAGGAACGGGTCATCGCGGCCTCACGGAGAGAACTGGAGGATGACGCCCGACGAGAGCGTCTTTCGCAAATGCTCGGGCGGCGGCCCGAACGGAGATGCCTTCTTCACCGCGGCCACCACCGCCGCGTCGAACAGCTCGTTGCCCGAGCTCTTGTGCACCTTCACCGACTCGAGCTCGCCGGTCCTCGAGATGCGCACCACCACCTGGGCGCGGAGCTGCAGCCGCTCCTGCTCGGGGATGGTGTTCGAGACGTCGTAGTGCCGGCGGATCTGCGCGCGGAGCAGCCCGTAGTAGCGCTCGCCCTCCGCCGTGGCGGAGTCGCCTTCGGGGTCGCCGTCTTCCGCGCCGGCCAGCTCGTCGTACTTCGTCTTGGCGGCCGTCTTGCTGAAGGCGTCGAACAGCCGGCTCTTGCGGCCTTCACCGTCGTTCGTCCCCTCCTGCCTGGGAGCGGCCTTCTCCGGCTCGAGACCGGGAATGGGTAGCGCCACCTCGTTCGACTGCTTCGGCGGAGGCGGAAGCTCCTCCTTGCGCGGGAGCAGCTTCTCGTCGCGCGGCTTGCCCTTGCGCACCAGCGACGCCTGGATGGGCTTCTGGTCGAGGTCGATGATCTTCGGGCCGAAGAAGGCTCCGCCCGAAAAAAGCAGCGCCAGCAGCACTGCGTGGCCGATGAGCGAGCCGACGAGGAACGGCCCCAAAGGCTCTTGCCTCCGGTCGAGCAGGCTGTAGCGGCTGGAGTGGGGCGCGCTCACTTCTTCTTCTTCACCTTCTCGGGCCGACCGGTGGGGTCGGTGATCATCCCCACGCTGGGAATGCCGGCCCGCTGGGCGGCGGCCATCACCTCGACCACCACTCCGTAGGGAATGTCGCGGTCGGCGTGCAGGTACAGCTCCTTGTCCGCCTGCGCCTTGGCGTTGGTGCGCAGCTTCTCCTCGAGCTGTTCGAGCTCGACCTCGGTCTCGCCGATGTAGACCCGCCTGGCCGCGTCGATGGACAGCACCAGCTTCTTCTCCTGCGCCTCGACCGGAGCCGCCTTCGCCTCGGGCAGGTTCACCTTCACGCCCTGCTGGATGAGCGGCGCCGTCACCATGAAGATGATGAGCAAGACCAGCATCACGTCCACCATCGGCGTGACGTTGATCTCGCTCATCGTCGTGCGCCCCAGCTGGCCCTTGCCCGAGCTCATGCCCATGGGAGCCTCACTTGAAGAAGTGACGCTTGACGATGTTCAGAAAGTCAGACGAGAAGTTGGCCATCTCGGTGTCGAACACGCGGATGCGGCTGACGAACGAGTTGTAGGCCACCACCGCGGGAATGGCCGCGAACAGCCCGGCCGCGGTGGCGAACAGGGCGTTGCCGATGGGGGCCGCCACCGTCGAGAGCGTGGCGTTGCCCTTCTCGGCGATCTCGTTGAACGCGTTCAAGATGCCCATCACGGTTCCGAACAGCCCGACGAACGGCGCCGCCGAGCCCACCGTGCCCAAAAACGACACCTTGGCCTCGAGCTCGGTCAGCTCGGCCGTCGAGGCTCTCGTCAGGGCCCGCTCGACGTTCTCGATTCCGCCCAGCCGCTCGCTCATGGCCCCCTCCTGGGCCTTGTTGCTCTGGGCGAGCTTGGTCAGCTCCTCGTACCCGGCGCGAAACACCTTCGACAGCGGTGAGCCGTCGAGCTCCTTGGCCGTCTGGTAGATGGCGTCGAGCCGGGTGCCCTTCCAGAACGCATCGAGAAAGGCCACCGACTGGGCCTTGGCCCGCTTGAGCTGCATCGACTTCATGGCGATGAGCGCCCAGCTGAACGCCGAAACGCCCGCCAACAGAAGCAGCACGGCGATCTCGATGATCGAGCCGCGCGTGACGATCTCCACGTAGTCGATGGCCGCCAGCGTCATGGCGCGCTCCGCGTAACACCCCTCGCCGTGTCGGTCAAACGGTCCTCACCGCGACATCCATGTCCGTCCGGGTCGGAAATCCCGAGTGGTTTCTTGGTCTTGTCGGGTTGAATTTCCCTGCGCCCCGGCCGTCTGGAAGGCGCGAGCGCCGCGATGCGCGGCCGACGAAAACGGGGCAAAGCCATGAACGTCAGAACGTTGATCGCATTCCTCGGAGTGGTCGCCGGGTCGGGTTGCATCGTGCACAACCACGACCATGGCGGTGGGGGAGGCGGCGTGGCTCCGCCGGCCCGCCCGGGCGACGTGACGTTCAGCTGGTCCTTCGCGGGCCTGTCCTGCAATGACGTGCCGCAGGTGAAGTCGGTGTGGATCGACATCCCCGGCGAGCGGTTGCAGAACGGCGGCGTCTACCCATGCCTGGCCAACGGCTACCCGGGCATCGTGCTCCACGACTTCTTGCCCGGCACCTACACCTTCACCATCGAGGGTTTGGGCTACGGCAACGAACGGCTCTACGTGGGCGCGGGCAGCTTCCGGGTCGACGGCAACGTGCGCGTGGCCATCGACCTGACCCCAGTGGGCGGGCCGAGCTCGTACGCGTACCTGACGTGGCGCTTCCCGCCCAACTCGCAGAGCGGCGACCCGAGCTGCGACCAGGCGGGCGTGGCCTGGGTCGACGTGTCCATCGACGGCTCGGACTTCCAGCGCTACGACTGCCGCGCGGGTCAGTCGAACCCCGGCGTGCAGACGCCGTTCCTCAAGGCGGGCACGCACCGCATCTACATCGAGGCGGTCACCTCGAGCGGCTACCCGCTGTACCGGTACGACGGCTCGCTCCAGACGTTCGCCGGCCAGCCCGTCTCGGCCGAGTACCGCCTCAACTGGGGCGTCGGCGGCACCGCGGTGAAGTGGCAGCTCACCAACGGCTCGGTCGGCCAGACCTGCTCGCAGGCCTCCGTGCAGACGATGAGCATCAACTTCATGGACGAGCGCGGCCAGCTCGTCTACGGCTCGCAGGGCGACATCCAGGCCTGTGACTCGGCCCCGATCGTCTACAACTACCTGCAGCCCGGCACGTACAAGGTGTTCATCAAGGGCACCGGCCCGAACGGCGTGGTGTACCTCTCGAACGCCTCGAACCCGCCGGTGGTGGTGGTGAGGGCCGGCGAGTTCGTCAGCGCGCAGCAGGCCATCACGGTTCAGCTCTTCCGCGCACAGTAGCCCCGTCGCGGTGCGAGGCGGGCCGGGCGACAAATCCGGCCCGCTTCGTCGCGTCTGGCCTCGTCAAAACCAGCGCGACAGCCCCACCCGCACCTGCCGGCCGTAGCGCAAAGCGGTCAGGCTCGAGTACTCCGGGCTGATCGGGTCGGGCCTCTTCTCGTCGAGCACGTTGAAGACGCCGGCGAAGTAGCGCAGCTTCCACGGCTCGTACGTGCCCGAGAGCACCACGTTCCAGGAGAGCGACGGCGGCAGCTCGTTGCCGCCGTAGTCCTTGCGCGGGCCGATGAACACCAGCTCGGTGGCGGCCGACAGAAGCCGCTCGAACACCGGCTGGACGAAGCGCGCCGAGATGTTGTGCTCGGGAGCATTCACCAGCTCGCCCGAGACGCGCTGCACGTCGACCCTCGGGCGCTCGAGCTCCACCCCGAACGCCACCCACGCCTGGTAGACGTGCGAGAGGCTCACCAGCCGGCCGCCGCCCGGCGCGTGGCGGATTTCGAGCTCGGTGCCCGAGACCAAATAGTTGCCCGAGTTGTGATAGACGAGCCGGGTGGAGTCCTCGTCGCTGCGCACGCTGCCGATGATGCGGCTGTAGCCGTTGACGAAGACCGAGCCCACCAGCGAGGTGTCGTCGGAGAGCGCGTGGGTGTGCTCGAGCTCGAACGAGTTGCGGCCCTCGGCATCGAGGGCGTCGGGCGCGGCGCGCAGAAGGAGCGGGTGGGCCACCGACAGCTCGCGCTTGGAGGGCCTCCGCACCGTCCAGTCCGCGATGAACTTGGTGCTGCCGCCCTCGTACGGCTGGCCGACGATGGCGAAGTGCGGGCGGAAGGCCGGCACGTGCTCGCGAATTCTGCCGCTGCGCACCACGTCGACGACGTCGAGCCGGCCGCCGGCGGTCAGCGTCACCGACTCCCGCGGGGTCCAGTCGTGGCTCAAGTACAGAGTCGGCTCGAGCTGCCGGCTGCGAAGCACCTGGTCCGTCTGCTCGGGATGCCGGACCTCGACGTCGGTGAAGAAGGTGTAGCGGACCTCGCCGCCGGCGACCAGGCTGGCGCTCTTCGCGTAGCTCCACTGCAGCCGCAGCTCGCCCGAGAGGCCCGCGGCGCGGCCGACCTCTCCCATCTCTTCGGCCGGCGCGTCGGGCCGCTCGGGAGTGAAGGCCGCCCCGAGATAGCGGTACTCGACGAAGTCGTAGCCGAGCCGGGCGAAGAGCGAGGCCGCGCCGAAGCTGTGATCCCACCTGAGCGAGCCGAACGCCCGGCCCTCGGTGGCGAAGGAGGGCCGGGTGTCCAGCCACTGCAGCCCGACGGGCACGTCCTTGTCCCTCCCCGACAGGCCGCCGACGAAGGTGAAGTCGCCCGAGCGGGCGTGGGCGTGGATTTGACTGGCGCTCTCGACGTCCGCGGGCGAGCCGTCGGGGCGGAACCCGTCCGGCCCCTTGGCCTGAAGCCCGAGCTGCACCGCCGCGTAGCCCCAGTCGCCCGCCGCCGAGCCCGCGCCGCGCAGGTGGAACCCGCGCTCGGTGTCGAGGCTCAGCCCGCCGTAGGCGTGCACGCCGCGGACCGGCTTCTTGAGCACGACGTTCACCAGCCCCAAGAAAGCGGTCGAGCCGTAGACCATGCCGCCGCCGCGCACCACCTCGATGTGGTCGACCTGCTCGAGGTCCACGCCCAGATCCAGCCCCACCGGGCCGTAGCCGCGGAGCAGGTCGTTCATCGGGTGGCCGTTCAGCAGCACCAGCACCCGCGCGTTGGCGTTCTCGGGCCAGCCGAAGCCGCGCACGCCCACGGCGTCGTATCTCCGGTCGGTCCACACGTGCAGGCCGCGCACCGAACGCAGCGCCTCGGAGACGGTGCGGAAGCCGAAGGCGCGCAGCTCGTCGCCGCTGATCACCGTCATCGACGCCGGAGCATTCTTCAGCTCGACCAGCCTCAGCGTCGCGCCGGAGACCTCGATCTTCGCGCGGAGCCGCGCCTCGAGCGGCGGGTTGGGACCCTCGACGACCTCCACCACGCGCACGTCCGGGTGGCGCCCGTCGGCGTGCACCTCGAAGCGGCGCTGCCCCACCTCGGCGTGCACCAGAAGCGGGGTCAGCCCCACCTCGTTGCCGTCGACCTTCACCAGCGCGCGCTCGACGTTGGCCTGCACCAGCACCGTGCCGGTCTTCTTCGGCGGCGGCGGCAGCTCGGCCAATGACACCTCGATTCTGGCCTTGCCGTCGGGCGGCACGGTGACGCGCACCTGCTGCGCCGCGAAGCTTCTGGCGCCGACCCACAGCACGTAGTCGCCGGGCACGACGCGCGTGTTCGTCTCGCCGAGCTTCACCAACAGCTCGCCTTGGGGCCCGTCTTTGCGCACCTCGGCGCCTGCGGGGGTGCCGGCTGCCTCCAGCGCTCCCCAGATGCGCTCGAGCGTGACGTGCACCTTTGGCTTCTCGCCGCGCTCGAGCATCACTTCGCGCTCGACCGGCCGGTAACCCTCGAGCCTGAACAGGAGCCTGGCCTTGCCGTCTTTCAGCGCCAGCACCTTGGGCGTGACGCCCAGCGCGCCCAGATCCTCGCGGTCGAGGAAGAGGGTGGCCCCGGGCGGATCCGTCTCGACCTCCACCAGCGCGACCTGCTTCTCGAGGAAACGGATGGCCGAGTCGACGTCGGATGCGGCCTGCGCCGAGAGCTGGCCGGCGTAGCGCTTCTTGAGCTCGACGTAGGCGCGGTAGGCCTCCTCGTAGCGGCCGAGCCGTCCCAGCGTGGCGGCGATGTTCAGCTCGACGTTCTTGTTCCGGACGAGCCGATTCGACGTGTAGAACGCATCGAGCGCGTCGGCCGGCCGGTTCTGCTTGAGGAACTCCAGCCCGCGCCGAAAGTAGAACTCGGCCTCGTCCGCGACGTCGGTGGCCGACGAGCCGAGCGAGAAGATGAGCGCGCAGAGGAGCGTCGGGCGCATCGTTCAGCGCGAGTCCACCGGCCGGAAGTGGGTCGACGTCTTGCCGCCCCGCGGCAGCTTCTCGAGCCGCACGTTGAGGGCCTGTTGCTTGTCGGGCTCGAGCAGCTGCACCGCCGGCTTGTAGCCGTCGAGGGTGAATTCGACCTTCACCGCCTGGCCCAGCGGCAGCTTGTAGCGCAACGGCGTCTTGCCGATGGCGTTCCCGTCGACCGACACCGCCGCGTTCGGAGGATCGCTCTCGATCTTCACCGCCACCTCCTTGCGGGTCAGCGGCACGGCCAGCTCGTGGTTCGCCTCGAGCGGCTCGAGCGCGTGCACGTGCGGCTCGTACCCCGGCCGCTCGATCTGCAAGAGGCCGCTCGTACCCTTGGGGAGCTTCCGTTCGAGCGGGGTGGCGCCGAGCAAGCGGCCGTCGAGCTTCACCTCGGCCCCTTGCGGGGTGCTGTCGACCTTGAGCACGAGCTCGGTGGGCCGTTGCGGCGGCGAGTCCTTTCGGGTCAGGGCCACCGCGGTTCCGATGGCGGCCATGCCGATGAGCACCCCCACTCCGAGCATGAGCACCACCGGCCGGCGGGGCGGTGGCTGCACCACGCTCGGCTGCGACGCGGATCGGCCCGCCTTCGACGGAGTCAGCGCCGTCCTGGCCGTGCCCAGATCCGACGGCGTGCGGACGAAGGTGCGGCCCAACGCGTCGCCGCTGCTCTCCGTGGAGGTGCCGCGGGCGCGCTGCTTGTGGTCGGGGTAGAGCTCGCGCAGAAACGTCGACAGGTGCGCGACCGACGAGGGCTGCTGGCTCTTGAGCAGCCAGTCTTCGAGCGCCAATGACAGCTCGCCGCACGTCGCGTAGCGGTCTTCGGGCCGTCGCGCCAGGGCCTTGAGCACGATGGGGTCGAGGCTTTCCGGCACGGACGGATTCAGCTTCGAGGGCGGCTCGATCTGCGCCTCGCGCGCGGCCTTCAACGTCTGCGTGTCCGACTCGCGTTGCAGCACCCGCTTGCCCGTGACCAGCTCGTGGAGCACCAGGGCCAGGGAGAACAGGTCGCTGCGGCGGTCGAGCACGTCGCCCTCGGCCTGCTCCGGCGACATGTACGCGAACTTGCCCTTGAGCTGGCCGGTGGCGGTCACGCTGGCCTTGCCTCTGGCCTTGGCGATGCCGAAGTCGATGACCTTCACGCCGCCGTCGAAGCTGACCAGGACGTTCGAGGGCGACACGTCGCGGTGGACCAGGTTCAGCGGGTGGCCCTGCTCGTCGGCGAGCTCGTGGGCGTAGTGGAGCCCGCTGGCGGCGTCGGCCACGATGCGGCAGGCCAATGGCACGGGCAGCGGCTGCCCCTTCTCCGCGCAGTCCTTCTGCAGCGTGCGCAGATCGACGCCGGGCACGTACTCCATGGCGATGTAGAAGGTGCCGGCCTCCTCGCCCAGATCGAAGATCTGGCAGACGTTGGGGTGGTTCAGCTTCGCGGCGATGCGGGCCTCGTCGAGAAACATCTGCACGAAGCCCTGGTCCCGCGCGTGGTGCGAAAGCAGCATCTTCACCACCAGGAGCTTCTGGAAGCCCTCGGCCCGGACGCTCCGAGCGAGGTAGAGCTGCCCCATGCCGCCCGTCGCCAACGGGCTCAACAGCTCGTAGGGTCCGAAGAGCTCGCCCACGGCGCAGCCATCCTATCGCGCTCCTGGCGCGGCGCGGCAGTCGGCGTGCGGTGCCTGGCCTGGCACCGTTCGTGATAGCTAGCCGGGAACATGCGGCAGGGCGACCACAGGCCCATCGGCGTGTTCGACTCGGGAGTGGGCGGGCTCACCGTGCTGAAGGCGCTCTTCGAGCGGCTGCCCGGCGAGTCCACCGTGTATCTGGGCGACACCGCTCGCGTGCCCTACGGCAACAAGTCGGCCGAGGTGGTGACGCGCTACTCGCTCCGCAACGCGCAGCTTCTGCTCGAGTGCGACATCAAGCTGTTGGTGGTGGCCTGCAACACCGCCTCGGCGGTGGCCCTGCCTGCGCTCACCGCGCGGCTCGACGTGCCCGTGCTGGGCGTCATCGAGCCCTTGGCGAAAGCCGCCGCCGCGCGCACCCGCACGGGGAAGATCGGCGTCATCGGCACCGTGGGCACCGTGCGCTCGGGCGCGTACCAGCGGGCGCTCGAGGCGGCGCGCCCCGGCGTCGAGGTGCGGGCAGCTGCCTGCCCGCTCTTCGTGCCGCTCGCCGAGGAGGGATGGCTCTCGGGAGACGTCCCGCGTCAGGTCGCCCGCGCCTATTTGGGCGAGCTCTGCCGCGACGGCCTGGACACGCTGGTGCTCGGCTGCACGCACTACCCGCTGCTCAAGCCGGTCATCGCCGAGGTGGTTGGCGCGAACGTGCAGCTCGTCGACTCGGCCGAGGCCACCGCCGAAGCCGCCGCGGAGCTGCTCGAGCGGCGCGGGCTCCTCGCGGGCGGCGGCAAGGCCGTGCACCGCTACTTCGTCACCGACGTGCCCGACGCGTTCCGCGAAGTCGGAGCGCGCTTCCTCGGCCGGCCCATCGACGGCGCCGAGCAGGTCGACCTGTAGCGGAATTTCACGCGCGCGGCAGCGGCTTGTGGCGAGGGCGATCTTCCACCGGCAGCGGCGCCAGCTCGAGCGCGGCGTCCGTGCCGATGTCGTCCTGCCGCGGCAGCCACCCCAGCGCGGCGGTGATGATCCGCTCGAGCGTCGGGAAGAAACGCAGCTTCGTCAACGGCCAGTTCAGCCAGCCCACGGTGATGCAATAGTACTTCGCGAACGGCGGTGTGTGGTGAACGGCGTGGTGCTCGGGCGGCAGCACCAGGTGCATGCGCTGCAGCCACGTGATGAAGCGCGGCCGCGTCTCGTCGGTGGCGTGCGCCCACTTGTGGAGCTGGTTGGTCGCCATCACCCACAGGCACAGCGCGGCGATGAACGCCGTCGCGAACAGCCTCAGCCAGTGGTAGTCGCCCGGCCCCAGCGGAATCAGCAGCGCCGATGCGGCCACCGGCAGCGAGATGAGGCAGCTCGAGCCGTTCGTCTCCACGAAGTCGTGCCGGGTGATGGCGGTCTGGTCGACGTGGTGCTCGCGGAAGGGGCGGATCAGCGCCTTGCCCAATAGCGGCGTCTCCACCGAGCCCCAGGTGTCGCCCATCCAGTGGACGAAGCCGGAGACGAAGTCGGCCGCCAGGTAGGCCGAGCAAATTGCGGCCAGCACCAGCCACGGGCTTTCGCCGAAGTGCGGAGCGATCTTCACCACCAGCGCACTGACGATGACGGCGAAGCCGACGATGGCGGCGATCTCGACCCTGCGGAACGCCCGGCTGTACCCCTTGGCGAGCGAATGGGCGTCGCGCTGCTTCATTTTCTGGGCGATGTCACTCATTGGCTTTCCTGCCGCGCCGAATCGGCTCGGAGCGCCCCCCGAGTCGTCTCCGGTACGCAAGGTACCCGGAAACGGATTCATTTCGCACCCGATTGTCATGGAACGGTCATCGCCACCGGGTCAGGCGGGCGGGCGGTGGCGGACGGGCTCGACCCGGACGAAGGCGTTGTAGTCGGGCTCTCCGGAGGCCGGGTCGTACCGCCGCCCGATGAGCACGTTGCACTCGGGCCAGAACGCCTGCAGGTGGCCTGGCCGGCAGGGGCCGATGGCGCACACTCCGTCCATCGAGCCCAGGTTCGAGGTGAGGCGCACCCTGTCGCCCGCGCGCAAGCCCAGCCGCTTTGCGTCCTGCGGAGCGAAGAAGACGGTGTGCCGCGACACGGCCCCGGTGACGCCGTCGGTCTGGCCGTAGGTGATGGAGTTGAACTGCCTGCCGCGCCGCGAGGCGAGGAAGAAGTGGCCGGGCGGAATCTCGACCTGCGGAATCGGCACCGGCGAGAAGCGGGCCTTTTCGCCGGGCATGTTGGAGAAGCGGCCGCCCTCGCCGAGCCGCTCGCCGCCCCACTGAATCCAGTCGCCCTCCTTGGAGAGCTTCTCGATGCCCGCGTACAGCGGCATGACGCGGCCCATCTCCTCGCGCACGGACTGCGAGGTGGGGAAGGCGAACAGCTCGGGGCGGTCGGGCTTCAGCGCCCGGCCGATGCGCGCGGGAATCTCCCACTCGGGCAGGGCCTCGCCGATGCGCCGCCCGGGAATCTCCGGGGTGAAGCGCACCCGCCGCTCGGTGGACGTCGATGTCCCGCCGCCTCGCTGCTCGTACCGCGTCTGCGCGGGGAGCAGGAGCACCTCGCCGCCGTCGACTTCTGGCTCGACCAGGGCCGAGGTGTTGATGACGATGTCCTGGTGCACCCTCAGCCTGATGCGCGAGAGGGCGCGCGCGGCGGCCTTCGGGTCGGGCATGGTGTCGAGGTAGTTGCCGCCCAGAACGTAGAGCAGATCGACGCCGCCGTCGCCGGCCCGGTCGAGCAGGTGCGCGGCCTTGAGCCCCTTGCGCGCGGGAATGGGGTGGCCCCACAGCTCCTCGAAGCGGCGGACGGATTCGGCGGTGATGTCCTGCGCTCCGGGGAGCTTCTCCGGGTCGACGCCGCACTCGGCGGTGCCCTGCACGCCCGAGTGCCCGCGGATGGGAATGATGCCCGTCTTCTCTCGTCCGACGTTCCCGCGCGCGAGGGCGAGGTTGACGACGGCCTTGACGTTGTCCACGCCGAAGCGGTGCTGGGTGAGGCCCATCGAGTAGACGATGACCGCAGAAGAGCTCTTCGCGTAGAGGCGGGCGAAGCGCTCCATGTCGGCGCGAACGAGGCCGCTTGCCTGTTCGAGCTCGTCCCACGAGAGCGACTCGAGCATCGACTCGAGCAGGTCGAAGCCCACGGTGTGCTCGGCGATGAACTTGCGGTCGAAGCCGTCGAGGTCGCCTAGCGCCTTCAGCACTCCGTGGACGAAGGCGATGTCTCCGCCTGCCGCCACGGGAAAGAAGTCGTCCAAGAGCTTCGTGCCCCACAACGCCGACAGCGGCACCGACGGCACCCAGTAGCGCTCGAGCGCCGGCTCGCGGAAGGGGTTCACCACCACCACCCTGGTGCCGGCCTTCTTCGCGAAGTGGAGGTACTTCATCGACACCGGCTGGTTGTTGGCCAGATCCGTACCGAAGAGGACGACCAGGTCGGTGCCGATGAGGTCCTTGAGCGAGCACGTCGGAGCGCCCCAGCCCAGCGTCTCCTTGAGCCCGGTGGTGGAAGCGGCGTGGCACAGCCTGGCGCAGCTGTCGACGTGGGGCGAGCCGGCGATGCGCGCCAGCTTCTGGAAGGTGTAGTACGCCTCGTTGGTGAGGCCGCGGCTCGAGGCGAAGAAGCCCATGCGGTCGGGCTCGGTCGCCTTCATCGCCTCGGCCACCTTCGCCACCGCTTCGTCCCAGCCGATGCGCCGAAAGCCCTTCTCGCCCTTCCGGTACGAGAGCGGATGGGGCAGCCGGCCCAGACGGTGGAGCTGCTCGTTGGTGAGCTCGCGCAGCTTGCCGATGTCTTCCCAGATGCCGTCGGGCATCTCGTCCATCGTGTTCAGACGGAGCAGCTTGAGCCGCGTCAGGCACAGGTGCACCCCGGGGATGACGTCGTCTTTCAGGCCGCGCGGCCCCAGCGAGCAGCCGTCGCAGACGCCGTGGCGCAGAATCCGCCACGCATAGGGCAGCTGCCGCCGGTTCTCCCAGAGCACCGCGAGCATCTCGCGGAAGTGCCGCGGCTTCTTGAAGAGCAGCCCGAACGGTACGATCAGCCGCACCCACTCGAGGACGCGCCGAAGCAGCTTCATGGCCGGTCCATATACCGCCTCGGCGCCGCGCGAACGAGCGGTGTGGGCGCAAGTAGGCGAATCTGCGCGGAAACCGCGCGCACGGCACGGCGACAACTACCGTGGCCCCAAAGGGGGACGCGAAGGAGCGTCTCATCATGACCGTCACCGTTCGTCCGGGTGACAGCCTCTGGCGGATTGCGCAGCGCAACGGGGTCAGCCTCGACGCGCTGCTCGCCGCCAACCCGCACATCCGGAACCCGCGTCTCATCCACGTTGGTCAGCGCGTCGAGATTCCCGGCGCGCGCGACTCGTTCGAGCATGCGCCGAGCTCGGGCGGCCGCACGTATCGAGTGCAGGTCGGCGACAGCATGGCCGGCATCGCCGCGCGGGCCGGCATCAGCCTTGGGGAGCTTCTCGCGGCCAACCCGCAGGTGCAAAACGCCCGGCTCATCTTCCCGGGGCAGGAGCTGAACATTCCCTCGCGCGGGCGCGTGCCGGAGCAGCCCGGCCCGGTGACGACGGGGACGCGTCGGTCGGGCTCGAGCGCCAACCCCTATTACGACGAGTTCGTCCGCGCCGCGCGCAAGGCGGGAGTGCCCGAGTCGTGGGCGTCGAACCCCGCGCTCATCCAGTTGGTGAAGCACGAGTCGGGCTTTCGCCCGGGTGCGAAGAACCCGCGGTCGACGGCGTTCGGCCTCTTCCAGTTCCTCAGCTCGACCTGGCGCAGCTATCTGCGCGAGGTGCCCTACGGCACGCGCGATCCGTACTGGCAGGCGGTGGGCGGCTTCCGCTACATCAAGGCCCGCTACGGCACACCCGAGCGCGCCTGGGCGTTCTGGCAGGCCACCGTCAACCGGAACGCGAACATCGCTCCGCCGGATCTGCGCGGCCTCGCGCGGACGTGGATTGCGCGCGGCTACGCCGGCTACTGATGTCCGTGGGGCCAGCGGGCTGCGGCCATGGAGCCCGGCGGCCGGCCTTCGTTCACCGCACGCGCCGCAAGTCGCCGTAGACGTTGAAGCCTCCGTCGCGGACGAACGCGCACAAGGCGATGCCGGCGCGCTCGGCCAGGTCGATGGCGAGTGAGCTCGCTGCCGAGACGCTCGCCACCACGGGAATGCCCGCCGACGCGGCTTTCTGGACGATCTCGAAGCTCGCCCGCCCGCTCACCACCAAGAGCCCAACGCTCGCGCCCGGTACCCGCCGCTCGTACACGAGCTGGCCGACGACCTTGTCCACCGCGTTGTGCCGGCCGACATCCTCGAACGCGCAGACGAGCCGCCCCTCGTCATCGAGGGCCGCCGCCGCGTGCACGCCACCGGTGCGAGCGAAGCTCTTCTGAGCGCCGGAGAGCAGCCCGATCGAGGCGGCGACCTTCTCCACTGAAAGCGCAGGACATTCGGGCACGGGGCGGATCCGCGCGAGCAAGTCCTCGATGCTCCGCCGGCCGCACACGCCGCAGGCCGCGGTGGTCAGCGTGCCTCGCCGGCTCGCGTCCAGGCGCTCGAGGAAAAGGTGCGCGCCCGGCGCCGGAGTCACCTCGAGCACGTTGCCGTAGCTCTCGTCGCCGGGCCGGCCGCAGTGGGCCACCGCGCCCACGTCGTCGATGCTCCGGATCACGCCCTCGGCGAAGAGGAAGCCGACCGCCAATTGCGCGTCGTCGCCCGGCGTGCGCATGGTGACCGCCACCGGGTCGCCCGCCACACGGATCTCCAGCGGCTCCTCGACGGCGACCTCGTCGAAGCCGGGCGTATCGCCGCCCCGGAGCCTCCGCACGGGCCGGCTGGCGACTTGCGGCTTCACACCGCCTCCTTCGAGGGCTCGGGGAGCGTCGCTCCGTGCGCGGCCGGATCCTCCACGAGCTGCCGAAGCCGCTCGAGCGCTCCGGCGCAATACAGGCCGTCTTCGATGCGCTCGTCGAGCGAGTACTTGATGGAGCAGATCGTCTTCGTCACCACCTTGCCGCTCGCGTCGACGGTGGCAGAAGGCTTCTTTCTGCCGATGGCCGCGAACAGCGGGCAGTTCCCGTACTCGTAGAGGTGGTGGTAGGCGGACTCGAGCCGCACCGAGCCCAGGTTGGCCACGAAGAGGCTCGCGTAGAACGGGTCGGGGTGGATGAACGAGCCGGGCAACAGGTTCCAGTCGTCGAGCCAGCGGATCAGCCGCACGCCGGCGCGGAGCAGCGGGCCCGGCAGATGCAGAAACGCCGCGAGCTTCTCGTCGGTCTCGCTCTCCTCGTCGCTCCTGCCCTTCTCCAGGTCGCGGTACACGAACGCCACCAGCTCCTCGAACGACAGCGCCGGATCGAATCGTCGCTTGAGCACCACGATGGGAGCGTCGTCGCGCAGGGCCTTCTTCGCCGAGTACGAGATCCAGATGCCGTCGCGCTCGTAGATGCGGCCGCCCGAGACGAAGCGGTTGAGCCGCGGCCGCTCGCTCAGCGCGCGCAATGCAGCCCAGAGGAAGACGTGAAAGACGGTGATGCGCCTTTCGCTCTTGGCGTTGAAGCCGTCGATGAACTCGAGCGTGCGGGTGAGGTCGATCTCCTGCTCGAAGTACACCGCGGACTCGTTCCGGGTCCGCATGAGGTACGGCATGATCCGCCGGAACGGCGGCACGTCGGTCGCGAGCCGGCCGTCGGGACGAGAGAAGAGCGGCATTGCTGAAGCAGCATAGCGGACGCCCCCGGCCGGGAAACCCGCCGCCCGCGTGCTCAGGCCGGCTGCGCGCTGTGCCTGGGACGGATGCCGTGCTTCTCGAGCTCGCCGCCGATCTGCCCGGTCGACATCAGCGCCGCCATCTTCCAGTCGCCGACGAAGCTCCAGAGTGGATGGGTGAACGTCGCCGGCTTGTTGCGCTCGATGAGCGCGTGCGAGATCCACGCAAACCCGTAACCGGCGACCGGCGCGAGCAGCGCCAGCCACCCGTTTCGCGCCAGCGGAGCGGCGATCAACAACCCCAGGCCGAAGAGCGTGCCGGCGCAGTGCAGCCGCCGCGTCCAGGGCATCGAGTGCTCACCGAGATAGAAGGGCCAGAACTCTGCGAACGACTGGTAGCGCATCACTCGCCGAAGATCTTCCTCACGAAGTGCCAGACGCCGCCCTTCTGTGGCTGATCCTCGACGTCCGCCGTCTGCGGCACGACGGGGCGCTTCTCGGCGGGCGTGAGATCCACCTTCGGCTTCACGCGGCGCGGGTCCGTCGAGAGGATGCTGAACTCGTCGTCGCCCTCGTACGCCACCTGGGCGCGCGGGCGGCCGTCGGCCGGCGTGGGACGTGCCGGAACCTTCCGGGCCGGCGTCGCCGCCTTCTTCGTCTCGGTCGGCGTCTGCGGTTTGCCGCCTTTGGTGGTTTCCTTCAAGTGCGACACTGTCGTCCGATGCTACGAGATGGAGCCCGCCAAGTCACGCCGGCCAAAGGGCCGAGTGACGCACCGCGAAGACCGCCAGCCCCGGCAGCTCGGCGTGGGTGAAGCGCCGCACCGGCGCGGGCGGCTCGTCGTCGGTCACCACGGCCAGCACCTCCATTCCCTGCGCGCACAGGGCCGGCCCGACGTCCTTGCGCCAGACCTCGATCTTCGGGTGCGGCCCGTTCTTCCAGCCCTCGACGAGCACCAGATCGACCTCGAGCGAGCCGAGCCGCTCGGTGAGCTGCGCGTCGTCGCCCGGCCAGGTGAGCGACACGCCTTCGGGAGTGGCCAGGCCCACCACGTCTGCGCCGGCGTCGGTGAACCGGTCGGTGTCGCTGCCCGGCTTGTGCAGCACATGGCCGTGCGCGCTGTGCTTCACCACCGCCACGCGAAGCCCGCGGGCCTTGAGCTCGGGGACGAGCCTGGACAAGAGCGTCGTCTTGCCGCAGCCGGACCAACCGACGAAGCACAGGATGGGCGGAGGCCTTCTCACCGCGTGACTTCCTCGGACGCGTCGCGCGGCGGCACGTGGTGCGCTTCGGGCGAGGCGAACAGCTCGACCTCCACCTCTTCTCCGGCGGCCAGCTCGGCCTTTCCCGCGGGCAGCACCGCCCAGCCGTCGATGCCGACGTTGCCCAGAAGCTGTCCGGCTCCGTGCGGGCGCAGCTTCGCGGTGAGCTCCGCCCCTTTTCGCTCGAGGCGTGCCCCGATGAGGTAGGTGAGCGCATGCTGCTTCTTCTTCAGGCCATCGATGCGGGCCCGTTCGCGGCGCCGCTGCTCGATGACGCCCTGCAGCTTGAGCAGCATCGGCCGCGCGAGCTGGTCGAACGCCACGGTGGCCGCGCCCGGGTTGCCGGGGAGGATGGCGATGGGCGTCCTGTGCAGCATGGCGACGCTGGCCGGCTTGCCGGGCTTGAGGGCCACTCCGTCGAAGCCGAGCGTCCCGCCCATGTTCCGCACCGTCTTCTTCACCAGGTCGCGCTCGCCGACCGACGCGCCGCCCGTGGTGACGAGCAGATCCGACGACGACGCCAGGCGCTCGATGGCCGCGGCCAGCTCCGTCTCGATGTCGCGGGCGTGTTCGACGGCCAGCACCCGCGCGTTCGCCTCGGCGGACAACGCCGCCAGAAGGACGCCGCCGGCGTCGTAGACCTGGTGCCGCTGCGCCACCTTGCCTGGCGCGACCAGCTCGTCTCCCACGGTGAGCACCGCCACGCGCGGGCGATCGCGGACCGTCACCGAGCCGCTCCCGGCGGCGGCGATGACTCCCAGGCTGAAGGCGTCGAGCCGGCGCGCGGGTGGGCAGAGCACCGTTCCTTCCCGGTACTCCTCGCCGCGGCGGCGAATGTTCTCGCCCGCGTGCGCTTCGGCGAATACCGCCACCAGCTCGCCGTCGTCGCGCGATGCCTCGAGCCGCACCACCGCGTCGGCCCCGAACGGAATCGGTGCGCCGGTGAAGATGCGAAAGGCTTCGCCCGACTCGAGGTCGCGTTCGGGGGGCGCCGAGCCGGCGAAGAGCGTACCCACCACGCGCAGCGCCGCGGGCCGGTTGCGGTTGGCGCCCACCGTGTCGGCCGACTGTACCGCGAATCCGTCCATCGCCGCGTTGTCCAGCGCCGGCGAAGGCCGCGACGCCACCACCGGGTCGGCGAGGAAGAGGCCGTGCGCCTCAAGCAGCGGCATGCGCGTCGTCTTGAGCGGCGACACCGATGCCAGCGCCAGCGTTCTCGCCTGATGGAGCGGGATCATCTCCGCCCATCGTACCGGAATGCGCCGAGCGCGCTTGCCCTCGGCCGTCGGGGTCTGCGCTGATCCGCCGCGATGTCCATCACGCTGGCCATTCTCGCCGGAGGAGCCGGCAGGCGCATGGGTGGCAGGCCCAAGGGGCTGCTCCGCGTCGGCGGGAAGACGATTCTCGAGCGGCTGCTTCCGCTCGCCGCGCGATGCGACGACGTCTTCCTGGTGGCCGACGACGACGGGCCGTACCGGCGCTTCGGGCTCCGCGCGGTGCCGGACGTGGTGAAGGGGAAGGGCGCTCCGGGCGCGCTCGTGTCGGCATTGGGAGCATCGCGCACCGAGTGGGTCGCCGCAGTGGCCTGCGACATGCCCTTCGTCACCGAACCGGTGCTCTCGGCGTTGGTCGAATCGGCCGGGCCCGATGTGGGCGCGCTGTGCTTCGAAGTGGCCGGCCGGCTCGAGCCTTTGCCGTCGCTGTGGCGGACCTCGGTGTACCACTCGCTCCTCTCGAAGCTCGAGGGCGGCCCGTCGCTGCTCGAGCTGTTCGCCGCGGCGAAGGGCCGGTCGCTGCTCGAAGAGGCGCTGAGGCGTGTCGACCCCTCGGGCCTGGCCGTACGCAGCGTCAACACCCCGGAGGATGCGCGGGCGCTCGGAGTGGACGAGAATGATGGGCGGCAGTAGCTTGCTGCCCGACCCCTACTCCATGGCGAAGACCTTCGAGAAAGCGGTCACCGGCTTCAACCACAACATCAAGCACAAGGGGAAGGTCTACCACGTCCAGACCGAGGACTCGGGCATCAACAACCCGCACATCATCACCCACCTGTTCGTGGGCGGGAACATCCTCGCGTCGAAGAAGACGTCGTACGCCGACATCCTCAACGCCGAGAACCTGCAGGAGGTCGTGCGCGAGCTGATGGAGGAGCAGCACAAGGAGATGCTGCGCAACCTCATCAACGGCGTCTACGACGGCATCGAGTCCGCCCACGGCCGGGCCTACCAGCCGGGCCAGCTCGCCACCGACGAGGAGGCGAAGAAGACCACGCTGAACCCGGGCATCAGGCCGCCCGAGCCGAAGCCGCTGCCGCCCGAGGTGCTTGAGGCGCGCGCGATGAAGGTGCAGCCGAAGATCAACGAGGTCGGCGTCGAGACGCTCTTCGGAGAAGACCTCATCTCGGAGAAGAGCCTGGACGAGGTCATCTTGAGCTACCTGGCCGGCGACGGCGATCAGCAGGGCTAAGTGCGCCCGGGCACCACGCGCGCGTGACAGCCCGCCAGGACGGCGAGCGCGAAGGCGGGGCGAAGCGAGCGCGCGCATCCATCACCGACCGACGACGTTTCGGTCATAGTCTGATAGATGGCGTCAGCCACCACCCGGAGAGCGAGATGACCGCCGACCTGGACCTCTTGTGCATCAACACGCTCCGCACGCTGGCCATCGACGCGGTGCAGAAGGCCGAGTCGGGGCATCCCGGCCTGCCGCTGGGCGCGGCCCCGATGGCCTACGTTCTCTGGCAGCGGCACCTCAAGCACAACCCCAAAGACCCGCGCTGGCCCGACCGCGACCGCTTCGTCCTCTCCGCCGGCCACGGCTGCATGCTGCTGTATGGTCTGCTCCACCTCACCGGCTATGACCTGACGATGGACGACATCCTCGCGTTCCGGCAGTGGGGCTCGAAGACGCCGGGGCACCCCGAGCTCCACCTCACGCCGGGCGTCGAGGCCACGACCGGGCCGCTGGGACAGGGGCACGCCAACGCGGTGGGCATGGCGATGGCCGAGCGCCACCTCGCGCAGCGCTTCAACCGGCCGGGCTTCACGCTCGTCGACCACCATACCTACGCGCTCATCTCGGACGGCGACGTGATGGAGGGCGTCTCCTGCGAGGCGGCGTCGCTGGCCGGTCACTTGAGGCTCGGCAAGCTCATCTGCCTGTACGACGCCAACGACGTCACCCTCGACGGTCCGGCGCACCTTTCGTTCACCGAGGACGTCGGCAAGCGCTACGAGTCGTACGGCTGGCAGGTGCTGAAGGTCGACCAGGGCGACACCGATTTGAACGCCATCGACCAGGCGCTGAAGGCGGCGAGGGCCGAGACGTCGCGGCCGTCGCTCATCATCGTCCGCACCACCATCGGGTACGGCTCGCCGAACAAGGCCGGCACCTTCCAGGCGCACGGCAGCCCGCTGGGGGTCGAGGAGGTGAAGCTCACCAAGAAGCAGCTCGGGTGGGATCCGGAGAAGAAGTTCTTCGTCCCCGAGGAGGCGCTGAAGCAGTTCCGCTCGGCGGTGGAGCGCGGCCAGAGGGCCCAGGCCGAGTGGAACGAGCGCTTCGCCGCCTACGAGAAGGCCCACCCGGACCTGGCGCGGCAGTGGCGCGAGGCGATGGCGGGCGAGCTCCCCCAAGGCTGGGACGCGGACCTGCCGAAGTTCAAGGCCGGCGAGAAGGTGGCCACGCGCGTTTCGGCCGGAAAGGCGCTCACGGCCATCGCCGCCAGGGTGCCGTACCTCATCGGGGGCGATGCCGACCTGGGCGGCTCGACCAAGACGGTGCTCAAGGACGCAGGCTCGTTCGACGGCAAGAACGGGAGCGGCCGCAACATCCACTTCGGCGTGCGCGAGCACGCCATGGGGTCGATCGCCAACGGCATGCTCTACCACGGCGGCGTGCGGCCCTTCGTGGCGACGTTCTTCGCGTTCTCGGACTACATGCGTCCGGCGGTGAGGCTCGCCGCGCTCAACCACCTGCCGGCCATCTACGTGTGGACGCACGACTCGATCGGCCTGGGCGAGGACGGGCCCACGCACCAGCCGGTCGAGCAGATGATGTCGCTGAGGGCGATGCCCAATCTGTGGATGGTGCGGCCCGCCGACGCCGCCGAGTCGGTCGAGGCGTGGAAGATGGCGATGCTGCGCAAGGAGGGGCCGACCGGCCTGGTGCTCACGCGGCAGGACGTGCCCGTGCTGGATCGGTCGAAGCTCGCTCCGGCCACCGGGCTGCACCAGGGCGCGTACGTGTTGTCCGAGCCGGGCAAGAGGCCCGAGGCCATTCTCATCGCCACCGGAAGCGAGGTGGCCATCGCGCTCGCCGCGCAGGAGCTGCTCGCCAAAGAGGGCATCGCCGCGCGCGTGGTGTCGATGCCCTGCTGGGAGGCGTTCGAGGCGCAGCCCCATGGCTACCGCGAGTCGGTGCTGCCCCGTTCGGTGACGGCGCGCGTGTCCATCGAGGCCGGAGCGACCTTCGGCTGGTGCAGGTGGCTCGGCGAGCGCGGCATCGCCCTGGGCGTCGACCGCTTCGGGGCGTCGGCACCGTACGAGGTGAACTACGAGAAGTACGGGCTCACGCCCCAGCGCGCGGCCGACGCGGTGAGGAAGCTTTTGCGCGGCGAGGTGTGACGGCGAACCGTCGGGCCGCTCCCGCCGTCACTGGCAGGCACCGAAGCCGAAGCTCGTTGCGGTGCAGGTTCCGGTGCTGCAGCTCACCTGTGCGCCCGCATCGGCGCTGCCTGCGTCGGTGCCGCCGTCGGGCTGCGGAGCCGTGCACATCTGGTGGCACTCGAGCCCCATGCCGAAGCTCAGGCACGCGCTGCCCTTCTTGCAGTCGGTTGGCCGAGGTGCAGGGCTGACCGTCGTTGGTGCTGCCCGGCATGAGGCATTTGTTGCCGGCGTTCGTCGGGTAGCAGCCTCTGGCCATGTCCGTGCAGTTCTGCGCCAGCACGTCGCACTCGTTGCCCTGCACGACGCAGGCGTAGAAGACCTCGCCGTTCGGCGGCCCGCCGTTCCAGGTGACCTTGAGCGAGCAGGTCTGGCCCGAGGGGCAGGCGTTGGCTGGGCGGCCCGGGTCGCAGAAGCGCTCGCACTTGAGATTCATGCAGAACAGCCCGGGCTGGCAGTCGTCGCCGGCCGCCGTCGGAGTGCACGCGCCTCCCTGCGGCGAGCTGCCCGGAGCCTGGCAGCCGAGCTTGTTGCCCACGATGCCGCACTTGCTGGTGGCTCCCGAGCAGCCGGTCTGGTCCACCGGGTTGCACGCGGTGCCGCCGTCGCCGCCCGCGCCGGAGCCACCGCCCGCGCCCGTTCCGCCGCCGGCCCCGGTTCCTCCGCCCGCGCCCGTGCCGCCGCCTCCGCCATCGTCGATCGAGCCGGAGTCTCGGGCGTCGGGTCCGC
>FWPU01006098.1_pt1 | contig 24839 bp, 25 predicted proteins | sample 2228361 | NCBI WGS metagenome assembly FWPU01 (sample SAMEA103939777, study PRJEB20133) | metagenome | reverse complement strand
ATTCTACTTTTGCGGGCCGGCCGAAGGCCAGCATGGCATCGAGTGCTGCGCGCACGGTACGGCCGGTAAACAGTACGTCGTCAATCAAAATAACGCGTTTGTTTTCCAGGTTAAACGGAATGCGCAATTCGCTAACTTTGTTAATTTCCCTTCGTCTGAAATCATCGCGGTAGAAGGAGATATCCAGATACCCTAAGGGTATTTTTTTTCGGCAGAGTTCGAACAATCCTTGCTGGATAAAGTCGGCCAGAAAAATACCACGCGGCTGAAGACCGAGCAGTACTGAGTTTTCAAAATCGCCGTGGTTTTCAATAAGTTGTTGGCAAAGTCGGCTTATGGTAATATGAAGAAGGTTGGCATCAAGAATGAGTTTTTTCTGCATAAGCCCCTGCAAATATAAAATTTTTGTCGGGCTTCAGCGCCAGGCTACTTTGTTGATAAAGAAAAACCGTTCTTTAGAGCGGGTAATGGCCCGGCTGGGGGGTCGTTGAATACCGTAGGCCAGGAAAGTTCCCGGGTACCAGTATTCCAGCCGTTTTATGTCATCGTCAATTTCCGGCTCTTCGGCCTGAAAAGATAGTTGAAGCGATCGCAGCGTTTTCCCTTCAACCACGTTATTGTTTTGAATGAGTTTAGAACGGATGCGGTTATCGAACAAATACAGCAGGGCAATGCGGTTGCTGCGATAGTCCATTTTTACGAATTGCTCGAGGTTATAGGTTTTTACATCGTTAATTTCGAAACTGTTATCCCATTGCAGATTACCTTTTTTATCGAAACCAATGATTACCGCATGGGTATAGCGGTAGCCATCGAATATGTAAGGCACGTAGGCGCTTACAGCAAGACCGTAATTATAGCGGTCGTCTCTTTTATAAACCGGATAATAGGCCTCGCTTAACAGGATGATTTCATTTCCCAGGGGTACCAGCTCGTGTACCATAAGCCGGTACTGTAGCCGTGTACGTCTGCCCGCATTTATTCTGCGCTCTATACGTTGTTTGATGCGCTGCTCCTGTCGGGGTTTAAGGTATTTAAAGAAATTCTGAAGCAAGTAAAATGGGTAGTATCGGGTTTCCTGATCGCCTGCGGCATTTATCCGGCTGATAAATAGACCGGAAGAATAGATAGCCGATCGGATGCCGTATGTGCCGGCTATGATCATTTCATCGTTGTCGGTTTTCAGTGTTCGGCCCGAAAGCAGACTGATGTGTGGTTCGGTGACGAGGCGGCTGTTATGCTGCAGGTTAGCCGAGGCGTTGTAATACTTTACCCAAATGGTTTTTACCCGGGGGTAGGGTTGTGTGCAGATAAGCACGTTAAAGGATTGGTCATCGTAAACCTGAATTTGGAGTAACTCTCCGGTCTCATTAAACAGCCCCGGAAGAATACGTGTTTTGCGTGTTGCAAAATCGTAATACACTACTATGGGTATATTGTTGCCCAGATACCCACCAATTAATGCACTTGTGTGTGTGATTTCCAGATGGGTTGGTAAAAAAGGCAGAATGTTAAACACCGTGTCTATACGATGAGTGCCCGTGGCCAGGTTAATGCTTAGCAACCTGAAGTGGCTTTCTTTAAACTCGCTGTGAACGAATAGCAGATATTGCGTAATATTTGCCTGCCGTGTTAGTAGGGGAACAAATTTTTTATCCAGAGCTATTGTCTTCTCCCAGGCTCTTTGAAGGGCCGTGTCGAGTCGTTGTAATTCAAGTATATCGTTCTTTCGTTCAATTCGGGTGCGGTAAAGCAACACACCAAAATCTTTTACGGGTATAACCCTGTATTCGGGGTCGCGGTTTTCAAGTTTTATTTCAATGCGTTTAAGTTGTTCAACCTGTGCCGGGGCTGTACGCAAAGCGACGCTAAGGAATGCGCACAGCATTAATGTAAAAAACCTGCCGGGTATAGTCACCGGAGTTGTTTCGGTTGCGGATGTTTTGCACCCCCCACACATAAAAGGTTTTATCTTTCCAGAAACGAATGTATTCATCGTGGTCTTTTTCATGGCGCAACTCGTCTTCTGCGGCCGATAGTTTAATCGGTATAACTTCTTCTTCCGAATTCTGGTTTTGTAAGTTAACTTTTTTTATGTGCAGATTCGACTTCTTTTTATATAGGATGTAGAGGCTTTTGTTTGAAATGCAGAAATCGCTCATTTGTTCAACGGCAGCCAGACGGAGGTCATCAAGAATAAACGAGTAATCCCACAACAGTTGGCCTTTCGGGTTAAAGGCCAGCACCACCGACCGCGTTATTTTAACATTATCCTGTTCACGGGGTGGGTTAACCGGGTAAAAGGGGTTGTACCACCGGTTATAAACAGGAGGGTAGTACATGGGATAGGTCGGAAAAAATCCCGGATAAGGGTAAGGATACGGACCATAGGGATACATGTAGGGGTCACGGCCTGATGAAGCGGGTACAAATACCTCGGCCAGAAGAATGAAACCCTCGTTGGTCTCTTCCAGTCTTACCGGTCTTATATGGTCCAGATAATCGGGCAGGCGGCCGGCCTTTATCATGGCGCTGGTTTTTTCCTGAATGCGTTTGCGCTTATTTTCCTTCAGGTGGTCTAGGTAGTGATTCAGTTCGCCCAGGGCATAGAGCCAAGGCTGTTGGTTCTGGAAGGGCTCGACCGGCAGGGCAAAGAAGCCCATAGATTGACGGGAATGCGATACACCCCAGGTGCCGGCTACGAGCATATCTTCGCGTTTCAGTGTACTTACCATGCAGGTCTGCGGAGCTTTGCGGTCGTCCATGGCTACTTCGGTCTGAAAAAGTTCTTTGCCATCGGCATCGAAAATACGCAGCAAAAGTTTTCGGTTGTTACGGTTCTGCCGATTCATAAGTAACACAGTGAAGGTGTTATTTTGGTTAGCGCGCAAGTCCAGCAGGTCGGTATCTTTTTGGAAAAATCCTGGTAATAACTTTATACTTTCGTTGTCGGGTCTGAACAACAGTACAGTAGGTTCATTGTTCATGTAGCCTCCCAGCAGAAAATTTTCTCCGGTTTTTGTAAACTGGGTAAGCGTACAGTTAATTTCGGGTTTGATGTCCCAGCTTCGATGTTCACCGGAAGTAATTTCAAACAGCCGGAACACGCTGCGCATCTGGTTGTCGGCCAGGCCAAACAATAGGTAGAGTGCCGATGGAGCGTGCTCGTATCCTAACAGGTTCCAGCGTTGGTCTACTTCAAGGTTAATGGTGTACTTTAAGGTTAGTGTGGTGTCGAGCAGCAGCACTTCCCATGTGCGGTTACCGGCTTTGTACGTGTTGGTTTCGCGCACCAGGGCCAGGCCATCTTTTGCCCGGGGGATAATCATAAAATCGTGGTCGTTGAACCGGATTTCCTTTTCAAACCGGTAGGGTTGGGTTATCTGGGCCGATAGACCGGTACAGGCGAAAAACAAAACTGCCACAAGCCGGTTAATCTTCATGATGTTTTTTGCTAAGCTTAATGATGGTTTCGAATTCACGAGCGGTTACCGGTTGTACCGACAGCCTGGGCACCCGAACGAGTACCATGTTGCTCAGGTTTTTTTGCTGTTTGATAACCGAAAGGGGCACGGGATTTTCAAGTGCTTTTACCGGAGCCAATGCAACGGCCACCCAACTGTTGTCTTTCGGTTCCGGAAAAGCTTCGCGGATAACTTGGGCAATACCTTGTATGGCTTTATCGTTGCCGGTATGGTACACCAGCACGGTGTCGCCTTTTTTCATTTGCTTCAGAAAGTTTTTCGCCTGAAAATTGCGGATACCGTCCCATACAGTGCTTTTGTCGTGTACCAGGTTACTCCACGAATACGTATCGGGTTCGGTTTTTACCAGCCAGTAATTCATACAAAGTAGATTTGCTCCGAAAATAGCGAGTAAATGCCTAAGAGTAAAAAACGTTCCTGCCGGGCGGTTGTTAATATGCCCGCACCAGTTTGCCTTGCATGTAGTTTACGTATGCGCGGTTTACCACTTTGTTACCGCCGGGTGTGGGGTAGTTGCCGGTAAAGTACCAGTCACCCGTATGGTTGGGTATGGCTTTGTGCAGGTTTTCAACAGTCTGAAACACCACTTCCAGTTCGGCCTCCATTTCGGCAGGGCGCACTATTTCGGCAATTTTATGGCTTACCTCCTCGTAGGTAAACTCGTCATACAGTTTCTTAACGTGGTTTTCGGGTTCTTTTTCGCGGGTGGCACGCAGGCATAGTTCGTAAACTTCATCCAGCAGGTATTCTTTACCGGAGGCTTTCAGTAACTCAATTACCGCCCTAAAGGCCACAAAGTCGCTCAGTCGGCTCATATCAATACCGTAGCAGTCGGGGTAGCGTATCTGAGGAGCTGAGCTAACGATTACGATTTTTTTAGGTTCCAAACGGTTAAGCATGCGCAGAATGCTTTTTTCCAAGGTGGTTCCCCGCACGATTGAATCGTCAATCACCACCAGGGTGTCTTTGTTTTTTTGCACCACTTCATAGGTGGTATCGTATACATGGGTTACCAGGTCATTGCGATGTTCGTCATCGGTAATGAAGGTGCGCAGCCGGGCGTCTTTCAATACAATTTTTTCTATGCGGGGACGGAACGATAACAGGTCTTCAACGGGGTCGACCGAAGGTTTGCCTTCCAGGATAATTTCTTTTTGCCGGTTGATGAGGTATTCTTCAATACCCGACATGAGGCCATAAAAGGCCGTTTCGGCCGTGTTGGGAATATAGCTAAACACGGTGTTTTTCAAATCGAACTGAATGGCCTTAAGCACCTGGGGTACCAGCAAACGGCCTAACTGTTTGCGCTCGCGGTAAATATCGGGGTCGTTACCGCGTGAAAAATAAATGCGCTCAAAGCTGCACGACTTTTTGTGGCCGGCCGGCAGAACCTCGTACTGGCCAAAGTCGCCTGATTTATGAATGATGAGTGCGTTGCCGGGTTTGATTTCTTCAATCTGGTCGTAGCGGATGTTAAAAGCTGTTTTGATAGCGGGTTTTTCCGAGGCTACAACAATTATTTCATCATCGGCATAGAAATAAGCCGGCCGTATGCCATTGGGGTCGCGCACCACAAAGGCGTGGCCCGATCCCGTAAGGCCGGCCATGGCGTAGCCTCCGTCAAAATCTTTACAGGCGCGTTTCAGCACCCGCTGCAGGTTGATTTCGTTTTCTATAATTTCGGTTATCTCCGGGTTTTCGTAGCGGTCTTTGTGTTTGTCGTACAGTTCCTGCACTTCTTCATCCAGAAAATGCCCTATTTTTTCCATTACCGTTACGGTGTCCACCTTTTCTTTCGGATGCTGCCCCAGGTTTATCAGCAGGTCGAACAGTTCGTCAACGTTGGTCATGTTAAAATTGCCGGCCATGACCAGATTGCGGCTACGCCAGTTGTTTTGCCGGAGGAAGGGATGCACGTTTTCAATACTGTTCAGTCCGTGGGTTCCGTACCTGAGGTGGCCCAGCCACAGTTCGCCGGTAAAGGCTACATGTTGCTTTAGCCATTTTTCATCGCGGAACTTCTCACCGCCGGCCTTTAGGGCTTTGCGGTATTTTTTGCTTATTTTTTTAAACAGTGCCGCAACGGGTTGTTGCTTCATGGAGCGGTACCGGCTAATGTAGCGGTAGCCGGGTGGCAGGTCTATTTTAATATTGGCAATGCCGGCACCGTCCTGACCGCGGTTATGCTGCTTTTCCATAAGGATGTACATTTTATGCATGGCATAAGCCGGGCCGTATTTGACAATGTAATAGGAAAGGGGTTTGCGCAGGCGGAGCAGCGCTATTCCGCACTCATGATGGATCTGGTCGCTCATGCGGGTAATTCAGCACAAAGGTACGCCTAATTTGGCGTTTTGTCCAGCCTTCAGGTGGCTTTGGGTAAGGTAAAACTAAAGGTGCTGCCTTTTCCTTCCTGGCTTTGTACCCAAATGCGGCCTCCGTTTTTCCCGATAAATTCCTTGCACAGTATAAGCCCCAGCCCGGTGCCTTTTTCGTTGGCGGTGCCACGGGTGCTGTAGGGATTTGTCCGGTCGAACAACTGTCTGCACACTTCCTGGCTCATGCCTATGCCGTTGTCTTGCACCGAAACGGTCCACTCAGAGGGCGATTCGGAGGCCGTTACCACAATTTCACCCCCTTCGTTGGTAAATTTTACGGCATTGGAAAGCAGGTTTCGGATAACCAGGTTGAGCGTATTGGCATCGGCCTGTACCATGGCATGCGGGGGTACGTGGTTTTGTATCTGTATATTTTTTTCGTGGAAGGAGTACATCAGGTCGATGTTTTCGTTTACCGCATCGCGCAGGTTTACCCGGGTAGCCTTAAGGTTCAGTTTGTCCATTTGCAGCAGGGACCAGTCGAGCAGGTTGTTCAACAGGGTGCGGGTATGAGTAAAGCGTTTACCCAGTTCGCGGATGGCACCCGGCATTTCCTCGGGTTTAATAGCCCCCTTATCCATTAAGTCGAGAATTCCGGCCAATGCATTAATGGGTGAGCGAAGATCGTGCGAGATGATGGAGAAGAATTTATCCTTTACTTCATTGAGTTGCTCCAGTTCCTGGCTGCGTTTTTCGCTCTCTTCCTGGTGTTGCAGCAACAACATGTTGATTTTCCTTCTGCGTTGCCCGCTTCGGTAAACAGTAAACAACAGCACGATGGTAAGGGCTACCACCACTACCAGAATGTTGCGGATGAGCTCCTGCTTTTTAAGTTCTGACTGTCTGATTTGCTCCATTTTGGTAAGTGCAGCAATGATGTCGTCTTTTTCTTCTGTTTCGAAGCGCACCTGGTTGCGGAATAATTTCTGTTGCATGCTGATGCTGAACAGGCTGTCGCGTTGTTGCTGGTATCTGCGGTAGTGTTGCAGCGCCTGTTTATAGTCTTTTTTCTGCTCGTAAACCCGGGCCAGTTGTTCGTGGCATCGTACGGCCAGGAGTCGTGCATTAAACTGTGCTGCGGTTTGCAGGGCTGTGTTAATGTGTTGCAGTGCTTCGGCAGTTTTGTTTTGCTCGATAAAAACCATACCTCTGCCCAGGGCGGCATCAGCAACTCCGTATCGGTTATTGGTTCGTTCATGGTGAAGCCGGGCCGAGTCGTAGTATAAAAGGGCACTATCGTATTTCCTTAAGCTCAGATAAGCCCTTGCAGTTTTAGCCATGATTTTTGGAATCAGTTCAGCTACTGTTGAGGCCGGACTTTCCTTCAGTAATTTATCGGCTTCCAGATAGGCCTTTTGCAGGTAATAAAGTGCAGAATCGTATTGGTGAAGGCGCAGTTTCAGGTCGCCCATTTCATCAAAGTAATAAGCTTCGCCTTCCTTATCATGTAATTGCTGGCTTACCTTACGCGAAAGTTTAAGGTGTTGTTCGCAGGTTTGGTACTGCCCCAGTTCTTTAAATACCCGCGAAATATTGTGCAGAGCGATATTCATGTACAGCGAGTCGAGGGTGTTTTTCCGGGCTTTCTGCAGCAGCCGGTAAGCACGGGTAAGGTAAAGATAAGCTTCATCGTACACGCCCATTTCGTGGTAATAGTTGCCAATGTTGCTGTAGCTAAGGCCTATATTGGTGCTGTCGTTCAATTTCAGGGCATATTGCAAAGCCTGGGTTTCTTCCTGAATGGCCGTGGTGTAGTCGCCACTCAGGTTGAGCATCAGGCCCATGTTACGATGAGCCATAAATTGTTTTTTCAAGTGTCCGTTTATGTCGGCCAGGGTTACGGCCTGGCGGGCATGGTGCATAGCCCTGTTAAAGTCGCGCAGCATCCACTGGCCCGACAGCTTAAGGTGAATGTTGATGCGGGTGGTATCGGGAATGTTTCCAGACAGGGCTTTTTCCAGGCTATCGGTTACCTGGTTCTGGCCCCATAAAACAAGGCAGCAGGCCGTAAAAAATATGAATAAAATGGGGCGCATAAGCACACTTTGAAAGTTCAAAAAAGCAAAAAGATAAACAGAAAAAAAGGTAGCTTAGCGGTTAAACCTTACATAGTTACGGTTTTTTGTGAGATTGAACAACTCGATTAGGGTTATTCTTCCCAAAGCACCTGTTTTTCGAGTTTTACCTGCCTGCCGAAAAAGATGCGTGTGGATAGTTCAAAGGTGTGGGTGTAATCAGACACCAGGAACCGGTCAGGGCCGGGCGATTGGTGGTTGAGCAGCCCCATTTCCTTCAGGCTTTTGGCTACGGTTCGTGCCACCATTTCGGCCGAATCGAGCACATCTACGCTGCCGTTGTAATAGGCACTTATTTCCTGGCGGATAAGCGGGTAATGGGTACAACCCAGAATTAATGCATCGATATGGCGCAGTTCGTGTGCGGAGAGGTACCCTGCAATGATTTCGTGGCTGATGCGGTTGTTGAAAAAGCCCTCCTCAATCATAGGCGCCAGCAGGGGTGTGGCTAACGAATGCAGGGTGATGTTTTTACCTGTTTCGGCAAGCTTGCGTGCATACACTCCCGATGCAACGGTACGCCTGGTGCCTATCAGGCCTATTGTCCGGCCTTCATAATGTCGGCTCACCCAGTCCACCATCGGATCGATTACGTTTATTATTTTTACTTTGCGAACGTACTCCTTTAATAATTCATAAGCTGCCGAGCTGGCCGAGTTGCAAGCAATGACGATGAGTTTGCAGCTCTGTTGTTGAAGAAAGTCGGCAATCTTAACCGAGTAAGCCTGGATGGCGGCTTCCGATTTATCGCCATAAGGCAGGTGGGCGGTATCGCCAAAATAAATAAGGCTTTCATGTGGTAGTAGCTTTCTAATGGCATGGGCCACGGTTAACCCGCCAATACCGCTATCAAATATGCCGATGGGCCGGTTGTTTGACATAAAAAAACTGCGGCAATATTACGGTATTGCCGCAGTAAAAAGCGCATGCGCTGGAAATTCTTATCAGGCGTTAGTAGAGAGTTTGGCCAGGGTTTGTTCGCGCACCTCGCGATGGCCGCAATAGGTGCATTCGTAGTGTTTAAGGAACAATCCGGTTTCATCCATGGTGGGCATTTTTTCAATTTCTTCGCGGGTAATGCGCAGGGTAAAGTAACCGCACTCGGGGCATTCTTCGGCATGCTGGTAAGCCAAGTATTTTTCAATTTTCTTATATCCTGTGGCCTCATCAATCCACACGTCATAGTCAACCGAATGAAATTGTTCTTCCTGTATCATGTGCTCTTCCAGGTGAGCGTCTTCTTCGGCTTCGCTGAGTTTGCGCATCAGGTTACCGGCAGGTGAGCGGCGCGGTTTATTGCGGAGTTTGCGCAGGCGCTTCTCACCTGAGCGCGGATAATAGATGCGGATGAGGCTGTAGAAGATGTAATAGGCAATAACCGTAAAGCTTACGGTAATAAAAAGCCGCACATAAAACCAGGTTATACCCTTTTCGTGTATCATATCGGTGGCCAGGGTGTTAAAGAATAAAAACCCGGCGGCAATAAAGCATATTACTGCGTACCAAAAGAATTTAATCTCGTTCAGGTTTACGTAGTCATACTTTTCTTTATAGTCCTTTATCATCAGGATTCGCACCTCGTGATAGAGCAAAATGAGGAATCCGAGGACGATGAGTACTACGGTACCCTGCAACATGTACTGGTTCCAGGTGTTAAGGAATTCATAAGGTACTTCCATAGGCTGAGGGTTGTTTGGTAATGATTTCCCAAATTAAAAAAGAAATCTATTAAACAAAACCCGATGGGTTAACCTGAAGCAAAAAAGAGGTCTGTTTTTGCCGAAAATGATAATTGGCCTACTTTAGCGAAAAATTTACACCATGGGACATAACCTTTTACAGGGGAAGCGCGGCATTATTTTCGGGGCGCTTGACGAACATTCTATAGCCTGGAAAACCGCACTTGCCGTGCACGAGGAGGGTGGCCGGTTTACCCTTACCAACGCCCCTATTGCTCTGCGCATGGGTAAAATACACGAGCTGGCCAAGACCTGCGGGGCCGAGGTTATTCCGGCCGATGCCACCTCGGAGGCCGACCTGCAGAATCTGTTTGCCCGCAGCCTGGAGATATTGGGTGGGAAAATTGATTTTGTACTGCATTCCATCGGCATGAGCCCTAATGTGCGCAAAGATCGTTCCTATGGCGACCTGAATTACGAATGGTTCATGAAAACACTCGATATTTCGGGTGTCTCATTCCATAAAGTCATGCAAACGGCCGAGAAATTAGACGCCATGAACGAGTGGGGTTCTATCGTGGCCCTTTCGTACATAGCTGCCCAGCGTACCTTTCCAGATTACTCCGATATGGCTCAGGCTAAAGCCGTGCTGGAGTCTATCGCCCGCAGCTACGGCTACCGCTTCGGTAAGCTCAAGAAGGTTCGGGTTAACACCATTTCACAGTCACCTACTAAAACCACTGCTGGTACGGGCATATCGGGGTTCGATATTTTCTTCGACTATGCCCAGATGATGTCTCCGCTGGGCAACGCCTCGGCCGAAGACTGTGCCCGCTACATTGTAATGATGTTTTCCGACTACACCCGCATGGTAACCATGCAGAACCTGATGCACGACGGAGGATTTTCGTCCACTGGCATAACCGAAGAATTAATCGATCGGTTGAAGAAGTCGGGGCAGCAGCAATGATTGGCTTTCCGCCCTGCAAAATCAATTTGGGGCTTCAGGTTTTACGCAAACGTTCAGACGGGTACCACGATGTGGACACCTGTTTTTACCCTTTGCCTTTTACCGATGTGCTGGAAGTTTTGCCCGCACGCTCTTTTTCTTTTCACCTTTCGGGAATAGCCCTGCCAGGCAATCGTGTGTTAAACCTGTGTGTAAGAGCCTGGCAACTTATGCACGACCGATTTAACACACCTGAAGCAGATGTGTATCTGCACAAATGTATTCCGCCGGGTGCGGGTTTGGGCGGAGGCTCGGCCAATGCCGCCTGGATGTTAAGGTTGTTGCGGCAGTTGTTTCATCCCTCAATGGCTTACGAAGAATTGTTGCCGCTGGCTGCCCGATTAGGTAGCGACTGTCCGTTTTTTTTAACCGATTCCCCCATGATGGGCTCGGGCCGGGGCGAAGTGCTGCAGCCTGCTCCGGTATCGCTTAAGGGATACTACCTGGTGGTGCTGAAGCCCAATGTGCACCTATCCACTGCCGAAGCCTATGCCCGCATTGTACCCGATAGTAGCCGTCAACCGGTAGCCGCCATTCTGCGGGCCGGCATTCATTCCTGGAAACACCTGCTGGTTAATGACTTTGAAGCACCTGCGTTTCAGAACTATCCGGTTATCGGGCATTTAAAAGAAAGCTTGTATAACAGTGGTGCCTGCTATGCTTCTATGTCAGGTTCCGGCTCGGCTGTGTACGGAATATTTGAGAAAGCCTGCGACCTTCCATCCTTTTTGCGCAACTATGTAATCTGGGAAGGTGAACTTTGAGTATATCGGGCGCGCAGCCGCGGATAAAGCAAAACAGCCGTTAGAATGATGAACGCGCCTATGTAAAAGTTCAAACCCATTTTTTCTTTATCGCCAAAAACCAATAAGGCCAGTAATATCCCATAAACCGGTTCCAGATTAAGAGTAAGCTGAATATGGAAAACGGATAGTTTTTTCATAAGATAAATAGCCGCCGAGTAAGCATACAGCGAGCATCCCCAGCCCAGAAAGGCCAGATATAGCCAGTCGGTAGGCGAGGGAACGAGCTGTAAAGATTGCTCTTCGGCCCAGGTATGTTGATACAAGGGCAAGAGTAAGGCGGTAACTAGCCAGGCGCCCCACATTTCATATAACGTAATGCGTTCAGGTGCCAGGCGCTTCACCAGGCGTGCATTGAGCACCGAAAATACAGCGGCCGTAAAGCCGCTTACTATACCTAAAAAAAGCCCCAAGGGATATTGAAAGTTAAATGAATATATAATATACAAACCCCCCAGCACCATCAAGCCTAAAAATACCTCCAACCGGTTTATACGTTGTTTCATCGAGAGCGGCTCTAGTACAGCTGCCCACAACGAGTTAGTGGCAAATCCCACCAGGCTTACCGAAGCATTCGACACACGGGCTGAAACAAAGAAGGTTAGCCAGTGGATAGCTACGATGCATCCGATACCGATCAGGCGCCAAAAATCCGGAAGGCTTACGCGCAGGGTTTGTCTGCCCCACGCCAGCCAGGCTGTCATCCCCAAAGCGGCCAGCAGGGTTCGGTAAAACACCATTTCTGCAGGAGGCAGGGTGATGAGCAGCCCTGCTACGGCTGTAAAGCCCCACAGCAGAACGATGAAATGAAGCTTGATGTAGTCGGTAAGGGTAGCCATTAGCGGGGTACGTAACGGTACAGGAACAAGGCCACTGAGCCAAACAGAAAGGCGGGTATCCACACCGAGATGTATGGAGGCAGGCTACCAGCTTCGGCAAAGGTTCGGAAGAGTATAAAAAAAAGAATGAAGATGAATGATAGCACAAACCCAAGGGCTATTTGATATCCTGTACCGCCCCGGCTTTTTTTAGCCGATACAATAACACCCATGAAGGTAAGGACAAAAATGGTAAAGGGGCTGGCAAAGCGCGTATACTTTTCTACCTCGTAAACTTCTATACCTGCTGTGCCGCGTCTGCGCAAGGTGCGGATGTAGTCGTTCAGTTCGGTAATGGTAAGGCCATCGTATTTGCGGTAGTCGTTTTCAAACTCACGCGGGTGAATAGCCAGGGCGGTGTCGAGCGTTATGCCCGACTCCATGAGTTGTGTTGCCTGTAGCTGTCCGGTGTTGGAAAAAATTTCATCCGTCTTGAATCTTTTCCAGTCGTGTAAGATCCATTTTTGCCGGGCCGTATCCCACTGAATGCGGTTGGCAGTTAATTTTTCTATTAGCCGGTTCTTTTCAAATTTTTCTAAAGCGAACTGGTAGCCCCGTTTGCCCAAATTATTGTACGATTGAATGTACAGATAGACATTGCGGTCTAATTGCAAATGGATATTACGCAGGTTATTGGCTACATTTTTTTTCAGGTATTGTATTTCGAATGCCAGACGTGTTTTGTTTGAGTTAGGTATAACCCATCCGTTTAAATAAAAGGTAGCCAGGGCTATAACAAAGGCTCCTGTAAAGTAAGGTATGAGCAATCTGCGCAGACTTATACCGCTGCTAAGCGCTGCAATAATTTCAGTGCGTACGGCCAGGCGTGAAGTAACAAACACTACGGCAATAAAAACCGTAAGGGGTGTTACCAGGCCGGCAATCCAAGGTATAAAATCAGCATAGTAGCCTAATATCTGGGCAGCGCTAAGGTTGGCCTGGGCATATTTATCGGTTTTTTCGGTGTAGTCAATTACCGTTACAATGGCCAGGAGCAGACCAATGGCAAACAGAAAGGTAATTAAAAACTGCTTGAAGATGTATCGGTCCAGTATTTTCATGATTATAACCGCTGCGCTATTTTTTTTACCATGCCTTTCTTCCATTCGGTAAATGTTCCGGCCAATATTTGTTTTCGTGCTTCTTTTACCAGCCAAAGGTAAAATGTAAGATTATGAACCGAGGCAATTTGTGCGCCTAAAATTTCTTTATTCATAACCAAGTGGCGGAGGTAGGCTTTGGTATAATGAGTGCTTACATAACCTCCCAGTGCCATATCGATAGGTGAGAAATCGTCTTTCCACTTTTCGTTTCGAATGTTAATAATGCCCTGAGTAGTAAACAACATGCCATTGCGTGCGTTGCGGGTAGGCATTACGCAGTCGAACATATCAACGCCCAGGGCAATGCTTTCGAGAATGTTTTCCGGAGTGCCTACACCCATTAAGTAACGGGGTTTATCGGCCGGCAAGATGCGGCAAACCTGTTCGGTAATGGCATACATGTCTTCAGTGGGTTCGCCTACCGATAACCCCCCGATAGCATTGCCCGGCATGTTTTGCTCGGCTACGAATTCAGCTGATGCCTGACGCAGGTCGGCATACGTACTGCCCTGTACAATAGGGAATAACGCCTGCTGGTGCCCGTAAAGGGGAGAGGTTTCATGCAAGCGCCTGATGCAACGTTTTAACCAGGTATGGGTAAGGTCCATCGATTTACGAGCATAAGCGTAATCGCATGGATAGGGAGTACATTCGTCAAAGGCCATGATAATATCGGCACCAATCAGGCGCTGAACATCCACCACCCGTTCGGGAGAAAAAAAATGCTTACTACCGTCAATATGCGAGCGAAAGGAAACGCCTTCGGCATTTATTTTTCGCATGTCACTCAATGAATATACCTGATATCCGCCGCTGTCGGTAAGGATAGGCTTGCTCCATCCCATAAAGCGATGCAAGCCTCCGGCACGCTTCAGCAGGTCCGTGCCCGGGCGTAGGTAGAGATGGTAGGTGTTCCCAAGTATGATTTCAGCCCCGATGTCGCTTACCAGTTCGTGTTGGTGAACAGCCTTAACTGAGCCTGCTGTGCCCACAGGCATAAAGATAGGAGTGGGAATATCTCCGTGCGGGGTATGTAACACTCCGGCCCGGGCGGCCGACAGATGATCGGTATGCAGCAAGGTAAACCTCATACAGAAAGGCCAAAATTATCCGAAATATTCAGAGTAACGGAAAACGATGGGTTACAAAAGGCCTGCCTTGTATATTTGGCTCCAAACCAAAATAAGTTGGAAATCCCTTTCTTTATTGTGGCCTTTGCTGTTAGCCTTCAGTTGGTATTTATACTATGGCTGGCCCGCGGCATCCGCGTAAGCACCTCTCAGAAAAATCAGCCTTTGGGCCAAGGCCCCCCCGTATCGGTATTGGTATGTGCGCGAAATGAAGTGCACAACCTTCGCGAACTGCTTCCCTTGCTGCTGCAACAAAACCATCCCCAGTTTGAGGTGGTTGTAGTTGACGATCGCTCGGATGATGATACCTACGATTACCTGCTTGAACTGTCGGCCACCGAAAAGCGTATCAAACCCGTACGCGTTGACCGCACACCCCACCATATTAATCCGAAAAAATATGCCCTTACCCTGGGTATAAAAGCAGCTGCTTACGATTGGCTGCTGCTTACCGATGCCGACTGCCGGCCAGTAAGCAAGGGCTGGATAGCTGCCATGAGCCGGCATATGATCGACCCTGCCCAGTTTGTGCTGGGTATCTCTCCCTACCAACCGCAACCCGGCTTGTTGAATGCCTTTATTCGGTTTGAGACCCTATACACGGCAGCCCAGTATGTGGGCCTGGCTGGTAATAAACAACCATATATGGGTGTTGGCCGTAACCTGGCTTACCGCAAATCGTTTTTCATGCAACAAAAGGGTTTTAACGGTTTCCAGCATCTGAATGGCGGTGATGACGACCTGCTGGTAAACCGACACGCTACCTGGCAGAATACGCAAACCTGTACCGATACAAAATGCCTCATGATATCTATCCCGAAGACCTCGTGGACCGAATTCATTAACCAAAAGAAACGCCATTTAATGGCAGGCCGATACTATCGCGCCCGCCATAAAATTATTCTGGGTGCCATTCAAGCCTCACACCTTATATCGTGGACAGGCGCACTGGCTTTGCTAACCGGCGGTCATCGAACCCTGTTGGTCGCAGGTATGTTACTGTTGCGCACTGCAGCCTTTTCCATTTTCATGACGCGTACAGCACGTAAACTCGGATTTGAAATGAAGACTTTGCTGTTACCTGTATTAGACTTTCTTTATATGTTTTACTACCTTACCACTGCTCCACGGGCATGGGTAGCCAAACGCATCACATGGAAGAACTGAACGAATTCGAAGAAGGAAGGTTTTCGACTAAGGCTTTGGAAGATTTCAGGCTTATCGACCAAGCCGTGCAGGCAAATGACGAGCAGGCCTATGCCCGCCTGATGCAACGCTATAAACGACCGGTTTACCATATGATACTGAAAATGGTGCGCAATGTAGATGATGCCGAAGACCTTACCATTGAATCGTTTGCCAAAGCTTTTAAAAGCCTTCATAAATTTAAAAAGGATTTTACCTTTTCAACCTGGCTGTTTCGGATAGCTACCAATAATACCATTGATTTTATACGAAGAAAAAAACTTAACACCTTAAGTATTAGCAGTGCCTATACCGACAGTGAGGGAGAAGCCGTATCAATAGAGGTGGAAGATGAAAACCTGAACCCTCAGGAACAGACTATAAAAATGCAAAAAGAAGAACTCATGCAGATTTTTGTTGATAAGTTGCCACCTAAATATCAAAAACTGGTGCGGCTGAGGTATTTTGAAGAACTTTCCTATGAGGAAATTGCTCAGGAACTGGAAGCTCCGCTGGGCACGGTAAAGGCCCAGCTCCACCGCGCTCGCGAATTGCTGTACGAAATGATGAAAAACAAACGCGATCATATTTAATGGAACAGATGCCAGCCGGTGCGGAAGTGATATTCCGTTATTTTCCTGATTTGACACCTCAGCAAAAAAATCAGTTACAAGAGTTGCAGGACCTGTACAATTACTGGAACAGCCGGATTAATGTTATATCGCGAAAAGACCTGCCTAATCTTTATCTGCACCATGTTTTACATTCGCTAGGTATTGCCAAGGTGGTAAACTTTGTGCCAGGCTCACGTGTGCTGGATGTAGGCACAGGCGGCGGCTTTCCGGGCATACCGTTAGCTATTTTGTGGCCGGATGTACATTTTCATCTGATTGATTCCATTGGTAAGAAAATTACGGTGGTGCAGGCTATTGCGCAGCAGCTGCAGCTCAGGCATGTAACGGCCGCGAAAGTACGGGCAGAGGAGGTAAAAGGCAGGTATGATGTTGTAGTTACCCGAGCGGTGGCTTCGCTGGCTACAGTTTATCGGTGGGTGCATGATAAGATTAATACCCATAAGCAACATGAACAGCCCAGTGGTATATTTTTCTTAAAAGGAGGTGACCTTACTTCCGAAATGGAAGAGCTTAACCGCCCATGCTGCGTATACCACCTGTACCACTATTTTCCATTGCCTTTTTTCGAAACCAAAAAGGTGGTATGGGTGGAAACCGGTCGTTAACAGCTTATTTGAACAGGGAATTCGTTGGTTAAATTAGGTATTGTATGTGTTTTGAGTGTCATATCCCGTCCCGACGGGGACGGGATATGAATGGTCGGCATTTAGATATCAACACCAATAAGGCTTGATTCAATTCCGTCCCTACAGGACAGTGTGAAATCAAACGGTTATGTTTCTACCGCTATTTCGCTCCTGACGGAGGTTGTATCGTTATGGTGCATCCTGCCAATCAGATACCAATCCCGTTAGGGATTGAATATCGGTAGAATGGTTTTCTATTCCGATTCTCCTCCCGTACGGGACGAAACAAATAGTTTGTTTTACTTTATAATTTACGGCTTATGGCAATTACTCATGTTTCGCTTAGGTTCACTCCTCATTTGGCCTCCATGTGGCGGGATTGTATCGCCAGGCTTTAAGCAGGGTAAGGTGCTCGGGTTTGATGAATTCTTTCTTGCAGGCCTCTTCCAAAAGATGATTGTAGTCACTCAGGCTAATCAGTTGTATGTGGTTTTCTTCGAATTGTCTCTCGGCTGTTTCAAATCCATAGGTAAACACCGTAAGCATGCCCAACACTTGTGCTCCTGCAGCCCGCAAGGCCGAGGCCGCATTAAGCGAACTACCTCCGGTTGATACCAGATCTTCCACCACCACCACCTGTTGACCGGGCAAAATTTTTCCTTCGATAGCATTTTCCATTCCATGGTCTTTGGGGGCTGACCGGACATAAACCAATGGTTTACTAAGGGCATCGGCTATTAGGGTGGCCTGCGGAATGCCAGCTGTAGCTACTCCGGCTATTACTTCGGCCTTGTTAAAAAAAAAGTTTAATGCGTTAACGAGGTAATTTTTTATTTCCGTCCGCACCTCCGGGTACGACAGGGTTATTCGGTTGTCGCAATAGATAGGCGACTTCCATCCTGAGGCCCAGGTAAACGGTTTGTCGGTCCGTATGCGCACCGCACCGGTATTCAGCAGCAAGGCAGCAACCGGTTGGGCTGAGGGGTTAAATACATGTACACAGCTCATTTTCAGGTGTTTTATTTGATAAGGGTGGGGTAAAATTCATAAAAACTCTTGGGGCCTCTTGCATGCTACCGAATATTTTTTTGTTTTGCAGGTGGGCTTTGTTTTTGTATCAGCATGCATTTGTTCGTCAACGACATTCCCGTGCACATCTATCAGGTTGACGAACAACCCCACCCCGGTCATTATAGCCATATCATTCACGCTCAAAGAGAGCCGATAACGATTGCACGCCTGAGCCATCATGTATGGGTACAGGATGTAAGCGAGCACGAACTGGATGAAATTCTGGTGCTACTTAATACCAAGGTACCGTTTGGGCTGCAGACCCTCCATTTAAGTGTAACGGATTACGAACGACTAAAGACCTATTTGCGCAGCAAATTCAGCCTGGTGAAGGCTGCGGGCGGACTGGTGCGCAAAAAGGATAAATTTTTAATGATATACCGGCTCAAGAAATGGGATTTGCCAAAGGGCAAAAAAGAAAAGGGTGAGCGCTATCGCGAAACCGCGGTGCGCGAGGTGGAGGAAGAATGCAATATCTCGGTGAAAGCGGGGGCCAAAATCTGTACCACCTGGCACACCTATACCATGAACAGAAAAGCGATGCTAAAAAAAACGCGGTGGTATTTAATGGACCTGGTAGACGATTCCAAGATGCGCCCGGCATCCGGCGAAGACATTGAGGAGATCAGATGGATGAATCCAAAAGAAGTGTACCATGCATTGGAGCATTCGTATAAATCAATTCGTTATGTGTTCGAGCGATATTACCAAATGATGGAAGTTACCCGTTAGAGTTTATAGGGCAGAAAGGCTGAGACATCCCCTCCATACCGGTGCACTTCGCGTATGATGGATGAACTAATCCAGGCAAATTGCGGACTGGTAATTAAAAACACCGACTCCAGATCGTTATTGAGCTGGTGATTAATTTGCGAAATGCTGTTCTCGTATTCAAAGTCTGTAGTGTTGCGCAGGCCACGCAACAGGAATCGCGCCTGATGTCGCCGGGCAAAGGCAGCCGTAAGTTCGGCATATGTGGTAACCTTAATGGCCGGATAGTTTTTGAATGTTTCGGTAATACGGTTTACCATAAGGTCAATATCAAAATACCGTACACTCTTACCGCTGTTATAGCCTATGGCAATAATAATTTCATCAAACAGCTTTAACCCGCGCAGCACAATATCTTCATGGCCCTTAGTAAAAGGATCGAATGTTCCCGGAAAGAGGGCTACGCTTTTCATGTCGCTACAGGTTATTCAGTGGCACATGCGTTAAATTCAGCACATCGAAATACTGGTGCTCCTGTATTTCATCGAAAACATACCCAAAGCGAAGTGCTTTCGTTCGGTTGCCGTAGGTAATGGTACGTATATACTTGTAAAATTCATGATAGTGAGGTGAGTTTCTCCCTACAAAGCCCCACAGAATAACCCTGGCATTTTGAGGGTCCATGCGGTGGGCGTGCATAACCAGCATAATATAGTGGATGTAATCATTAAAATGATGGATAGCAAACTGGTTATAATAGCGTAAGCCTTGTTGATTTGCTACCAGTATATGCAAGCGGAAGCGATCCACAAAAATAAACAGGGAGTTTTCTTTGTAGGTATGCAGTTCCTGTAAAACACCTTCAATAAGGGCGCACGATTGATGCAGAAAACAGGGTTTATTCCCGGCATAGACCGAGGTAATCCATTTTTTAAGAGGAGCCGGTAATGCAAACGCTACGGCCAGACCTCTTTCATGCATGCGACAGGTAATCACCTCAGATTCCGAAGTAAGGGTGGCATTAAGACCGAGGCAGGTAATGGCATCTGTTTCGGAGAACAGTTCTATCGGATGATGAACAAACGAAGGCGTTTTTACGCCAACGCGAATGTTATTCCAAAAACCAGCCGAAAGAAAGGGATGGTGGTCGAATAACTCCCGGAGCGCAATTATCCAATCGTCATCATGTTGAGCGGATGGGAAGACATAATCTTCCAGCCACAAAGCCTTGTTTGCATTCGGATCGCTTACCAGTACCTGCAGGTCACGTGGACCGGTAAGCAACGCCAAATGGTATTCACCTATCCGGTCTTCGTCAAAGTTTTCGTCCCGGAATTTCTTTAGCAGCCGGTAGGTTGTGGCTGAAAGCGGCACAATTATTCCCAGTTTCCACTGGTGGTTACATCGGTGCGCGAGCCGAAGCCTAATGGCTTGCGGTTTTTGGCTTCGTTTGTTTCTTTCCGGTCGGGGTTTATAGGGGCAGGGTCTTTTACCTCGATTACCCAAACCTTAAGGCCGTTGCGGTCTATTTTACCGGTAAAGATATCAAACGTTTTACCTGAACCCGGCACGATGTAGAGATTTTTAATGTCCACATTGGGGTTAAGTTGATAATCCCAGAAGGTGATAAGGTTTTGCCCCTGGGTAATGCGGTCGCCTGGTTTTACATTGGCCAGGCTGCTAATGGTGCCTTTGTCAAGAAAAGAAACGTCTTCGGGTTTATTGCTACCCTCGCGCTTAAAGGTGTAAGCCTTTTTACCTTTTACTACCAAATCGCCCACCTGTACGTGGAACTTACCAAACTCGCCATTTGCCGGTGCATTGACAGAATATGTTTTCTTGAAAATTCTGTCTTTTGCAGACATGAAGCCTAAGGTATCGATAATAACCTTTACACAATCCACCCCGTAACCTGCCGGCTTAATAATTTCCCTGCGTTGCAGAATGGGCACACGACCGTTTTCAATGAAGTTGATGAGAGAATCCCAGTTGCTGGTGTAACGACCGTAGTGTTCTAAAAATGCCTTTTCGGCTTCTCGGATTACTGCCAGTTTGTCGGTAATTTGCTTTTCTGTGATTTGAATATTTTCGGTAAATTCAATGGTTTTGGCAATGCTGCTGTAGAGGTAGTATGCCATGGCAAGGGCAATTACAAACAGCACGTAGCCTATAATTTTAGTGAGGTTCATTGCGGTTAGGTTTAAGACTACAAGTATAGGTATTTTGCCGGGTATGAAACAAGGTAAAACCTTTTTGAGTGGCTTAAAAACGGTAAAAACCGGTTAGTTTGTCCAGATCTGCGGAGTGAGGACAATAGCGAAATAGGCCGTGTTTCTGGTGGTCGGGCAGCGAAAGAATTTCATCGGCCGAAAAAAAACGCACTTCGCTAATGGAGCGGAGGTTAACTTCGGGGTCTGTACCCGTTCGCAGGTTTCCTCCGGTTACGATGGCTTCAAAAAACAGTTCCACTGCGTGAAGGGGCGGGTCAATAAACTCTCCGGCAAACCTAAAGGCACCACATCTTACCTTTAAACCAGTTTCTTCCAGAAATTCGCGTTCTATTGTATCGGCCAGGGTATGTCCGAACTGCACTTCGCCACCTGGTGGTGCCCAGAAAGACGGCCTGCCCAAACCGGCATGGTTTATCAGCAGCAATGCGCCATCCATCCGGCAAAGGCCGCAGGCCCTTACGCGCAACCGGTTTCCGTAGGCAAGTACTATCTCCGGTTCCATGCGGTTACCCTGGATGGGGGAAAATTATTCACGAATGTTGGAAAGAAAAATGTTTTTCGTGCAATATTTTCAGCACGACTGTTGTTTATCCATTACCTTTGAATATAAACTTTGGTTATGAAACGCATAGTTTTATTTTACAGTTTGCTCTTTTCGGTCGGGCTTGTTATGGCCCAGCAATCTGCCAAGCCCGTTTCAGGGCCGGTATTGACGTTGAAAGAAACCTCCCACGATTTTGGCGATATCCGCCAGGGAGATGTCGTAGAACACGTGTTCGAGTTTACCAATACGGGCACCGAGGCTTTGATTATTCAGGATATACGCATTACCTGTGGTTGTACCCAACCGCGTTGGCCTAAAGAGCCCATCATGCCGGGAGGAAAAGGCGAAATTAAAGTAGGCTTTAACAGTGCCGGTAAATTGGGCATTCAAACCAAATCGCTGCCTATTATTTCCAATGCCGTTAACGACCCCGTTATTACTTTTACCACCAACGTATTACCCAAAAATCCTCAGTAAGTTTTAACTGCCTTAAGGCTTTGGGCTTCTGGTGGCAACATTCCTGATTAGGCCCATAAACATAAGTAGCCAACCTGCAAGCAAGGCCACGCCCCCTATGGGTGTGATAATGGCAAATAAGCGCACGCCTGTAAGACTAAGGGCATACAGACTTCCGCTAAACAGCATTATTCCGGAAAGGAATGCCCACGCGGCTGCCTGAAGACGTGCATGAGGGTATGCTGCCTGTAGCAAAGCGGTAAAAGCCAAGGCCAGCACGTGGTAAAAGTGATAGCGGACGGCCAGCTCGTAGGTTTCCAGGTGCTGGTTTTGTAAGAGCATTTCTCTGAGCGCGTGGGCGCCAACGGCACCCAGGGCAACGGCCAGCGCGCCTAACAAAGCCGAAATGCGAAGCAGATTCAGGGGGCTCATTTTCTTTCTCCGAATATAGCCGAACCAATGCGTACCATGTTACTGCCTTCGTCAATAGCCAGCCGGTAATCGTGGCTCATGCCCATGGATAATATTTCCATCCGAATATGTGCCGGCAGGCTGGTTTGTTTTAGGGTGTTGAACAGGGTGTGTAAAAATTTGAACTCCTGACGAATGGTTTTTTCGTCTGAGGTAAACGTAGCTATGCCCATAAGCCCTTTTATGTGCACATGGGTGAGGGCAGCTACATCGGGGTGAGCCACCAGGTGTTCGGTTTCCTGGGCCGTTAACCCAAATTTGGTATCTTCTTTTGCAATGTGCACCTGCAGCAGGCAACTTACCACACGGTTAATGCGTTGCGCCTGCCGGTTTATTTCCAGTAACAGTTTAAGACTATCGACCGATTGGATAAGATGCACAAACGGAACGATATATTTTACTTTATTGGTTTGCAGGTGGCCTATCATGTGCCACTCGGCTCCTGGCAGTTGCTGATGCTTAGGTAACAGTTCCTGCACACGGTTTTCGCCAAAGATGCGTTGCCCGGCTGCCATGGCCAGCCGGATGCGCTCCAACGACTGGGTTTTGCTTATTGCCACCAATTGAACATGCGCAGGTAGCTCCTTTCGCAACTGTTCAATCCGCTGTTTGATGTCCATTGTTTATTTTTGGAACTGCCGCAAAAATAGGAACACCGACAGCAAATCATGGCCATTTTAGGAAACTTATTAAAAAAAGGTATCCGCCTGCGCGAAATGATGGAGCAGGAGTACAGCTCGCCCTTTGAGCTTCAGAAAAAAGAACTGCGGGAATTGCTTATGGAGGCTGCACAAACCCAGTTTGGCCGGCACTACAATTTTAACCTCATTCTCGATGCTTTCAGACAAGGGAACCGCGAATTTTATAACCGCTTTTCCGAAAGCGTTCCGATACACACCTACAACCGCATGTTCAACGAGTGGTGGAAGCTATCGCTGGCCGGGCAAAAAAATGTGTGTTGGCCCGGCAGAGTTAAATATTTTGCTCTTAGTTCCGGCACCTCAGAGGCTTCTTCCAAGCATATTCCGGTAACCCGGCAAATGACCCGCGCCATTCAAAAAACCAGCATCCGGCAAATTCTTACCCTTTCCAAATACGACCTGCCGGACGACTTTTTTACCTGTGGTATACTGATGCTGGGCGGCAGCACCCACCTGCACCGGCGCGGCAACTATTTTGAAGGCGACCTGAGCGGCATACAGGCTGCCAAACTGCCCTTCTGGTTTCAACATTTTTATAAGCCCGGAAAAAAAATTGCCAAAACCAGAAACTGGGACACCAAACTGGATGAAATAACACGGAAGGCTGCCGACTGGAATATAGGGATTATAGTAGGTGTGCCAGCCTGGCTGCAGATTTTACTGGAAAAAATCATCGATTATTATCAGGTAAAACACATTCACCAGATATGGCCTAACCTCAGGGTATATGTACATGGTGGTGTGTCGTTCGACCCGTATCGCAAAGGTTTTGAAAAGTTATTAGGCCGGCCGATTTATTACATCGAAACCTATCTGGCTTCTGAAGGCTTCATTGCTTTTCAGGCTTACCCGCACCGAAGGGCCATGCGGCTGGTTCTGAACAACGGAATTTTTTATGAATTTGTACCTTTTACCGATGAAAACTTCGATTCGGAAGGCAACATAAAACCCGATGCCCGCACTATGCTGATTGATGAAGTAGAAGAAGGGCGGGAATACGCCCTCCTGTTATCAACATGTGCCGGGGCATGGCGGTACCTTATTGGCGATGTTATTAAGTTTGTTTCAGTCGAACAGTCGGAGATAGTCATTACCGGTCGTACCAAGCACTTTCTTAGCCTGTGTGGGGAACATCTTTCGGTAGATAATATGAACAAAGCTATCGAGCTGGTTTCGGAAGAACTTAACGTGTCTGTGCCGGAGTTTACAGTGGCTGGCATCCCGCATGGATCGTTGTTTGCGCACTATTGGTATGTAGGCTGTGAACAACCCGTTGATGCAAAGGTTTTTCGCGACCTGCTGGACAGTTATTTGAAGAAACTTAATGATGATTATGCTGTTGAACGCAGCGCGGCCCTGAAGGATATTTTTGTACAGATTCTTCCAGCGGGAGTGTTTTACGATTATATGAAGGCCAGCGGTAAAATAGGGGGGCAAAACAAGTTTCCCCGGGTGGTAAAAGGTAAACAATTGGATGACTGGGCCCATTTTGTGCGACAGGCGCCCTTGTCGTTTTCTTCGGTATATCCTGCAACTTAGTCGGTAATAAGGTTGTTTAAAAAGGTGGCTTTACCCACTAGCCATAGCAGATATAATATCACAGCCCACCGCAGGTAAATAAAATAATAATCAGCAGTATTCAGATATCGGCTTTCTTTTATTTGGCTT
>FWPU01006097.1_pt1 | contig 24844 bp, 22 predicted proteins | sample 2228361 | NCBI WGS metagenome assembly FWPU01 (sample SAMEA103939777, study PRJEB20133) | metagenome | reverse complement strand
GCGGGCAAAAATTCATTTCCCCCAGACCCCCTTTTCTTTTTGCCCGCCCGCCATGCCCGCTTCGCGGGCGAGCCGATGATTTTTCTTTACTTAAATATACCAAATAGTAAAGATCTTTTCAATTCTTTGATTTACCTATCAGCCTTGACTAAAAATTATATAAGTAGTATATTACAATATCACAAGGTGAAATCCTTGATAGTACCTTGAAAAGTAAATATAAGGAGGTGAAAACGATGGACAAAGCGGTGATGTTTACAAACCCGCCGGCAGGCGCAAGAGAAGGACAACAACGAAGAGGAATGTTTCCGCTCCCCCTTATTGCCTTGGCTGACTTTCTTGATGAAGAAATGGAAATTAAGAATGTCTCACCCGATCTTTTAGCTGATTACTCATCAGCGTCTACCATTGTCACTTCATCGCATGCCGATTGGCTGACAATGACTTGTTATCAAGAAACAATGAAATCCGTAGTAGAGTTGGCGAAAATTGCTAAAAATTCTAACAAGAAGGTCGTGCTTGGAGGTCATCACATTACAATATGGGGTGGCGAGAAAGTTCTATTAGAAATTCCAGAGGCTGATTACGCCATTGTAGGCGAAGGAGAAATTCCTTTAAAACTCTTGACAGAAGGAGTTAAGCCGGAAAAGATTCCTGGTCTATGGTGGCGAGAAAATGGAATTCCTAAAACCAATCAACTCCCCCTGTATTCCGATGACTGGGCAAAGCGACCACCGATGATCAGAGGATATTCTGCCTTTGATTATTCTGCGCTTTGGGCAAGAAACGCAAAAATTGGTAGAACGGGTTATAAAAGACCAATTTCAGTTATAGGGATTCGAGGTTGTGCCTATGCTCAACGGACGGGGAGACGGTGCGCTTTTTGCGCTATGCCGTTAAGCAATCGTCTTCGTTGCCGAAACCCTCAACATTTTTGGGAGGAAATCGCCTGGCTCGTCAATCAATTCCAAGTGGATCTTATCTGGGATCATTCAGATTCTTTGCTGGGATCGCGGGCTTGGTTGGCAGAAACAGCAGAACGCCGTCCCAAAAACACTCCACCCATATGGTGTTATGGGAGGGCTGACGAAATCAACCCAAAAACGATTGAGTTAATCTCAAAAATCGGCATAGAACACATCTATATTGGTGTAGAGGTTGGTTCAAACGAACGCTTGAAGGAAATCAAAAAAGGCATTACGCTTGAACAGGTCTTAAATGCCATTCGTCTTTGCCGGAGATATAACATCAGAGTACAACCTTCTTTTATTGTTGGTCTTCCCGGAGAAACAGAAAGGTCTCTTGAGGATACCATAAACTTTGCTTTTAGGTGCAAGGAAGAAGGTGCTGATGACATCGTTTTCCACGAGTTTATCTTACGGAAAGGATTGCAATGGTGGGAAGTTCTTGTTAAAAAATTCCCCGAGTTGAACCGAGTGGTGGTTAATCAGGGAATGATTCAAAAACTTATGTGGCAAGAATTCAATCCTCAACTACAGAGAGAAGAGGTAATAGAAGAAGTGAATAATGTCCTCAGAGAATTTCCGCATTCCGAGTTAACTGCTTGGAATATCTGAAATTCTCTGCTATACTGAAAAGGAGGTGAAGAATATGAAAACACTCAACCTATACGCATTAGAGGGTATTCCCCTAATTCAACAAGGAGATGACATAGGAGCGATCATTTGCGAAGTCGCAGAAAAAGAGAATTTTTCTTTTGAAAACAACGACATCGTAGTGGTTACTTCTAAAATTGTTTCCAAAGCTGAAGGACGACTTGTAGATACTTACAAAGTTGAGCCTTCTGAAGAAACGGTTGCCCTAGCAAGGAAGCTCGAAATGGACCCGAGGAAACTCGAAGTTATCCTTAGGGAAACCAAGAGAGTATTGATAGCCAGGCCGGGCTTGATTGTGACTGAAGACAGGCTGGGATTTATCTCCACTGGTGCTGGTGTTGATAGCTCCAATACCCTCCCTGGTCCCAAGGGACAAGTGGTCAGCCTTTTGCCTGAGAATCCTGACTCTAGTGCCAAAAAAATCCGCGAAACAATCAAGCAGAAAACAGGGAAAAAGGTCGCGGTGATAATTAATGACACATTTGGTAGAGCAGATAGAGAGGGTTCTGTGGGAATGGCTATCGGTATTTCGGGCATTACTGCGGTGTATTCTCCTCCGACAAGAGAGGATATACATGGCAAAAAGCGAAGCCCTGAAATTGCCCAAGTTGATGAAATTGCCGCTGCAGCCTCGCTTATCCAAGGTCAAACCAATGAACGCCGACCAGTGGTGATAGTCAGAGGTGTTGATTTTCAACCATCGGAGACAGCTAAAATTAAGGATCTTCTGCACCCGGTCGCTAAGTACATTCAAGATGCTTTGGAAGTAACAAAGCAGACCAAAAAGGAGTAGAAACATTATTGAGCCCATTCTTGGTAAAATTACCAATGATTTGGGCTCTTTTTTATTCTTTATTTAATTCTTGATTTATAAAATTACAACTGGCGTCCATAGAACCAGAAATAAAATAAAATCCGGTTTTCTCTATAATCCAATCTATGAATCTTATGCGATTTTTATGATATTCGGGTTTATCTAATGATGGGAGATAATCACCAATATAAAATTGAGAACCGTAGACGAGAGGAATACACGTACCCCTGACATATCTTGATAATTCTTCATACAAATAAAGTCTTCCCATATACGAGGCTTCTTTGCCTCCAATTTTTTGAATATATAAGGGAGCGGATTTATCATTTAACAGATGAACATAAAGAACTTTAATTATTTTAGGATGTTTTTTTTCAATAGAAATTCCTAAATCTTTTGGAAGAAGTCTTACTTTATTAGTCCATTCATTAGGATGGTCTTTTTTGAAGAATTTCTGAAGATCGGTATTATAATATTTCACGGTTGTGAATCTTAAAATAAATACCGTGGCACCCCCAAAGAAATAACCTTTGTTTTCCTTAAATCCAACTAAAACTAAATCATTTCCTATAAGTTTATAACTATATTTTCTACATAATTCTAAAGTAATAGAAGTTTTACCAGCTCCTCTTTTACCCATTAAAAGAACCGCCTTCCCATTCTTAGATACACCCGCCCCTTGTGTTGTAAAAATAGAATCTTTCTGCATTTGTTGCTCAAGCATAAAATGAGCTCTGAAAGGAATAGTGGCCGCTTCTGAGATATCTCTTAATGAGCCTTTTATTTCTAAAGTTTTATTATCATTAAGTATTCTTGCTGAAGGGATTTTATCTTCGATATAAATTATAGAATAATCTGATTGTGCTTTTGTCTTCAAACAACGGTATTCAGGAATAAAAGGAATAAATGAACCCCGTTTTAAAACATCAAAAGTTTTGGGATAATTACTATAAATATTGAGTCCATATTTACCAATATAAATTGAACATTGAAATTTAATCTTTTTGTCCATAATATCTTCCCGCTAGGGGCAAAAAATATTTATCTTCAACAATCCTTTTTATCCAATCTTTTTTTGACAATTCTTTTTCAACAATCTCTTTGATTTTTTTCTCATTTCTTTTTTTATTTATATTAATTATTATTTTTTGAGGTGAATTAGTTGGTCTTTTATTTTGCGTAGCCAAAATCACAGTACATTCACAATCCAACTCCTCAGCAATTGCTTTTGAAATTTGGTCGGCAAAATAAGTATAAACTTTTCCTACATGAAAGGAAGGGTTTTTGCCATGAATAGCATCGGTGCTATTTGGCCTAAGACAAGATCTTATCTCTCTTGCCCGATTTCCCCGTCCCACTACACCTTCTTCACCATAGTCTAAAGCTGATCCAGAGGCGGAAAAATAATAGCTGATTCTCTTTTTTCTTTTTCCCAATAAACCAAAATCTTGGGTGTTTAAGATAATGTTGATGTTAAATTTATCTCCTAAAATATTTTTAGCTCTTTCTATAAGTTTGGAACGAAAATAATTTAATTTCTCTAAATAAAATTCTTTACTTGGAGTATTTGAAGAAATGAAAGGAACACACATTGTTAGATTTATGTTTCGGAAAGTTCTAACTGCCAAGGTTTTTATATCGTGGCCAATATAATCAAATTTTGGTCTCATTTTTTCATTATAGAAATATTTTTCCATTTCTAAGACTAATTTCTCGGTAGAAGAAAGTGGCCAAAAACTAACAATTGCCGAGCTATCATTAACAAATGGAGTTTTAAATTCTGGTAAATCATCTAAACTCCGGGGTCTATACCAAACAGGAGATTTGGAATAAGAGGTAGAAAGAGATTTTATTTTTACATATTTATCTACATCTAAATGCGGTAAAACTCTTTTTAAATATTCCCTCGATGCTTTTTTCTGAATTTCCTGATAATCAATTTTTTTATTACCAAACACAGAACTAACTCGACCATTTATAATTAAACGGATGGGTTTTTCCATTTTCCCGATGCCAAAATCTATTTTCGCTTGCCCTCCCATAATTACCGTTTTATCAAAATGGTGGTGAAGAACAGCGCCAAACTCCTTCAGACAATAACGAGAATATTCAATTGAAACAGCTTCGGCAATGCCATCGGCCAATGTATCAGGATGACCAATTCCTTTTCTTTCTACAATTTCGAAAGGTTGTTCATCTGTTGGAGGCGTTGTATTAATAAATAATTGCTTCATATTATCTTTATTTTTGGAAGGGGAATAATAAATTTTCCTCCAGTATCATGATAATCTTTTAATTGTTTTATAATCTTCTCTGTGATATTCCAACTTAAAATTAAAAGATAGTCTGGTCTTTCTTGATAAATTTTTTGAGGTGGATAAATTAATAAGTGAGTTCCGGGCGTATACAATCCCTGTTTTAATTTTGACATATCTACAATATATTCAAGATAGTTATCTCCAATCCCACAATAATTAAGCAAAATGTTCCCTTTTTCCGATGCACTATAAGCAACTATTCTTTTTCTTTGATTTTTAAGTTTTTTAAGTAATTTTATTAAATTTTTCTTTACCTTTTCTATATTTTTGGCAAATTTTTGGTAAGTCTGTAATTTGTTAAATTTTTTGTTGATTTCTTCATCAATCAAATTTTTAACTCTCTTAGTGACGTGAAATACATTTGGATGCGAGATGAAAATGTGCATAATCCCGTCCTTAATTTCAGCATCATACATTTCTAAATTCGCATTTTTAAATAAATTTCTTAAAGATAAGAATGAAAAATAAAAAATGTGTTCGTGTTGAATAATATCAAGTTCGCGTTGTGAGTAAAATTTGAAAAATACTGTGCCTTTTGGTTCCAAAAGTAATTTTACCCCACGTAAAAAATCTTCAATTTCTGCTATGTGATTTAATAGATGTATGCCAATAAGTAAATCTACTTTTAATTTTTGTTCCTTCTCTAATGCTTTAGCTAAATTATAGTTGAAAAAATTGGTAAGTACCGGAATACCCTTTTTATGCGCTATCTTAGCAGAGTTTACGGCAGGATCAATCCCTAACACTTTCATGCCGGCTTTCTGAAAAAATTGTAGCTGAGAACCATTGCTACAGCCTACCTCTAATACTGAACTGGATTTTGAGAGATTTAATTTTTTCATAAGATAATCGGCTGTTTCTTTGTTCTCTTTGAGACGCGACTCAAAAACAGAAGGGAAATAAAATGTCTTTCCATAAAGTCGTGCAGGAGGAACTATTTTGATAAGCTGAACCAAATAACAATTAGAACAAAAGCTAACGCTTAAATCATATTTCTTTTCTAGAGAAATTTCGTTCTTTTTTAGAAAGCCATTACCTAAAGGTAATTTTCCTAAAGATAAAAATTTTATTATTTTTTTATTACAATTTCTACATTTCATAATCCGGTAATTAATTTTCTTCTTAATAGCCTTGCCTGATTTCTAATTTTTTCATCAATTTCGACTGGGTTTAAATCTTTCATTTCCTCCCAGAAAGAAATAGCTCTCCAATAGAATATCGGTGCGATTAAATTGCAAATTTGGGGAATTGATTTCACCTTAAAATCCCTTTCAAAACATATATTTAAAAATTTTGCCAATGTATCAATCCAAAGATCAGAGGATACTTCAGGTTTTTGGTCTCTGATTATTATTTGAAATAATTTATTAGTCAATCCTCTCTCAAGATACTTACTATATTCTGGTAAGTTATTTTTAAAATCTTGTGCGAACTTTTTTAATTGAGCCGCAGCCAATTTTCTATCAGGTTGTTTCTTAGTTTTAAATATCTGAATATTTTTACATTTCCTAACAGGCTTTATTCTCTTTAAATTATCTTTATAAATTCTACTTACCATTATTGCAGATTGGCAAAATTGCATAAATTTATTCATTAGAGTGGGAAATCCTGGCTTATGTTTTTTCTTTCCCAAATATACTTCACAGATTTTAAAACCACCTCCAATAGCATGATGGGTCATAAAAATATCAATTCCGAACTCCAAGGTAGCTTTATCAATCGGCTGTTGTAGTAAATATTTATATAGGCGTTTATTTAATCCAAACTCTCCTCCTATGGGTTGTTGAAGCTCTACACCAAACAACGCATGGGTTAAAGGATAAGCAAAATTATTCGTCACATTGCCATCGTAACAGCCACGAGAATAGACCGGCGTTGTATAGTCAAAATTTTTATCAATTAAAGGATTCAAAAGAAGAAGCACCCAATTTGGTTTTATTGTTTTAATATCACTGTCAAACAAAGCAATGTAATCAATATCTAATTTATTGCAATATTTAAAAAGCTCAATTAGATTCTTTCCCTTGCCTCGTAGTTGTTTGCCTGTGTTTAAATATTTTTTAGGAAAAAATGTTTGTGTTTTTAAGAATACCTCTCTTGTTTTATCTGTGCTATTACTATCAACATTCACAATTTGACATTTCTCTTCGGAAAAAAATTTTTTCAATCCCAAATCAACCCGCCTTGTTACATAGCCAATTGTATCTTTTTCATTATAAGATGGAATGCCAATTACAATTTTTTTATTCATAGTTTTCTCCAAGAATTAAATTATTTATTTCAATAAATCGTCAACGTCGACATCAAGGGCTTTGGCTAATTTTTGAAGCGTGTCTATTGAAGGATTGGTGATACCGCCCGACTCCAGTTTTATGACCGTGTTATAGGAAATATCAGCCAATTTAGAAAGCCGGTCTTGCGACAAGCCCTTTTGCTTTCTTAACTTTTTTATATTTTTGCCTATTTGCGAAATCTCACTTGACATTGTAGTATTAAAATAATAGTATGTATGTATAGAGTAATCTCAATCTATAATTATGATACAAAATTATTTTGATAATGTAAAGAGAATTTTAGGGAGTTTAATTTCAAATGCCCGCGCACGGGAGGGCTGGGGCAAGGGCATTTACCTTTTTTCTTTTCTAAAAATCATCGGCTCGCCCGCGAAGCGGGCATGGCGGGCGGGCAAAAAGAAAAGGGGGTCTGGGGGAAATGAATTTTTGCCCGCCCGCCCCGTCTGGGGGGTGGAAACGCTGGGCGGGATTTCTGCCCGTCAGGGCAGAAATTGTTGCTCAAAATAGGTTCGCACTTCGTTCAGTAATTGCGACCAGACAAAACTTGACTAATTTGGTGAGGGAGCTATTGGCTTACTTATTTCGTCTGATATTCCAGGCAATTAAAAGAGGCTTCCGGGAGATATCTTTACACTGTCAAAATAATTTCCTATCATAATTATAGATTGAGATTAATCTCTACTTACTATTATTTTTAATAACCCAATATTAAACGAAATTCTCCAAATAGGCAGAAATATAAAAAATTTAAGGAAACAAAAGGATTTTTTCCAAGACCAGCTTTCTAAATTGGCAGATATTTTCCCTAATCCAGCTATAAAGTTGGAGTTAGTAGCCTCACCCAGTCCTTCAATTGATACACTTCAAAAATCAGCCAAAACCTGGGTGTATCCATCGAAAAATTATTTAAGGAATAAAGATATGAGTGAAAAATCCCTTGAACAATTTAGACCGCCAACAGAGCGAACAGAAAGAATTGAGGGAATCGAGTGCCCCGAAGACAAAGAGGATTTTGAAGGGCAGAAAGTTTTAGTCATTGGCGGTCCGGACGCCCACGGCGTCAGTATGGCGGTTGCTTCCGCTCAATACTTAGAAAAACGCGGCGCCCAAGCTGTAATTTATATTGGCTCACCTGTTATTCGCGAAGGGAAAGGCGCGACCCATCCCGGAGCTTTTTATACAAAAACAATTCCTGAATTAAATGTGGAAGGTTATGATCGCCTTATTATTTGCGACATCCCGTTCCAAAGAGGAAAGCCGGAGTGGATTAAATAAAATAATTTAAGAGAGAAATTTTATGGATAATCTAGAAAAAAAGGGAGGAACTCCCCAAGAGGGATTTGAAAAACAACCTCAACCAAAAGAAATTGAAAGAAAATTTCTTATTAAATCCCTTCCCCAAAATTTAGAACAATATCCTCATGAAAATATTGTTCAGGGTTACTTAGCAATAACCGAAGATGGAACAGAGTTAAGACTTCGTCAAAAAAAGGGAAGATATTTTCAGACTGTGAAAAGTGGCAGGGGGAAGACAAGGTTTGAATTAGAAGTCGAGATTACTAAAGAACAATTCAATTTACTTTGGAAAGCAACAAAAGGAAAAAGAATTGAGAAAACTCGTTATAAAATACCACACGAAAAAGGAACTATAGAGCTTGATGTATATCATGGAGATCTAGATGGTTTGTTAATGGCGGAGGTTGAATTTTCAAGCGAAGCTGATAGTAATAAATTTATTCCTCCCAAATGGTTAGGGGAAGAAATCACAAATGATCCAAGCTATAAAAATCAAAATTTAGTATTATATGGTATTCCTGAAAAGAAACAGCCCTCTGGGGAAAAATTACAAGATAAGTTAGATATTCCAGAATACAGATTAAAAGAGGGAGTGGCAAAACTAGTTGATAACATCAGAGAAAAAATGACTTCGACAAGCAGGGTTATTGTTGAAATCGCTGGTGGATCGGCCTCTGGAAAAACCAGCGCTGTAGCTGATCTAGTGAAAAAGGTGTTTGGCGATGAGGCTTTAGTACTTTCTATGGATGATTATTATCATGGTAAAACCTTCATGGATGCGGAAGCAAAAAAGGGAAATGTTTTAAACTGGGATCAACCAGAAGCTTTAAATCTTGATTTACTTCGAGAGCATCTTGTCCAGCTAAAATTGGGGCAACCGATTGAGAAACCAATTTATGATATGAGAATAAGTGAACCGATTGGTACCGAAGAAGTTATTCCCCAAAAAATTATTATTCTTGAAGGATTGTTTGCTCTTAATGAAAAATTAAAAGATCAGGGAGATGTTAAGGTTTTTGTTGAGATAGGAACCCACGGTCGAATTGTGCGAAGATTACTCAGAGATATTCAAAGGACAGGACAAAAACCAGCGGATATTCTTAAATATTTTTCTCAAGTTGTGGAGCCTATGCATGAAAAATATGTAGAAAGTACAAAGAGAAATGCCGATCTAATTATCAATAATGAATATAGCCCAGAGGTGGAAGCCGAACGATCTGGATTACATGAAGTCCAATTAAAGTTTAAGGGTGATCTAGACCCCAATAGGCTACGAGAGCTGGGCGCCGAAAGATTAGGGGTTAGCAGGCAGATTGACAGATACTACAATCCGAAGGATAGAAATTTAGTCCAAACAGGTGAAATTTTAAGAATTAGAGAAGAAGGTGATAGAAGAATTTTAACCTACAAGGGTCCTAAAATCGAATCCCAATTTCGAGAAAGACCTAAATTTGAATTCGAGATTGATGCAGACACAGAAAAAGTGTTTCTGGATATTTATGGAGATATGATAAAAACTATAAGAAAGGAGAGAGTATTGTATCAACTCAACGGTGTTGTTTTTTCAATAGACAGAGTTTCCAAACATGAAGAGGGGCAAGATGTTTATTTGGGTAGTTTTATTGAAATTAGATCGACAGACAAGGAATTAGATCCCCAGAAAATAACTTCGGTAATTAAAAAATTGGGTTTGAATATAGAAGAGGGAATAAAGGAGTCATACTTTGAGATGTAAATTTATCACACTGGCAACCAAAGTCGATCTTGGGGGAGTCAGAGACAAGAGAAGAGATAGGGGTTAGGGGTATAATTACATTAATATAGTTTTAAACGAAATAAATATAGAAAGTTATTCCAAAGTTAAATAATTAACTAAAGAGGTAGAAATATGAGCGAAAAAAAATTCCCCCCGGAGGCATATGAAGTTCCCCGACCAGAGCCAAAACTATTTGATTTAAGCAAGGAGCTTTACGAGGGCGGTAAAGCTGATATCTTAAAAATTAGGGAATACGTCAAAGTGGCCAAAGAAAAAGGTATAAGCGATGTTGAACGTCTGGATTTAACTGGCGGCAAGATGATGGTAATTTATGCTGCCGTATCAGCCGAAGCGGGTAAGCCTAGTTCTAGAGTCCAAGAATTCGCCTTTAATAATCCGGGACGCGAAGGAAGATTGGTTTTATGGTCGCCAGAGATCACCGCCTCTGTACCAGAGAAACCAATAAAATCTCTAATGATTGAAGCTCCTCCCTCAACTATTGATCCTGAAGCTCCCCAAGAGGTTTTAGATTTGCGCTTGACTTTTGCTGATGACCCCGAAGCTATCCAGCAAATGGCTGATCCTAAAAAAGCAGCCGAATACATGAGGGAGATTATTGCCCAGATCAGAGAGTTAAAGAAGCGGGGACTTTGGACAGTAAGAATTACTGGAATACCGATGTGGCTTGCCCAAGGTGCTTATTTTATCGCTGCCCGCGAGGGGATGAAGCGGTTGATTAGTTATACATTGTCCAATGAAATGATTGTCTATGATGCCGAAAACCCAGCGCTGGTTGGGAAGACAGAAGTCAAAACACCCCAAGAAATTGTGGTAGATCTCCACGATAAAGAAATCAGCGAAATTGCTCCTGTTCGCTCGGGTCGCGAGTTACAAAAAGCTCTAGGTGTAGAATTATCAAGGAACAAAATTGAATTGACTGGACTGGATTTGAACAAATTACCAGCACCTATTGCTTTGCGAATGTTCGATAGTATCCATTCATTTTCAAGTTCTCTAAAATTAGCAGGAATTGAGATTTTCCAACACCTCGATCCCCGAACCCATGATTTAGTTCCAAAAACCAAAGAAAGAAATCCCGAGTTATTACTCAAAGAACAGCGAAGACCAGTTACCCTCGATGTTCACACAGCCCTTATCGAAAATGATAATGACCCAGACAAAACTGCACTTGCTTTAGCAAAAGAAGCGGTAAACAAAGCAAGCGAATTAATATTTTCAGGAATTACCAACGAACTTGAATTGGCAATTGCCGGCAAGGTGGCTCACGCAGCCCATGGACTTATTGAAGAGTTGCGCTGTCAAAGTGAAGAAGGAGAAAAGATTGTGAAATCTTGGAAACCAGAGCAAGAAAAAAAATAACCTCCTCATCTAATTTGAGGTTTCACTACTGTCAAAAAATTACGGGAGATTTCCAGGAGGTAGAAAGGGCTTCCTGAAATTTTATATAATTTTAGTTTTATATCTTTTCATCAAGAGGGCATTAGAAACAACACTAACCGACGAAAAAGCCATTGCTGTGGCGGCAATAACCGGGCTTAGGAGCCAGCCAGTGAAAGGGTATAAAATTCCGGCGGCCAAAGGAATACCAACAGTGTTGTAAAAGAATGCCCAAAAGAGATTTTGTTTGATTTTATTGAAAGTGTATTTACTTAGATCAATGGCGGCGACAACATCTCGCAAGTCATCTTTAATTAAAACTATCTCTCCGGTTTCCATAGCCACATCTGTTCCTGAACCTAAAGCAATTCCCAAATCTGCTTGAGCCAAAGCCGGAGCGTCATTTATTCCATCACCAACCATCGCCACGATATTTCCCTCTCTTTGCAATCTTTTAATTTCAGCTGATTTTTCCTGGGGCAATACCTCAGCTAGGACTTTGTCTATGCCGAGCTGTTTGGCAATGGCTTGGCCGACTCTTCTATTGTCTCCGGTAATTATTGCTACCCTTTTGCCCATTTTGGAAAGCATTTTTACTGCTTCTTTGGAATAATCTTTGAGGGTGTCAGCAACTGCAATGATACCTATTATATCTTTATCTTGGGCTAAAATCATTGCTGTTTTGCCTTCATTTTCTAATTCCATTATTTTTTCTTCTATTGGGGTGGGATCAATTTGGTTGTCAATCATCAATTTTCTTGTTCCCAAAAGTATTTTTTTATTTTTCAGCTTGGCTTCAACCCCTTGGCCAGATATGGCTTGAAAGTTTTTAACTTCAGAGAGATTAATCTTTTTTTCTTTTGCTTTATTGACAACTGCTTGAGCCAAAGGATGTTCGGAATTTTTTTCCACTGAGGCCGCGATTTGCAAAATTGAATTTTCACTAATATCATTTTTAATTTTTATCACATTGGTAACACTTGGCTCCCCCTTGGTTAAAGTTCCTGTTTTGTCAAAGATAACAATGTCCAAATTGCAAGCAATTTCCAAAGCCTTAATGCTTTTAATTAAAATTCCATTTTTTGCCGCCAGTCCTGTTCCCATCATGACCGCAGTTGGCGTGGCTAAACCCAAGGCGCAAGGGCAGGCAATAATCAAGACAGCTACAAAAACTGTTAGAGCAAAAGCCAGTGACTGCCCCACCAAAAGCCAAAGGAGGAAAGCAGAGGTAGCAATGCCGATCACAGAGGGAACGAAATAAAAAGAAACTTTATCCACCAAAAGCTGGATAGGCGCTTTGGAACCCATGGCTTCTTCAACTATTTTTATAATTTGAGCTAACATTGTATCTTTGCCCACCCGCGTCGCTTTGAATTTCAAAATGCCGGTTTTATTAATAGTGGCGCCAATTACTTGGTCACCCTTTTTCTTTTCCACTGGTATACTTTCACCAGTAATTGCTTTTTCGTCAACAGCGGAATAACCATCAGTAATCACTCCATCAACAGGAATTTTCTCTCCCGGTTTCACTAAAATAATATCGCCGACTTTTACTTCAGAAATAGGGATTTTTATCTCTTGGTCATCTTTTATAATCGTTGCTTCTTTTGGCTGAAGTCCAATTAATTTTTTAATTGCTTCGCTGGTTTTTCCCAAGGTTTTTGCCTCAAGATATTTTCCAAGAGAGATAAAAACTAGAATTAAAGCAGCGCTTTCGTAGTATAAATTATTGCCGGCAAAATTCGGCTTAAACCAAACTAATAAGGAAATGGCCAAGCTGTAAAAATAGGCGGCCAGAGTACCAGTTTCAATCAGGGAATCCATATTAGGATTTCTTCGGATCAACTTTTTCCAGCCTGAAACATAGATGGGATGGTTAGCAATCATAATAGCGGTGGTCAATAAAAACTGAATAATGACTTCAATTTTTAGGGGCAACGGTGGGATAGGAAGACCAATCATTTTACCCATTACCAAGTAGAGAATCGGCAGACTCAAAACCAATGAGATAATGAAAATATTTCTTAATTTTTTAATTTCCTGGGCTTTTGCTTCTTGGTGATGGTCGGGCATTTCTTTATTGATAGTTTCTTCTGTGACTTTATATCCCAATTTTTCAATGATATTTTTAACCCTGATGATGTTAGTTTTAGTATTGTCAAATTCCAAATAAAGTTTTTTGGAAGCAAAATTAACATTAGCCGATATAACTCCAGCCTCTTTTCTTAAGGAATTTTCGATATTGGCAGCACAAGAAGCACAATCCATTCCCCCAATTTGTAAAATGATTTTTGTTCTCATAGGTTTATGTTCCTTGAGGATATTATTACCTTCTTATATTTGAACAACAACTGCAGGTTGACAAGCCGCCATTACCAGTACTTTGAGGTAAATTAGTTTTCTCTGATTCTAATTTTTGTTGTTCTGGGTTGATGTCGCCTTCTATCACCACGAACTTGCCCCAAACCATCTGCATCCAGCAGGAAAATTTAATATCCCCTAATTTTTTAGGCACAAACTCAATAATATTTTCCCCATATTCCAATTTTTTTCTAATATTGTAATCCGGCATAATAATTTCATCAGTGCAACCAGTCATCTGCTGGACATTGATAACCCAGCGAACAGGAATATCTTTTTTAACGAATAAGACATTGGGAGAATAGCCGCGATAGGTTAGATTCATTTTTACCACTTGATATTCTTTGATCTCGTCAGTTGTTGAATACTCAGTTTGACTGGTAGCTTTCTCAGGTGCAAAGCTGCGAAAACCATAACCAAAGTTTATTAAGCCCCGATTGAGCATAAACAATCCCAGAATTATCACAATAACGCCTGAAAATTTCATTACTGGCTTGATTTTTTCTTGACTGATCAAAGAGATAAAACTGCCAAAACCAAACATTAAAGGTACTGTACCGGCAGCATAAATTCCCATTGATAGAGCTCCTTGGATGACACTTCCCGAAGCCAAGGCGTAGAGTTGAATTGCTTGCAGGGGTCCACAAGGCATAAAGCCATTGAGCAAGCCAATAATAAAAGATTCTTTTGGTCTTTTGGTGTGTCGCTGGCTGTAAAGGAAACGGGCGATAAAAGCTGGTGTTTTGAATTTGATTTTTTCTAACCATCTAAAATGGGTCAATAAAGATAACCCCATTAAAATCATAAAACCGCCAGCCAGCAGAGTAACAATTCCAGTAAATGTCGGGTTAATGCCAAAAAAGGAACCTACACCGCCCAAAACACCACCAATAGTAGTATAAGAAATCATCCTTCCGGCGTTGTATTGCAGATGAAGAATAAGAGGGGTTGTTTTTTTGTCTTGGTTTGGGGCCTGGTGCCGGGCCGTGTAGGTAACTACCAAACCACCACACATTCCAATACAATGAAAGCTTACCAAAAACCCCATCAAAAAAATCAACCAGTAGCTTATATGCTGTTCGTTCAACTTAGAAAGGATTTCCAAAAGACCGAAATACTCAATTGAGTAATAAACCAAGGCAAACAAAATCAATAAAATGCCGCCGACAATCAACTTTTGGTAAAGGCTTTTTTTTATTCTTTTAGCTTTTTCTTTCTCTAATACCTTATAATTTGAGGGAAGCGAAGATTTCAAACTTGGCTTATAATTTAATTTTTCAATAGTCTCAAAGATTTTCTTTGGAGAGATTTTTTGGTCATCAAATTCTATCCGGCATTCTCCAGTTTGATAATCAACATCTATATCTTTTACTCCTTCCAAAACATCAACCTCTGTTTCAATTAAGGTCTTACAGCTTTGGCAATGGATTCCGTCAATTTGAATTTTGATTTTTTTAAGCATAGATTTTTATCTATTGAATATTGTTATTTGTAATTACAGCTAAAGCTTACTTCTTTTACAAGATCATCTTTCACATTAGGGGTAAGGCTTTTTGCCTTGAGTGATTAAATCACCGCCAGCGCAAGCACCAGCCCTAAAATTGTTCCCTTGATTAGCTTTCATATACCCTTGCCTAGGAAGCATTAACACAACATCTGTGATCTCCTCTTATTATTTATTGCCTGACTGATAGCATAATCTCTTTCTTTAATTATTCTTTTATACACCTCATCTGGGTTTAAATTTTTAAAATTTATAATATTTTATTGAGAATAAGCAGCCAAGAATTCCTCTGCTATAAGTATTAAAATTACTAAAATTGGAATAGTTCTTCTCACATTTTTTGGTTAAAATAATTTCGCCACCTGTTCTAAATCTCGCTGTTCAATAATGATATTGCCATTTTGCACTTTCAAATTAGGATTTATTGGTCCGGGATTGCAGCCACCTTTTTCAGTGGCAATTTTTGATAGAGGATATTTGTTTCCGCAAGTGTTGCAGACCATAAAATCACCTTCTTGGCGGAAGCCCATTTTAGCTTCAAAGCAAACTTGGCAGGCATTGGCAGCGGCTCGATAGAGGCCAGCTTTATCTTTGACCACAAAAAAGTAAATCGTCTTTCCACTAGGAAGGTTTAGGTGATAATAGGCTGAATTATCATTTAAGACATCTGTTGCTATACTTACCTGACCTTTTATTAGATCAATTAATTTTCCTTTTTCTCCAAGAAATTGAGATTGAGAAATTTGATCGGTTTCTGTTTCCGGCTTGCTTTGAGAGGTTGGTGGCTGGGTTTCTTGTTTTGTTTGTTTCTGAGTGGGATGTATTAAAAGATAGGCGGCAATAATAACCACCAAGACGATAATAAAAAATAGATATTTTCTAGACATAGTTTATTTATTAAACAATTTGGTGACTCTTAAAATTTCTTTTATCATTTCCTGTTTTCTTTTTTCATTTTTTGTTTCCATTGCTTTTTTGAAGCAAGTATTGAGGTGACCTTCCATTAGCATTTGATGAGCAGATTTTAAGAGCCCCACTACTGCCAAATTTTGTTGCATAATATCAATGCAGTATTCATTCTCTTCGACCATTTTAATTATTTTGCCGAGCAAGCTTTGTGCTTTTTTGAAGTTGATAAGGGTTTTGTCTTTAGACATATTTTTATAGTTAATATTACTTATCCACACCCCGACCATAGGTATGGGTCTATATTTTTAGTATATCAAATGTATAAAATTAAGTCAATAGTAAATTTACTTTTTACCCCATCTATGATAAATTAAGAACATAAAATGACTAATCTTACCTACATCTACCATCCAATTGGCTGATATTTCCCATAACCTCGCCATCAAACTGGAGTTAGCAGCCTCACCAACCCCTCAATTGATATCCTTGGTACCCTCCAAAAATTAGCCAAAACCCTTAATGTTTCTGTTGAAAATTTATTGAAGTAAAACTATAAAAATCCACTTCACCAAAAACTCGTCGAAATCTCTAAGAAGTGCCACCAGTTAAAATTAGAGGGCAAAGAAAAAGAAATTGAAAAATTAGAAAAAGAAAACGATATATTAGTTAAAGAACTTTTCAAGATAAGATAACTAATATGACAAACAGTAATGATTTAATCAAAATCAAAGAAGATGTAGTAAAAATTCAGGAAGCTGACATAGCCGATACTATCAAAAGTATAGAGAGTGAAAATCTAAAATCGTTGTTTGTATTGGGCTTTGCGGCTGTTTTGTTTGGAATTGTGTTTGGTAAAATAGACAAAAGCGGTAATGGAAATTCTAATACTCAAGGGAGCAACCCACTAAAACCGCAAGAAACACAAAAAGGAATTACCCCAGAAAAGGTAGATAAAAAATAAAAAATCAGCGGATTGCCTGCAGAGAAGTATTCTCAAGGAGAGTTTTTGAGCTATCAATTCTCAATAAAAGTTTTAGATGATATGAACATTTTTGAATATTCAACCAAAAATATACCTGAGGTAATATCGGAGTTTGGCTCTGACCCGACAAAAGGGTTGAATGAAAAAGAGGTTGATTGGCGTTTGCAAAAATTTGGCCATAACCTCCTCAAACTTAAAGAAACCTCCGGCTGGTATATTTTTTTCAGGCAGTTTAGATCTGCTTTTGTCTATTTATTGTTCGGGGCTATAGGTATTACCCTTGCTTTGGGGGAGATTGTTGAAGCTGTAATGATATTTCTTTTCTTGGCCATTAACACCTTTCTGGGTTTTTATCGGGAATACAGCTCGGAAAAAACAATCCAAATGCTCAATATCTTTGCTTTACCCAGGACCAAGGTTTTACGCAATGGGGAGATAAACCGCATTACCTCTGATCAATTAGTGCCGGGAGATATTATTATTTTAGAGATAGGCGATAAAGTGCCGGCTGATGTCAGATTGATTGAGCAGAATAATTTAAGTATTGATGAGACAGTATTGACTGGCGAATCCATACCCGTATTTAAAAAAACAGATACCCTAAAGCAGATTCCCTCATCTTACCACCAAGCAGAAAATTTGGCTTTTTCAGGTACCACTGTTTTAAAAGGCAGTGCCAAGGCTGTGGTTTTGGCTACTGGCAAAAATACTGCCTTTGGTAAAATTGCCGAACTCACTAGCCAATCCAGAAGAGTCAGCGATTTTGAAAAAGGTATCAATCGTTTTTCTCGCTTTATTCTTAAGTTAGTCTGTATTACCTTAGCAGTGGTATTTGTAGCTCATTTACTAATTACCCAAAATGGGGTGGATGTTCTTGAGCTGTTTGTTTTTTCTGTGGCTTTGGCAGTAAGCGTTGTCCCTGAGGCTCTGTCTTTGGTTCTGACCTTTTCTTTGTCCCGGGGGGCTCGTCGTTTAGTCAAGAAAAAAGTTATTGTCAAAAGATTATCGGCTGTTGAAGATTTGGGCGGTATAGAAGTTTTGTGCAGTGATAAGACCGGAACCCTAACCAAAAATAAACTGAAGATTGCCAATATCTATTCTGACAATGTCCAAGAAACAATCTGGCTTGGCAATTTAGCCTCCTCTTTTGAGTTGAAACAGAGGATTGAGCCCTTTGATATTGCTCTTGAGGAGGGATTAAATGCCAAGCAAAAAAAAGAGATTAAAAAAATTCAAAAAATTGCCGAAGAACCATTTGATCCAAAAACAAGAAAAAATATTGTTTTGGTAAGAGATAAGGATAACTATATTTTAATTGAGAGAGGTGCTCCTGAGGCAATTATCTCCCAATGTTTGAATATTGATGAAAAAACTAAAGAGAACATCAATGACTGGATAAAAAGAGAAGGCCGGCAAGGTCATCGAGCTCTGGCGGTAGCCTACAAACATATTAATATTAATAATATAGATAAAGATATTAACTTCTCATTATTAGAGAAAGATCGATCTTTGATTTTCTCCGGCATTATTTCCTTTGTTGACCCAATTAAGAAAAGCTCTTTTGGTGTAGTTAAAAATGCCAGAAAACTGGGGATAAGACTGGTGATTATCACTGGCGACAGCCCAGAAGTAGCCGGAGCCGTGGCTAAAGAAATAGGATTGATTGACTTGCCTGAAAAAGTCATAACTGGTGAAGAGTGGCAAAGGGCAGATGCAAGACAAAAAGAAAAATATTTATCAGAGTATTCGGTTTTTGCTAGAGTATCGCCGGAAGAAAAGTTTGATATCATCCAAACTTTGCGCCAAAGACACACTGTTGGATTTTTAGGCGAAGGCATTAATGATGCTCCAGCTTTGAAAGTGGCGGGAGTGTCTTTGGTGGTTGACAGCGCTGCTGATATTGCCCGGGAAGCGTCCGACATTATCTTATTAAAAAAGAACCTGAAAGTGATTATTGAGGGCATTAGAGAAGGCCGGCAAGTGTTTGCTAACACCACCAAATACATTAAATCCACTCTAGCCTCCAATTTCGGCAATTTTTTTGCTATAGCTACCGCTTCTTTGATGATTGAATTCCTACCCATGCTGCCTCTTCAGATCCTTCTGGTTAATCTTTTATCCGATGCCCCTATGATTTCTATTTCCACCGACAGCGTTGACAGGGCTGAGCTTAAATCTCCCAAAAGCTACGAAATCAAAGAAATTATTATTGTGGCTATTATTCTGGGTCTTGTTAGTACTGTGTTTGACTTTATCTTTTTTGGTTTGTTTTACCGTATTTCACCTCAGGTTTTGCAGACCAACTGGTTTGTTGCTAGTATCCTTACCGAATTGGTTTTGATATTTTCCATTCGGACCAGGTCATTTTTCGCCCACGCCAGTCTTCCTTCAAAACCTTTAATTTATTTGAGTATTATGACTTTTATTTTGACAGTTAGTCTACCTTTTACAAACTTTGGCCAAAAAATATTCAAGTTTGTACCACCAACCAGGCTGCATTTGATTTGGATACTATCTCTGGTGGTGGTTTACTTTATAGTTTCAGAAACAGTAAAATTGATGTATTATAGGAAGCAAGAAAAAAATTCAGCATAAATCAAAAACAGGCGAAGGGGTTTTTGTTCTTTGAGGCACAGATTGTCATTCAAAAAAGGTTATCCTCTTTGTTTGGTAATTGCATAATTTACTTTATTATCTCCTTGACAGAGAATATTTTCCCTTTAAGATAGAATTAGATAATTTAAGGGAGGTTTGGATGGTAGATTCAAAATCAAACACTAAAGAACAAAAAAAGACCGCTCTGGGAAGTGTTTTTAATATTTTGGCAGAGAGTATTAATTTTTATAAGGAAAAATTAAATTCTATCTTAGGAATTATGGTCATTCCCTTTTTAGCAAATTTAATTATAGGATTGGCCGGTCTTCGTTTTTTTCCCAATTTATCAGTTGAATCTTGGGACCTTGATCAAATTTCAATTTCTGCCCTTGGTTTGCTTTCGATTTTAGTGATAATTAATATTTTAATTTCAATATGGGCCCAAGTTGCTTTAATTATTTTAGTAAAAGATAAGGAAAAAGATATAAGTATAGGAGAAGCTTTCAGCGATGCTTTAGATAAGATACTTTCTTATATTTGGGTTTCGGTTTTAGTGTTTTTAGCTGTATTAGGGGGGATTATACTTTTAGTTATTCCTGGCGTTATCTTTGCTGTCTGGTTTAGTTTGGCTACATATATTTTAGTTGTTGAGGGGCTAAAAGGTAGAGAAGCGCTTAAAAAAAGCAGGGAATATGTAACGGGGCATTGGGGAGCTGTCTTTTGGCGGATATTATTTTTAGGAATTTTAGGAATTTTGGTAATGTTATTTTTTACTACCCTTGTGGTTGGTCTTTTGGGTCTTTGGGGCCTAGAGACAGGTTCCATATCTATTGTTACAAATATTGCCAATGATCTTTTGGTGAGTTTGGTTTTTATTCCTATAGGAGTGATTTACATGTTTTTGCTTTATTCTCAACTTCGAGATTTAAAAAGCTCAAAATAGATATTTAATTGGTGAATTTTGCAATAAAATTAAAAAAGGAGGATTTATGAGAAAAATTAGAACTAATGTCTTGGTTTTAGTTTTTTTATTTCTATTGATTTTGTTTTCAATCTTTAGTTTGGAAGCGGCTGCAGTTCAAAACTCATCAGAGGCTGTTGATTGTCCTCCCTGTCAAAGGAAACAAATAGAAAATCGGGAAAACTATGATACTTCCAAGATGATTCTTGAGGATCAGGTTCAAGAAGCTAAACCAAAATATAATCCCCGAAGCGAAGTAGCTCGCCAACATATGAGCGAAGTAGCCAGGGTGGTAGAAGAGCTTATTCTTTTTTCCGATAGGCTGACTGATAGGGGTTTGGGAGAAGAGATAAGGGAGGTCGCTCGAGATTACAGTGCTGCTGAGGATAAAGTTAATCGGGCCTTTGATAAAGCTGGGGAGCGAGGTAATGTTATTAAATTTCTTATAGGTCCCAATTACAAGCAGCTCAAGGAGATAAAGCAAGAGATACAGCAGAATCAGGTTCGGATTCAGAAGCTTCAAAGAATTATGGCTCAAGTCGAAAATGAAGCAGATAAAACAGAACTTCAAAATAAAATTTCTCTTATTGAGTCCCAGAATGTCAATCTTCAAAATCAGTTGAAAGAGGCAACTTCTGGATTTTCTCTTTTTGGTTGGCTTTTTAAGTTGATTTATAAATACCACTAGGCCATTTTCAAAATTAGTTAGAGAATATTTTAATTTAACTTTTACTGATGTAAAATCATCTGTGATTCAGGTAAGCAAAGTAAAAGTAGGCCGGAATTTAAAAGATTCAATTAAAAAAGCAGTTGATTTGATCGGGGGTTTTAATAAATTTATAGAAGTAGGCGATGTTGTTTTACTAAAGCCAAATTTTAATACTCCCGATCCCCCACCTGCCTCTACTGATTTAGGTTTCTTAAAATCAGTAATTGAATTAGTTTATAGTTGTAATCCAAAATCAGTGATAGTGGCGGAATCTTCAACTTTCACCCTTAATACTCGAAAAGTAATGGAGAAGCTCGGGGTTTTTGATTTACAAAATACAGATCCCCCTCCTCGTGTTTACGTCTTCGAAGAGAGAGAATGGACAAGAAAAAAAATAGCCGGGGGTAAGTATCTGAGAGGGGTTTCTATATCTAAACTTTTAGATCAAGTGGATAAACTGATTCTTTTACCTTGTCTTAAAACTCATTTCCAAGCTCAATTTACAGGAGCCCTGAAGCTTTCTGTGGGTTTTATGAAGCCCTCTCAGCGCCTTTTTCTTCATCTGAGAAATATTCAAGAAAAGATAGCCGAACTTAATAAAGTGATTTACCCTGATTTAATCATTGCTGATGCTCGGAGGTGCTTTATCACCAAAGGTCCTTCTGAGGGACAGGTGGCAGAGCCTAATTTAATTTTAGCTTCTCAAGACAGAATAGCTATTGATATTGAGGGGATTAAAATAATTCAAGGATACAGAGGAAGTGACTTAAGAAAAATTGATCCTTGGAAGCTACCCCAAATTAAAAGAGCAGTAGAGTTAGGAATTGGCGTAAGAAATGAAAAAGACTATCAAGTCACTGCAAAATAAAAGGAGTCCATATATTGATAAATTTATTTACTCCTACTTTAGTTTTATCTCCAACAATTAAGGAAGATGTTTGGGGGAAGGTTTTGGGCACCCAGGTGATTAGGGGAAAAATTAATTAAACCCATTAAAAATATAATTTGTAAAAAAACCAAATCTTAAAAAATAAAAACTTTAAGTTTTTATTTATAAGATAAAACTATAAGATAAAACCAGTAGCTACAGTCCAGAGGATAGATATGAGAGTTAGAGATTTCTGAAAGTTTTTTCTCTAAAATTTGATTTAGGATTTTTGGAGTTAGGCAATATACAATGTTTGCTTTTATGATTTACTAGGCTGATGTTTTTAATCAAATATTGAGAGTCTTTGGATAGTTGATTTTTTAATTAATTTCCGATAGTATATTAAGTTGTTAGAGTAAAATTAAGAATTTTATGTCCAAATTCAAATCAGTGTTTCTGGGGGTAATTAATTTTTTGAGATTAACCTTTCATTATTTGAAGTATAATTTTAAGGCTCACTTTAGGGCAGTTGGTTTATTTATCTTTTTGAGTTTTTTGGTGGTAGTGGGTATTTGGAATTGGAGGTGGTATTTAACAAGCACTCCCCAAAAAACAATTCAAGGTTTTATTATAGCCTTTGAGGGAGAAAATATTGAGGAGGCTTTAGAATATATCTATCCTGATGATAGAAAACAGGTAAGACAGAACCTAAAAGTCTTTTTTGATTCAACTGAGGCCGATTTTTCTGATGTAAAGATAGAATTACTTGATAAGGATGAGAGAACAGCCAGAGTTTTATTTAAGGCAAATTTGAATTGGAAAATTGGAGATGGCAGTGAGGGCTTAGAGAGAATAGAAAATGAAGTCAATTTAGTGAAGTTAGACAATAGATGGTATCTTCATACCTTGCCTGTGAGTAGAGGCAGAGAAAAGGAGTAGATAAAATGAAGCTTAAAATTTATGCTGATGGAGGAGCTAAAGGAAATCCGGGTCCGGCGGGGATAGGGGTGGTGATTTATGATGATAAAGGTGAGCTTCTGGAAGAGATTTCCAGGTATTTAGGGAAGCGTACCAATAATCAAGCAGAATATGAGGCTGTTTACATAGCCCTGAAGTCAGCCTTGAAATACAAGCCAGAAAGGGTAGATATGTTTTTAGATTCCGAATTAGCAGTCAATCAACTCTCGGGAATCTATAAGGTTAAAAACCAAGGCATTAAAAATCTTTTTGAAAAAGTAAAAAAATTAACTAGAAAATTCGACTTAGTTGATTTTCATCATGTAAGAAGGAACTCCAATAAAAAGGCAGATCAATTGGTCAATAGAGCCATTAATTTGGGGAGTTAATTTAGTTAATTGATTTGAAAATTTCCCCTCAATCATTAAGGTTTTTAGAATTGTTACCAAATTTTGTTGACAAGATAAAAAATATTAGTTACAATATAATTTGCCAAGTAAATCAGATGGTCGCTCCGATATTCATCGGAGAGGAAAGTCTGGACACCACAGAGCAAGGGTGGTCCGAGGCGCGTCGGACCAGGGGTGACCCTAGGGAAAGTGCCACAGAAACTATACCGCTTCGATATAATGTCGAAGCAAGGGTGAAAAGTGAGGGAGTAAGACCCCTCTTTCCAATAAGGCGACTTATTGGAATGGCAAACCCCACCCGGTGCAAGGCAGGTGGGTCTTGGGCATCAGTTTCTTTAATGTCTTTAAGGCTCTACTCTAGAGAAACTAGACATCTGCTCGATGGATGTTCAAAGATCCTGCCGCTTAGATAGATGACCATCAGATACAGAATCCGGCTTATGATTTACTTGGCATCAAAAAACCCCAAATAATTATTTGGGATTTTTTGATGCGTTTTGAAAATTCTAAATTTGGCAACCCGAACATGAAGAGCAGCTACTACATGAACTTCCCCCTTTATTTTTAGAAGCAAATTTAGAGATTTGTTTTTGGACTTTTTTGCTGCCACATCCAGGACAAGTGATATTTATCTTTTTAGAGCAAGCCCCAATTAGTTTTTCGAAATTAGCTTGGCAATTATTGCATTTATATTCGTAGATGGGCATATCTCCTCCTTAACTTTGACATTGCTTTCATTTTATCACAAAATAAAAAATAAAGGAAGCTTATGTTGCCTCAGGTGGTTTTTTTAGTTAAATATCTTTCGATAATAGTTGCAGTTAGTGAATTTATTTTAGGATTAATTGTTTATCTAAGAAACAAAAGAAGTATTGTTAATGTTTCTTTTGTTTTGGTGAGTTGGAATTTAGGATTCTGGTCTTTAAATACGGGGTTGCTGTTTATTTTCCCTTATACCTTTTGGATTAATTATCTTATTGTCTTTTTTGGATTTTCTCTTTTTGTCACATTTAATCTATTTTTGGTTAATTTTCCCAAGCCGCCTCCAAAACCACCTAAATTTCTCTATGTTTTATTTGTGATTTGGGAGTTATTT
>FWPU01006096.1_pt1 | contig 24846 bp, 24 predicted proteins | sample 2228361 | NCBI WGS metagenome assembly FWPU01 (sample SAMEA103939777, study PRJEB20133) | metagenome | reverse complement strand
TTTATAAAGGTTCTAAGCGATTTAAATGGCAAAATTTTAGGTGCTCAGATTGTTGGCTTTGAAGGGGTAGATAAAAGGATTGACGTGTTTACGACAGCCATATACGCAGGGTTAACACTTGAGGACATTGAATCACTTGACCTTGCATACGCCCCACCCTTTTCTTCTGCAAAAGACCCTGTAATAGTATCGGGCATGATTGGGAATAACATTATAAAAAGAGAAGCCCCTGCTTATTTTAAAGTTCCGTCAAATTTATCCGACTTTTTAATTCTTGACGTAAGGACAAAGGCTGAACACAATAAAGGCGCCATACCAAACTCAGTCAATATACCTGTTGACGAAATAAGGAAAAGATTAGACGAACTGATGGAACACAGGAATAAAAAAATTCTCGTCTATTGTGCTACCGGCTACAGAAGTTACATTGTAACAAAACTCCTTCTAAATTCAGGTTTTAAAGAGGTTTACAATCTCTCCGGGGGTTACCTGTTTTATGAACGAAACTGTGTTTAAAAAATATAATTTGAAAAATGCTCTCACTGTAGTGATTCGGGACCGAACATACAGGTACTTTGGTGGATATTTTACCGTCTTTCTCGAACTTACCGCTGACGTTCCAGTTAAAGAGACATATTTTAACTCAAAGGAAGAATATGAAGACTGTATATCACTTCTGGGTGAGAAACAAAAATACAGAAAAGAGTTGAAGAAACAGGGTGTTTATGAATCAAATCTGGAAGAAGAAAAAAATAAAATTATCGTTTTTTTCGAAAACAACACCCTGCCCTATCTGGAAAAAGAAAGTTTTTTAAAAAAGTTTATTTTAAAAAGGCTAAGAGAAGAAAAGCGGAAAAAGGAAATAGAAGCCTTAAGGAATAAACTCGCTGAATGAAAATACCCTATTTTCGTCAACTGTCTTTATAAAATTTGTTGCCTTTGCAATCTCGCTATCAAACACATCAATCATCACCATGTCTATTCCGGCTCCATAAAGCATTGATAAATATAGACTTTCCAGAAAAGATTTTCTGGCACCGTAAGCAGCCCTTGTGGTCAGATTAGATAGCCCACAAATGGTTCTTATTTCCTCACCAAACAGCTGTGGCACAAGCTTAATAAACTCAATATTCGCCTTATTGTGTTCAACTCCTTCACTCCAGCCGAGGGGGGCAACCACAGGATCCAAGATTATCTTTTTCCTTTCAATGCCTGACTTTTCAGCCTCGGTTATCATATTCTCTGCAAGCATAATCTTTTCTTCCAGAGTTTTAGGCAAATAACCATCGCCCATTAAAAGTCCCACAATTTCGCAGTCATAACTTCTGGCAAGGGGTAGAATCTCCTTAAGTTTTCTTCCCTCCATGGAAAAGCCGTTTATCACAGGTTTTCTTGTTGCATTGTTTATAGCAATTTCAATAACATCCTTATCGGTACTATCAATTAAAATGTTTAACCTTGAATATCTTTCAATGTTTTTCACAAGAAAGGAAATCAGCTTTTCCTTATCTTTCTTCAAAGGTCCGGGATTTACATCGATATATTCGGCGCTGGTGTTTTCCACACTGCTCAGAAAGGCTACCAGTGCCTGTTCGTCTAAGGCAAAGACCGCCTTTGCACGGGCATCAAACGGCTGCAAATTTTCTGCCACAATTTTAAACATATACTAAAATTAAACAATGAAAAACCGTTTATTACAATGAAAAAATGCAGGTATAATAACGGTATGGAGAAGCTCTACAGCGTCTTAAATGAAGTTTACGATAAAAATCCGGTGCCACTAAAAAACTTAGGCAAACACATTAAGGAACTTTCCGATTTCTTCAACAAAGAAAGATATGAAGAAAAAGATTACATGCAAAACCAATGGACAAGGCGTGCCTATCTTTTTTATTTCTATCCCATCAACGTTTTCAAGTATTTCAGCATAATCAAATATCACAACGAGCTTTTTAGAGATAAGCAAAGCTTTTTTGATTATGGGGCGGGTCCACTCACCCTTTACACAGCAATGGCACTTGCTGGCTTAAAACCAAATCTGCTTTTTGCTGTAGACAAAAACCCTGCCATCTTAGATGAGGGCAAGAATATTCTAAAACAAATCAAACCCGATTATATAGAAAGGCTAAAGCTTACCAGACCCGATAGGAAAATAGACCTTTTATCTTTTGGAAACGTATTTGCAGAAATGACAATTGATAAGGCAAAGGAACTGCTTAAAAACTTAATAGACAAATTCTGCAAAGAGAACAGCTTAATTTTAATTTTGGAACCCGGCACCAAAAACGCTTTCAGAAAACTAAGGCTGCTCGAGAAATACCTTGGAGAATCCGGTTATAAAAAATTAAACCTGTGTCCAATGGAAATCTGTCCGGTTGGTGAAAAAGACTGGTGCCATGAGAATATAAAGTTTCCCAGAAGCCTGTTAATCGAACAGATAGAAAACCAGACAAAACTTGACAACAGATTTGTCAACTTCTGCTATCTTTTGATGTCGAAAGAAGCCAGTCAGCCCAATCTGTTTGATGAACACACCTACAGAATGATAAGCAACCTTATTGAACACAAGGGATACTATGTGGCTCACTTTTGTGGAAGGGATGGAATTGTCCAGATAGAACTTCTAAAAAAGGAGATTAGCGACGCCAATCACAATTTTACTTTACTAAAACGAGGCGATATAGTAAAAATAAACAGTAAACTTTTAAAAGGCACAAGATACAGGATTGGTAAAGACACCATTGTGTTGGTTGAAAAAAGCTTTCAACTTAAATAAATTTATAGGGGCATTATATGAAAAACCTAATCATCATTGTTCTTTTTGCTATCGTATTTAGCTTTGGCTTATCTTTTGCAGGAGGCAAGATTAACCTGAATAAAGCCACTGGGGAAGAGCTTATGACCCTGCCGTATGTGGGGGAAAACACAGTAAAGGAGATACTGGAATACAGAGAAAAACATAAGGGGTTTAAAAGCGTTGATGAACTAAAGGCAATTAAAGGCATAGGCAAAAAGAAGTATGAAACATTAAAAAACATGGTTACGGTGGAGAGTGACGAAGATAAAACACCCAATACGAAGTGAACAATGATTAACAAAAAGGGTTTTACACTTGTGGAGTTATTAATAGTTGTTGCCATAATCGCAATACTTGCGGCAATCGCAATTCCCCAATTTGGCAGATATACAGCAAGAAGTAAAATTACAGCATTGAATGCAGATCTCACTTTGGCATACAGGTCCGCACAGGGATATTTAATTGAACATGAGAACACAACCGTATTATATGAAGGCTCATTAATAAAGCATGGCTACAAAAGATCTCAGGGTATCGAAATAGTTAATATAAACATATCTTTAAATAATGGAGAAATCAGACTGAAACATATAGGACTTGACACAACTATAGTTGACACAAATGAAGGATATATTACATACAATGGCGAAAAGTATATACCAAAAATTAAATAACACGTTGGCACAAAAATTGATAAAACTCGATACAAAAAAATAATCTGAAAAAAGGAGGTGAAAATTATGAAAAAAGAAAAAGGTTTTACACTGGTTGAACTTTTAATCGTTGTGGCAATCATCGGTATCCTGGCAGCTATCGCTATTCCTCAGTTCAATAAGTACAAAGTGAGGGGTTACATCGCATCTTTGAAATCCGACCTTAAAAACATTCACACAGCAGCCCAGGCTTATTTGACCGACTTCCCGAATGGCACTGTTGACTCATTGGCAAAAACAACAAGAGGTGGTTATAAGGCGTCACAAAACATTTCATTCAAAACAGGTAACATGGGGACACAAAGTGGTTCAATTGTTCTTACAAGCACAAACATCAATGATACCAACGTTGCCCCCGGCACAAAACCTAGTGGATACACCTGGCAGATGGCAGACCCCACTGGAACTGGTGCAGATGGTGAAGTTCAGTACGACGGTACAAGCGTTGTTCCTGTAGTAAAATAGTTCAACAATAATGAAGGGGGCTTGTTGCCCCCTTTTTCTTTTAATGCTTAGGTTTTCGTTCTTTATTCTATTTCTGTTTTTTACCTTACTTCCCAGTTATGAACGCGATGAGATTTTATACCATTTAGCAATACCTAAGTTCTTAATCGTTAACAATTTTAGTACACCTGATTTTTCACACTTTTTCTATTACCCCATACTACCCAGCCTATTTAATTTTGTAGCTCTTTATCTAAAATTACCTGTTATAACGCATGTTTTACATTTACTCATGTTTGTCGCAACGCTGTATTTGGTGACAACGGAAATTAAACATAAGAATAGTTTCTACATAACTTTGATACTACTCACGCTACAACCAGTCCTGAGGTTTTCCTATACCGCCTATGCTGATTTCTATATGCTTTTTTTCGTTACCGCCTCTTTTATTTTGATAAAAAGATGGTTTGAAGGAGGTAACAACTTTAATCTTTATCTTTCTGCCCTCTGTTGTGGACTGGGGCTGAACACAAAATACAACATGCTTGTTATGGCATTAATGTTTTATTTTTTAGTTTTGTGGCTTGCTTATGAAAAACATAGGTCTGTTAAAAAAACGATATTCTTCGGATTAATTTACACAGGCATTTCAGTTACCCTGTTTATACCACATTTGTTAAAAAATTATCTCTTAACAAACAACCCTTTATATCCTTTGCTTGGTAATATTTTCCATTCAAATAATCCCTTCGCTTTTGAAAATGTGTCCCATTTTGTCTTTAGAAAATATTTTTACGATGAAAATATATTCCAGATTTTGCTTACTCCCCTGATGGTGTTCTTCTACGGAAAGGAAAATAATATACAGTATTTTGATGGAGTTTTAAACCCTTTCTTTGCCATTTTTCCAGTTATTGCCATTTTCGCAATAAAAAAGAAGGAATACACCCTCTACTTTTTGTTTGGTTGGCTTTATAACTACTTTGTTTTATTCTTAGAGCCAGTCTCGGCTCGTTTCTTACTGCCATCTGTTCCAATATTCGCAATCGTTACGGCAGAAGGACTATCCAGAATTAACCTTTCTGAAAAAAAAGTTGCCCTGCTTGTTTTGCCTTTTTTACTTTTTAATTTTTACTTTGGTGGCAAACATATTGTTGATAAGGATAAATGGCTTTATCTTATTGGAAAAATGTCAAAGGACGAGTTTTTGGAAAGAAAATGTCCCGATTATAAAAGCATTAAGTTTATTAACGAAAACACCCCAAAAGAAGCAAAGGTGTTCTACATTTTCTCCGGACAAAGAACATATTATCTTGAACGAGATTTTGTTTATGACAGCTTTAATGATGGCAGACTCTTCAAAAGAATTTTCGAAGGCTGCAAGGATGAGACAGAGCTTTACAAAAAATTCAGAGAAATGGGCGTCACTCATCTTTTCTTAAGAGATGACCTTTTTACCAAATTTGTGACTGAAAATTTAAGCCCCCAAGAGGTTGAGGTGGTAAAAAGCTTCTTTAAAAATATGGGTAAAACAGTTTTTATAGACAATTTTTTCCTTGTTTTTGAGATTAACAATGATTAAATTTAAAATGTCATGAAAGAGATTATTAAACTCACAATTAAAGGTGTAGTGAAAGACAGGATTTTTATAGTAATTCTGTGCGGACTGTTGCTTTATTTTGCTGTACCTGTTTTCGGAATGTTATCCATGAAAAATGTTGCAGAGATCTCTGTTACACTTTCACTCACACTAAACTCTTTCTTGTTACTCCTGCTTTCGATACTGGGAGGAGTATCCACAATCTGGAGAGACATAGAAAAAAAACAGCTCTATACGTTACTATCAACACCAATAACAAGGAACGACTACCTTTTAGGCAGATTTTCAGGCTTCACCATCATTATGGCTTCAATAGCCGCATTAAATCTGGCAATCACCATAATAGTTTCATTAATTGCCATTAAATACGGTGGCATGGAAACAAAGTTCTCTTTATTTAATCTTATGTGGGCTTTCCTGTTCTCTTTTATGAAATTTACCCTTGTTCTTGCCTTTTGTTTTTTCTTTTCCACCTTTTCCTCATCATTTTTTCTTCCTTTTTTTGCCACCATAGTAATTTATTTGCTCGGAAACGCATCTCAAGGTATTTATGACGCAATCTTTCTTACGAAAGAAATTGACTATCCTGAATACTTTAAGTTTATGATTAAGTTTCTTCATTTTATATTACCCAACTTATCTTCTTTTGACCTTACTGTTTACGCCTCATACGGAATAAACATAGAACTCAAGAGACTGGTTTACCCCATGATATACTTTGCAGTATACCTTTCGTTGCTCATTATATCCTCACTTATTATCTTTAACAAAAAAAACGTGCAATGAAAAAACTTTATTTATTGCTTGTTTTTTCTTTATCACTTTACTGTTTGTATTTTCCACTGTATAAAGGTTTTCAGCAAAAGATGCCTGCCCTTGAAAAGGTGGGTTATATACCGGACAATCCATTTTTCCGTGCTTTCCTCGGAGAATTTAGATGGTTTTCTGGATATTTAATCACCTTTAATGCCATGACCTATTATGGTGGAAAGATGATTGCGATGAAAAGGGGGGAAAGTGAAGATATAGAATATCAAAATCTTTTCAAGGTTCTTAAAAACTCTGCAATGATAAATCCATATCTTGAAGATACTTACAATCTCTTGGAAGCCATATTCCCGTGGGAAAAGGGAATGACAAGAGAAACAAACGAAGTGCTTGAACATATAAAGACATTCAGATACTGGGACTTTAGAATTCCAGTATATTTAGGCTTTAACCACGCAATGTTTTTAAAAGATTACGAAAAAGCGGCTATCTATTTTCAGGAGGCTGCTAAAAAGTCCGGCAACTATATCTTTGCATCTATTTCTGCCAAATATCTGGCAGAAGTTGGGGAGGAAGATTTTGCAATAAATTTTCTTGAAGAAATGTACAAAGAGGCAAAAGATGAAGGACTTAAAAGACATTACCTTGTGAGAATTGAAACGATGAAAATTTTAAAGACGTTGAACGAGGCTGTTAATTTTTTTGAAGACAGATTTAGTAGAAAGCCCCAAAGCTTGAATGAGCTTGTTGCTGCCGGCATTTTGAAAAAGATTCCGGCTCATCCGAGAGGGGGAAACTTTTACATAGATAAAGAAGGAAAGGTAAAAAGCAGTAAATAAAACCGTCGACGGTCACCGAGGAGGTGTTTATGACAGATATTATCGAGATTAATGAACTATATAAAAATTTTAAACAAAAAGGTAAAACAGTAGAAGTGTTAAAAGGACTGTCTCTATCAGTCAGGAGGGGTGAGATTTACGGTTTTTTAGGACCTAATGGCGCAGGTAAAAGCACAACCATAAAAATTGTTATGGGTTTTATTTTCAAAGACAGTGGCACCATAACAATCAATGGTACAGACCACTTAAACAACCAGATAAAAAAAATCATTGGCTTCATGCCTGAACACCCTTACTATCCAGACACTTTAACCGGAGAAGAATACCTGCTTTTCATTGCAAATCTTTACAGAGTTGATAAATCAAAGATAGACAAACTACTATCCGAATTTGAGATGTTACATGCAAAAAAGAAGCTGATAAGGAGTTACAGCAAAGGCATGATCCAGAGGCTCGGTTTTGTGGCTTCATTACTACACGATCCAGACTTGTATATACTTGATGAGCCTATGAGCGGACTTGATCCTGTAGGCAGGTATCTTTTCAAAGAAAAAATGAAGGAGCTAAGGAAAAACGGTAAAAGCATATTCTTTAGCAGTCATATTATTCCCGATATGGAAGACATTTGTGATAGAGTGGGAATAGTAAAAGATGGCAAGATTTTACTAACACTGGAAAAACATGATTTTAAGAGCTATTCAGGTGAAGGATACCTTATCGTTTTCCGTGGTAACTTAGAAAAACTAAAAGAACAGCTTGCTTTCGAGGAACTAAATACGAGGCTGGGCATTATTGAGACACGAAAGGAAGACTTATTCAGAACAGTTGAAACAATTAATAATTGTGGCTTAGAAATTATTGATATTGAATCTAAAAAGAAAAATTTAGAAACTCTTTTCATTGAGTTTTTCGATAAAGAAAAGTCAAACTAAAACTTCTTTACTGCCTCTTTTAACAGAGAGAGGGTCTCTTCCCTTAACCAACAGTCGATGAACTTCTGGTCCATTTCTTTTCCATGTTTTAGATATCTATCTACTATCAATTCCTGCCTTGCCTGCTTTATAGCAGAGAAGGCGTCTTTCCCATATTCAGAAATTTTTGAAACCTTATTTACAGCTTCCTTCTCAACCTCTTCAGGCAAACAAACTTCCGATAGGAGACCAACAGCCTTTGCCTGTTCATGGGTTATGAAATCCCCCATATACAAAAGTTCATTTGCCACACTATCGCTTACCCGTTGCCTCAATATCAAATCTGAAAGATAGGGTACTGGTAGCCCAAGTTTTATCTCATTAAGACCTATGAATTTTTTGCCACTGGCACCAAAAATGAAGTCACAGGGTAATGCAAGGATACATCCGCCAGCAACGGCATGTCCTTTAAGTGCAGCACAGGTAGGCAGGGGCATGGTGTAGAGTTTTAAAACTAACTGGTTGAAACTAAAGAAAAACTTTTTTATCTCTTCTACGTCATAATTTATCAGCAGTGGAAGATTAAATCCTATACTGAAAAATCTATCACCACCAGCAATTACCACAGCTTTAAAATGCCTTTTTACCTCATCAACTGCCTTATCAAAATCGGCAACTGTTTCTATATCGATAGCATTATTCTCAGAATTTACCAATCTAACCAAAGCGATTTTCCCTAAACTTTCTATAATAACTTTTTCCATTTTAAACCCCCTGATTACATCTGCTTTTAAAACAACGTGTTAAAAAAATATCATTTTTTTCTGCCATCTACAAGTCAAAAATTTGCCATCAACGCATATTTTCCTTGCAAAAAAATAAAATTTTGCTCATAATAAAACAGTTTAGGAGAGATGGCCGAGCTGGTCTAAGGCGCACGCCTGCTAAGCGTGTGTACCCCCTAAAGGGGTACCGAGGGTTCAAATCCCTCTCTCTCCGTATGTTTTTAAAAATCTCATTAAAAAAACGGAGGATAAACATGAGAAAAGTAGTTATTGGGGGGTTAGTAACCACACTGTTTGTCAGCACTTTACTTGTTACTGGCTGTAAGAAAAAACAGCCCCAGCAGGAAATGGCACCACAACAGGGACAGATGGGGCAGCAGGGGCAGATGGGCATGCCACAGAAGATTGAAACAATCCTTGTAGTTCCTGACGATGTTAAGAAAAAATGGAAAGCCGTAAAACTCAATGTTACTGACAAAACAACCAACAAGTCAAGTATCATCAGTGCAGAGATCGGAAAGGAAACCACACTGCCAGGCACCAATCTGAAGGTGTTTGTTGAAGCATTTTTGCCAGCCTTTAAGATGGATGGTGGGCAGATTACATCCACAAGTGCTGACCAGACAACAAACCCGGCAGCAAAGGTTGTGGTAACTGAAAATGGTCAGGAAGTGTTTAAAGGGTGGCTTTTTGAGCTATATCCAACCGTTCATCCTTTCAATCATCCCAAGTACACCATGGCTTTAGCAGGTTACGAGAAGAAATAAAAGGAACAGATTTTATATGGTGCGGCTTTTACGCCGCACCTTTTTTTTCTAAAATTTTTTCAACAACATAGTCAGACAGATATTCAAGCCCTTCAGAGTCGAAACAAAGGCTGCAACCTTTATCAAACATGAATTTACAATAAGGAGAAAACTCCTCTTCGCCTTTGCTATAAAGTATTAAAAGAGGGACATTTGGAAAAATCATCAACATTACTGAAAGGTCGTAAAGATCTTTGTGGTAATCAACCTCTTTTCCGTTAAGACTGAACAAAACAGTCTTGAGCCTTTCCACATCATTTCCGAAGGCTTCCTGAATTTTTATTTCAAAACTTTCCTGTTTAACATCTCTGACTTTTAGTTTTGAGTAAAAGCTCCTGTAATCACAGAAATCAAAACTTCCGGTTAACTTTTCGGCACAGTTAATGTAATAAAAAATCAGAATTTTATCGTGTTCGCAAAGTGAGCCGTTTGCCTTTATAATATCTATATCGGTAACCAAAATCTCTTCCGACAGAAATTTGAAGGTAACCACCTTATCACCCCTTTTTTCAAAGCCCTCTAATCGGGAAACTGCATCAAAGTTAATATCTTTAAGTTTTTCACGGAATTCTTCCCACATGGCGATCATTGTACCAGCCTTACCAGCCGATTCAACACCAAAGAGGGAAGAGATTTTTGATTTGACATCATAACTTAGATAGGGACATTTTTTTACAGCTTCAGGACCGTAGGCATACAAATAGGTCGCCAGTGCAAGACATGTCTCAAAACCACACTCTCTACAGTTTGTCTGGGGTAACATCTTTAAAATCTGAAACGGATTTGGCTTCATAATCTACCCTTCCTTTTATTATTGGACTCTTACTGAAACTCTACATTTTCGCTTTTGTATATTATACCACCTAAATCATATTTTGCCAAAAGCAGTAAAAACCTGTAAAATATCAATATGGAAATGGGTAAAGTTCTTATTGTAGATGATGAAAAGGGAATGCGAGACCTTCTTTATAAGGTTCTTAAAAAGGAAGGATATGATGTTTTACTGGCACAGGACGGCGAAGAAGGTCTTGATATCATTAAAACTGAGCCTCTGGATGTTGTTATAGCCGACTTAGACATGCCTGTTATGAATGGTTTAGAAATGGTAAGGCAGGCGAAGGAGTTTGACCCTTCTCTTACTATTATTATCATTACAGCCTATGCATCCATAGAAAATGCTATAGAGGCGTTAAAACTCGGTGCTTATGACTATCTGACAAAACCTTTTAATATTGAAGAAATCAAACTGACAGTAAAAAGAGCTTTTGAGCGTCTGCGTCTCATTTCTGAAAACAGCTACCTTAGATCAGAAATAGAAGAAAAGTTGTATTTCCCGGGCATAATAGGGAAATCAGACAGTATGCAGAAAGTGGTGGAGCTGATTAAAGCTGTTTCACCTACCGACTCCTTAGTGCTCATAGAGGGTGAAAGTGGAACAGGAAAAGAACTGGTCGCAAGGGCTATACACGAAAACAGCAGAAGAAAAGAAGCCCCCTTTGTTGTTCTGAATTGCGGAGCACTTGCTGAAGGAGTCCTTGAAAGTGAACTGTTTGGACATGAAAGAGGTTCTTTTTCCGGCGCCTTTACCCAAAGGAAAGGAAAGTTTGAGCTCGCCCACAGAGGAACACTTTTTATAGATGAAATAGGAGAGTTGTCACTCTCCGCCCAAACAAGGCTTTTAAGAGTTTTGCAGGAAAAGGAGTTTGAAAGAGTAGGCGGAAACACATCAATTAAAGTTGATGTAAGAATTATAGCCGCAACCAATAAAACACTTAGTAAAGAGGTAAAAGAAGGAAAATTCAGAGAAGACCTTTTTTTCAGGTTAAATGTGTTTAAAATTCTCCTGCCACCATTGAGGGAGAGAAAAGATGATATTCCTGAACTTTCTAAATATTTTCTTGAAAAATACTGTAAGGAAATAAACAAAAATATTACCGGCTTTTCACCAGAGGCGATAAAGATACTCAAAGGTTATTCATGGCACGGAAACATCAGAGAATTACAGAATGTCATAGAAAGGGCGGTGGTTTTATGCAATGGAACTATAATCACCCCCCGTGAACTTCCTGAGGATTTAATTCAAAAAGGCGAAGTTACAAATTTGGCAAATCTCTACGAAAACGAAACTCTTGACGAAGCGATAGAACGCATTGAAAAAAGTCTTATTATTAAAGCATTGAAAAAGGCTAACTTTTCCCAGACACACACTGCCGAAATTCTTGGAATAAAACGTACCACCCTCCGTTACAAACTGGAAAAATACGGACTACTGGACAAGGTTAAAGACGATGAGTAAGATATGCAGATTCATAGACACTAAAAACGCTGATAGAAATAAACTCATTTTCCTGCTGGTTGAAAAGATTTACAAATCAGGTGAAAAGGCAGTCATTTTCACAAATAATGACGACAGGGCTAACGACCTTGACAGATTTTTATGGATTCATAAACAGGAGGCATTTATCCCCCACAAAATATTCAAATATGAGGAAGAAGACGCTCCGGAAAAGATAGCCATAGTTATAAAGGAGATAAACCCCATCAGGGCAGCCAAAATAATACTGGACTACCCCTGCAGTCTTGAGTTTGCCTCAACCTTTGATGAAATAATTGATTTTGCAGACCACACTTCTGAAAAATCTTTGCAGGAAAGCAGAAAACGATTTAAAAAATTTAAGGAGTCAGGCTTTATCATGGATTACAAAAAAGATTTTAAAGAGGACGAAAATGAATAACAACCAGACATTAAGGATTGCCCTTGCACAAATTAATACAACAGTTGGCGACTTTGAAAGTAATTACAACAAAATAGTAAATTTTCTGAATGAAGCAGCAAAAATCGGGGCTCAGATAGTCGTTTTTCCGGAACTCGCAATTTGCGGTTACCCTCCTGAAGACCTGGTTTATAAGAAAAAGTTTCTTGCTTACAACGAACTTTACCTTGAAAAGGTGGCTGCAATATCAAAAAATATAATATCTGTTGTGGGGTTTGTTCACTCAGAAAAGGACATTTACAATTCTGCTGCCGTTATCTGCGATGGAAAAATTGCGGGGATTTATAACAAAATATTTCTGCCAAACTACGGTGTTTTTGATGAGGAAAGGTATTTCAGTAAAGGAAACAAACCTCTCATCTTCACCATAAACAACGAAATAAGCTTCAGCGTAAGTATTTGTGAAGATATCTGGTATCCGGAAGGACCGGGCTTTCAGTCGGCTCTGGACGGTGCAGACGTGATAATCAATATAAACGCATCACCATTTCATTACAAAAAATGGGCGATGAGAGAAAAGCTGCTTTCTGTGAGAGCTCAGGACTACAATGCCGCAATAGCCTATTGTAACCTTGTTGGCGGTCAGGATGAGATTGTATTTGACGGACACAGCCTGATTGTTGACGAAAATGGCAATACAGTAGCGAGAGGCAGATTTTTTGAAGAAGATCTTATTGTTTACGACCTTAATATTAACACCATAAGGACAAAACGTCTGTTAGACCCCCGTTGGAGAAAGAAACAGATTTTTCCTCCCATTTTTAGTTCCGAAAACATTGCCGCAGAAATAACTTTTAGAAACAGAAAAAAACTGCCTGTCAGACCCGTAATTGCACCGCCAACCTTAGAGGAGGAAGTTTTCAAAGCCCTTGTTCTGGGTCTTAAAGACTACTGCGATAAAAATTCATTTAAAAAGGGACTTATCGGATTAAGCGGTGGCATCGATTCATCCTTAGCAGCGGTAATTGCGGTGGAGGCTCTGGGCAGGGAAAATGTTAGTTGTCTTTTTATGCCTTCGCCTTACACATCAAAGGAGAGCAGAGACGACGCCTACAGAGTAGCAAAAAATCTGAATATAGATCTTATAGAAATACCTATAACAAATATTTTTCAGAGTTATCTTGAAAACCTTTCCCCGGTATTTAAAAATCTACCTGCCGACACCGCAGAGGAAAATTTGCAGGCAAGGATACGAGGCAATCTGCTCATGGCACTTTCAAACAAGTTTGGCTGGTTAGTTATCACAACGGGAAATAAAAGCGAAATGAGCACCGGTTACGCTACTCTCTATGGGGATATGGCTGGCGGTTTTGCCTTATTGAAAGATGTACCAAAAACCATGGTTTATTCTCTATCAAGATATTACAACAAAATTAAGGGACAGGATATCATCCCCGTCTCGGTACTTGAGAAGGCACCAACGGCTGAGCTGAAACCAGACCAAAAGGATCAGGACACCCTTCCACCTTATGAAATCCTGGACAAAATCGTCAAATCATACGTGGAAGATGATTTAACTTACGAGGATATTATTAAACTCGGCATTGACGAAGAAACCGTTCAAAAGGTTATTAAATTCATAGACAAAAATGAATACAAAAGGAGACAGGCACCTCCGGGGGTTAAGATTACACCACGAGCCTTTGGAAAAGACAGAAGAATGCCCATAACAAATCACTTCAGGGAGTTTTAATCTGTTACTTTTTGTCAAGGCGGTGGTAAAGTGCCCACAACGATATGCCAAGCATCTCTGCCGCTGCCCTTTTATTTCCTTCAGCCTTCTTCAAAGCCTGATTTATGATCTTTTGTTCTATGTCCTTTAAATATTGATCAAGATTAAAGTTATTGAAGTCAAAATCGCCATCTAATGAATAATTGCCCCCTTTATCCCCGCCGGCTTCTGAAAACATATCCAGAGGTAGTGAGCCCACCCCGATTAACTCACCTGTTTCAAACACACAGGCACGCTCAACCATATTTTGTAACTCCCTTACATTCCCTCTCCATGAATAGCTTTCCAGAAATTTCAGGGCATCTTTGGTAAAACCTTTTATCTCCTTGCCATTATTCAAACAGCACTTTTTCAAAAAATGCATTGCAAGAGGCAAGATATCCTCTTTTCTTTCTCTCAAAGGCGGGATATGAAGATGCACCACGTTAAGCCTGTAATATAAATCTTCTCTGAAGTTACCATTTTTCACTTCATCGGCAAGATTTCTGTTAGTTGCGGCAATAATTCTGATATTAACCGATATGGACTCTTTACTGCCCAGTCTGAGAACAGCACGCTCTTCTATGGCTCTTAACAGCTTAACCTGCATTGTAAGTGGCAGTTCGCCAATCTCGTCAAGAAAAAGCGTACCATTATGTGCCAGCTCAAAATATCCCGGTTTTGAAATGGTTGCACCAGTAAATGCCCCTTTTTCGTATCCAAAAAACTCACTCTCAAGGAGTGTTTCCGGTATGGCTGCACAGTTCACCGCAAAAAAAGGTCCTTCACTTCTTGCACTGTTTTCATGTATAAGTTTTGCAAAAAGTTCCTTTCCCGTTCCGCTTTCCCCGGTTATCAAAACAGAAACATCCGTTTTGGCTACAGACAATGCCTTCAGATACAACTCTTCCATCACCTTGCCGGAAAACACAATGGAACTTTCCTTTTCTTTTAAAATCTTTTTCAGTTCCAGATTTTCTCTCTGAAGAGCCCTCTTTTCTATGGCGTTTTTTACAATAATCTTAAGTTCGTCATTTTTGAAGGGTTTTGTTATATAGTCATGGGCACCCTGCTTTAATGACTCCACCGCATAATCAAGCCTTGTGTTTGCAGTAATCATTATTACCGGAACATTAGGGTCAATCTGTTTTATGTTTTGCAGGAAAGTAATGCCGTCCATGTTGGGCATTATTATGTCGCTAATTATAACATCAATGGCATTTATGTTATCTTTTAGTCCCTTCAGTGCTTCTATGCCATCGCTGTAAACATAAACATTATACCCCTCCTTTGATAAAACAATTTCAAGCAGTTCCCTCAGACTTCTGTCGTCGTCCACTATTACAACACTTTTTTTCATATTTCAAACCTCATATTGAAAATAGCCCCTCTTTCTCCATTTCTGACCGTAATTTTACCGCCATGTTCATTGACTACTTTGTAAACAACAGCAAGCCCAAGCCCAGTTCCACCCTTTTTTGTTGTAAAAAAGGGGTCAAAGATTTTGTCAACCACAGTCTCATCCACTCCACCCCCATTATCCTCCACAGATATATTTATATGATTTTTTTCTTCCTGAACGTTCACAACCACCTCTCCCTCAACACCTTTTGCCTCTATCACCTCAATGGCATTTAAAAAAAGATTGAAAAAAACCTGCCTCATTTGATTCGGATCTCCATAAAAAACAGGGTCTCCCCCAATGTACCGAAATTTTATCTTATCTTTGTCTTCCAGCGAAAAGAGAAGCTCAAACCAGACTTCGTTAATCAGATTCTTCAGGTAAATCTTTGTCTTGTTTAGCTCTGAAACACGTGAATAGGAAAGAAAGTCTGTTATAAAACCGTTGAGTCTGTCTATTTCTCTGCTTACTATTGCAAAAACCTTTTTGTTATCTTCATCTAAAGGCGTGTTTTCCCTGAGAAATTCTATGCTTCCCCTTAAAGAGGCAAGGGGATTACGTATTTCATGTGCGATGACCGCAGAAAGCTTGCCTATGAAGGCGAATTTATCGTTGATTCTTAGCTTTTCTTCCATATCCTTGTAGTTAGTTAAATCTTGTAAGGAGATTAGATTTCCGATTATAACATTGTTATGATCCATTAAAGGAGAAATTGTGAAGGCAAGCCACATATTTTCTCCTGTGACTGCCGGCAGTCTTTTTTCAAACTTTATAATTCCCCTTTGTTTTTTTGCCTCCTCAATTTCATCGGCAAACACTTTTCTGAAAACTTCTTCATGGTTACCCGTTGATATTTTATTTAATATACCTTTTGCAACCTCATTTATATATGTTACCTTCTCACCATCAAACACAACAAGACCCTCGTTTATACCCGAAAGAATGGCGGACTTTAAATACTCAAGATCATAAACCTTTGCTTCACTCTCGGCAAGATTTTCCCTCATTTTGGCAGCTTCAGAGGTCAAATAGCCAACCAGCAAACCCAGTATTAAAAACTCAAGAGAAAAAATGGAAAAACTGTAAAAAAGTTCCTGAGAAGCATAAACAATCCTGGTTGAGAGCAGCCTGTTGAACGGATAAAAGGGTTTGTACTGAAAGAAAAAAATTAAACCAATACAAAAAACATTAACCAAAGAGGCAGTATACGCCCCCTTTTTTGCGAAGAAAATACCGCTTTCAAGAATAATAAAGGCATAAAAAAAGATAAATGGACTTTCCACCCCGGCGGTGGCAATTACTATAAATGATATTACAAGCAGATCTATGGTTATCTGAAGGATAATAAGAAGAAATGGCTTTTTTGTTTTTCTTATGAAAATACCGTAGGCTATTGATATGGCAAAAATAAATATAAGTATTGTTATGAAGTAAGAGCTTTCGGGTATTACATCAACTCTGGATTTCCAGAATATCAGCAGCAGAAGAGAACAAAAGGCAATTATAACTCTGTAAAATGAAACCCATTTCAGACGATTGAGTAAAAACTGCTGTTTACCTTCCATATAAGCTTTAGCCGCCGGCGGCACCTGCAAGCTTGAAGATAGGAAGGTACATTGAAATGATTAGTCCACCTAAGGCGGTTCCGAGAAAAACCATTAGCAATGGTTCTATCATTGCTGTTAAAGCATCAACAGCAGCATCCACTTCTTCTTCATAAAAGTCAGCAATTTTGTTAAGCATGTTATCCATGGCACCGGTTGCCTCACCAACCGCAATCATCTGAACCACCATAGGTGGGAAAACACCACTCTGTCCGATAGGTTCAGCAACGGTTTTACCCTGAGAGATGCTTATCCTTGCCTCCATTATAGCATTTTCTATAACCTTGTTGCCTGCCGTTTTTGCAACAATCTCAAGACCGTCCAGAATCTGAACACCACTTGAAATCATTGTTCCCAGTGTACGGGTAAAACGTGCAACGGCACTTTTTCTGATCAGGTCTGAAACAACAGGGGCACGCAGCAGTAATGCATCTATCTTTAATCTGCCACCTTTCGTGTTATAATATTTTTTTATCATGGTGATTAATCCGAAAATACCCATCACCATAAAAATACCATACTTTTTTAGTGCATTACTTAGATTGATTACAAACTGAGTGGGTGCAGGCAATTCACCCCCAAAATCGGCAAACATCTTCTGAAAGACAGGAATAACAAAGATTAAGATAACAGCGACAACCACCACGGCGATACCTATAACCACTATAGGATAGGTCATGGCACCTTTAACCCTTTTTACAAGTTTTTCTGACTTTTCCATATAAGATGCAAGCCTGTTTAGTATCTGATCAAGCATACCGCCCATTTCACCCGCAGCAACGAGACTTACATAGAGATCGTCAAAAACCTTGGGGTGCTTTTTTAAAGCATCTGCAAGGGTACTGCCCTGTTCTACGTCAGATTTTACCTGTAGAAGCACCTCTTTAAAAACCTTATTTGGCTGCTGGGAAGAAAGTATATCAAGACTCTGAACGAGAGGAAGTCCTGCATCAATCATGGTTGAAAACTGCCTTGTGAAGACAACTTTGTCTTTGGTGGGTATGCCACCTTTTGACTTCTTTTCTTTTGTTTCCACCACCTTAATCGGGTTAATCAACTGGGCGCTCAGCTGGGAATATACAGCTTCTTTGCTATTTGCCTGCATTGTTCCTTTGACCACCCTTCCGGCACGATTTTTCCCTTCCCAGCTATAGGTCGGCATCTAACTTTATCTCCTTAATGGCTGTCCCGGCTTTAAACCGAGCCCGCCTGCTAAAAGCTGCTTTAACTCTTCAGGGTCGGGACTGTAAATATAGGCGTCTTCCAGCCTTATAAGCCTTCTTTGCACTAAATTTGCAAGAGCCTGATTCATTGTTTGCATCCCGGATTTTGTCTGTCCCATCTGCATCTGTGAGTAAACCTGGTGAAGTTTATCTTCCCTTATGAGATTCCTTATGGCTGGATTGGGAATCAATATCTCCATAGCCATAACCCTTCCCTTCCCGCCTAATTTTGGTAGAAGCTGTTGACACAGTATTCCTTCCAACACGAAAGACAGCTGTGCTCTCACCTGTGGTTGCTGATGAGGTGGAAAAACGTCTATTATTCTGTTAATCGTTTGTACGGCACTATTGGTGTGTAAAGTTGCCAGACACAAATGCCCCGTTTCAGCAATAGTAAGAGCCGCCTCGATTGTGTCTTTGTCTCTCAACTCTCCCACAAGCACCACGTCGGGATCCTGTCTCAGTATGTGTTTGAGGGCATACTGAAAATCCTTTGTGTCAGAACCAATTTCACGTTGATTAACAAGACAGTTTTTGTGAGGATGTAAGAACTCTATAGGATCCTCTACCGTAATTATATGTTCATGCCTTTCCCTGTTTATCTTGTCTATTATTGTCGCAAGAGTGGTGGATTTACCAGAACCTGTTGCTCCTGTTACAAGGATTAAACCCTTTGATTTATCCGCCAGTTCAGCCACAACAGGAGGAAGCCCCAACTCTTCAAATGACATTATTCTGTATGGAATGGTTCTGAAAACACCGGCTACAGAACCTCTCTGAACGAAAAGATTGCCCCTGAACCTTGATAATCCTTTAATGCCAAAAGAAAAGTCCAGCTCATTCTGTTCTTCAAACTTCTGTTTCTGTGCCTCTGTCAGAATACTATAACACAGCAACTTTGTATCGTTTGCTGTAAGAACAGGAAACTCTTCAAGTGGCGAAAGATTTCCGTCCACCCTTATCTGCGGCTTAGAACCTATGGTAATATGCAGGTCAGAGCCGCCGCTATTAACCATAATGCTCAAAAGGGTGTGCATATTTAATGTGTTTTGTGGTTTAATATCTTCTGCCATATCTTTTCCTTTAATCCCTTACTGAACATCTTACCACTTCTTCTATGGTGGTAATGCCCGCCTTAAGTTTCTCTATGCCGCTCATTCTCAAGGTCTTCATACCAAGCCTCATAGCAGCCCTTTTAAGTTCGCTTGCAGGGGCACCTGCAAGTATAAGTTCTTTCAACTCATCATAAAGCATCATAACTTCGTAAAGGGCTATCCTGCCTTTGTAGCCGGTATTATTGCATTTTTCACATCCCTTGCCTTTGTAACAGACAACCTCTTTCGCTTCCTGCTCCGTTAACCCAATGTCTAACAAAGCCTTCGCAGGCACACTAACCGGTTCTTTGCATTGCTGGCAAATCCTTCTTGCAAGACGCTGTGCAAGAACAAGGTTTGTTGCAGAAGCAACCAGAAAGGGTTCAACACCCATATTGAGCAGTCTCGCTATTGTGCTGGGAGCATCGTTGGTGTGAAGTGTTGACAGAACAAGGTGCCCTGTCAGAGCTGCCTTAATGGCAATTTCAGCCGTTTCAAAATCTCTTATCTCTCCCACCATTATAATATCTGGATCCTGTCTTAAAAAAGCTCTCAAAACATTGGCAAAGTTAAGTCCGATTGCCTCGTTCATCTGAACCTGATTTATCCCTTTCAGATTGTATTCAACAGGATCTTCAGCCGTTGAAATATTTTCCGTAACCTTGTTTAATTCTGAAAGTGCAGAATAAAGGGTGGTCGTTTTTCCTGAACCGGTGGGACCTGTTACAAGCACCATGCCGTAAGGTCTATGTATGGCTTCCTGAAAAAGTTTCAGCTGGTCTTCGTCAAAACCGAGTTTGGTCATATCCAGCTGCAGATTGGATTTATCAAGCAATCTGAGACAAACCTTCTCACCAAAAAGAGTGGGCAAGGTGTTTACCCTGAAGTCCATCTCGCCACCGGCAATCTTTAATTTAATTCTACCGTCCTGTGGCAGCCTTCTTTCCGCAATGTCAAGATTGGATAATATCTTAAGACGGGACACTATTGCATTTTTCAGTTTCATGGGAGGTTTCATTATTTCATAAAGAACTCCGTCAATTCTGAACCTTACACGAAACTCCTTTTCATAGGGCTCAACGTGTATGTCGCTTGCATGACGTTTTATTGCCTCATGAAGTATGGCATTTACAAGCTTTACAACAGGTGCATCCTCTGTCGCCTTTTGCAGTTCGTTTATATTTACATCTTCTTCTTCCTGAACAACCTCAACGTCTTCAACCTCTTCCAGAAGTGAAACCGCTTCTTCAAGAGAAGGTTCTTCTATATGAGCCTCTTCAATAACAGGCGGGGCTTCCTGCTCAGTCTCTTCCTTAGAAATCTTTCTTTTAAACTCTCTTTCTATCGTCTCTCTTATTGCCGCTTCAGATGCTACAACAACCTCCACATTGTAGCCGGTGAGAAATTTAACATCATCTATGGCAAAAATGTTGGATGGGTCGGCAATAGCAACAATAAGTGTGGAGCCTGCCCTGTTTATGGGGATCAGATTGTATTTATCACAGACTTCAAAGGGAACAAGCCTTGAAACTTTTGGATCTATGTCAAATTCTCTCAGGTTTACGGCGGGGACGCCATACTGTTTGCTTAAAAAATTAATGAGCTCCTGTTCCTTCACAAAGCCCAGATTGACCATTGTAGAGCCTAATCTGCCACCTGTTATCTTCTGCTCTTCAATAGCCCTTCTCAGCTGTTCTGGTGTTATTATCTTTTCTTTTAAAAGTAACTCGCCGATTTTTTCCATATGCTTCCTGTCTAATGTAGAATATATTTTATTTTTTCAGTGATGTCAAGGATAGTATACCATTTTTTATTTGTAATAAACAATTTCATTAATTGTGGCATCTTCAAAAAGTGCTGTATGATTAATAATTTCTCCCCATGGGGTTATGACTGCTGTTATACCTGTGTTTGCGACCCTGATAAGGTACATTTCGTTTTCCACAGCCCTAAACCTGCTCATGGCAAGGTGCTGATATGGGGCAGAACTTCTTCCAAACCATGCATCGTTTGTTATATTAATCAGAATATTTGCACCCTTCTTTTTGTATTTATGAGAAATTTCAGGGAAAATAGCCTCATAACAGATAAGCGTGCCCATTTTTATGTCTTTAAAAGTTAATACTTCAGTCTCCCTGCCGCTTAAGAAATCCCCCGCCGCTTCAACCAGCTTATTGACAAAAAAAAGCAGTTTTTTCAATGGTACATACTCTCCAAAAGGCACAAGATGAATCTTGTTGTATCTGCCGGAAATATCCCCTTTATAAAACAGCCCCGCACTGTTCGTAAGACCTGCCTTACCATCTTCATCATAGTCAAAACCTACAAAACCAGTTACAAGCCAGTATGTTTTGTCAGCCATTATATTCTTAAAGTACTGTGTCAATCCAGCATCCGATCCAAATACAAAGGGCAATGCCGTCTCTGGCCATATCACAAGCTCAGCAGCGGTGTTTCCGGTAAGAGCCATGTATTTATTGATTATTTCATACTGAAGCCTTTTCTCCCATTTTTGTGACTGGTCTATATTACCCTGAACACAACGGACAGAAATCTTTTTTGCCCGGCTGTACTCTGTCTTTAGTCTTTCTATTTTACTGTTTCCTGAAACAATCAGAAAAATCAGAACCAAAAGCGCCCCTGCAAGGGGGATAAATCTTTTAACATCCCTTTTCCTGTAAAAAACATAGAAAGCCGTATTGACAAAAATTATTATAAATCCTATCCCGTAAACGGTAAGGTGCTTTGTGCTTTGAATAAGCGGCAAAAAGTTATGTTGCGTATATGCAAGCAGCATCCATGGAAATCCGGTCATAAACTTAGCCCTTACAACCTCCAGTATCAGCCACACAAAAGCGGCATAAAAGGGTAAGTAAAAGTCTGAAATCCTGCCCTCTGCGTAGTTTAGCAGCTTTGTAAACACTGCCGGATACAAGGAAAGATAAGAAATAAGTAGAATCAACAAAAAGACAGAAATCAGAAGAGGAATGTTTCCATAGGTAGACAAAACATAGGCAATCCAGTACATGGTACTTAGGTTGTATATAAAGCCAAAATAAAAACCTTTTAAAAAGGGCTTTTCCCTGTCTTTAATTGATAACATAAGAATAAAAAAGGCGATATAACTCAAAGGGAAAAGATTGAAAGGCGGCGTGGCAAAAAAAAGTGCTAAGGCTCCGGCAAAAATACAGAAATAATTCAAAAATGATCGTTTATACTTCATTCGCTACCTGTAAAATATTGTAAACATGAGAAATGTTATGCCACCACCTAAAACTGCACCATACAAAACTTCCTGTTTTTTGTGTATCCCAAGATAAAACCTGCTAAAGCTGACCACAAGAGCTAAAAGAAAGCTTAACACAATTATTATGGTGTTACCCGTTGCCATACAGATTGAGACAAAAAAAGAAAAAGAAAGTGCGGAGTGACCTGATGGCATTCCACCTCTGAAGGGTCTGCCTGAATTAAAGATGGCTTTGAAAAATATGACTGCAATCACTGTAAGAAAAGCAGAGACAGTAGCAATAAAAACAACATTATTTGCCACACTTTTTTCTTCATGAATCACATATTTTGCCAGAATCTGTGTGCCTACCAGCATCGCAATAAGAGCAAGAAACAATACCGCTCCGGCAGAAACATCTTTCGCCTTTTTTACCATTATGTGAAAATCTTTTATCATAACATCCATTATGTATTCTATGGCGGTATTGAAAATCTCGGCAGCAATAACAACAGCCGAAAGTATCATAAGTATTGCAAAATCCTGTATGGTAACATTTAAAATGAGAGACAAAAAGATCAGGAAAATAAGAAATAAAAAATGTATTTTAAGATGAATCTGGGTTTTTAATGAATGGATTATTCCTTCTGCAGCACAGTTAATCGATTCAAGAAAATTCCTTGGTTTCATTTTTCAAATTCAATTTCCGGAAAAATAAGTTTAAACAGTCTTTCCTGCTCTTTTTCCATTATTATCTCGTCTTCCCCTCCAAAGACATGTTCGTAGCCCAACAAATGCAGAAAACCATGGACAAAGTAAAAACTGATCAACTCTTCCAGGCTAAAACCTGTCTCTTCAAGTTCCGCCTCACAATAGGGCACAGAAATAAAAATTTCACCCAGCATATTGGTTTCATTATAAGGAAAGGAGATCACATTTGTTGGTTTATTCTTTCCAAGGTATTCCTTATTAAGCCGCTGTATTTCTTTATTGTCAACAAGGTAAAGGAACACCTTTTTGTTAACTTTTTTTTCAGCAAGTATTTTTTCATATTTTTCTTTCAGTTCCGCAAGCGGCAACTGCTTATCACAAAGGTTTTTTATTGTTAACATTTTCCTTCCCCGACTTTATTTCAGGATAATCTACTCTGTGATGATAAATGCCGAGCAGTGTTCTCGTAAAGCTTTCAACAACAAGGTTTAAATCCTTAAGAGTTAACTCACATTCGTCCAGTTGTCCATCCAGAAAAATGTCCTGTATTATCTTTTTCACAAGGTTTTTAATGCGCGAAGGTGACGGATCATCCAGTACCCTGCATGCCGCCTCTACCGCATCTGCCATCATAATCAAAGCAACTTCCCTCGTTTTTGGTTTTGGACCTAAATACCTGAAATTTTCTTCCTTTGCTGACGGGTCCAGCTTAAGAGCCTTTGCGTAGAAGTACGTAACCAGCCTTGTGCCGTGATGCTGGGCTATGGCATCTATAATTGGCTGTCCTAATTTGTGTTGTTTTGCAAGCTCAATTCCATCTTTTACATGGGATAAAACCACAAGTACACTCATATAGGGCGTTAACTCTTCATGTTTGTTATACCCTTCCATCTGATTTTCTATGAAGAATTCAGGTTTTTTAATCTTCCCTATATCGTGATAGTAGGCAGAAACCCTTGCAAGCAGGGGGTTAACCTTAATCGCCCTTGCGGCAGCCTCAGCAAGAGTACCTATAAGGATACTGTGATTATATGTGCCTGGGGCTTTAAGCAAAAGCTCCTTCAAAAGGGGATTATCCAGATTACTTAGCTCAAAAAGTGTGATGTTTGTTGTGTATTTAAAAACATATTCAATAAATGGGGTCAATACTATCAAAAGAACTGAAGACAAAAAACCGCTGAAAAACACGCCTGTAACAAGAAAAATTCTATCCGACATAGATATTGTTTCTTTATCGGTAACAAGTGCAAGTATTATCAACATGATAACAGCGTTTGCCAGTCCTGTCTTGCCGCCCGATTTAATTAAATCTCCTCTCGTGTAAAGATAACTTATAAAATGTAACCCTAAAAAGGCAGAAGAAAATACAAAGATTAAAAGATAGTAATGCTCAGGAAAGTTTATGCCCATCAGGATGGTCATAAAAAAAACAGATATT
>FWPU01004465.1_pt1 | contig 24855 bp, 16 predicted proteins | sample 2228361 | NCBI WGS metagenome assembly FWPU01 (sample SAMEA103939777, study PRJEB20133) | metagenome | reverse complement strand
ATTCAGCGCTGGCTACGCAAACAAAATTGCTCTGCCGATTCAGATCGCTTTCTGCTTTCCAAAAACTTTCCGTGACCTACTTAATTTATCAAACTTCATAAATCATCGGTTAAAGGTTTGGGAGGCTTCCCCTGGGAAAAGGTAGCAGAAATTTCCAGTTGCTTCAACCGTGTTCTTCAAGATCGGCGGGCAGTTATCCTGCTCTCCCCATGAGCTGCACCTTTTCCGCGGGGCACCCTTGTCCATGCGGGGGAAACCAGGACTGCAAATGCGACACACGTGTCGCATTTGCAGATGATTCACCCTTCATCGGCCATGGCAGGGCATCAGCAGATCGGGTAGGAAGGGAGCCATGAACGGGATGCGATCCAACCCCTCAGGTCGGTATCGACCCATTTGCCCCATGTGCGGCAGACGGCTTGAGGCAAACCGGGACGCCCTGACCATCGTGTTCATGGGACAGGAATACAGGTTCTGCTCTCAGCAGTGTCAGGAACACTTTGCACGGATGCCGGAAAGGCATATCGTACAACTGGCCCATGAGCCATCTGGATGCCTGGGATATCCTTGCCCCTATGACGGCCTGCCGCGATAAGTCGAACTTCTGCCAACCCATCTACGCAGGTTTGACGCCCCCTATCCGGCAGTGTGGGCCAAAAGTCTGGGACGCACCCTCCGCCGGGTGCGTCCCAGACTTTTGGGAAAGCGGGCGCAGCACGCGGCGTCCGCCAGGGTCTTCCCGCCCACGGGGTATAGTTCACATTCGTCGAACAGCGTACTCATCTGGGCTGTCGGCATTTCAACCCCTCCCGCATCCAGAGGCGGGAGCCCTCTGGGCGCGGGGAGGCTGGGAGGGGGTCTATTCACCTTACCGACGCTCTTGAACTATATCCCCACCCACGTTTGGACTGGACCTCGTCGCGGTGGTGGGCTATGATAGCGTGGTAGGCCAGCTATATCACGGCGATAGAAGCTGTTTCAAGATTGAATGAAGTTGGCAGAGATCAAATCCCAGGAACGGCTCTATGCATGCGATACATGTCCTTCTGGTGGACGATCACGCGGTCGTGCGGAAGGGAATCCGGGATTTTTTAGCAGAGGACCCGGAGATTCGGGTGATCGCCGAGGCCGCCGACGGTGGTGAAGCCTGGGCGTGGTTGACACGCCAACAGCCCGATGTCGCCGTGCTGGATATCCGCATGCCAGGCCTCTCGGGCATCGAACTGACGAAGCGGATTAAGGCCCACTACCCACAGGTACGCGTCCTCATCCTGACCGCGTACGACGACGAGCCCTACATTTTCGCCCTGCTCCGGGCCGGTGCCGATGGGTATATCCTCAAAACGGCTGATAGCAGTGAGCTGATTCGGGCGGTCAGGGCCGTGGCGGCAGGTAAAGCGGTACTGGATGCTGAGATCGCCTCCAAGGTGATTGCCGGCCTGACCGGGGCCGGCTCCCTGGAACCCCTCAGCGACCGGGAGTTGGACGTGTTGCGCGGCGTGGCCAAAGGGTGGACCAACCGGGAGATCGGCCAGCGGCTGGGCATTAGTGATCGAACGGTGCAAGGGCATCTGGCCAATATCTTCGGCAAGCTGCACGTCGCCTCCCGCACCGAGGCCGTCACCGTGGCCCTGCAACAGGGCCTGATTACGTTGGAAGACACTCAGCCGTAGGGGCCCCGGTCCATGTGCTCCATCGCCCGTTTGCGCAGCCTTCGGGTCCAGCTTCTGTTGTGGATCGCCCTCCCGGTGGCCATCATTCTCTTTGCCCTTTCCCTGACCGAACTGCGCAGCCATGAGCGGGCCATGGCGCGTCTGGTCCAGGAGCGCGCCGATAACTGGACTCAGGCGGCCGCTGCGTTCATTGGGATGCGGCTCGACAGGGAGCGAGATCGGCTGCTTCAACTGACCGCTGTCCCCTTCTTTCATACACGCTCCCCGGCGACCTGGCCTCAGTTTCTGGCTGACTTCCAGGATGGGTTCCCCGCCGGGTTGGCTGTGTGGAATCGGAGCGGTCAACTCGTGACCCGGACGGAGGCAGCCTCCTGGGCCGACGACCCGGCTGTCCGAGACCAGCTCATGGCGCAGATCCAGGCCGGGGAGTCGGGTAGTATCACCTGGTGGCCAACACCGGATGGCCCCCTTTTGATTTTGGCCGTCGCGACCCCAGCCACCGACGGCGAGTTCTGGATGGTGGCGGGCGCGCTGCCGGTCTCGGCGTTGAATTTGGCCGAGATTCCACAGGTGCTATCACCTGGCGATTACGTGGCCCTGGAGATCGCGGATGAGACCGGCACGCCGGTGTTTTCGCTGGCCCGGGCCGATGGTCCACCCGACGCCGGGAAAGTTGTCCTCTCCACCGTTCAGATACCCCTGGCTCGATGGCAGGTGGCGCTGCACGTCTCATGGGCTGAACTGGCGCCACCTGTCCTTCGCTTCGAAAACCTGGTTTTCCTGGTGGTGGCTGCCGCAGCCGCCATCTCGTTGGGTTCCGCCTATTTCGGCTTGCGGAACATCGTTTATCCCCTGCGCCGTTTGAACAAAATGGCCATCTCGATTGGCTGGGGGGATTTTGATGCAGCCGAAGCCCCGGTCGGGGGCGTCCAGGAGATCGAGGATTTGCGCCTGGCGTTAGACGACATGGCCCACCGGCTCCGGCAGTATCAGCAGGAGCTCCAAAGCTATATCGGCGCCATCACCATGGGGCAGGAAGAGGAACGCCGACGCCTGGCCCGGGAACTACATGACGGGACGGTGCAGATGTTGATTGCCCTCAATCAACAAGCGGAACTGGTCGAACGTTGGCTGCCCCATCAGCCGGAGGAGGCCCTGCTCCGGGTGAAGGAGCTGCGCCCCTGGATCACGGCTACCCTCGCGGAACTCCGGCGTCAGATCCACGCCCTGCGGCCCTTGTATCTGGAGGATCTGGGCTTTATCCCCGCCCTGGAGATGCTGGTGCGCCAGGTCGGCGAACGTCACCACCTGGTGGTCGATTTCGAAGTCTCCGGGACCGAGAGACGTCGTCTGGACCCGGCAGTGGAGATCAGTGCATATCGCATTGTCCAGGAAGCCCTGCAAAACGTGGCCGCCCATGCCCATGCCACCTGGGCCCATGTGGAACTCGTCTTCGATGCGCATGGCATCACCATCCGCATCGAAGATAATGGTCGGGGTTTCGAAGTGCCTGTCAATCCGTCACGCCTGGCTCAACAGGGGCACCTGGGCCTGTTGGGGATCCGGGAACGGGCCCAGCTCCATGGTGGGTGGCTGCGCCTCTACAGCGAACCCGGCCAGGGGACGGCGTTGACCGTGCGTTTGCTGGACCAGGCAGACGACACCTGTCCTGGTTCTGGCTGAACCCCCTGCCAGGCCGCCACCGCGCGGACCGGTCCTCTCAGGAAGCAGGCGGTTGCCACCAGTCGAAGAGTGCTCCCCAGTCGATTTACCCTTCTCCTTCCACCCGCAGCACGGCCAGGTAGCTGTCCTCCTCGCCGGCCTGGGGCACAACCCAGAAGGTGGCCCGCCAGGCACGGCCATCCTCGTCGGTGAACGTCCACGCGCTCCAGGCCATGTCTTCGGTCCGGGTCGTCCCCAACTGGACCTAGCCGTGGTCCTGTAGCTGGCCTTCATAGTGGTCAGCCAGGGTGGGTGGCGTCAGGGAGCCGGTGATCTCCGCCCCGGCGGAGATGTTGATGTTCTCCGGGCCCACGCTGGTGCCGCCGCCGCTCTGGCGTACCCGCGCGTCTGCCGGGGGCAACAGCGTGGGCAGGGGCGGAAACGGCCGCGTCTCGAATTCGAATGGGGGAGGCTGGCAGGGGCGCTGTAGCCCTGGGCCATCAGCGCCTGCTGCAGATTTGATTCAATCCACAGATGAACGCAGATTTTTATCCAGCTCTATCCGTGTCATCTGTGGATGAAAATAGAGTGCAAAGATAGTGTGCGCCTCTGAGGTGGGATTCCAGTGGGGGCAAGGTTTCCCCAACGGCCAAGGGCCGTCAGGGTGCGCGGAAATGCTGGGGAGAAGGCAGGGTAGCCCTCAGGAGAGGCGCCGAGCCGCGGTCAGCTCGCCCTGACAGTAGGCCTGGAGAACCGCCTGGAGCTGTTCGATCCGGATGGGTTTGCTGAGGAATGCGTTCATGCCGGCTTCCATACAACGGGCCCGGTCTTCCGGCTGGACGTTGGCGGTGAGGGCTATGATGCAGGGCTGGCGTTCGGCAGGCCACTCCTGGCGAATGTGCCGAGTGGCCTCCAGGCCATCCATTTCGGGCATCATGATATCCATGAGCACCACATCGTAGGCTTGGCGACGGAGGGCTTCCAGGGCCTCCATCCCATTGGCGGCCACGTCGGCGCTGCAATCCAGGCGCCGCAGCAGGTTGAAAGCCACCTTCTGGTTGATCGGGTTGTCCTCTACCAGCAGAATGCGGAGGGCAGTGAAATGGGAGGGATTCTGACCGGACAGCCCGGCTGGCGGCTCGGCCTCTGCCAGTCGGCGAGTCAGCAGGCGCCGGCAGACCTGGTGGAGCTGACCATATTTGACCGGTTTGGAGACAATGGCCAGATGCTCGGCCTTGAAGTTTTGGTGGGGGCGGTGGACGGGGTGCAGGAAGATGGTGCCCAGGTGGGGCCAACGTCCCTGGATGGCTGCCAGGAGCGCCGAGGGGGTCGCTTCAGCGACAGCGGGCAGGTCCACCAGGCAGAGATCCAGTCCCCGGCCCGAGGTCAGCAGCGCCACAGCCTCTGCCTCGTCGGCCGGAGCCAGGGCTTCCAGGCCCCACCGACGGCAGAGATCCTGGAGCAGCTGGCGGCCGGTGGAGGCGTGGCTCCAGATGAGGACCGTCTTATCCTGCTCGGCCAGGGGAGGGGATGCCTGCGCCGGTCTGGCTTCGGCCACGCATACGGGGACGCAGAAGTGAAAGGTGGACCCTTGGCCGGGCACACTCTCTACCCAGATGTGCCCCCCCATCTGTTGGGTGAGGTAGCGGCAGATGGCCAGCCCCAGGCCCGCACCACCGTAGCGGCGAGTGGTGGAGCTGTCCAGCTGGGTGAAGGGCTCGAAAAGCTCTGGGATCCGCTCTGCCGGAATACCGATGCCGCTGTCCCGGACCGAGATGTGTAGCTGGGGGCTTTGGGACCCTTCGGCCAGCCGTACCTCGGCCGAAACCAGGATCTCGCCTTGCTCCGTGAACTTGATGGCGTTATTTAGGAGGTTGACCAACACTTGCTGGATGCGGGACATATCGCCCACCACCTGGGCCGGGGTCTCCGGGGCAACCTGGTAGAAAAGCTCGATGCCCTTTTCGGCTCCAGGCCAGGCGAAAAGCTCAATGACCTGTTCCATGCATTCCAGGACGGCAAAGGGGCGCAGCTCCAGCTCCAGCTGGCCCGCTTCCAGCTTGGACAGGTCCAGGATGTTGTTGATGAGGGAGAGGAGCAGGTCGCTGCTCTGGCGGATGAGGGCCACCTGACTCTTCTGCTCGGCCGTCAGGCGGCTGTCCCGCAGCAGGGTGGACATCCCCACGATGGCGTTGAGGGGTGTGCGGATCTCGTGGCTCATGTTGGCGATAAAGGCCGATTTGGCCCGGGTGGCCGCTTCGGCCGCCTGCAAGGCTTCCCGAAGCTCCCGCTCATGGCGCTTTTCCTCGGTAATATCCGAGACGATGGCGATGATCTCGCTCGAGCCGGTAACCGGGTTGGTGATGGTGGCGGTGGAGAGCCGGATGATTATGGTGCTGCCATCCTGGCGCTGGCGCACCAGCTCCAGGTCATGAAGGGCTTCCCCCCTGCCGGCTCGCGCCAGCAGCTCCCGGAATTCATCCCGCCTGTCCGGCGGGATGACCGGGCTGGGCTGGCCCAGGACTTCCTCCGCCTTCCAGCCGAAGATGCGCTCGGCGGCGGGGTTCCACATGGTCACATGGCCCTGCTGGCTGTCCAGGACGACGATGCCCACCGGGGCTGCCTGGAAGAGGGCCGTCAGGGTTTTGCTGGAATAGGCCAGGGAAGTTAACGCGGCCCGTCGTCCCAGGTAGAGGGTCAGGTAGGCCGCCGCCGTGTGGAGCAGTGTCTGCTCGTGGACAATGTGGGTGCGGTCGGCCGGTGTGCCGAACGGGCGCAGGTAGACGGCTTCGATGAAGCCTGCCTTCCCGACGGCGGTGAAATCCACCCGGTCGACCCGGGTGGGTTGCTGGTAGGCGGGTTGCCGCACCGAGATGCCATCAAAGCTCAGGGTGACGCCCCTGGCCTCCACATCGTAGAGACCGCTCCGGACCGCAGCCGCAATGGCCTGGAATAGCTCGTCCAGAGGACATTCGGTGTCCCGCAGGAGTTCGGCCAGGCGTTGTAGGGTGGCCAGCTCTTTCGCCCGTTCCACCACCTGGGATTCCAGTTCGTCCTGCTTATCCTGGAGTTGGGCCACCAAGGCCGATTCGCTTTCCCAGGCACGCTTGAGCTTCTGGGTAGAAAACCAGATGAAAAGGGCCAGCGCACCCATCATGGTGCTCAGGTCAAAGAATTCCTGGAGGAAGCTCCGGTTCACATCTTTCAAGAGGGGGAAGATGCCCCGGGCCTCCAGTTGGGTGATAATGGCATAGACGGCCATACCGATTCCATAGAAAGCGGCAGCCATCCGCCCACCCAGGCTCAGCCCGGCCAGGATTGTCACCAGGGTCAACCCCAACACCAAGGAGTGGCTGATTCCCCCCAAGGCCATGGCCAGCCCAATACAGCCAAACGCGGCCAGGATACAGACATAGGTTGCCGCCTGAAACCGGTTGCGCCGGATCAACCAGAGACCAACCCCGAAAAAGGGCAACAACAGCCCACTGGTTAGCGGTGAAATAAAGGCCATAAATCCCAATTGCCATAAGACGGTCGCCACCACCACATACACACTGACCACGCCGATGAGAAAGATCAGCAGCGTTTGGAGGGTGTAGCGGGTATAGATATCGTCGATCTGGGCGGTAAGTCTGCCGATTTCGGTGTCCAGACGTTGGAACAGCCCAGGAATCAAAGTCAACATGGATTGCACATCACGCTCCATGGCTGAATGGAGCCAGAGATGGCCTGGCGGCAGGAACCACAGATTTCACAGATGAACACAGATGAACACAGATCTTTTGCCAGATTCCTCTCTGGAAATCCGCTACTTCTTTGCGCCCTTGTTTCTTTGCGCCCTTGTGTTAAAAATGCCCTTTTGGGGTAAGGAAAGACGTTGATTTCCCGGCAATAGCCGGCCCTGCAAGGCATACTCTTCAGTTTACGCTGCGATTGATTGGGACAACACCGTAATCCGCGGAGATTTTATACGTCAAAAGTCTCTATTCGGTATCGGCGAAATTTGACGGTCAGAACAACATGCCGGGACCCCACCGGCTTTTGGGCGGGGTCCCGGCATATTCAGGCGCATGGATGGCCCGCCGGAAGCCCACCGGCGGGCGTCGGGTTAGCGGCCTGCCCTCCGTCGCAGGTGGGGGAAGGCCTGGAGACCGGGATAAACGGCGGCCTCTCCCAACTGCTCTTCGATGCGCAGGAGCTGGTTGTACTTGGCCACCCGGTCGCTGCGGGCCGGCGCGCCAGTCTTGATCTGGCCGGTGTTAAAGGCCACCACTAGGTCGGCAATGGTAGCGTCCTCGGTCTCGCCCGAGCGGTGGCTGACCACGGCGGCCCACCCGGCCCGGTGGCTCATCTCGATGGCGGCGACGCTCTCGGTGAGAGTGCCGATCTGGTTGACCTTGCACAGCAGCGCGTTACAGGCCTGCTCCTGGATGGCCCGCTCGATGCGCGCCACGTTGGTCACCAGCAGGTCGTCCCCCACCAATTGGACCTGCCCGCCCAGCCGCCGGTAGAGGAGCTTCCAGCCGTCCCAGTCATCTTCCGCCATGCCGTCCTCGATGCTGATGATGGGGAAGCGGTCGCACCAGTCGGCCCAGAGGTCGACCAGTTCGGCGCTGGTCAGCTCCTTCCCTTCGATAGGGAGTTGATAGCGTCCGTTCTCGGGGTTGTAGAGCTCGCTGGTGGCCGGGTCCAGGGCAATGAAGACGTCCTCCCCGGGGCGATAGCCGGCCTGCTCGATGGCCCGAAGGATTACCTCCACGGCCTTGACATTGCCGCCCAGGCTGGGGGCAAAACCGCCCTCATCCCCCACGTTGGTGCTGTAGCCGGCGTCGTGGAGCACCTTCTTGAGGCTGTGGTAGATTTCGGAGCCCCAGCGCAGGGCTTCGGCGAAGCTGGATGCGCCCACGGGCATCACCATGAACTCCTGGAAGTCGGTGCTGTTGGCTGCGTGCTTGCCGCCGTTGAGGATGTTCAGCATGGGAACGGGTAAGGTGCGGGCGTTGACGCCGCCCAGGTAGCGGTAGAGGGGCAGGCCCAGGGCCTCGGCGGCTGCCTTGGCCACGGCCAGGCTGACCCCCAGGATGGCGTTGGCGCCCAGTTTCCCCTTGTTGGGGGTGCCGTCCAGGGCCACCATGTATTCGTCGATGGCGACCTGTTCCAGGGCATCAAAACCCAGCAGCTCCTCGGCCAGGGTTTCGTTGACATGCTGTACAGCCTGGAGGACGCCTTTGCCGCCGTAGCGCCCCTTGTCGCCATCCCGCAGTTCTACGGCCTCGTGGGCACCGGTACTGGCGCCGCTGGGCACTATGGCCCGGCCGATGGCTCCGCTGGCCAGCTCTACCTCGACCTCCACCGTGGGATTGCCCCGGCTGTCTAGGACTTCCCGGCCGACGATGCTGATGATTTCGGTCATAGTTTTCCTCCGTCCAATTGGCATATCCGTCTAAGTTTGTCTAGATGACTCCACTGCAAAAGGGGGGGCATCACCGCCCAGATGCAGAGGAAGCCCAGAGAGCGCCAGAGAAAACTCAACGTTCTGCGTCTCGACGGTGTTCTTGCAGGGAAGCCATCCATAAATCGCGGGCCTGTAACGACTTTTATCCGAGCCGGCCTTTTCCGTTCAGTTGTATCACGAATGGACAAAATTGGCGAATTCCCGGCCGGTGCGCCGGTGTCCCCTGGAAGGAGCGCCCTCGCCCTGCAACTTTCCCCCTTCTGGGACGTATTGACAGTGCATCGACCCTGCTCCGGAGGTTTGGGAATTGGGGGGCTTCGGGGCTGGGTGAGGGATGCTGGGGCGTGGATGGAAGCTGGGGGAGTCCGGCCCGGCGGGATGCCAGGCGGAAGGAAGGCAAGCATGGGATTGGGTTCGCAGCATGTCCGGGCAGGAACAGGGCAAAAACCTGGGGCTGGGCCTCGGGAAGCCGGTATTGTCCTGTTGGCTGCCTATCATTTCCTGATGGGCGGCCTGTTCCTGCTGGCCAGCGTGGGGCTATCCCTGCCCACGGTATTGCTGGGGCTGGTGGCATTCACCCAGGATCCAGAGGCTGCCATCGGTATGTTCGTCACAGGCCTGCTGGCGGCCGTCTCCCTGGCCTTCTGCCTCCTCTACCTGGCCATTGGCTATGGGCTATGGACCCTGCGCCAGTGGGCCCGGGTGGCCGCCACGGCCCTGGCCATCCTCAGCCTCTTTGCCGTGCCTGTGGGCACGGTGCTGGGCGGGTTAACCATCTGGTACCTGCAGCGGGCCGAGGTGGCAGACCGCTTCCGCTGAGCCAGCGGCACAGAGGCGCAGATATCCCTGTTGGGTTTCCTGGCTGGACCGACGACGCTGGCAAGAAAGTAACTCTGTGTTCATCTGTGAAATCTTTGGATCAAAAAAGGGACGCAGAGCGGCCTGCTCGCCCTCTGCGTCCCTTTTGGGTGGATTGCTCGTACCTGTTCATCCCCCTGGTACACTCTGGCGTAAATACCACGGCAGAAATTCCGGGTGTCCTCTGGGCGCACGACCTCTGGTGGAAACTATCGGCGAATTTCTGCCGGGATTTACTAGCTCTCTTCCCCCCTGCCAGGGGAGAGGGGTGTCTGTCAATGCTCCGTTTTGGGGGAAATGGTGGCGATGGCTCTTGCTGTTCTCGTGCGTTCTCTGTGCCTGCCGGAAGCTGGTCTATTCTTCCCGACGCTGCAGCGATTTCGCTGCAGCTCCATGTTCCCGGGAAGTGGCGATCTCCCCTTCCGGATCGGTGGGCCAAACGTGGTAGACCCAGCGCACGGCCCGGCGCCACATGCTGCGGGCTGCCGCGGCCTGGTAGCTGGCCTGGCGCCGGGTGGCCTTCCACCAACCGGCTTCGGGCCGGGTCACCGGTACACTCCACTTGACGGCACAGGCCGCCCAGGTTAGCCCCGCGCCAAAACCTACAAAGACCAGGTTGTCCCCTGGCTTCACCTTGCCCGCTTCGATGGCCTCGCAGAGGGCAATGGGGATGCTGGCGGTGCTGGTGTTGCCGTACTTCTGCAGGTTGACGAAGACCTTTTCCTCCGGGATCTTGAGCTGTTTGAGCACGCTGTTCTGGACGATGCGCAGGTTGGCCTGATGAGGGATCACCAGGTCCACGTCCTCCGGCGTCAGACCGGTGCGTTCCAAGACCCGGCGGGTGGCGTCGGCCATGACCCGGGTGGCGAAGCGGAAGACGGCCTTGCCGTCCATCTTGATGTAGTGGCTGCCGCTGCTCACCGTCTCCAGGCTGGCCGGCATGGCGCTGCCTCCTGCCGGCACCGACAGCAGATCCGCGCCCGAACCGTCGCTGCCCAGTTCGGCCGCGACGATGCCGCCGGGCACGTCGCTGGCCGCCACCAGCACCGCGCCGGCGCCGTCGCCAAAAAGGACACAGGTGTTCCGGTCGGTCCAATCCACGATGCGGCTCAAAGTCTCGGCACCGATGACCAGCACGTACTCGGCATCCCCGGCCAGGATGTGGCCTCGGGCCATGCTCAGGGCATAGACGAAGCCCGAGCAGGCGGCGCTCAGGTCAAAGGCGCCCGCATTCACCGCGCCGATGGCATCCTGGACCAGGCTGGCGGTGGCAGGGAAGATGTGCTCTGGCGAACTGGTGGCACAGATGATCAGGTCGATCTTGCTGGGGTCCACATCGGCTACTTCCAGGGCCTGGCGCGCCGCGGCCACGGCCAGGGTCGCCGTGGTTTCCTTGGGATCGGTCACCACATGGCGCTGTTCAATGCCCGTGCGGGTACGGATCCATTCATCGCTGGTATCCACAATCTGCTCCAGATCCCGGTTGGTGATGACTTTGTCGGGGACCTTATAACCCCAACCGATGATCTGGGCATATTGCCGGCCCACTTCCGGGATGATCATCTCGCGGCGGCCGGAGGCAGGCCTGGTCGCGCCGTTGGCGTGCTCCTGTCCGTTCACATACTCGGACGATGATTGCTGTAAGTCATCCATAAAGCGCCCTCCATGGATTTTGTAGCCACCCATCCTACCGCTTCAAACTCCTCGCGCTCTGCTCGTCGGTTTCTCTATTCCCAGATCGGCCGGGGTTGCCTCCTGGCCTCTACCCGTACCGCCGCAGCATGATGCAGGCGTTGTGGCCGCCAAAGCCAAAGCTGTTGCTCAGGGTGACGGCCACGTCTGCCTTCTGAGCCACCAGCGGCGTATAATTGAGGTCACACTCGGGATCCGGGTTGTGGAGGTTGATGGTGGGTGGGATGATACCCTCCTGGATCACCTTGGCGCAGATGACCGTCTCGATGGCGCCGGCGCCTCCTAACAGATGCCCCAGCATGCTCTTGGTGCTGCTGATGCGAACGTTGTAGGCATGCTCCCCCAACACCTGCTTGATGGCCATGGTCTCGGTGACATCGTTGAGGCGGGTGGCTGTGCCGTGGGCGTTGATGTAGTCCACATCTTCCGGCCGGACCCCATATTCGGCGGCTTTGCGCAGGGCCATGTGCATGGCGTCAATGGCTCCCCGACCCTGTTCGTGGGGCGCGGCCATGCTGTAGGCATCGGCGCTGCTGCCATAGCCGATGACCTCGGCATAGATGCGGGCGCCCCGGGCCCGGGCGTGCTCCTCGGTCTCCATAATCATGATGGCGCTCCCCTCGCTCATCACAAATCCATCCCGCTCCTGGTCGAAAGGGCGGCAGGCGCCGGCGGGGTCGTCATTGCGCTGGCTCAGGGCGCCCATGATGTCGAAGCCGGCCACGATGATGGGAACGATGGCCGCCTCGGCCCCCCCCACGATCATGACGTCTGCGTCGCCCCGGCGCAACAGCTCGAAGGCTTCGCCGCTGGCCGAGGTGCCGCTGGCACAGGCGCTCACCACCGCATGGTTGGGGCCGTGGAGGTTGTATTCAATGGCAATCCTGCCCGCGGCGCTGTCCACCAGCATGTTGGGGATCATGAAGGGACTCACCCGACGCAGGCCCCGGATCTGGGCGATGTCGTAATTTTCCAGGGTGGATTGGAGGCCGCCGATGCCGGTGCCGACAATGACGCCCACCCGCCTGGGCTCCTCCACGCTGAAGTCGATTCCGGCGTCGGCCACTGCCTCCTTCGTGGCGGCCAGCGCGTACTGGATGTACGGGTCCAGTCGCCGGGCTTCCTTGCGGTCCATGTAATTGGCCGGGTCGAAGTTGCGCACCTCGCCGGCGAAGGTGGTTCGCAGGTCGCTGGTGTCGAAACGGCTGATGTAGTCAATGCCGGAGTGGCCGGCCAACAGCTCCCTCCACGTCTCGGCGACGCTGAGGCCCAGGGGCGTGATGGCCCCCATGCCGGTGATGACCACGCGTTTGGGTTCGGGATGAGCTCCGTTGGAGCGATGAAGGGTAATCATTTGTGTCCTCTGTATCCTCTGTGCCTTTATATTCAAAATCCCCTTTTGCCAGTGGAGTCATCCAGCGGAGTCATCCACGGGGCAAAATCCACGGCCCACCCTGGGCGCGCGTAAGCTCAGTGCCAAATCCGGGCGCTACGGCCGCCCCAGCGGGTGCTCCATTTGTTGTGGCACAGCCCTTAACTATACCAGGTTTTTTGCCGATCGGTCGAATCGGAGGGCCTGGTACGAGAAACCAGGTCTGGCCGTTCGGGGCGTATTCAGGCCAGAGACCCTGGGAAAATCCGTATATTCATAACACGGTGGGGGGGCGAAAGTTGCGCGGTGTTGATAGGGCGGATGAACACAAAGGCGCCGAACCGTTTCCCGTTCGGCGCCCTGGGCCGTGCTGAGGCCGGGGTCATGGGCTGCCGCCTGTGTCCCGGGTCCACCAGACCTGGAGCAGGCCGATGCCGGTGCGGTCGTAGTACTCCACCGTGACCCTATGCTCGCCGGCGCCTACGCCCACGAAGCGGTTGCTGACTTCCTTGTAGCCATCCCGCCACTGATCGATCACCGGCAGGCCATCCAGGTACACCCGCACGCCATCATCGGCATTGGCCCGGAAGATGTAATCGCCTGCCTCAAAACGGAAGGTGCCGGTCCAGCGGGCCGACCAGTAATCCTCCCGCAGGACACCCACCACCGGCGGTTGGTATCCCCAGTTGAAATCCAGCGGACTGCTGGAGCGGGGTTCCAGTTGCACCAGGACGGGCGGGCCGGACAGCTCGGTGCCCTCGTAGTAGGAGGCCGTCCATTCCGGCGTGCTGGTCAAAAAGGTGGTGTCAAAACGCAGGTGGGCCAGGCCATAGCCTTCGTAGTACTCGATCCGCAACAGATGGTCACCCGACAGGGTGCGCCCCACCGCGTAGACCCGGCCTGTCGTCCCGTGCCACTCGTCCACCAGGAGCTGGCCATCCAGGTACACCCGCACCCCGTCGTCCGCGTCCACGGTGAAGCGGTAGTAGCCGGGTGCAAACTGAAGCTGGCGTTGGAAGACAGCGGAAAAGTTGTCAGCCGGCACGGCCGGGTTGGGCGAGCCGGCCCCCCAGTCAAACTGGATGGCGGGCAGATCCAAGACCACCACCGGCGTGCCGTCCAGGCGGGGGTTGTCGTAGAAGGAGGCCTGCCATCCCTGGAACCTTGTCTGGCCATTCCCGTCGGCCGAAGGTTGTCTCCGGTCTCCAGTAGATAAGGTCGGCGTGGCATCCGGGCTGGCGGCTTCCACCACGGGCACGCCGTCCAGGCCCTCGTCCACCTGAACCAGGCGGGCGTCGATCCAGCCCTGGAGGCCCTCGGCACAGGCCAGTTGCAGCCAGGTCCCGGCCTCATTGCGGCCGATCACATCGCAGGCCTGGTTCAGCTTCACCTGTCCCACCCGGGAATAGGTGCTGCCGGGCCCTGCGTAGAGGTTCACCAGCTCGAAGCGCACCACCGCCACAGGCACCGAGGCACCCACCACCCCCGTGGCCACGCCTGCCTCCAGAACACCGGTGACCACGATGGCGGCTCGTCTAGACAGGTTGACCGAGGGGTAGAGGGTTCCCCACACCTTGACGGCCACCGGCGGCGTTCGCTGGCTGAGGGCCACCAGCTCCCGCTCTACGTCGGGCGTGATGCCCACTACGCCGTAGGTGGCCTCCGGGGTGATCAGGAAGGTGCTGTAGCGGCGGCCTGGTGCCGGCTCCAGCCGGCCCAGCAGGCCGTAGACCGGCTCACTGCCGGTCTGAATTGGTTGGACATGCTCCTGGCCAGTGCCCATGATGCGGGGCAAATAAATGGCGGCGCCCTCGTCCCTCACGATGCCCTGGCTTGCGGACGGAGCGACCCATCCCCCCACCAGCACCAGGGTTAACAGGGCAGCAAGCCCCAGCCGCTGATACCACTTCATGGTTTCCTCCCGTCGACGGTTTCCTCCCCCGGCTCGCCTGGCGCCTGCGGGCGCCAGTACAGATGGCCTTACTTTTAGGACGGAGAAGCCGTCCAGAATGTTGCATCTGTCCGCTTCCCGGCTCACTGGACCAGGGCAATTTCCAGGGCATCCCGCAGGGTGCGCACCCCCAGCACCTCCATCTGCCCGGGCAGGCCTTCGGCACCTTTGCGGTTCAGGGCGCTCCGGGGGACGATGGCCCGGGCGAAGCCCAGCTTGGCAGCTTCGTGAAGCCGGCGAGGCAACTGGCCCACGCTGCGCAGCTCGCCACTCAGGCCGATTTCCCCCACCAGGGCCAGGTCGGCGCAGACGGGGCAGTTGCGGTAGCTGCTGGCGATGGCCACCGCGATGGCCAGATCCGCCGCAGGTTCGTTGATGCGCATGCCCCCCACCACGTTGACGAAGATGTCCTGGTCGGCCAGGTTGAGGCCGACCCGTTTACTGAGCACCGCGGCCAGGAGGAGCAGGCGGTTTAGGTCAATGCCGTTGCCCGTGCGCCGGGGCTGGCTGAAGGGTGTGTGGCTGCTCAGGGCCTGGATCTCCACCAGCAGGGGGCGGGTTCCCTCCATGGAGACGGCGATGGCACTGCCTGCGGCGTTGGGCAGCCGCTCGGCCAAAAAGAGCTCAGAGGGGTTGTGTACCTCTTCCATGCCCCGGTCGCCCATTTCAAAGATCCCCACTTCGTTGGTGCTGCCGAAGCGATTCTTTACCGAGCGCAACAGCCGGTAGGCATGGAAGCGTTCTCCCTCCAGCTGGAGCACCGTATCCACCATGTGTTCCAGCACCCGGGGGCCGGCCAGGGTGCCTTCTTTGGTAACGTGGCCCACCAGGAAGAGGGGGATGTTGTGCTGTTTGGCCACCCGCAGGAGCAGGGCCGCCGAATCCCGCACCTGGCTCACGGTACCGGCCGCGCTGGCGCCCCCCTCGGTGTAGATGGCCTGAATGGAGTCCACGATCACCAGCATCGGGCGCAGGTGCAGGATCTGCTCCAGGATCTGTTCCACCACAATTTCCGCCAGGATGTAGAGCCGTTCCTCCTGGATGCCCAGGCGTTGGGCCCGGCGGGCGATCTGATGGGCGCTCTCTTCGGCGCTGACGTAGAGGACGGTGCCCACATGCCGGGCCACGTCTGCGGCCATCTGCAGCAGGAGGGTGCTCTTGCCGATGCCGGGATCGCCGCCCACCAGGATACCCGCGCCCGGCACAATGCCGCCGCCCAGGACCCGGTTTAGCTCGACCATGTGCAGGGGCAACCGCTCCACGGGGATGGCCCCGATGCTGGCCAGGGTGACCGGCGTGGCGGTGGTGAGCCCGTTCGTCGCGGCCAGGGCCGCCTGTCCGGGTTCAGCCGGCCGGATGGTAACCGCTTCCAAGGTGTTCCATTCGCCGCAATCCGGGCATTTGCCCATCCATTTCATCTGGGTGCTGCCGCACTGGGAGCAGACGTATTGGACTTTTGTTTTGGCCATGGCACCTTTTCCTGAATTTGCCGGCTCGTGACCTTTTGCTGGCAGTCCACTGTAGGGTAGCTGCAGAACAAATGTGCGTTCGTTGTGGGTCGAATTGTACGCCGAAATGGGGCAGGCCGTCAATGATAGCGACAGGGAGACAGGGAAGCGGCGCCGGGTGTGGAGGGGGCCTGAGACGAAAAAGGGGCGGGAACGCCGCTGTACCCACCCAGGGAAAGGCACCCAGGCCTCTCCCGCATGCATCCAGTGTACCATGGTGGCCCTGGCGCATCAAATGGGGGCTTTTATTGCGTTCTCTTCCGGGATGGCGTACAATAACACGGCGCACGAACACCCGTTCGCCTGGGCGCACCGGTGTTTTGGATGGTTGTAGAGGGTCGTCGTGAGGTTGCACCGGTGCCGTGAGTAGGGGGTAAGGATACGCATTCCATGGCTTTAGATAAGCTGATCGTACGGGGCGCCCGCGAGCACAATTTGCAGAACATCAACCTGGAGATCCCTCGGGACAAGCTGGTGGTGATTACGGGGCTGAGTGGCAGCGGCAAGAGTAGCCTGGCCTTCGACACCATCTACGCCGAAGGCCAGCGCCGCTACGTGGAATCCCTCTCGGCCTACGCCCGCCAGTTCTTGGGGCTGATGGAAAAACCCAACGTGGATCAGATCGAGGGGCTCAGCCCGGCCATCTCCATCGACCAGAAGGGTGCCGGCCGCAACCCCCGTTCCACCGTGGGGACCGTCACGGAGGTCTACGACTACCTGCGCCTCCTCTACGCCCGCATCGGTCAGCCCCATTGCCCCACCTGTGGCGAACCCATCACCCAGCAGAGCCCCACCCAAATCGTGGACAGCATCCTGGAGATGCCCGAGGGGAGCCGGCTCCTGATCCTGGCCCCCCTGATCAAGGACCGCAAGGGCCATCACAAGGGCGTCTTCGAAGAGCTGCAGAAGCAGGGCTACGTACGCGTGCGGGTCAACGGCCAGCTCTACGAAGTCACCGAGGCGCCCGAGCTGGACCGCTACAAGATGCACACCATCGAGGCCGTCATCGACCGCATCATCGTGCGCTACCCCCGGCCCGACCCGGACAACCCGGGCGAGGAGCTGCCCGGCACCGATGTCACCCGCCTCAGCGATTCGGTGGAGACGGCCCTGCGCCTGGGCGAAGGGGTCATGATCGTGGCGGACGTGACCGATGCCGATCACCCCAAGGACCGCACCTACAGCGAACACTTCGCCTGTATCAAATGCGGCACCAGCCTGCCGGAGATCGAGCCCCGCACCTTCTCTTTCAACAGCCCCCACGGCGCCTGCCCCACCTGCACCGGCCTGGGGACCCTCCAGGAGTTTGACCCCGACCTGATCCTGGAGGAGGACCTGAGCCTGGCCGAGGGGGCGGTCCGCCCCTGGCGTCGCCAGAACGGGGACGACGGCGACGGCTACTACCAGCAGTTGCTCCAGGCCGTCTGCCGCCAGTTCGCCATCCCCTACCAGGTTCCCGTGCGGGAGCTGAGCCGCAAGCAGCGGGACATCATCCTCTACGGCCCGCCCCGCAAGCAAGAGAAGGTGCGCATCGAGTACCGCAACAGCAGCGGCCAGGCTCGCCAGTATGAGACCTCCTTCCACGGGGTGATTGCCAACCTCCAGCGCCGCTACCAGGAGACCAACAGCGACTACATCCGCAGCAGGCTGGAAGAGTACATGAGCGTGCGCCCCTGCCCGGCCTGCCAGGGGAAGCGCCTGCGCCCGGAAGCCCTGGCCGTCACTGTCGCTGGCAAAAACATCTGGGAAGTCTCCCGCATGCCCGTGGAAGATTCCCTGCGCTGGATCCGCTGGCTGCAAGGAGAAACCCCGACGCCGGGCGAGGGAGAGCCGGCCAACCCAAGCCAGAATGGCCGCATCCCCAACGACCGCTCCCCCCTGACGCCCCGGGAGCAGGCCATCGCCTACCAGGTCCTCAAGGAGATCGCCGCCCGGCTCCAGTTCATGGTCAACGTGGGCCTGGAATACCTCACCCTGGACCGCACCGCGGTGACCCTCTCAGGCGGCGAGGCCCAGCGCATCCGCCTGGCCACCCAGATCGGCAGCCAGCTCATGGGCGTGCTCTACATCCTGGATGAGCCTAGCATCGGCCTGCACCAGCGGGACAACGCCCGCCTCATCGCCACCCTGCAGGGCATGCGGGACCTGGGCAACACCGTGCTGGTGGTGGAACATGACGAGGATACCATCCGCGCCGCAGACTGGGTGGTGGACATGGGGCCAGGCGCCGGCGAACACGGCGGACATGTGGTCTGCTCCGCACCCCGGGACGAATTTCTCCGGTCGCCGGACAGCCTCACCGCGCAGTACCTGCGGGGGGAGAAGCGCATCCCCGTTCCCCGGGAGCGGCGGGAGGGCAACGGCAAGTACCTCTACATCCGGGGTGCCAGCGAGAATAACCTGAAAAATGTGGATGTGCGCATTCCCCTGGGCAAGCTCATCGCCGTCACCGGCGTCAGCGGCAGCGGCAAATCCAGCTTGGTCATTGAAGTCCTCTACAAAAAGTTGGCCCAGATGATGTACCGGGCCAAGGACCGGCCCGGCAAACATGCCGGCATCGAGGGCGTGGAGCACCTGGACAAGGTGATCGACATTGATCAGAGCCCCATCGGGCGCACGCCCCGCAGCAACCCGGCCACCTACGTGGGCGTCTTCACCTACATCCGGGATCTCTACGCCAGCCTGCCCGAGGCCAAGGCCCGGGGCTATAAGCCCGGCCGTTTCAGCTTCAACGTCAAGGGCGGCCGCTGCGAAACCTGCCAGGGTGACGGCATCATCCGCATCGAAATGCAGTTCCTGCCCGACGTCTACGTCCCTTGCGAGGAGTGCAAGGGTCGGCGCTACAACCGGGAGACCCTGGAGATCAAGTTTCGGGGCAAGTCCATCGCCGACACCCTGGACATGACGGTGGAAGAGGCCCTGGAGTTCTTTCAGAACATCCCCCGCATCCGCAGCAAGCTGGAGACCCTGAACGCGGTAGGTCTGAGTTACATCCGTCTGGGGCAGCCGGCCACCACCCTCTCGGGCGGCGAGGCCCAGCGCATCAAGCTCAGCAAAGAATTGAGCCGCCGGGCCACGGGCAACACCCTCTACATCCTGGACGAGCCAACTACCGGCCTCCACTTCGAGGATGTGCGCAAGTTGCTGAACGTCCTCCATGAATTGGTCAACATGGGCAACACCGTCCTGGTCATCGAACACAACCTGGACGTGATCAAAAGCTGCGACTGGATCATCGACATGGGGCCGGAGGGGGGCAACAAGGGCGGCTACGTGGTGGCCGAGGGGACGCCCGAACATATCGCCACCCTGGAGCAGAGCTACACCGGCCAGTTCCTTCGGCCCATCCTGGCCCGGGACGCGGTGCTCTCCGCCGACTGACGGCGCTGCCCCGGGGTGGGCATCCCCCGTGGGCCCGGCCCTCCACCCATCTATCGACGGCTGAAACGTCCATGATCGCTGCTGTCACCTTTGACTTTTGGGATACCCTGGCCATCGATGACTCGGATGAACCCAAGCGGGCTGCCCTCAACCTGCCCAGCAAAGCCGAAGCCAGGGTCCAGCTCTTCGTGAACCGGGTCACCGCGCTCCACCCCCACATCAGCCGGGAACGGGCAGCGGAAGCCTACCAGCGGGCCAACCAGCGCTTTCGAGAAGACTGGCATAACAACCACCGCACCCCCAGCGTGGTCACCCGCCTCTACTACGCCTACGAATATCTGGGCCTGGAGCCGGCGCCCGGCCAGTACGCCCGATTGGTGCGGGAGGTGGACGAGCTAGCCCGGGAGATCGAGGCCATGGAGATTCGGATCCAGCCCGACTTCGTCCCCGGCCTGCACCAGACCCTGCAGATCCTGTCCCAAGAGTACCGGCTGGGCATCATCTCCGACACCATCCACACCCACGGCCGGGGGCTGCGTTATCTGTTGCAGCGGCAGGGGGTGCTCCAGTACTTCAGCTGCTTTGTCTTTTCCGACGAGGTGGGCGCGTCCAAGCCGTCGCCGGAGATCTTCCGGCGGGCTGCGGTGAGCCTGGGCTTCAACCCGTGGAACATCGTCCACGTGGGCGACCGGGAGGAGAACGACGTGGTGGGCCCCCGCTCCATCGGCATGCGGGCCATCCTCTTCACCGGCATCATCGACCGGGGCAGCGGCCGCACCCGGGCCCACGCCGTCTGTCGCGACTTCCGCCAGTTACCCGACATCATCCGCCGCCTGCGCTAACGGAGCTCAGCCATGCACCCTTCCCCATCCGATCACCCTGCTGTCGCCGAGGCGGTTGCGGTGCTGGCCGAGCGTTTCATGGCCTGTTTCCCGGCCACCGCCGCTCGCCCCCGCACCGTGGGCCGGGAGGCCGAGTACCCGGTGGTCACGGCCACGGGCGAAGCCGCGGATGTGCGTCGCCTTTGGGAGTATCTCCTGGCCCGAGGCGACCTGGAACCCAAGTACGACGACGGCACCCGCAACCTGATCGTGGCCCTGACCGGCGAGGACTACTCCTACGCCCTGGAAGTGGGCGTGGGCACGGTAGAGATCAATACCCGGCCCTGCCCGGATCTGTTCACCCTGCAGGAAATTCTAGAGGCCGCGGTGACCCGGCTGGTGCGAGCCGCGGCCCGGCGGAGCTGGATGGTGCTGGGCTACGGTATCCAGCCGCTCTCGCCGCCGACCCTGCGCCTCATGTCCCCCAAACAGCGCTATCAAAGCCTCTACCGGGCCATGGGCGCGGAGTGGCTCTGGTATACGGTTACCGCCAGCGACCAGGTCCAGATCGACATTGGCCGGGATGAAATGGTGGAGATGCTCAACCTGGGCAATCTGATGGCGCCGGTCATCATCGCCCTCTGTGCCAACTCGCCCGTCTATGAGGGCCGGCTGAGTCCCTTCTGCAGCGGCCGGGAAGGGCGCATGGCCCAGATCCACGCCAGCGAGCACCGCCACGGCATGCCGGCCCGCCCCTACACCAGCATCGTCGACTACGTGGATACCGTCTCCCAGGCCACCTTCCTGATCTTGCGGGCCGACAACGAGGTGGTGCCCAGCTCCCGGCTCTTCACCGAGTATCTGCTGGAGCACGGCCCTGACTTCGAGGCCTTCCTCTTCCACGAGCACTACATCTGGAACAGCGCACGGTTGCGGGCCGCCTACGGCACCATCGAGATCCGGCCGGCCTGCCAGCAACCGTGGCGGGAGCACATGGCCGCCATGGCCCTCAGCCTGGGGCTCATCGAAGCGGCCAGCGAGATCCTGGCCTATGTGCAGGAAGTGTTGGGGGAAGGGTATTGGGAGATCATGCGGACCTATCACCGGCAGGTCATCGCCCAGGGCCTGGCCGCGCCCCAGCCGGCCCCCCGCTTCCTCTACCGTATCGTGGCCATGGCCGAGGAAGCTCTGCGCCGGCGGGGCTTCGGCGAGGAACGGCTGCTCCTTCCCATTCACAACCGGCTGCAACGGCAGCTAAACCCGGCCCAACAGGCCCGCCGCATCTTCCAGGTGGACGGCCTCCACGGCCTGCTGGCCCACGCTGCCATCCGCCCGGCCCTCACCAGACCGGCATTGTCTTAAAGGCCTCTGCGTAGGGTACCTGGATCGCCTGGCCCGCCCGGGCGTCCATCTCCTTCATCCAATCCAGGTTTTTCTCCCCGTCCGGAAACTGGCTGCGGTGGGCCAGGCAGGCGGCCACCTTGCGTTCATAGGCGGCGCTTACGTCCACAAACACGTCCGGCTCCCGTTGGGTGGCGAAGAGGAAGATCCGGGCCAGGCGGCTGAGGCCGGCGCCGTTTTCGGCCAGATGCTCCGGCCGGTAGAGGGGCATTTTGGAGGGCATGTAGGCGTCCAGCGCGGCCTGCCCCGCGGCCCGATGGTCCGGGTGGATCTGGCCGGGCCAGTAGGGGTCAAAGGTGAAAAGGGTGTCGGCCTGGGTGAGGCGATAGAGCCGCGCGATCTGGGCCCGCAGCTCCAGGCTGGCCACCAGCTCGCCGTCGTGGTGGCCCAGGTCGTAGACCCGGCGGATGCCCAACAGGCGGGCGGCCTCTTCGGCCTCAGCCAGGCGGGTGGCGGCCAGGGCCGGTCGCAGGGTGCCGGCCTCGCGGGTGCCGATGTCCCCCAGGGGGCAGTTGACGGAGAAGATCTCCACCCCCCGTTCGGCCAGCATGGCCACCGTGCCGCCGCAGATGCATTCCAGGTCGTCGGGGTGGGCCGCCACCACGATCAGCCGCTGGGCTTCTGCAAAGGCCTCCAGCCCGGATCGTTTGCTTTCCAGGGTTCCCATGGTTTACCCTTCCACCGGCATGGCCCCACGGGCGTCGACGGTTGCAGGTTCCAGCTCCTCGGCGGGCGCCACCCAAACCAATACGTCGTAAAATGTGGCGCCGGCGCCCATATCCGCCTCGTCCTGGGCGGTGAGTTGGTTGACGTTGCGGCCATCCGGGCTCAGTTTGGCCCACCAGATGCCCGGCACCAGCACGGTGCCCGGCACGATGTCGACCGTCACCACGGCCGTCAGGGTGAGGCGCCCCCGTTCATTCCAGATCGTGACCGGCGCGCCGTCCACCACCTGGCGGGGGGCGGCGTCGTCCGGGTGGATCTGGAGCGTTGGGGCCCCTTCCCGGCGGCGCAGCCGCTCCACGTTGACGAAGGTGCTGTTCAGGAACGAGTGGGCCGGCGGCGAGATGCAGGTGAGGGGGCGGTGGGCGGTGGGGCCATCCTTCCCTGCGACCGGTTGCTGCCAGGCCGGCGGCGTGTAGGTGGGCAAGGGATCATAGCCGGCGTCGGCCAGGCGCTGGCTGTAGAACTCGCACTTACCGCTGGGGGTGGGAAAGTTGCCTTCGGCGAAGGGGAGGAAGGGGTCTGGCAGGTTCAGGCGCACGAAGCCCCGCTCCAGCAGGGCCTGCCAGGTGACGGTGGCGAAGCGGGGGTGGCGTTGGGCCGCGATGAGCTCCTGCAAGATCTCCACATCGCCCTGGGCAAAGCAGGGTTCCCGGTAGCCCATGGCCGCAGCCAGCCGACGGAAAATTTCGCTATTGGGCAGGCTCTGGCCCACCGGCTCGATGGCAGGCCGGTTCAGGGCCAGGTGGAGGTGTCCGTAGGGCTTGATCAGGTCCCAGTGCTCCAGCTGGGTGGTGGCCGGCAACACGTAATCGGCGTAGTCTGCCGTGTCGGTCTGGAAGTGCTCCAGCACCACGGTGAAGAGGTCTTCCCGCTGCAACCCCCGCAGGACGGCCGCCTGATCCGGGCAGACGGCTGCCGGGTTGGCGTTGTAGACCAGGAGGGCCATCACCGGGGGGCCTGCCTCTTCTGGCGTGGGGACGGGGTCCACGGGCCGGGGGTGGTAGTGGGCCCGGGCCCGGATGGCCGGGTCGAGGCTCAGGGCGTCGCCCAGGCGGTTCATGTTGATGGTGCGCGGGGTGCGTCCCTGGAGCAGGTCCGGGCGGTAGAGGCGGGCGGTGTCCAGGTGGCGGAAGGCGCCGCTGCTGCTGAGCTGGATGCCGCCGCCCACCTCCCGCCAGGCGCCCACCAGGGCGGGCAGGCAGGCGATGGTGCGCACGGCCATGCCGCCCCCGGCGTGGCGCTGCATGCCGTAGTTGATGCGGATGGCCGCGGGGCGGGTGGTGGCGTACTCCCGGGCCAGGGTGCGGATGCGCCCGGCCGGCACGCCGGTCAACTCGGCGGCCCGTTCTGGCGTCCACCCGGCCACCCGTTGGGCCAGGGCGTCGAAGCCCAGGGTATGGCGGGCCACGTAGTCGGCGTCGTGCAGGCCTTCCGCCACGATGACGTGCATCAGGGCCAGGGCCAGGGCGCCATCGGTGCCGGGGCGGATGGGGATCCACTCGTCGGCGGCCCGGGCGGTGCGGGTGCGGGCCGGGTCGATGACGATGACCCGGGCGCCCTGGTGCCGTGCCGCCTGGATGAAGGGCCAGAGGTGCGCGTTGCTGGTGAGGGTGTTGCTGCCCCAGATCAGGATCAGGCGGGCATGGGCAAAGGCCTGGGGCTCCAGCCCTTCGGTTGCGCCGATGGTGGCCACATAGCCTTCGAAGCCGGCTTCCGAGCAGATGGTGCGGGCCAGCTGGCTGGCGCCCATGCGGTGGAAGAAGCGTTTGGCCATCCCCTCCCCCTGGAGGTAGCCCATGGTGCCGGCGTAGGAGTAGGGGAGAACCGCCTCTGGGCCAAAGGTGGCGATGATTTCCTGCAGGCGGGCGGCGATTTCAGCAAGGGCTTCGTCCCAGGAGACGGGGACAAACGGGCCGCTGCCCTTGGGGCCTACCCGGCGCAGGGGCGTGGTGAGCCGGTCGGGGTGGTAGGTGCGCTCCAGGTAGCGGTCCACCTTGGCGCAGAGGCGGCCTGCGGTGACCGGATGGTGGGGATGGCCCCAGATGTCCACGGCCCGGCCGCTCTGTCGCTCTACGGCCACCTGCCAGCTGCAGGTGTCGGGACAGTCGTGGGGGCAGGCGCCGGTGATGATGGCGATGGCAGGGTCGTGCTGGTAAGAGGTGAGTTTAGACATGGTCTTTGCCTTGAACGAGAAGATGCAGACGCTGTTGGCGTAGTGTAGCAAAAGAGCCGCCCGGCCGCAAAAGAGGCATGCCCGGGGGCATCCCAGGTTGTGCAGGTTGTACAAGCCGTGCAGGAGGAAGTTTGGACAGATTCGCGCTGGCGCAGAGGCTGCCGCCCGGTTATAGTCTAGGG
>FWPU01006094.1_pt1 | contig 24858 bp, 20 predicted proteins | sample 2228361 | NCBI WGS metagenome assembly FWPU01 (sample SAMEA103939777, study PRJEB20133) | metagenome | reverse complement strand
TCGGCGAGCCCTTCGGGACGCTCTGGCAGCGCCTGGGCGACGAGCACGGGCCGCGTGAGGCCGCGCGCCGCTTCGCACACGAGCGGGACCGCCTGCCGCCGAGCGTCGCCGGCATCGAGGTGCTGGCGGCGAGCGCACGCGACTCCGACGCGCTGCTCGAGGTCGCGTCATGGGCCGCGCGCAGGCCGCCACCGAGCTGGTGCGCGCGCAGGCCCGGCCGCTCAAGATGCCCGGGCTCGCGCGCGCCTTCGAGGCACTCGCCCGCCAGGCGCGCGAGGAGGACTGGACGCACGAGGAGTACCTCTACGAGGTCCTCGCGGCCGAGCTCGCGTCGCGCGCCGAATCGGCCGTCCGCCAGCGCCTGCACGCCGCCCGCTTCCCCGAGCACAAGCCGCTCGACAGCTTCGACTTCGCCGCCGCGCACGGCATCGATGCGAAGCTCGTCCTCGAGCTGGCGCGCGGCGAGTGGATCGAGCGCGCCGAAAACGTGCTGCTCGCGGGACCGATCGGCACCGGCAAGACGCACCTCGCGATCGCGCTCGGCATCGAAGCCGCACGCCAGCGCCGCCACGTCGGCTTCTGGCGCGCCGCCGACCTGGTCCGCACGCTGCTCGAAGCGCGCGACGCCCGCGAGCTGACCCGTCTGCAGCGCCGGCTCGCCCGCCTTCACTTGCCGATCGTCGACGAGCTCGGCTTCGTACCCTTCGACCGCCCTGGCGGCGAGCTGCTCTTCAATCTAGCTGCCCGGGGTCGCATCCGGTAGCGGATGCCCCCGATGAGCACGTCCACCTTCTCCGGTAGGAGCGCGATCGTCACCGGCGCCGCGAGCGGCATCGGGCGCGAGATCGCGCGGCAGATGGCGCGCGACGGTGCGCGCGTCTTCCTCGCCGACCTCGACCTCGCAGGCGTCGAGCAGGCGGCGGCGGAGATCACCTCCGCGGGCGGCACCGCCGAGGCGATGCGCGTCGACGTCGCGAAGCGCGAGGACGTCCAGGCGCTGGTCGATCGCGCGGTCGCGGTCCACGGGCGGCTCGACTACATCTTCAACAACGCGGGCGTCGCGATCTTCGGCCCGATCGAGCACATGACGCTCGACGACTGGGACCGGATCATCGACGTGAACCTGCGCGGCGTCGCCTACGGCGCGGCGCTCGCGTACAAGCAGATGGTCCGCGCCGCGATCGAGGAGGCCGAGCGGGGCTCGCCGAGGGCGGGATTCCGATCGGCTCAATGCTCGTGCACGACGGCCGGAGCAGCATCGCGGGCAAGGCCGTTGACCGAGCTTCGGACCTCGGTACGGTGAAGGCATGGACCTCGCGCTCGAGGAGAAGATCGACCAGGCGATCGCCGAGTCCTTCCCCGCGAGCGATCCGCCCTTCTGGACGCTCGGCTTCGCGCAGCCGGATCGAGCGGATGGTGAGAGGCAGCCAGCTCGAGCGCCCGCCGATGACCCGCGCTGGCGCGAGGTCGCGACGGAGGGGCTGCCGCCGCCGGGCGTCGACGTGCTGGTCTGGTCGCCCGTGGAGGCCAGGCAGACGGTCGCCCGGCTGAGCACGACGCGCAACGCGGCGGGCGGATCGAGGAGCGAGTGGCTCGACCAGCGCTCCATCGCGGTGCGCGGCGTCACGCACTGGCGGCCGCTCCCCGAGCCGCCGCGCTCCTGACGCTCGGCGGCTGGGGCTCTGCGGCTCATCGCGCCGAAGGTTCATCCTACCCCGGCGCGGGGAAAGCTGCTAGAAGCAGGACGTACGCGAGGCCGGAATCGCGAGCGCAACCGGAGCCCGGGCGCAGACGTCCCGCGGAGGGGTCGGGCAGCCGCAAGGCTGGCTCCAGGTGCGGCGGCGCATCGCGCGCACGATCGCGATCACCGCGTTCGGGCTCGTCGCGCTCGTCGTGCTGATCGCGACCGGGCGGGTCGACGCGACGGGTGTTGCGATCTTCGCCTTGTTCTTCGTCCCGACGCTGGTCGGCATCGAGGTCGGCTACCACCGCTTCCTCTCGCATCGCGCCTTCTCGGCGGGCCCCGCGGTGCGCGCGGCGTTCGCGGTGCTCGGCGCGATGGCGATGCAGGGACCGCCGTCGTTCTGGATCACGACGCACCGCCGCCACCATCGCTTCTCCGACGAGCCGCGGGACCCTCACGCGCCGAGCGAGCCCACGACGCCGCTGCGCCGGTTCTGGCACCTGCACGTCGGCTGGCACTTTGATCCCGACGCGGTGATGATCGAGCGGCTGGACTTCCTCCGCTACTCGCGCGACCTCGCACGCGACCCGGTGCTCCAGCGCGTCGAAGGTCTCTACCCCTGGATCGTCGCAGCCGGCTTCGTCCTGCCCGCGCTCGCCGGCGCGCTCGCCTACGGCACCCTGCAGGGCGCCGTGCTCGGCTTCCTCTGGGGCGGCCCGATCCGCATCTTCGCCGTCAATCAGATGATCTGGGGCACGAACTCCGTGTGCCACACCTTCGGCGCGCACCCGTTCGAGAGCGGCGATCGCAACACGAGCGTCTGGTGGCTCGCCCTCCCCTCGTTCGGCGCCGGCCGGCACAACGCCCACCACGCCTTCCCCGGCTCGGCCCGGGGCGGCTTCGGGCTGCTCGAGCCGGATTTCGGCTACCTCGTGGTGCGCGGGCTCGAGGCGCTGGGGCTGGTGTACGACGTGCACGTGCCGGACCCAGAGGCGATCCGGGCGCGGCGGCGGGTGGCGGTCGGCTGATCGCGGCGGATCACGGCCACAGCGACATCGAGCGAACGCCCAGCAGCCGCACCACGGCTCCCGTCGTCAAGAGGACCGCCAGGGCGAAGATGCGCGCGTGATGTCCGCGTAAGGTCAGTCGGCGTGACGCCTGGGACGGGTTCGCCGTCGTTGCCATGTCAGCCGACCGGTTGACCCAGGGTCGTGCGAGCACGAGGCCGCCGACCAACGCGACCTTACGGCAGATCCTCAGCCAGTACGATGCCCCACCGAAACTTCTCGACCCGGTAGCCAACCGGCGGAACTCGATCTGCCATTGCTCCCAAGTTCGCGCCACGAACCCGCCGCTGAAAAATTCACGTGGAGCCAGAGCGATGACTCCGAGAATCGCGTTGGCGGTTCCTTCAGGGGGAGCGAGGCAGAGCCCTCGCGCGTACAGCAGCGGCCCTCCTTCCCCCCCAAAAGACCCTTCAGACCCTTGATCTCAACCGCTACCTAGGCCCCCGGAGAGCTCAGCTGAAGATTGGAGTTGACCCGGTTCCGTGGACGATGCTCCCTTTCGGGGAGAGAGGAGTCCACGGTGCCAAAGAGCCATACGCCATACCCGCCAGAGTTCCGGCGACGGATGGTCGAGCTCGTTTTGCTCTGGTCGGAATCCGGAAGAGCTGGCGCAGGAGTTCGAGCCGTCCGCGCAGGCGATCCGCAACTGGGTCCGGCAGGCGGATCGCGACGACGGTCGCCGGCACGACGGATTGACGACCGACGAGCGGCAGGAGCTCACGCGACTGCGTCGCGAGAACCGCGCTCTGCGTGAAGAGCGCGAGATCCTGAAAAAAGCCGCGCCCTGGTTCGCTCGGGAGACCGGCTCGATCCCGCCGAAGGATTCGAGTTCGTGAGAGCGCATCAGGCCGCCCATCGCATCACCACGTTGTGTCGCACGCTGGGGGTCTCCGTCAGCGGCTACTACGCGTGGCGCGTCCGGCCGGCGTCGTCGCATGCGAGGGAGGACGCGGAGCCGACGGCGAAGATCCGTGCGATCCACGAGCGCTCGCGCGCGACGTACGGCGCGCCGCGCATGCCGAGCTGAAGGCGCTTGGTGTCGAGGTGGGCCGCAAGGGCGTTGCGCGCCTCATGCGAGCGGCGGGCTTGGCTGGCGCGTGCCGGAGAAAGTGAATCGGCACGACCCACCGCGACCGCGATGCGCGCCCCGCGCCGGATCTCGTCGAGCGACGCTTCAGTGCCGACGGCCCGAACAAGCTCTGGGTGGCCGATATCACCTACATCCCGACGGCAGCGGGCTTCCTGTTCCTCGCGGTCGTGCTCGATGCGTGGAGCCGTCGGGTCGTCGGCTGGGCAATGGCGGCGCACCTGCGCACCGAGCTCGTGCTCGACGCGCTCGACATGGCGCTGATGAAGCGCCGACCGCGCGACGTGATTCATCACTCCGACCAGGGCTGCCAATATACGTCTATCGCGTTCGGGTTGCGCTGCCACGAGACGTGCGTGCGCCCGTCGATGGGATCCGTCGGCGATGCGTACGACAACGCGCTGTGCGAGAGCTTCTTCGCGACGCTCGAATGCGAGCTGCTCGATCGTCGCCGCTTCAAGAACCAGATCGAGGCCCGCATGGCGGTCTTCGACTTCATCGAGGGCTGGTACAACCCGCACCGTCGGCACTCGTCCCTCGATTACCTGTCACCGATGAACTACGAGCTCCGAACCGGCGTCGAGATCAAAGCCGAAAGCAATCAACCCTCCGCGGAACCGGGGTAACTCCACTCCGCCGGCTCGCTGGCGGGAGGGTTGGCGCCCCCGGCGGTGGCTTGCAGGGGTCTGCTCTCCTACACGGTCCTTCGCGGCGTGCGGCTGTACGAGGAGCTCTCCGTTGTGTCGGGATCGCCACGGCGGGTTAGAGAGCTCTCGACACTGAGCGCGCCCGGGGTGAATCGAACACCCGACCTACAGATTCGAAGTCTGCCGCTCTATCCAACTGAGCTACGGGCGCGTGCCAGCCTCTCTAACGCGCAATCAACACATCGCGCCGCCCGAGTTCAAGCGGGGCGGCCTCCCGGCTTGACACCCGAGCTCTTCTGGTCGTTGCAGACCCGGCAGCTTTCCGGAAAGCTCGCCGCTGCGACGGCGCGCCAGCGGGGAGGTGACGTCCCCGGGTGCCGGGGAGGCCGACCATGATCGAGAGACCGACCGCGATCCCGCCGGACGAGCGGGGCCTCGCCGTGATGGCGCACCTCTCCGGGCTCTCGGGCTACCTCATTCCCTTCGGCGGCATCCTCGTGCCCTTCGTCATCTGGATCGTCAAGCGGGACTCGGAGACCATCGCGCGCATTGGGCAGCAGGTGGTGTTGCTCAACGTCGCCGTCCTCCTGTTCCTCGTCGCCGGCGCCGGCCTCGCGCTCTCGGAAGCCTTCGAGCCGACGGGGCTCCCGGCGGACGGCTTCCCGCTCGGTCATCTGTTCGCGCTCGCGACGCACGGCTTCTCGCTCGGCCTCCTGGTCGAGTTCGCGCACGGCGCGGCCCGTACCGTGCTCCTCGCCGTCGCCGTCGTTCTGCCGGTCGTGGGCGCCATCAAGGCGAGCCAGGGCGAGTACTACCGCTATCCGGTGATCGGGCGCTCCCTCCGAGCGCGCGATGAGAGGCGACGACGAGATCCCGGCGGCGGACCGCGGCATGGCGGCCCTCGCGCATCTGTCGGGGCTCTCGGGCTACGCGATCCCGCTCGGCGGCATCATCGTTCCGCTGATCATCTTCCTCGCGACCAGGCGGGACTCGGTCTACATCGCGCGCATCGCCCTGCAGGCGATCCTGCTGAACGTCGCGACCTGGATCACCTTGATCGTGTGCGCCGTCGGCATGTTCGTCACGGCGCTCGGGACCCCCGTCTTCGCCTCGGGCGACTTCACGCCCATCGGCCTCCTCCTCATCTTCGCGCTTGCTGCGGGCTTCGGCATCGTCTTCATCGGGGCTCTCGCCCTGCCGATCGTCGGCGCGGTCAAGGCGAACCGCGGGGAGTACTACCGGTATCCGGTGGTCGGCCTATCGCTGCCCGATGACGCCTGAGCGACACATCGACGCGGACGCGCTCGTCGCATCCGCGCGCGAGACGACCGGCCTCGACGACCTCGGTCCCGACACCTGGCGCGAGGGCCTCCACCGCCTGGTCGACGCGCTCAACGCCGAGGCGCGCCTCAACGACATCGGCGTGCAGATCGCGACGGGCGAGATCCTCATGTACTTGACGAACCGGCTGCGCATCGTCGACTGGCACCGGCAGCACCCGGAGCTCGAGGCGCAGGACGTGACGCCGCCGGTCGTCATCATCGGCCAGGGCCGCACCGGCACCACCATCCTGCACGACGCGCTCGCACAGGACCCGGCGCACCGCGTCCCGCTCACCTGGGAGGTCGACCGGCCGCTGCCGCCGCCCGAGACCGCGACCTACGAGACCGACCCGCGGATCGACGAGGTGCAGCAGCAGCTCGACATGACCGAGCTCATCGTCCCGAGCTTCAAGTCGATGCACCCGATCGGCGCGCGGCTCGCGCAGGAGTGCGTGCGGATCACCGCCGGCGACTTCCGCAGCATGATCTTTCCGACCCAGTACCGCGTGCCGTCCTACGCGCGCTGGCTCCTCTACGAGGCCGACATGGCGCCGGCCTACCGGTGGCACCGGCGCTACCTGCAGGTCCTGCAGGCGCGCCACCGGGCGGAGCGCTGGGTGCTCAAGTCGCCGGGCCACGTGTGGTGCCTGCCGGATCTCCTCGCCGAGTACCCGAACGCGCTCCTCGTGCAGACGCACCGCGACCCGCTGCGGATCATCGCGTCGGTCGCCTCCCTTCTCTCGACGCTCCGCCGGCTCGCGAGCGACGAGACCTCGATCGCCGAGGGGGCAAACGAGTTCGCCGAGTACCTGATCGACGGCCTCGACCGCTCCGTCGACGCGCGCGAGAGCGGCACCGTTCCGGCAGCGCGGGTGATCGACGTCCACGTCCGCGACTTCCTCGCCGACCCGATCGCGACCGTGCGCGCGATCTACGAGCGGCTCGGCCTCGAGCTGACGCCCGTCGCGGAGCAGAAGATGCGCGCCTTCCTCCAGGCGAACCCGCAGGACAAGCACGGCGTCCACCGCTACTCCTTCGCCGACACGGGGCTCGACGCGGGCCTGTGGCGCGAGCGGGCGGCGCGCTACCAGCGCTACTTCGACGTCGACTCGGAGGTCTGACATGGCCTACCCGACGCTCGCTCTCGAGCAGGACGGGCCGATCGCCCGCGTCTGGCTCGACCGGCCGGAGCGGCGCAACGCGCTCTCGCCGCTCGTCCTCGAGGAGATCGCCGAGCTCTTCCGGGCGCTGCAGCGCGAGTTCACGACGCCGGTCGTGATCCTCGGCGGGCGCGGCAAGTCGTTCTGCGCCGGCGCCGACCGGAAGGAGCCGCCCGTGCAGCTCGCCCGCGGCTCGGGCGCCTCCGCCCGCGAGCGCCGCTGGGTCGCGCAGGCGGGACGCCGCGCGGTCGAGGCGATCGAGAGCTGCGAGGCGATCACCATCGCCCGGCTGCAGGGGCACGTGATCGGCGGCGGGGTCCTGCTCGCCGCCGCCTGCGACCTGCGCGTCGCCGCGAGCAACACCGCCTTCCAGATCCCCGAGGTCGACCTCGGCATCCCGCTCACCTGGGGCGGCGCGCCGCGGCTCGCGCGCGAGGTCGGGATGGCGCGGGCGCGCGAGCTGATCCTGCTCTGCGAGCGCTTCGACGCGGCGGCGGCCGAGCGCTACGGCCTCGTGAACCGCGTCGTCCCGCCCGACGAGCTCGACGCGGCGGTCGACGACTGGGCGCGCCGCCTCGCCGCGAAGCCGCCCTGGGCGCTGCACATGACCAAGACCCAGTTCCGCGCCTACGCGCGGAGCACGGTGCTCGGCGACGTCACCGAGGGCGACGCCGATCTGCTCACGAGCGCGACCTCGGAGGACCCGACCCGCTTCCTCCTGTCGCGCAAGTGACGGCGGGCCGCGCGACGCCCGGCCCCGCGCCGTGCGGGTCAGAGGGTCGGCACCCCGCGCCGCCGCGGACCCAGCGGGAACGCCTCGTCGATCCGGGCGATCTCCTCCTCGTCGAGCACCAGGCCGTCCGCCGCGGCGTTGTCCTCGACGTGCGCGACCCTTGCCGCCTTGGGGATCACGAACACCGACGGGCGGCGCGCCAGGAAGGCGAGCGCGACCTGCCGCGGCGACGCCCCGTGCGCCTCGGCGATCTCGGCGAGCGTGCGCCCGGGGCCGCGCTTCACCGAGGGGAAGCGGCCCGCGCCGAACGGGCTGTAGGCGACCACCGCGACCCGGTGACGCTCGCACCAGGGAATCACCTCGTGCTCGATCGCGCGCTCCTCGAGGTGGTAGAGCACCTGGTTGCAGACGATCCGCCCGTCGCCGACGATCGCCCGCGCCTCCTCGAGGTCCTCGACCGCGAAGTTGCTCACGCCGTAGCTCCGGATCTTGCCCTGCTCGACGAGCGTCTCGAAGGCGCGCAGCGTCTCCTCGAGCGGCCGCCGGCCGCGCCAGTGCAGCAGGTAGACGTCGAGCACGTCCGTGCCGAGACGCTCGAGGCTCCGCTCGCAGGCGCGGATCGTTTCCTCGTACGAGGCGTTCTGCGGCAGGACCTTCGACACGAGGAACACCTCGTCCCGCCGCCCCTCGATCGCCTCCCCCACCAGCTCCTCGACCCGGCCGCTGCCGTACATCTCGGCGGTGTCGATGTGCGTCAAGCCAAGATCGAGGCCCCGGCGGAGGGCGCGGATCGCGGCCCGCGGGTTCTCCTCCATCTCCCACGTGCCCTCCCCGATCCAGGGAACGGGCACGGCCTTTGGCCCGAACGGCCGGCGTGCGACGCTCATCTCCAGCATTGTGGCACGTTCTCTGGCGGATGCCGCACGCCGGAGCGGCCCGCGGGTGTGGCGTCGAGCGAGAATTTCGCCCATGATCGGCTTCCGGGGAGGGAAGGCCATGCTGGAAGTGCTGGCGAGGTACTGGTGGGCGCTCGTGCTGCGCGGCGTCCTGGGGATCGTCTTCGGCGTGCTCGCGTTCCTGTGGCCGGGGGCGACGATCGAGGTGCTGGTCCTGTTCTTCGGCGCCTACATGCTGGTCGACGGCGTCTTCACCCTGATCGCGGCGATCGGCGGCCGCGCCCGGACGCAGCACTGGGGGCTCCTCCTCCTCGAGGGGCTCGCCGGCATCGCGATCGGCGTCATCACCTGGATCGCGCCCGGCGCGACGGCGTTCGCGCTGCTCATGTTCATCGCCGCCTGGGCGCTGGTGACCGGGGTGCTCGAGATCATCGCCGCGATCCGCCTGCGCAAGGAGATCGAGGGCGAGATCTGGCTCGCGCTCGCGGGGATCCTGTCGATCGCCTTCGGCGTCCTGCTGGTCGTCTTCCCGCTCGCGGGGGCGGTGAGCCTCGTCTGGCTGCTCGCCTTCTACGCGATCTTCTTCGGCATCGTGCTCGTCGTGCTGGGCTTCCGTCTGCGCGGCATGACGCACGGCCCCGGCGGCGCCGGCGCGGCCGTGCCGGCCTGAGACGATCGGCGCTGCGATTTGCTCGCGCGGCGCCCGCCGCTAGGCTTCTCGGGAGCCCGCACGCCGGGCTCCCGAGAAGGAGGATCGCCCATGCCGCTCGCACGCCAAGCCCTGCCCGCTTCGCGAGGCCGCCGCCGCATCGCGGCTGCGGGCGTGGCGCTCGCCCTGCTCGCGTCCGCGGCGCTCCTTGCGCCGCGCGCGGCGCGCGCCGCCGGAATGCTCGCGCCGGGCGACACGTTCCCCGAGTGGAGCCTGCGCGACCAGACGCGGCAGATGGTCCGCTCGCAGGACATGGCGGGCAAGACCTACCTCCTCTGGTTCTACCCGAAGGCGATGACGCCGGGCTGCACGGCGGAGGGCCAAGCGCTGCGCGACAGCTTCTCCGCCTTCACCGAGAAGGGCGTCGAGGTGCTCGGCGTGTCGTTCGACAGCCCGGAGGAGAACCGGCGCTTCGCCCAGACGGAGGGCTTCCCCTTCCGCCTGCTGAGCGACGACGGGGGCCTCGCGATCGCGGTCGGCGCCGCCGACGCGCGCGACCAGGCGACGCCGCGCCGGATCTCTTACCTGGTCGGCCCGGACGGCAAGGTGCTGCGCGCGTACGCGAGCGTCAATCCGGCGACCCACGCCGAGGAGGTGCTGCGCGACGTGAGCGCGCTCACCAGCGAGGCGCCGCCCGCGTCCTGACGGCGGTCGCGGGAGCTCAGCGGTACTGCGGCGCGGGCGTCGTGCCACGGCCCCGCGCCGGCTCGGGCACCGCGCTCGCGATCGCGCGCCAGCCGAGGACGATCAGCAGCACGCCCGAGGCAAGGAACGCCCAGTCGTAGACCGACGGGCCGAGCCGCTCGACGACGTGGTGCAGGTGCAGCACGTGGTGGTCGAGCACGCCCTCGACCAGGTTGAAGAGCCCCCAGCCGAGCGCCAGCGAGCCGAGGAAGGTCCGGGTCGGCAGGGGAGCCGTCCGGCGCTGCGCCGCGCGGAACAGCAGCCAGACGCCGAGCGCCGTCACGAGCCAGGTGACGACGTGGAACAGCCCGTCCCAGAACATGTTCACCTCGACGTTCGCGACGGTGTCCTTCGGCAGGAATCCGGTGAGCATCCCGTGAAGCTGCAGGACCTGGTGGAACAGGATGCCGTCGAGGAAGCCGCCGAGCCCGATGCCGAGAACCGTGCCCGCGGTGACGAGCGGCCGCTCGCGGTCCCTCACGGATGCCTCCTCTCGCGCGCCACGCCGCGACGCCGCAGGAGACGGTGCGGCGGCCAGGCGAAGCGAAGCGCCGCGACCAGCGCGAGCAGCACGGGGAACGGCGCGAGGGTGCTCGCGAGCGTCGGGAGGAACTCGGCGTTGAAGATCGCGGCGCGGACGATCCCGCCGGTCTCGCCGTTGCACACCGGGCAGGCGAGCGCCGGCGTCGCGACGGCGAGGAGCGCGAGCGACGCGGCGGGAAGGCGCAGCATGCCGGGCTCGCGTCGCAAGCGTCGTGCCCGGCGCCGGGAGCAAATGGCGCCTTCACTTCAGCCGCGCGGCGCTCGTTGGGCAACCGGCACCGATTCCGGCTAATCTCGCGGGGATGCGATTTCGACATGCCCTCGCCACGCTCGGTGCGTGGACGCTGCTCGCCGGCAGCGCCGCACCGACGCACCCCGCCGACGCCGACGCCGGTGCGCCCGCGCCCACAGGCACGCCCGCGGCTCCAGCGGCCGAAGCCGCCGCCGCGCCGGACGCCTCGCCGAGCGCCGCCCCGGAGGCCCACCCGACCGAGAGCACCGCACTCTCCACCGGGCACGGCATCGCGATGCACGGCGACCTCAAGTACCCGGCCGACTTCCGCCACTTCGACTACGTGAACCCCGACGCGCCGAAGGGCGGCCGCGTCAAGCAGGCGACGACCGGCACCTTCGACAGCTTCAACCCGTTCATCGTCCGCGGCAACCCGGCCGCCGGGATCTCGCTGATCTACGACACCCTCATGACCTCGTCGGCCGACGAGCCGTTCAGCGAGTACGGGCTGCTGGTCGAGAAGGTCGAGATGCCGGAGGACCGCTCGCGGGTCGCCTTCACGCTGCGTCCGGAGGCGCGCTGGCACGACGGCCAGCCGGTCACGCCCGAGGACGTGATCTTCAGCTTCGAGACGCTGCGCACCAAGGGCCAGCCGTTCTACCGCGCGTACTACGGCAACGTCGACACGGTGCGGAAGACCGGGCCCCGTACCGTCGAGTTCACCTTCAAGCCCGGCGAGAACCGCGAGCTGCCGCTCATCCTGGGCCAGATCCCCGTGCTGCCCAAGCACTGGTGGGAGGGCAAGGAGTTCGACTCGACCTCGCTCGAGCCGCCCCTCGGCAGCGGGCCGTACAAGATCAAGAGCTTCGAGCCCGGGCGGCGCATCGTCTACGAGCGCGTCAAGGACTACTGGGGACGCGACCTTCCGGTGAACGTCGGGCGCTACAACTTCGACGAGATCGAGATCGACTACTACCGCGACGACACGGTCGAGCTCGAGGCGTTCAAGGCGGGCGAGTACGACTTCCGCGTCGAGAGCTCGGCGAAGAACTGGGCGACCTCGTACGACACGCCGGCGCTGCGCAGCGGCCTCATGCGCAAGGAGGAGATCCCGCACCGGCGTCCCGCCGGGATGCAGGGCTTCGCGTTCAACACGCGCCGGCCGATGTTCCAGGACCCGCGGGTGCGCGAGGCGCTCAACTACGCGTTCGACTTCGAGTGGTCGAACAAGAACCTGTTCCACGACCAGTACACGCGGACGCGCAGCTACTTCGACAACTCCGAGCTCGCGGCGACCGGCGCGCCGACCCCCGCCGAGCTCGCGATCCTCGAGCCGTACCGCGGCAAGGTGCCCGGCGAGGTGTTCACCCGCGCCTACGAGCCGCCGAAGACCGACGGCTCGGGCGACAACCGGCAGAACCTGCGTCGCGCCGCCGAGCTGCTCGCCGAGGCCGGCTGGAAGGTCGACCCGAAGACCCGCAAGCTGACCAACGCCGACGGCCAGGTGATGGAGTTCACGATCCTCCTCGTGACGCCGCTCTTCGAGCGCATCGCCCTGCCCTACGTGAAGAACCTCGAGCGGCTCGGCATCAAGGCCCACGTGCGCACGGTCGACACGGCGCAGTACCGCCGGCTGCTCGACGAGTTCGACTACGACGTGATCGTCGCCAACTGGCCGCAGTCGCTGTCGCCGGGCAACGAGCAGCGAAGCTTCTGGTCCTCCGAGTACGCCGACCGCCAGGGCAGCCAGAACTACCTCGGCATCAAGGACCCGGTGGTGGACGAGCTCGTCGAGGCGGTGATCGCGGCGCCCGACCGGAAGAGCCTCGTCGACCGCGTGCGCGCGCTCGACCGCGTCCTCACCTGGGGTCGCTGGGTCGTGCCGCAATGGCACATCCCGTACGACCGCATCGCGTACTGGGACAAGTTCGGACGCCCGTCGGTCGTCCCCGAGATGGGCGTGCAGTTCGACACCTGGTGGATCGACCCGAAGAAGGCCGAGACGCTCGAGGCGAAGAAGCCGCGCGCCGAGAGCTGAGCGGCGCCCGCGTCCGGGGCTTGCGACAGGGATGCTCGCCTACATCGTCCGCCGACTGATCCTGCTGCTGCCGACGCTGGTCGGCATCATGCTGCTCAACTTCGTCGTGATCAACGCGGCGCCCGGCGGCCCGATCGAGCAGGTGCTGGCCCGCGTCCAGGGGACCGCCGCGCAGGCGACCGCGCGCATCGGGGGCGGCGGCCAGGGCGAGGCAGGCGGCGCGGTGGCGCGTTCCGGGCAGCCGTCCAGCGCAACGTCGAGCAAGTACCATGGGGCGCGCGGCATCGATCCTGCGTTCATCGCCGAGCTCGAGCGCCAGTTCGGCTTCGACAAGCCGCCGCACGAGCGCTTCCTCCTGATGATGTGGAACTTCCTGCGCTTCGACTTCGGCGAGAGCTTCTTCCGCGACCGCTCCGTCGTCTCGCTGGTGCTCGACAGGATGCCGGTGTCGATCTCGCTCGGCGTGTGGACGACGCTGCTCGTCTACCTGATCTCGATCCCGCTCGGCATCGCGAAGGCGGTGCGCGACGGCACGCGCTTCGACGTCTGGACCTCCGCCGCGGTGATCGTCGGCAACGCGATCCCGAGCTTCCTCTTCGCGATCCTGCTGATCGTCCTGTTCGCGGGCGGGCGCTACCTCGACTGCTTCCCGCTGCGAGGCCTCACCTCCGACGACTGGAGCGAGCTGAGCCTCTGGGGGAAGGTCGTCGACTACCTCTGGCACATCACGCTGCCCGTCCTGTCGATGGTGATCGGCGGGTTTGCGGGCCTCACCATGCTGACCAAGAACTCGTTCCTCGATCAGATCAACCAGCAGTACGTCGTCACGGCGCGCGCCAAGGGGCTCTCCGAGCGGCGCGTCCTCTACGGGCACGTGTTCCGCAACGCGATGCTGATCGTCATCGCGGGCTTCCCCGGGGCGTTCGTCGGCATGCTGTTCACCGGAGCGCTCCTCACCGAGGTGATCTTCTCGCTCGACGGCGTCGGGCTGCTCGGCTTCGAGGCGGCGATCAACCGCGACTACCCGGTGATGTTCGGCACCCTGTACTTCTTCACCCTGCTCGGGCTGCTGACCAAGCTCGTCGAGGACATCACGTACGTTCTCGTCGACCCCAGGATCGACTTCGAGAGGCGGGACTGATGGCGCCCGTCGCGAACGTGCGGAGCTGAAGCGCACCGCATGCAGCTCTCCCCTCTCACCCGGCGGCGGCTCGCGAACTTCCGCCGCAACCGCCGCGGCTACGGGTCGCTGTGGATCTTCACCGCGCTCCTCGTGCTCAGCCTCAACGCGGAGCTGATCGCCAACGACCGCCCGCTGCTCGTCCGCTACGACGGCCGCTTCTACTTCCCGGTCTTCGTCTCGTATCCCGAAACCGACTTCGGCGGCTTCTTCGCGACCGAGGCCGACTACACCGACCCGGCGGTGCAGGAGATGATCCGCGAGAAGGGCTGGATGATCTGGCCGCCGATCCCCTACAGCTACGACACGATCGTCCGCGACCTGCCCACCCCGGCGCCGTCGCCGCCCACCTGGCAGAACTGGCTCGGCACGGACGACCAGGCGCGCGACGTCGCGGCCCGCCTGATCTACGGCTACCGCCTGTCGGTCCTCTTTGGCTTGACGCTGACGATCCTGAGCTCGATCATCGGCATCGCCGCGGGCGCCGTGCAGGGCTACTTCGGCGGCCTCATCGACCTGCTCTTCCAGCGCTTCATCGAGATCTGGTCGGGGCTGCCGACGCTCTACCTGCTGATCATCCTGGCGAGCCTGGTGACGCCGAGCTTCTGGTGGCTCCTGCTGCTGATGCTGCTGTTCAGCTGGATGACGCTGGTCGGCGTCGTGCGCGCCGAGTTCCTGCGCGCGCGCAACTTCGACTACGTCCGCGCGGCGCGCGCGCTCGGCGTCGCCGACCCGCGGATCATCTGGCGGCACGTCCTGCCGAACGCGATGGTCGCGGCGCTCACCTTCCTGCCGTTCGTGACGAGCGGCGCCGTCGTGACCCTGACCGCGCTCGACTTCCTCGGCTTCGGGCTCCCGCCGGGCTCGCCGTCGCTCGGCGAGCTGCTCAAGCAGGGCAAGGACAACCTGCAGGCTCCGTGGCTCGGCTTCACGGGCTTCGCGACGATCGCGCTCATGCTGAGCCTGCTGGTCTTCATCGGCGAGGCGGTGCGCGACGCGTTCGACCCGCGGAAGACCTTCCGCGCCGACGACGACGAGCCGGTCAAAGCCGCCACGCTCGCGCCGGCGCCCCCTCCGCTGAGCGCCGCGACGGCCGAGCCGGCGGCGGCGGCCGTCGCCGCCGCGGCGTCCCCCGCCGGCAACCCGGGACACGCGCCCCCCGCCAAAGCCGCCCCGCCGCTGCTCGAGATCCGCGACCTGCGGGTGCGCTTCGGCGGCGGCGCGACCGCCTTCGACGCGGTCCGCGGCGTCTCGTTCGACATCGCGCGCGGCGAGACGGTCGCGCTGGTCGGCGAGAGCGGCTCGGGGAAGTCGGTGACCGCGCTCTCGATCCTGCAGCTTCTTCCCTATCCGCTCGCGAGCCACCCGAGCGGCAGCATCCGCTTCCAGGGCACGGAGCTGGTCGGCGCGAGCCCCGCGACGCTGCGCGAGATCCGCGGCGACCGGATCGCGATGATCTTCCAGGAGCCGATCAACTCGCTGAACCCGCTCCACACGATCGAGCGCCAGATCAGCGAGAGCATCCTGCTGCACAAGCGGATGAGCCCGGCCGCGGCGCGCGAGCGCACCCTCGAGCTCCTGCGGCTCGTCGGCATGCAGGAGCCCGAGCGGCGGCTCGGCGCCTACCCGCACGAGCTCTCGGGCGGACAGCGCCAGCGGGTCATGATCGCGATGGCGCTCGCCAACGACCCGGACCTGCTGATCGCCGACGAGCCGACGACCGCGGTCGACGTGACGATCCAGGCGCAGCTCCTCGAGCTGCTCGCCGACCTGCAGCGCCGCCTCGGCATGGCGATGCTCTTCATCACCCACGACCTCGGCCTCGTGCGCCGGATCGCCGACCGGGTATGCGTCATGCGCGCCGGCGAGATCGTCGAGAGCGGCGACGTCGAGACCACCTTCCGCGCGCCGAAGCATCCCTACACCCGCGCGCTGCTCGCGGCGGAGCCGCGCGGCGCGCCCGCGCCGATCGAGCCGCAAGCGCCCGTGCTGGTCCGCTGCGAGGACCTCCGCGTCCACTACCCGATCAAGGCCGGCGTGCTGCGCCGCACCGTCGACGTGGTGCGCGCGATCGACGGCGTGACCGTCGAGGTGCGCGAGGGCGAGACGCTCGGCGTGGTCGGCGAGAGCGGCTCGGGCAAGAGCACGCTCGGCCTGGCGCTCCTGCGCCTGATCACGAGCGACGGCCCGATCGAGTTCGACGGCGCGACGATCCAGGGCCTCCGCTCGCGCGCCCTGCGGCCGCTCCGCCGCGAGATGCAGATCGTCTTCCAGGACCCGTTCGGCTCGCTGAGCCCGCGCCTCTCGGTCGGGCAGATCCTCGAGGAGGGCCTTCTCGTGCACGGCCTCGGCGGGAGCGCGGCAGAGCGCACCGCGCGCATCGAGGCCGCGCTGCGCGAGGTCGACCTCGATCCGGAGACGCGGCACCGCTACCCGCACGAGTTCTCCGGCGGCCAGCGCCAGCGCATCGCGATCGCGCGCGCGATGGTGCTCGAGCCGCGCTTCGTCGTGCTCGACGAGCCGACCTCGGCGCTCGACGTCTCGGTGCAGGCGCAGATCGTCGAGCTCCTGCGCGCCCTGCAGCGGCGCCGGCGCATCGCCTACCTGTTCATCAGCCACGACCTGCGCGTCGTCCGCGCGATGAGCCACCGAGTCCTCGTGCTGAAGGACGGGCGGATCGTCGAGCAGGGAACGGCCGAAGAGATTTTCGCCTCGCCGCGCGAGAGCTACACGCGCGCGCTCACCGCCGCGGCCTTCGACTTGCGGGCGGTCGCAGGCGCCGCGGAGTAGCAACCCGACCGATCGGGGCCCCGCTTCGACCGCTTGGCCCGAGACCAGGGGCGCGCCGGCGCGCAAGGCTCGAATCGGCTTGCGCCCGGCGGTCCGGATGCGGCATTGTATGCGCCACCAGTTTTCGGGCGACCAACCCCCTCGGGTCGTCGAGTGGAGGGACTTCATGACCCGCAAGGCTCCCGGGCGAATTGCGCCCTTTTTTGTGCTTCCGTTGCTCGTCGCGTTCGGCTCCCCCCAGGCACAGGCCGATAGCTTCGTCAACTTCGAGACGGGACAGGTGCGACCGCTCGCCATGTCGCCCGACCAGAGCCGGCTCTTCGCGATCAACACGCCGGACAACCGTCTCGAGATCTTCGACGTCGGACCCGAGGGGCTCACGCACGCGGGATCGGTCCCCGTCGGCCTCGAGCCGATCGCCGTCGCGGCGCGGAACGACTCCGAGGTGTGGGTCGTCAATCACCTCTCGGACTCGGTGAGCGTCGTCGACGTCGCCTCCTCGCCGCCGCGCGTCGTCCGGACGATCAGCACCTGCGACGAGCCCCGCGACATCGTCTTCGCCGGTCCGGGGAACAACCGCGCCTTCGTCACGACGGCCCGGCGCGGCCAGACCTGCCCGGTCCCCGACATGCTGACGACCGAGGGCACGCCGCGCGCCATCGTGCAGGTGTGGGACGCGACCAGCTTGAGCGGCGGGATCAACGGCGGGCCGATCGCGAACGTCGAGCTGTTCGGCGACACGCCGCGCGCGCTCGCCCGGAGCGCCGACGGGAGCACGGTCTACGCCGCGGTCTTCCACTCCGGCAACCAGACGACCTCGATCCTCGAGACGCTGGTCTGCGACGGCGGCGCCTCGGCGCCGCCGTGCAACCCGAGCGGCACCAACGCGCCGGGCGGGCTGCCGGCGCCGAACGTCGACGCGAACGGCGTCCCCGGTCCGGAGACCGGGCTGATCCTCAAGTTCAACCGGAGCAACGGCCGCTGGGAGGACAACATCGGGCGCAACTGGTCGAGCTCGGTGCGCTTCGATCTCCCCGACCTCGACGTCTTCGCGATCGACGCGATGGCCGCGGTGCCGGTCGAGACACAGAGCTTCCCGCACGTCGGCACGATCCTGTTCAACATGGTGACCAACCCGGTGAACGGGAAGGTCTACGTGAGCAACACCGAGGCGCGGAACGAGGTGCGCTTCGAGGGTCCGGGCCTGACCAGCACGACGGTGCAGGGCCACCTGCACGAGGCGCGCATCACGGTGCTCGACGGCACGAACGTGCTGCCCCGGCACCTGAACAAGCACATCGACTACGACATCCGCCCCGCGTCGCCCGCGGTGGCGATGCACAGCCTCGCGACACCGCTCGGCATGGCCGTCAGCGCGGACGGCTCGACGCTCTACGTGGCGGCGTTCGGCTCGAGCAAGATCGGCGTGTTCAACACGGCCGAGCTCGAGAACGACAGCTTCGTTCCCAACGCCGCGAACCACATCCCGCTCACGGGCGGCGGGCCGACCGGCATCGTCCTCGACGAGCCGCGCAACCGCCTCTACGTCTTCACCCGCTTCGACAACTCGATCGCGGTCGTCGACCTAACGACCCGCAGCGAGACGGCGCTCGTCGCGCTCTACAACCCCGAGCCCGCGCACATCGTCGACGGCCGGCCGATCCTCTACGACGCGACGTTCACCTCGAGCAACGGTGAGGCCTCGTGCTCGAGCTGCCACATCTTCGCCGACTTCGACAGCCTCGCGTGGGACCTCGGCAACCCGGACGACACCGTCCTGAACAACCCGCTGCCCTTCCGGATCCCCGCGATCGGCATCCCGAAGGACTTCCACCCGCTCAAGGGCCCGATGACGACGCAGAGCCTGCGCGGCCTCGCGAACCACGGCTCGATGCACTGGCGCGGCGACCGGACGGGCGGCAACGACCCCGGCGGAAGCCCCTTCGACGAGATCGCCGCGTTCAAGAAGTTCAACGTGGCCTTCCCCGGGCTGGTCGGCCGGGCGAGCGAGATCCCCGACGCCGACATGCAGGCGTTCGCCGAGTTCACGCTCTCGATCACCTACCCGCCGAACCCGATCCGCGCGCTCGACAACTCGCTCACGACCGCCGAGCAAGAGGGGCGCAACGTCTACTTCGGGCGGATCACCGACGTGCTGTTCAACTGCAACGGCTGCCACACGCTCGACCCGACGGTGAACGCGACGCCGGACGGCTCGTTCTCGATCGAGACGGGCTTCTTCGGCACGGACGGCTTCGGCACGTTCGAGGGCGAGCCGCAGATGTTCAAGGTCGCCCACCTGCGCAACGCCTACCAGAAGGTCGGCATGTTCGGGATCGCGCCCGGTTCGCACACCGGACCGCAGGTCCGCGGCTTCGGCTTCCTGCACGACGGCTCGGTCGACACGATCGCCAACTTCCTCTCCGCGAGCGTCTTCGACCTGACGCCCACCGAGCGGAACCGGCTGCAGCGCTTCGTCCTCGCGTTCGACTCGAACCTGAAGCCGATCGTCGGCCAGCAGGTGACGCTGTCGGCCGCGGTGAACAGCAACGCCGCGAACAACCGCGCGACTCTCATCTTGGCGAGAGGCGCCGCGGGCGACTGCGACGTGGTCGTGCGGACCGTGATCGACGGCGAGCTGCGCGGCGGCCTCCGTCTGCCGGACGGCACCTTCCAGCTCGACCGCGCGTCGGATCCGACGGTCACCGACGCGGAGCTGCGCGCCGCGGTCGTCCTCCCCGGGCAGGAGCTGACCTACATGTGCGTGCCGCGCGGCTCGGGTGAGCGCATCGGCCTCGACCGCGACGAGGACGGCTTCTTCGACCGCGACGAGCTCGACGCGGGCAGCGACCCGGCCGACCCGTTGAGCTTCCCGATCAGCGCGATCGGCATCCGCGCGTCGGCGTTCACGCTGCGCGACGACGCGAAGCCGCCGATCAACCCGAACCAGAGCCGGCTCACCTTCCGCTCCGCGCGCCAGGGCAGCTCGCCGAGCGGCGTGGTCGTGCCGGCGCCGGGCAGCGTCGGCGACCCGACCATCGCGGGAGCGAACGGCGGCGGCGCGACGCTGACGATCTACCCGACGGGCGGCGGCGGCGCGCCGGTCGTGTTCACGCTGCCGGCGGCGCGCTGGAGGAAGATCGGCAGCGCGAGCAAGCCGGGCTACCGCTACAGCGACCCGAAGCGCGAGGAGGGCCCGATCACGGCCGTGCAGATCCACAACAACGGGACGCTCGTCGTGCACGGCAACGGCCCGGGCATGTACCAGCTCGACGACGCGCCGCAGGGCGGCATGGCGCTCCGCCTGAACCTCGGCGGCGAGGTCGAGATGTGCGCCGCGGCGCCGCCCAAGTCGCCCGCGGAGAAGAACGACACGACGGCGCGGTTCGTCGGCGCGCGCAACACGCCGCCGCCCGCCGCCTGTCCGCCGGTCCCCGCACCCTGAACGAGGCGTGACGGCGGCGCGCGACCCGCGCCGCCGTCACGCTCGATCGCGCAGGCGCTCGGGCGTCGTCCCGAGAGGCGTAGCACGTGCCTCAAGCGCGGCGCCCGGTGCGACCGATGACGGTCGTGAGCACCCATGGCCGTTCGCTTTCATGCCATCGGCTCGCGCCCGGGCGAAGCGGCCCTTCACGCCCTCCTCCTGGCGCTTGCCGTGTTCTCGAGCGCCGAGGCCGGGCGCTGGCTCGGCGCGCCGGGGGCAAGCTGCGCGAGCTTCTCGCCCGCTGCGGGCGTGCTCGTCGGCGCGCTCCTGCGCAGCCATCGGAGCCGCGCCCCGCTGCTCCTCGGCGCGAGCCTCGTTGCCTTCGCCGCAGCGAACGCATTGCACGGGCTTCCGCTTCCGGGGGCGGGCGGGCTTGCGCTCGCGAGCGCGCTCGAGGGCGCGCTGTGCGCCCTGCTCGTGCAACGCTTCGCCGGAGCGAGCTGCGACCTGAGCCGGATCCGCACCCCGCTCGCCCTCCTCGCCGCCGCGGTGGTCGCGGCCGCGCTCGGAGCGGCAGCGAGCGCGGGGGTCGGCTCGGCGACGTCCCCCGAGAGCTCCTTGGGCGAGACCTTCCTCCAGGCGTGGCCGAGCGAGGTGCTCGGCATCGTGGTCGTCGCGCCGTGCATCCTCGCCTGGCCGGAGCAGCCGCGCAGCCGCGCGCGGATCGCCGAGGCGGCGGCGCTGCTCGTCGCAACGCTCGTGGTCTCGGCGGTCGCGTTTCCGATCTCCGACTCGAAGACCGTCGTGCAGCCGTCCCTGCTGCTGCTGCCGCTCGGCCTCTGGGCGGCCATGCGGCTTGGCGTCCTTGTGACGGCGCTCGCGACGCTCACCGTCGCGACACTCGCCACCTGGTCGACGGTGCGCGGTTTCGGACCGCGCGCCTCGCTCGTTCCGGAAGCTGCGCACCTCGACCTGGTCTGGCTCAACCTGCTCATCGGCGTGTTCGCCGTCTCGACGCTCTTCCTCGCCGCGTTCGTCGCCGAGCGCCGGCGCACCGAGGCGGCGCTGCGTGCGAGCGAGAAGCGCTACGAGCTCGCGGTGCGCGGCTCCGACGTCGGCATCTGGGACCACGACCTCGAGACCGGAGCCCAGTTCTACTCGCCGCGCTACAAGGAGCTCCTCGGGTACGCCGAGGACACGCCGGACTCGGAGTTCGGCACCTTCGCGACCCACATCCACCCGGACGACCGCGCCCGCGTCTACGAGCAGATCCGTCGCCACCTCGCCGACCGCGTGCCGTACGACGTCGAGTACCGCGTCCAGCGACGGAGCGGCGACTACCGCTACTTCCACTCGCGCGGCCAGGCGATCTGGGACGAGAGCGGCAAGCCGATCCGCATGGCGGGCTCGGTGCGCGACGTGACGGACAAGAAGCGGCTCGAGGACGACCTGCGCGCGGCGCGCGACGCGGCCGAGCTCGCGAGCCGCGCGAAGACCGAGTTCGTCGCCAACATGAGCCACGAGCTGCGCACGCCGATGAACGCAATCATCGGCTTCGCGCACCTCCTCACCAACACGCCGCTCACCGACGAGCAGCGCGAGTTCGCCCAGACGATCGCCGCGTCGGCGGAGAGCCTGCTCAAGATCATCAACGACATCCTCGACTTCTCGAAGATCGAGGCGCATCGCCTGTCGCTCGAGGTCGTGGACTTCGAGCCGCGCGAGGTGGTCGACGGCGTGCTGACGCTGCTCGGCGAGAAGGCCGGCGCGACGGGCCTCGAGCTCGCCTCGTTCGTCGAGGACGACGTGCCGCGGCTCGTCCGCGGCGACCCGGTGCGCCTGCGCCAAGTCCTGACCAACCTGGTGGGCAACGCCGTCAAGTTCACCGAGCGCGGCGAGGTGGTGGTCCGCTGCGCGCTCGACGAGCGCTCGGCTTCGTCGGTCAAGCTGCGCTTCACGGTCAGCGACACCGGGATCGGCATCGACCCCGAGCTCCTCGACGGGCTCTTCGAGCCGTTCCGCCAGGGCGACCAGTCGACGACGCGGAAGTACGGCGGCACCGGGCTCGGCCTCACCATCTCGAAGCAGCTCGTCGAGCTGATGGGCGGCGAGATCGGCGTCGAGAGCGAGCCCGGCAAGGGGAGCACCTTCTGGTTCACGGTGAAGCTCGAGAACGCCGCGCGCGACGCCGCGGAGGACGGTGCGGTCGCCGCGGCGCGCGCCCGCGTGCTGATCGTCGACGACAGCGCGACGATCCGCGTCTGGCTGTCCTCGAAGCTCGCGGCGCACGGCTTCGCCCCGACCGCGGTCGAGAACGGGCGGCTCGCGCTGCAGTCGCTGCGTCGCGCCGCGGCGGCCGGCACGCCGTTCGACGTCGCGATCCTCGACCTCGTCATGCCCGAGATGGACGGCCTCGAGCTCGCGCGCGCGATCAAGGCCGACCCGCAGCTCCGCGCGACGCCGCTGGTCATGCTGAGCGCGGTCACCGAGACCCGCTGGACCGACGACGCAAGGAGCGCCGGCGTGCTCACCTGCCTCGCAAAGCCGGTGCGCGAGCAGCGCCTGGTCGCGACGCTCGAGGCGATCCTCGCGCAGCGCGCTGCCGGCCGCGACCCCGCGCCGTCCGGCGCGCGGCCCGCCGCACGCCCGCGGTCGCGGCCGCGCATCCTGCTCGCCGAGGACAACGCCATCAACGCGCGGGTCGCGCTCCGGCTCCTCGGACGCCTGGGCTACGAGTCCGACGCGGTCGCCAACGGCCGCGAGGCGGTCGAGGCGGTGCTGCGCGGCGACTACGACCTCGTGCTGATGGACTGGCAGATGCCGGTGATGGACGGCCTGCAGGCGGCGCTCGAGATCCGCCGGCGCGAGCCCGCCGGGCGGCGGACGCCGATCGTCGCGATGACGGCAAGCGCGATGGAGGCCGACCGCGACGCCTGCCTCGCGGCGGGCATGGACGACCACGTCGGCAAGCCGGTCCGCCCCGACGAGCTGCAGGCGACGCTCGAGCGCTGGCTCGGGCGCGCCGCGCTCTCGGCCTGACGGAGCGATTGCGGCTTCTCGGCGCCGCGCGCCGGGTGCCATGCGAAGCGCATGACGAGAGCCCGGCATCTCCGCCCGCGGTCGCGGGGTCGCGCCCGGGACGGGAGGCGCACCGCGGTTTGGTGCGCTTCGCCGTCGCGGCGGGCGTCGCGCTCGCGCTCGCCGTCGCCGCCGTCCTGCTGCACCATCGCGCCCCCGGTCGAGCCCGCGCGTCCGGACGTGCTGCTCGTCACCTTCGACACGCTGCGCGCCGACCACTGCTCGACCTACGGCTACGAGCGCGAGACGACGCCGAGCCTCACCCGGCTCGCGGAGGACGGCGTGCGCTTCGCCACGGCGTACGCCCCGATGCCAACCACGCTGCCGTCGCACGCGTCGCTGTTCACCGGACGCCTGCCGCGCGAGCTCGGCGTGCCGAAGAACGGCATCGCGCTCGCGCCGGAGTTCGAGACGCTCGCCGAGATCCTGCAGAGCGCGGGCTACCGCACCGCGGCGTTCGTGAGCTCGTTCGTCCTCGACCGGGTCTTCGGGCTCGCAAGCGGCTTCGAGGTCTACGACGACCGCTTCCCGCGCGGCGCGTGCAAGCGCGACGACCGCGTCTGGGAGGGCTTCACGATCGACAGCGGCTTCTGCCGGCGCGGCGACGCGACCCGCGAGCGCGCCCAGGCCTGGCTCCGCGAGAACGGCTACCTCTACGCGCGACGCGACGCGGAGGGCGAGCGGGCGCCCTACTTCCTGTGGATCCATCTCGTCGACGCGCACGACCCCTACGACCCGCCGCCCGCGCAGCGGGCGCTCTTCCCGCCGCAGGGCGACCGGCCGTCCGAGCTCGCCCGCCAGATCGCCGCCCACGACGGCGAGGTGCGCTTCGCCGACGACCAGCTCGGCGCGCTGCTCGACACGATCGAGCGCGCCGGCCGGCTCGACGACACGCTGGTGATCGCCACCTCCGACCACGGCGAGGGGCTCATGGACCACGGCTGGATGCACCACGGCGCGATGATCTACGAGGAGGCGGTGCGCATCCCGCTCGTCGTGCGCTGGCCTGCGCGCCTGGCGCGGGGCCGGACCGTGGAGGCGCCCGTGCAGCTCGCCGACCTCTTCCCGACCGTGCTCGAGCTCGTCGGCCTGCCCGCACCCGAAGGCCTGCTCGCCGGGCAGAGCCTCGCGGGCGCGCTCGAGGGCCGCGACACGCTCGACCCGAGCCGCCCGATTCTCGTCCAGCGCCGGCTCTACGAGAGCGAGCGCGAGCCCGGCATCCCGACCCGCGGCGAGAAGCTCGGCGTGCGCATGGGCAACCTGAAGTACATCGAGGCGCGCGTCGAGAAGACCTACGAGCTCTTCGACCTCACGGCCGACCCGGGCGAGCTGCACAACGTCTTCCGCGCCCGGCGCGCCGAGGCGGCGCCGCTCGCCGCGGCGCTCAACGCCTTCCGGTCGCGCCCGGCGGCGCCGCTCGGTCCGGTGCCGCCGTCGAGCGAGATGCAGCGCCGTCTCGAGGCGTTGGGCTACGTGCACTGACCCGCGCCGCGTCGTCCGCCGGGCGCGCCGGCGGCTCGCGGTAGGGCTCGCAACGCCGGTAGAGCTCGAGGCGCTGCTCGATGTCGCGCGCGGCCGTCGCGT